>Ga0326760_1000038_pt1 | contig 75115 bp, 81 predicted proteins | sample GCREP_S_FD_207668 | JGI IMG/M metagenome (GOLD analysis project Ga0326760, IMG submission 207668) | Hot spring sediment microbial communities from Geyser Creek Basin, Yellowstone National Park, WY, United States - GCR.EP_S | ecosystem: Environmental > Aquatic > Thermal springs > Near-boiling... | reverse complement strand
ATCTTCAACTCCAAGTAGAAGAAATACCTATTTCATCAGTAAAGTTAATAATCAATAGACAGAAATACATAAAGCAGATAGACCCAGTTAGAGAGGTGATAAAATTTATTGAAAGAAACATGCCTCTTCTGCTATTCACCCCAATGCTAGCTGCAGCAATCCTGGTAATCCTTGAGACCAGAAAGCATGGCTTATAGCCTATTGTTAATTAGGAATAATAATCAATGCGTCTCCCCGTACTTTGAAAAATATTTAACACCTTCGCTTAGAGGGTTGCGTCTTTGTCTTAGGAAATTCTTGCTGTGGCGAAAAAGATAGAAAAGCTTATATAGGCAGCTTACAGGGAATGCTCGATAAAACCATGAAAGGCAAAGCCTCATTACTACTCGTCTTGCTCCTCGTAGCCGCCTCCCTTGCGCCGCTCCTCAGCGCCCAGCCGCAGCCGCTCCAGGGCCCATGGGTTGACGAGATTGCCTTCGCGAAGGAGGGGGACCCTGCTAAAGTCATGGACATGATAGCAAAGGGCGATGCTCACGTATTCTTCACCGATGTGAAACTTGATGCTGCGATTGCCCAGAGATTAAAGACTGACCCCAATATCAAGTACAAGTACTCCTTCGGGCTCTACTACGAGCTGACCTTTAACCCCGTGGGCCCAGAGTTCCCGAAGACTGGCGAGCTGAACCCCTTCAGCAACCCCAGAATCAGGGAAGCCATGAACTACATCGTCGACAGGAACTACATAGTCAACGAGTTCATGCTGGGCTTTGCTGTCCCCAAGTGGTTCCCGCTCGTCTCGCAGTTCCCAGAGTACGCGAAGCTGGCTGACGTAGCCAAGCTGCTGGAGGCCCAGTACAGCTACAACTTCGAGAAGGGCAAGGAGATCATATTCGAGGAGATGGCCAAGATGGGTGCGGAGTACAAGGATGGTAAGTGGTACTACAAGGGCAAGCCCGTGGTGATTAAGTTCCTCATAAGGGTGGAGGACCAGAGGAGGCAGATCGGCGACTACGTGGCAGACCAGCTCGAGAAGCTTGGCTTCACTGTTGAGAGGATGTATAAGACCGCCAGGGAGGCGAGCCCAATCTGGATACGCGGGAACCCGGCTGATGGTCTGTGGCACGTCTACACCGGAGGATGGGTAACAACCGTGGTGAGCAGGGATGATGCCGATAACTTCGGGTACTTCTACACGCCCTTAGGCAGGCCTGAGCCGCTCTGGCAGGCATACAAGCCAGACCCTGTCTTCATGGATATAGCCACGAGGCTCTGGAACAGGGCTTTTAAGACGATCGAGGAGAGGCAGGAGCTCATGGCAAAGGCCTTAGTGCTCGCCCTGAAGGACTCTGTGAGAGTCTGGCTTGTCGACCAGATAACCCCGTGGATCTACAGCAAGGATGTTACACTGGCAGCCGACCTGAGCGGCGGTCTATGGTCCGCAATATCGATTAGGACGCTGAAGTTCGTTGGTAAGGCTGGAGGCAGCGTCAAGGCGTATATGCGCGAGGTTCTCGTTGAACCGTGGAACCCTGTAGCAGGGACAAACTGGATCTACGACACCCTCCTGATCTACGGTACGCTGGCTTCAGCTTTCCTGATCAACCCCTACACAGGGTTGCCCATGCCTGAGAGGGCTGTGAGCGCTGAGGTGTATGCCCTCAAGGGCACTCCCACCCAGAGCTCGAGCGACTGGTGCAAGCTGACCTTTGTGGACAAGGTTGAGATCCCGGCTGACGCGTGGTACAGCTACGACGTGAAGGCGGGCAAGGTGGTCACCGCAGGAGAGGCTGGTGAGAAGTACGCGCAGGTAAAGATAGTCGTGAACTATGGCGATGTTATCGGGAAGATTAAGTACCACGATGGCACCACGATGAGCCTTGCGGACTGGTTGGTGACCTGGCCGCTGACCTTCGCGAGGGTTGACCCGAGCAGCCCGCTCTACGACGAGGCTGCATTGCCCGGCTTCCGGGCCTGGAGGGAGCAGTTCAGGGCCTGGAGGATTGTGAGTACGTCACCGCTGGTCATCGAGTACTACGTCAACTACACGTCTCTCGACGCTGAGTTGATAGTTTCCGCGTTTGCAGGCTGGGCTAGCATCCCGTGGCACGCCTACGCCATCGGTATCAGGGCGGAGGAGAAGGGTCTCCTTGCCTTCAGCTCGAGTAAGGCTAGCAAGATGAAGGTGGAGTGGATGAACTACATCGGCGGGCCCAGCCTCGAAATACTCGCGAAGATGCTGGACGAGAGCATCGCTGAGGGCTACATACCCTTCAAGGAGTTCATGAGCAAGTACGTCAAGGTGGACGAGGCTAAGGCAAGGTACGAGGCTCTCAAGAAGTGGTACGCGGAGCACAAGCACTTCTGGGTTGGTGACGGCCCGTACTACCTGGACAGGGCGGACTTCACCGCGCACATAGCAGTGCTGAAGGCCAACAGGAACTACCCGGACAAGTCCGACAGGTGGGACTGGCTCGCCGAGCCGCCGGTACCCGAGGCTGCCATCCAGCCGCCGGAGAACGTTGTGCCAGGGCTCGATGCAACCTTCACGATCAGGCTGAGCTATGCTGGCAAGCCCTACCCCAATGCTAGGATTGACTTCGTCAAGTTCGTGGTAATGGACGCAGCTGGGAATGTTCTCGCAAAGGGCAGTGCAACCCCAGCCGCTGAGGGTACCTGGCAGGCGAAGCTGTCCCCAGAGGACACAGGTAAGCTCGCACCCGGGTCCTACAGGTTCATGGTGATCGCTCTGAGCAAGGACGTGGCAACCCCGGCGATCAAGGAGGCTCCGTTCACGGTCATCCCGCAGGTCGCCTACTTCCAGGCGATGGTCGCGGGCACCAGAAGCCTGCTCGAGTCCAGGATTGCGGGCGTGGAGTCGGGAGTAGGCGAGCTGAGGAGCAAGGTCTCCGACCTCGCGAGCACAGCGGCGTCTCTCCAGAGCACGGCGAACATCTTGATGGCGATATCTGTCATAAGCCTGATCATAGCCTTAGTGGCTGTGTTCCTGGCGTTGAGAAAGCCTAAAGCCGCAGTGAAGCAGTAAAAATTAAGGAGGGAAAAATAAAAAATCTTTTTTACTGCATTTCTACTCCTTAAGTGCCTTCTTGTTTAAGATTCTCTCCGTATAATTTTCTAGTGGTATTACGGAAAAATATTTAAACAAGGAGATAACGGGTGTGCTCGGCCATGGTCTCGAAGCGGCTGATAAGGCACCTAGTGATACGCGGGGTAACGCTCTACCTGACGGTAGTTGTAGCCGTGTACCTGACCATAATCATTGCGAACATGGGCGGTAAGGTGGACGAGTTCGTCCTCGGGGACTTGTACACGAGGATATACGAGGAGGTTAACAGAAACCCCCAGTACAGGGCCCTGCCCGGACCTGAGAAGGACAAGCTTGTGAAGCAGATGTTCGAGCTCGAGGTGAAGAGGCTGGGCTACGACAGGCCCTTTATCGAGAGGAGCTTCATCTACCTCAGGGATGCGCTCACGCTCGATCTCGGCAGGGCGTTGTTCATGCTGAGCGACAGCGGCTCGAGGCTCGTCCGGAACATAATACTCGAGAGGCTGCCGAACACTGTTCTGCTTTTCACCACGGTGACTGTGATCAACTTCTTCATACACCTGCTACTCGGGCTGTACCTCTCGCGCCACCACGGCAGCCTCCTCGATAGGATCACTGTTGCCCTCTCGCCCACGTCCACTATTCCCGGCTGGTTCTACGGGATCTTCCTCATACTGATCTTCTACACGTGGCTCCACCTGCTGCCCCCCAGTGGCATGGTGGATGTACCGCCGCCTCCGGACCCGCTTTCCTACGCTTTAAGCGTCCTGAAGCACATGATACTCCCCATGCTCGCGTGGATAATATCGGGCTTCTTCCTCGGTGTGTACAGCACGAGAACCTTCTTCCTGATATTCTCGACTGAGGACTACGTGGAGGCAGCGAAGGCCAAGGGGCTCCCACCCAGGCTCATAGAGACGAGGTACATCCTCAGGCCATCCCTGCCGCCGATCCTCACCAGCTTTGCCTTGAGCGTTGTCGGCTCCTGGGGAGGGGCAATAATTACCGAGACTGTCTTCCAGTGGCCGGGCCTCGGGCTGGTGACCTGGCAGGCGATACAGTACTTCGACACGCCAGTCCTCGTCGGCATAACTGTCATTTACGCGTACTTGCTCGCTGCCACGGTGTTTATCCTCGACATAGTTTACTCGCTCGTAGACCCCAGGATAAAAGCTGGTTTTGCGAGGTGACAGCCCTTGTCCTCCCGCGTTGAGTACGGGTGGAGGGCGACCCTCAGGGAGCTTTTCACTTATAAGTCCGCAATCCTCGGCATAGCGATCCTAGCGTTTCTGGTGGCTTTATCTGTCTACGCGGTCGTGACGATCCCGTACGACCAGGCTGTCAAGCTCTGGAGGGGCTCCGAGAACGTCTGGATCAATAACCCCAGGAATGCCCTGCCCGAGTGGTGGGAGTGGTTCGCGGGCAAGAAGCTCCCGAGAACCCTCGTGCTGGACTCGAGGGTGACGGGCTTCGGTGTGTCAAAGGCAGTAACTCCTGTCGTTGGAACCGACATGAAGCTGGTTACGATAAACTACATCATTGACTACAACTATGACGATTTCCCGTCGGAGGTGAACATATTCTTCTCCGCTAGGTACCAGAAGAACCCACCTCTTGTGAAACTGGTTGTCCAGAAGCCGGGCGGTGAGGAGATAGAGTTCCCGCGTTTCTCGCTAAGGGCTCCCAACGACTCTCTCTATTACTCGATCAGCAAGGATGTGCTCAGCACGCTTGTCAGCTACTACGCCTCGAAGCACGGGGGAGTTAACGTCTCGGATAGGCTTACGAGCATCGAGCTTACCTTCGGCAGGGCCTCGCGGGAGGGTCTGGAGAGCGGTGCTTTGGAGGTCGAGAAGGGGATGTACAGGGTGCGGATAGACGCCGTGTGCTTCGGGGAGGACTCCGACCTGGACGCGCGCATCGTAGTCTACGGCAAGGTGCATGGGCCCGCGGGCACGGACAACCTGAGGAGGCCGCTCGAAATCGCGCTCCTCTGGGGGGCGCCAGTGGCCTTGGCCTTCGGGTTGACGGCATCGCTCCTGACCACCGTGCTGCAGATGGTGATCGCGACGATAGGTGCGTGGTACGGGGGGGTCATAGATGATATTATCCAGAGGTTGACGGAGGTGTATATGATTCTGCCCTTCCTGCCCTTCCTGATAATGATCTCGGCCTTCTACAAGATAGACATCTGGGTGATTCTAGCGGTCGTTATAGTGCTGAGCATATTCGGTGGCGGCATCAAGTCGACTAGGGCTCTGGTGCTGTCCATCAAGGAGTACCCGTACATCGAGGCGGCGAAGGTCTACGGCGCCTCCAACGCGCGGATAATCTTCCTCTACATAATACCGAAGATCCTGCCGCCCCTGGTCCCCGGTCTCATCTCGGCAGTGCCCGGTTTTGTCTTCCTCGAGGCAGCTCTCTCGTTCCTGGGCCTGGGCGACCCCTTCCTCCCCACCTGGGGCAAGGTCCTGAACGATGCCTTCAACGCCGGCGCGCTCTACCGCGGCTACTTCTACTGGGTGCTCGAGCCAGCGGCGTTGCTCATGCTGACGGCCTTCGCCTTCGCCTTCCTAGGGTTCGCCCTGGACAGGGTGGTTAACCCGAGGCTCAGGGAGATGTAGGCGGGGTGAGTGCGATGAGCACGGCTCTGTCCGTCAGGAACCTCCGGCTCTACTTCTCGACGAGGAAGGGGGTTGTCAAGGCCGTCGACAACGCGAGCTTCGACCTGAGGAAGGGCGAGACGCTGGCGATTGTTGGGGAGTCCGGCTGCGGTAAGAGCTCCCTTGCCAGGGCGCTGATACGGCTACTGCCCAGGAATGTCCACACGTACAGTGGTGAGGTTCTGCTGGACGGAGTGGACGTGATGAAGCTAAGCGAGGAGATGTTCAGGCGGTCTGTGAGGTGGAGGAAGATCTCCATGGTCTTTCAGGGCGCGCAGAACTCCCTGAACCCGGTGCTGAAGGTGGGCTTCCAGGTTGCTGAGCCGCTTATGATACACTTCGGTGTCTCGAAGGAGGAGGCGCTCGCTGAGGCGAAGAGATACCTGAGGCTGGTTGGCATCCACGAGAGCTTCGCGGACAGGTACCCCTTCGAGCTGAGCGGCGGGATGAAGCAGAGGGCTGTGATCGCAATGGCTCTGATCACGCACCCAGAGATAGTGATCCTGGACGAGCCGACATCCGCCCTGGATGTCATCACCCAGGCGAATATTATCAACCTGCTTAAGCGGCTGCAGAGCGAGATGGGGCTTAGCTACATATTCATCACTCACGACATAGCGCTAACCAGCGAGCTTGCAGACCGTGTCGCAGTAATGTATGCCGGGGAGATCGTCGAGATAAGCGATGCCGAGGAGTTCTACCGCAGGCCCAGGCACCCCTACGCGGAGAAGCTCATGGCGAGCGTGCCCACCCTGAGGACGGACAAGAAGCTGGAGTTCATACCCGGGACTCCCCCGAGCCTGATCAACCCGCCTCCGGGCTGCCGCTTCGCCCCGAGGTGCCCCTACGCGTTCGAGAGGTGCTTGAGGGAGTCTCCCCCACCCTACGAGTATAAAACCGGGAGCTTCGTCAGGTGCTGGCTGTACCACGAGGGGAAGAGGTGAGCGGGCATGGGCGAGGACAATGTGTTGCTCAGGGTTGAGAACCTGAAGATGTGGCATGCGATGCGCAGGGGCCTTTTCGGCGGAGTAGTCTACGTCAGAGCTGTAGACGGGGTGACCTTCAGCCTTGCTCCAGGAGAGGCTGTCTCCGTCGTCGGTGAATCGGGAAGCGGCAAGACGACCCTCGGTAAGACCATCCTCAGGCTGCACGAGCCAACCGACGGGAAGCTGATATTCAAGGGCAGGGATATCACCCACACCCCTGAGAAGGAGCTGATGTGGTTCAAGAGGGAGACGGGGCTGGTTCAGCAGGACCCCTACGGCGCGATGCCCTCGTTCATGACCATATACCGTATCCTGGAGGAGCCGCTGATCATACACAAGGTGGGAACCAAGGAGGAGAGGTCTGAGATGATCTTCAAGGCCCTCGAGGAGGTACGCCTGACCCCTGTGGAGGACTTCGCGTTCAAGTACCCGCACATGCTGAGCGGTGGGCAGCTCCAGAGGGTGGCTATTGCGCGGGCGCTGATCCTCAAGCCCAGTCTTGTCGTCGCCGACGAGCCTGTCTCGATGCTGGACGCATCGGTCAGGGTGGAGATCCTGACCCTTATGAGGGAGCTGCAGGAGAAGAGGGGTATCAGCTTCATCTACATTACCCATGACCTCTCGACAACCAGGTACTTCAGCGAGTGGATCTTCATCATGTACGCTGGCCATATAGTTGAGCGCGCCAGGACTAAGGCGCTCCTCCAGAACCCGCTGCACCCGTACACGCGCGCACTGCTCGCCGCCATCCCAGACCCAGACCCCGAGAACAGGAAGAGGTTCAGGGAGGTTCCACCGGGAGAGCCTCCGAGCCTTGTGAACCCGCCTCCGGGCTGCCGCTTTGCCCCGAGGTGCCCCTACGCCACTGAGAGGTGCAGGCGTGAGGAGCCCCCGGAGTTCGAGGTCGAGCCGGATCACTTCGTGAAGTGCTGGCTCTACGTGGGTGCTAGGTAAGCCAGCGCGCAATGAGGAGGGACAAGCTCCTCATATTCTCTGGGCTTTTTCTCTTCTCAGCGGGCTTCCTGCTATCGCTCTTTGTCTCCTACCTCGTGCTTCCCCGCGAGAAAGCGGTAATAACCCTTCAGCTCCCCGGCAGCCCTGCAGGCGAAGTACTCTTGGGAGAGGGGGTCGCGGAGAAGCTCTACTTCAATGTCTCGGCGAGGGGGGATAGGCACATACAGCTCAGAGCGACGTTCTTCAACGAGAGAGGCGAACCAGTAGGGGGGTTCTACGTGGAGTACTCTGGAGTGAACTCTAGCGGGTGGCTCGTGCTGCCGGAGAGCCCCTACAGCGTTCAGGCCGTGTCTAGTTGCACCGCCTGCAGGAGCACTGTTGAGGTAACGCTGTACTACTCACGCTTCAACAGGGGTGAGGTGAACGCTCTTTCGCTCGCAAGCGCAGCCGCCTCCCTACTGGGAATGTCGCTGCTGGCGGGCGGCCTCTACAGCTACGTGGTGAGAAAGTACGCTGCGCGCCCCAGAGGAGAGGGTGAAAGTGCTTCTTCCCCTGAGGGGAGCCCTTCCTAAGCGCGAGTTGCCAATACTCCCATCACTGGCCACGCAACTTCCCTAGCAGCACCCTCGCCGCCGTGATCAAGGGATCCCACACTGGAGCGAAGGGGGGAGCGTAGCCGAGGTCGCTGAAGAAGGCTTCCCGGGCGGTGGCTCCCTTGGAGATGAGTATCGCTGCCGCGTTGATCCTGGCGAGCACGCCCTCGCCTCCCACGATCTGCGCCCCAAGGAGCCTGCCTGTCTCGGCGTCCGCTATCAGCTTGACCGTCATGCTGGCTGAGCCGGGGTAGTAGCCAGCCCTGCTCCTGCCCTCCACGACCACTGACACGGGGTTGAAGCCCTCCTCCCGGGCCCTCCTCTCCGTCAGGCCTGTCCTGCCGACCTCCAGCCCGAAGACCTTGGTCACCGCGGTTCCGACGGCTCCTGGGAACTCCTCAGCCAGCCCCGCGAGGTTGCTGCCGGCGACGTAGCCCATCTTGTTCGCCACGGGGGCTAGCGGGAACCAGTCGGGCTTCCCGGTCACCAGGTTCAGCGACTCGGCAGCGTCCCCGGCGGCGTAGACGCCCTCCACGTTGGTCCTGAGCAGGGTGTCCGTCCTTATGGCGCCGGTCCTGCCGAGCTCCACGCCGAGCTGCTTGGCCAGCTCCACCTCCGGCGTCACGCCTATCGCTGTGAACACCGCGTCCACGCTGTACTCCCCCTTATCTGTCACCACCTTCCTGACGGAGCTCTCGCCGACCAGCTCCACAACCCTCTCGCCCAGGTGCACCTCCACGCCATTGCGCCTGAGCTCCTCCTCGACGAGCTTCGCCATCTCCGGGTCAAGCGTGGGCATGACCTGCGGGAGTATTTCGAAGAGTACTACTTCCTTCCCGGCCCTCGTGAGGTTCTCGGCCAGCTCGACGCCGATGTAGCCAGCGCCCACGACGGCAACCCTCCTCGCCTTCGCCAGCACCCTCTGCGCCCTGTCGGCGTCCTCGAGCGTCCTGAGCGTCAGGACCCCTTCCAGTTCGGCGCCCGGCACGTTCAAGCGCCTGGGCCTCGCCCCTGTGGCGATGAGCAGCTTGTCCCACTCGTAGGCGACCTCGCTGCCGTCAGCGCTCCTAGCCCTCAGGAGCCCTGGAGCTACCTCGACGACCTCCGTCCTCACGTGCACCTCGATCCCCCTCTCCTCGGTGAACACCCTGAGGGGGTAGTGCACGAGGTCCTCGAACCTCGAGAGCCCCCCGAGGAAGTATGGTATGCCGCACTGCCCGTAGCTGACGTAGGCGCTCCTCTCGAACACCACGACCCTGAGGTTCGGCTTGAGCCTCTTCACCCTCGAGGCGGCCGTCATCCCGGCGGGCCCGCCGCCCACTACTATGACACTGGCTTTTTCTGGCACGCACTCCTCAGCGGCGTGGGCCTTTTATTTCTGCCTCGCCAGCGCCCCGCTTAACCACTCGAGCTCAACTCCGCCCAGGAGCGGCAGCGGCGTCAGCGGCGAGAGGCCCTGCTTCACGAGGCACACGTCGCTCCCGGGCGTGACGCACGGGTAGTCCTCCTCCAGGACCCACTCCCTCATCGCGCACTCGCCGCCGGAGCACTGGTACACCCTGCTGGTGAAGGCCCTCTCGGGTTGGGCGGGGACAACCTCCTTGGACCCGAAGGCGGGGACGTTCAGGTTTAGTGCGGGAACCGGCCAGCTGCTCGGCAGCATCTCGAGGACGTTGAGGGCTATCTGGGCAGCCTCCCTGAAGGCCCCGTCGGGGAGGAGTTGGTACTCGCTCCTGCGCCTAGCGACCAGGGACACGGCTATACCCCTCAGGCCGCGCAGGGCGCCCTCGAGGACCGCTCCCACGGTGCCCGACGAGAGGATGTCCCACAGGCCCAGGTTGGGCCCCTCGTTCACCCCGCTTACAACGACCTCGCAGCAGCCCTCGAAGACTTCGAGCGCAACCGCGATGGCTGACGCGGGCGTCGAGTCCACTATCACGGCGGGGCACCCCATGAGCTCGGAGACCCTGTAGCGGGTTCGGAAGGCGACCGCCTTCGAGGAAGCACTCCTCTGGCCCTCCGTGGTCGCCACTACTACCTCGTGCCCCCTCTCCAGGCACTCTCTCACGACGGCCGCTAAACCCCTGCCAACCCCGTCGTCGTTCGCGACGAGGACTCTCATCACCCCTCACCCCGTGAAAACTTACTTATCTGCAGCGCTTCTAGCGCGCGCTATGGGCTACGAGCTCGGGGACGAGATCCTAGGGAGGCTGAGGGGCACGTTCCAGCTGTCCAGTGGGGAGTTCGTCGCCCTCTCGGCGAGGAGGGATGGAGACCCCTTCAGAGTGCTCGTCGCCGTCATAATCTCCCAGAACACGAGCGAGAGGAATGCCTTCGAGGCCTTCGGGAGGCTTAGCTCCTCCGTCGGCCTGACCCCCGAGGCCATCCTCAAGGCGGGTGTCGACGCCGTCAGAGAGGCTATAAGGCCTGCAGGCCTGCAGGACTCCAAGAGCGCCGCCATCGTGGAGGCGGCTAGGCTCACGCTGGAGAAGTACGGCGGCGACCTGCGCAGGCTCCTGGAGCTAGGCGAGGAGGCTGTGCGGAGAGAGCTCACCGCGGTAAGGGGTATTGGGTACAAGACCGTCGATGTTTTGCTGGCCAGCTTCGGCTACCCCGTGCTGCCTGTTGACACGCACGTGAGAAGGGTTGCGCGCAGGCTCGGTCTCTCCAGGAGCTCGAGCTACCTGGGTATTCGGAGAGACCTCGAGCGGGTCTTCCGCCCCGAGGTGAGGTTTGAGGCGCACTTGCTCCTCATCAAGCTCGGGCGTGAGGTCTGCAAGGCGAGGGAGCCGCGCTGCGCAGGCTGCCCGCTCAGCGACCTCTGCGCCTACTACAGGGCCCAGCTGCGCGCGGCTTAAAAGATACCCCTTTATCCGGCTCTGCTCTCTTTCCCACCGTGCTGTCGGGCAAGGAGATACGCCGGCTGATAGAGGAGGGGAAGCTGGTCATAGAGCCCTTCAGCGAGGAGATAGTCAGGGAGAACGGCGTCGACCTGAGGATAGGCGACGAGGTTGCTGTGCTGCTGAACAACCCGGAGCCCCTGGATCCCGATAGGCTGCCGGAGGTGGACCTCTCGAACTACTACAAGGTCTTCAAAACCGACTCGTTCGTCCTTCAGCCCTACATGAAGGTGCTTGTGACAACGCTCGAGTACGTGAAGATGCCGGACGACGTCGCCGGCCTGATAGGGGTCAGGAGCACCTTCGCGCGCCTGGGAGTCTCCATCCCGCCCACCCTGATAGACGCGGGCTTCGAGGGGGAGCTCACGATCGAGATTCACGGGGGAGCATTCCCCGTGGTTCTGAGGAAGGGCATGCGCTTCGCCCACGTGGCTTTCTACAGGATCGAGGGCGAGCCGGTCAGGTACCTGGGCAAGTACCTCGGGCAGAGGGGCGTGACCCTGCCGCGCTGAGACGGGTGGGCAAGAAGGGAAACCCTAATATCGTGCTTTTTCGGGGCAGACTCTGGAGCTGTGTGTAGCTGGGTGAAGCTGCCTAGGGAGAGCGAGGAGGGGAACATCGAGTACAAGTCCACGCTGCGGGGGGCTGACCGCGAGAGGGTGGAGCGCCTAGCTACTCAGATGAAGTACAGGCTTTTCGAGGGCGGAGGGGAGGCGATCTACGTACTCGGCGTCGACGACGAGGGAAACATCGTCGGCTTGAGCGAGGAGGACGAGAGGGAGAGCCTGAGGCTGCTGGAGGAGGCTGCCAGGGAGGCGGGCGCGAAGCTCAGGCTGCTCTCCAGGGATATTGTCGGCGGCAAGACTGTGCTCAGGCTTCTCGTCAGGTCGAGCAGGGAGGACAACCCCCCGGTTCAGATAACAGTCGCTGTGGTCGGCAACGTGGACGCTGGCAAGAGCACGACTGTCGGCGTGCTGTGCACGGGGGAGCTGGACGACGGCAGGGGCAGCAGCATGAGGAGGGTGGCGCGCTTTGCGCACGAGATAGCCACGGGGCGCACCTCCTCTGTCACCGTTAGGGTGCTGGGCTTCGACGTGGACAGCAGGCCGGTCAACTGGGGGCTGCCGAACCCCTTGGACGAGGCCCAGATCTACCTGAGCTCCAGGAAGGTCGTGAGCATAGTTGATGTGGGTGGCCACGAGCGCTACCTCAGGACCGCCGTGCGCGGCATACTCTCCAGGGAGCCCGACTACGTGATGCTCGTGGTGGCTGCGAACGCCGGGCTCCAGTCCATGGGGCGGGAGCACCTGGGGCTCTGCCTCGCGCTGCGCCTCCCCTTCTTCGTAGCCTTCACGAAGGTGGACATGGTGGATCCCGCTATCTACGAGAGGAACCTGGAGGAGCTGCTGTCCCTGCTCCGCAGGCTGGACAAGAAGCCCGTCGTCGTCCGCTCCCAGGCGGAGGTGCACAGAGTGGCCCAGCTCGTCGGCACTGGGCGCATCGTGCCCGTTGTGCCCGTCTCCAACACCACTGGGCGTGGTGTGGACCTGCTGCTGGAGCTGCTGAACCTGCTACCGCCCAGGCTCAGGTGGGAGGAGAAGCGCCAGGGCCCCCTGCTAGCCTACGTCTCAGACCTCTTCGACGTGAGAGGGGTTGGACCCGTCGTGGCGGTGACCGTGCTCAGGGGGGTTGTCAGGGAGAACTCGACGCTGTTCATAGGCCCCTTCCCCGATGGCGGCTGGAGGGCTGTCAGGGTTCGCTCGATCCACGTGAACAGGGTCCCCGTGGCCGCGGCCAGGGCTGGCGAGGAGGCGACGCTCGCGATAACAGGCGCAGAGGTCGACGAGCTCGAGAAGGGTATGGCTGTTGCGGAGGAACCCCTCCAGGCGGTCTGGGAGTTTGACGCGGAGATATTCGTCCTGAAGCACCCCTCGACGATACGCCCCGGCTATCAGACCGTGTTCCACGCCTTCTCGATAAGGTCCCCCGTAGTCTTCGAGAGGATGGAGAGGGAGCCCATGCGCACGGGGGATAGGGGCTTCGTCAGGCTCAAGTTCCTCTACCACCCCTGGTTCCTCGAGGGTGGGGAGCGGTTCGTGCTGCGCGACTCGAGAACCAGGGCGATAGGCACTGTGAGAAAGGTGTACCGCTGAGGCTTGCGCGAAGAGCTTATTATGCTGCTCAGGGAGGGGCTATTGATAAGTATGAAGCTCGGGCTGGGGCCTGGGAAGAACCCCCCTGAGGACATATACGTTGTCGTCGAGATCCCCATGGGCAGCAACGTGAAGTACGAGATCGACAAGGAGACGGGGATGGTTTTCGTGGACCGCGTGCTCTTCACGTCGATGTTCTTCCCCTTTAACTACGGCTTCATACCGGGAACCCTCGAGGAGGACGGGGACCCCGTCGACGTCGTGCTGCTGAGCTACGACCCCTTCGTGCCAGGCAGCGTTGTGAGAGCTAGGCCTGTGGCCCTCCTCGAGATGGAGGACGAGAACGGCTACGACAGCAAGGTGGTGGCCGTACCCCACGAGAAGATTGACAACAGGTTCGAGGGCATCAAGGACGTGGGCGACATCAGCGACGCTGTTAAGGAGAGGATCAAGCACTTCTTCGAGCACTACAAGGAGCTCGAGAAGGGCAAGTGGGTCCGCGTGAGGGGCTGGCAGGGCAGGGACAGAGCCTGCGAGGTCATCAAGAGGGCTGTCGAGCGCTTCCAGGCAGGGAGCAGGCGGTGAAGGACGTAGTCCTGCTCTTCGAGGTCCACCAACCCCTGCGGCTGTCGAAGTACTTCAGGAGCAGGCTGCGCGAGCTGGCCGCCCGCGGGGAGAGAGTCACGCCGGAGACTCTTGAGAGGCTTTACTTCGACGAGGAGCTGAACAGGAGGGTTCTGGAGAGGGTTAGCAGGAGGTGCTACCTCCCCGCGAACAGCGTGCTGCTCCAGCAGCTCGACCACTTCAGGAACTATGGGAAGAAGTTCAAGGTCGCGTTCAGCCTGTCGGGCGTCTTCCTCGAGCAGGCCAGAAGGTGGGCTCCCGAGGTTGTGGAGAGCTTTAAGGCGCTGTCCTCCACAGGGCTGGTGGAGTTCCTCGACCAGACGTACTACCATAGCCTGGCCTGTTTCGTGAACGACGAGGAGCTCGAGGAGCAGGTGCGCGAGCACCGCGCGCTGATGAGGGATCTGCTCGGCGTGGAACCCGCGGCGGTCGAGAACACCGAGTTCATATACAACAACAGGATCGCCTGCCTCTTCGACAGGATGGGTTTCAAGGTCGTGGTCACCGAGGGTGCCGAGCGGGTTCTAGGCTGGAGGAGCCCGAACTACCTCTACAAGGCGAGAGGCTGCGGCATCAGGGTTTTGATGCGCAACTACAGGCTCTCGGACGACATAGGCTTCCGCTTCGCCTCAAGGGGGTGGAGCGAGTACCCGCTGACAGCCGACAAGTACTCCGCCTGGCTCGCAGCTACCCCTGGTGACGTGGTAGTCGTGGCCGTGGACTACGAGACCTTCGGCGAGCACTTCCCGGCGGAAACAGGGATACTCGAGTTCCTCAGGTGGCTTCCCGGGGAGGTGCTGAAGTGGGAGCACCTGCGCTTCTCAACGCCCTCGGAGGTTGCCAGCGCCAAACCCGTGAGGGACGAGATCGACGTGCCGGAGGACCAGACGATATCCTGGGCGGATATCGAGAAGGATGCATCTGCGTGGCTGGGAAACGACATGCAGAGGGACAGCTTCCACAGGTTGCGCGAGCTATGGCACGCCGTGAGAGCGCTGCCGAGCCGCAGCTGGGTAAGGGTGTGGAAGCTGCTCTCAACCAGCGACCACTTCTACTACATGTCGACGAAGGGTGGCGGTCCCGGGGAAGTGCACGCGTACTTCAGCCACTACCCCTCCGCGGTAGCCGCTTACGCCAACTACTTGGACGTGCTAGCGGACTTCGAGACCAGGGTCTTGGAAGCTCTCGCAACGTGCGAGAAGGCCAGGCTGAGGTACGCGTGGATGCGCAGCGTGCCAGTGGGGCAGGAGTTCATCCTCTACTGGGGCGATGGCTCCCCCACTGGCGCTGCGGCCAGGAGCGCCCTGGAGCTCCAGCGCGTAGTCGCAGAGCTGCCTGCCCGAGTTGCGCACTACCACCTGCGGCGGGGCGACTTCGCATCGTGGTTTGAGTCCGTGGTGGGGGATTTCGAGTTCGCGCGCAGGCTGCGCGAAGCCCGCACGAGTAGCGAGGACGAGTCTAAGGAGGTGCTGCTGAGGCTACTCGAGGAGAGGAGGAGGGAGATTTTCGGTGGAGCCTGCTGAGCCCCTTGAAGTTCTTGAGGAGGTCTTCCCCGAGAGCAGGAGGAGCATCCGGGTACTATCCCTGTTCCTCAGCAACCCGCACGAATCCTTCACGAGGTACATGGTCGAGAAGCTCACCGCGGTGAACAAAGCCGGGGAGATCCTGGAGAGGCTCACCAGCCTGGGAATACTGCGCTTGGTCGACGAGAACCCTAGAGCATACAGGCTGAACACCGACAATGTCCTCGTGAAGAAGCTCCTAAGGCTGCTCGAGCAGCTTTAACGTCGCCACCTTCAGGCTGAGCTTCTTCCAGAGGGGGAGGACGCTGAGCTGCAGAACCAGAGACAGGGGGGCGAGGAGGAGCAAAGCCTCACCCGGAAGAACCCGCGCAGCACTCTCGAGGATATCGAAGGCGATGAAGAGCACGGCGAAAAGGGCATAAGCATCCCTTCTAGCCCAGACGATAACCCACGCGACAACCTCAACCATGCTCAGCAAGTCAGACCACGCAGCGCTGAAGGGCAGTGCGATCACGGAGTACTTTCCAGCAGCGAGGGCACCGAGCCCTGCCAGGATGAGCGCCCCTGAGACCTCTCGTAGGTAAAGCTCCGGGGTGCTAACGCCGAGCATAGCCAGGAACTTCAAAGCCCTATGCGTGCTCAGCAGCACCAGCCCGACTCCCAGCAGCAAGGGTGGGGCTGACTCGAGGCGCAGCCCCACACGTATGATGCTCACAGCCGCAAGGGCTCCCGCGAGTGCTCCCAGGGCGGATGTGAAGGTTATGAAGGCTCGTGCTACCTGGGGCGCCACCAGGGAGAAGTTCTCAGTGGAGATGACCGCGAGGACCCCTAGTGCTATGAGAAGGGTCCCGGTGACTTGAGCGTAATACCTCGCCAGCGCGCTCCGAGCAACCCTGCTGAAAAACTTCCTGCCAAGAAGCACGCTGGCCAGGCCGAGGGCCAGGAGAGATGTGCCTATGCCTCCTGCAAAGGCCGCGGCCACTGCGAGGGCTTCCCCGCTTCTCACACCCTCCACAGCGGCTGTGGACAGGAAGGCTACGAGAGGTGTGAAGGAGCATGGTGCTGCGGCCAGCGAGAACACAAGGCCCAGGATGAACGCGCTCGCCACACCGGCCCCCCGAACCTTAGGCGTTAGAGTAGGGGCTAGCGCGAAAACATCCTTTATCGGCGTGAATTGAGCTAGCCCCAGGCCTATGAGCAGGAAGCCCGTGGATATCACGAGCTGCGCGAAGCCCAGTGCTACGAGGCTGCTAAGGATGCCCGCTGACTCGGCCGCCAGCACCCCGTAAAGGGCTGTGCTCAGGGAAGCCCCCGCCGCGAAGAGAATCGCGGCCGCAACCCCCCTGCCGGAGCTTCCTCTGGTGATGTACGCGAGCATTATTGGCAGCACAGGTAGGTAGCAGGGGGAGAAGGACGTGAGAACCCCGAGCAGGTACACGAGAGCTAGCTGCGCCGGCTCCATACCCCGGACCTGCCACGCCGCTGACCGTAGAGGACCGAGACGAAAGATAGTGCGGTCAGGATCGCGGCGAAGGCGTAGTACCCGAGCTCCGTACCCCCCTTCACCTCAACCACGAGGACTCTGTACTCCCTTATCCCATCCCCCTCGACGCCAATCGCCACGTTGTAAACCCCATCGGTCGCGTTCTCAGGCACTCTCACGGTCACCATGAGCTTCTTCTCCTCGCCCGGCAGGAGCTGAAGGGTTGAGGGTGCGAGTGTTACCAGGAAGCCTTGTGGTGCCTCGATGACATAGGCTGTGACCTCGATGGGTATGGACCCCGTGTTTGCCACGCTCACTTGAGTGCTGCCCGCGGAGCCCGGGGCCAGCGATACTGCCAGGCGCTCAGTCCCAACCCTCATGCTCTTGCTACCGCTGACCGCGGCTACGAGCTCTGCCGAGGCCGCGCTAGCACTACCCACCGCGCTTATCCTTACGAGGTACTGCCCAGGGGTTGCTGCTGGTAGTGCCTCAATGATGATGGACACAGGCTTCTCCTCGGAGGGGAGCACGTAGAGCGAGAGGTTACCCTTGCCGGAGGCCTGGAAGTAGCACCGAAGCGCTGCGGGTTGGCATGCGGCCGAGAGGGTTACCTGCGTGGGTGCGTTGCCTAGATTTCTCACAGTTACGGTGACCGATCTGGAAGATGCCCCGGTGAGCTCGACCTGCCTCACTGGCAGAGCGAGCTCAATTATGTCATGACTACTCTCCACGCTCACCGCCACTCTCTTCGAGATCTTCAGCAGGTCCGAGGCAACTATGACGTCTACGAAGTACGTTCCCACAGTTGTGGGCTGAGGTACGTAGATCATTAGAGTGAGGTTTGCCGAGGTGAGCGGCTGCAGGATGACCCTCGAAACGGTCACCCCTCGAGGGTCAACGACTGCCGAGATCCAGCCTGGTGGTGCTGACGCTACGACCGAGAAGGCTTGCTCCTGTTGCAGGGGGTTCCGGAGCGCCAGAGGTATCCTTATAAGGGCCCCTGGAAAGCCGCTCACGGACTCGTAAGCTATTGTCAGCACATCCCACCTCCTCTCGCCGACCATGAACGTGAGGTTGACCCTCTGGGAGAGCCCAGCCCAGCTTGCCGTTACCTCTACCTCGCCTGCTGCGGCGGCGTTAACGGGGATGGACACCTGCAGGGTCAGGTTCCTCTGAGAGCCCGGGGGCACTGAGACCTCTGAGACCGCCAACCCCTCGGGGGTCAGCAGCTTGCACTCCCACCCGGTGGGAGCTCTGAGCTCGAACCTTACTGGGATGAAGTCGGTACCGCTATTAATCACTCTGACCCTAACCCGCACCTCATCGCCCTGGAGTGCGGAGATTCTGAGGGCATCCGCGACAACCGTGATCGCGCTTCTCAGAGAGAACGTGCCTATGTCGCCCCCTCTCTCAGGGGCGGCCTCGAAGGACACGTAGAGGGGCTGGTAGCCGAACTTGTAGATTCTCAGCACGTAGCGCCCTCTCGGAAGCATCATCTGGAACCTTCCGTCGGCCCCTGTCTCCACGGCGAGGACCAGGAGGTCCCCCTGCAGAACGGCTACTTGCGCTTGCGCAATTGGTCGCCCCCCCTCGTCCACGACCCTCCCGAAGAACAGGATTACCTGCCCTTGCACCTCGCTCAGGGCTGCTGCCACCATCACCGCCAGGAGGACTAAGCCCAGCCTCCTCAAAGGCGCTCGCAGACCTAAGCCTCCCAGCTAATTATCCGTTTCGTGCCTACTGGCGCCGTGATAGCGCGAGAGATATTACCAGCGCTTTTCCAAGTAGAGGTGGGGGCGCGTCGGTGAAGATATTCGTCGGAACCTCGGGTTGGAACTACGACTGGAACCCCAACGGCCTCAGGTGGTATGCCCGGGAGAGCGGCTTCAACGCGGTTGAGCTCAACATGAGCTTCTACAGCTTCCCGAAGCCCTCCACTGTGAGCAGGTGGAGGGATGAGGGGAAGGATCTGCGCTGGTCCGTGAAGGTGCACAGGAGTATAACACACCTGAGGAGGTTGAACGAGAAGTCCCTGGGAACCTGGCAGAGGTTCAGGGAGATCTTCAAGCCGCTCGAGGAGAACATAGACTTTTACCTCTTCCAGCTGCCACCCCAGATGCCCTTCAGCGGGGAAGCGGAGAAGAGGCTCAGGATGTACGCAGAGACCTGTGAGAAGATAGCGGTGGAGCCAAGGCACACGAGCTGGTTCGAGGACCGGGTGCTTGAGCTCTTCGAGGAGATAGGCGTGTACTTCGTGACCCCTGACTCACCGCTCTTCGAGGGGCTGCCCCACGGGAGAGTGTACGTCGTCAGGGGTACCTGCTACGTGAGGATGCACGGCAGGCTGGCGTGGTACAACTACGGCTACCTGGACGAGGAGCTAGAGGAAGTCGCTGCAGCGATAATCAGGGCCTCACCCGAGAGAGCCTACGTGTTCTTCAACAACAACCACGATATGCTGGCGGACGGCAGGAGGCTGCTTGAGATCCTAAGAGGCGCGCGCATGTAGGCTAACCCCTATTACCACCCGCAGGTCGCCTATCTCCCACTCCCTCACCGCGCTGCCCGTGACCCCTTCAGCGGAGTCGACTAGCTCCACCTCCCTTGCCCTCGTCTCAGACTTCACGTAACCGAGCAGGTCGGGGGTGAGCAGAGCGCGAGCCTCCGGCGGCACGTAGAGCTTCACCACGATGTACGCGTCCACGGGCAGGTTGAGCTCCTTCCTCATGAATTGTATCCGCCTCAGCACATCCCTCGCAAAGCCCTCTGCCATCTCCCTCTCGCTGATGCGGAAGTCCAAGGCTATGAAGGAGCTACCCAGCCTGTCTCCGAGGAAGCTCTCCCTCCACTCCAGGAGTACCTCCACCATCTCCCTCTTGACCGAGACCTCCTCCCCGCCCACGCGCACCCTCAGCTCGCCCTCCCTCTCGAGGGTCTCGGCGTACGCCAGATCCTGCATGCTCTCGAGCACTTTGACAACCTCGCCCGTCTTCTCCCTGAAGGCGGGTCCGAGCCTCTGGTAGACGGGCTTGAGCCTCACCACGAGGATCTCCTTCACGCGGCTCGCCGGCTCCACCTCCACGCTCTTCACGTTGACCTGGTCGCGTACCACGTGGGCGAGCTTTCTCACAGCGCCTGCTACCACAGGGTCGTCCGTGTAGACCAGCAGGCGCGGCAGCGGCTGCCTTATCTTAACGCCCCTCTTCATGCGGAGAGCCAGCGCGCGCTCAACAATCTCTCTGATAATCTCCATTTCTTTCTCGAGCTGCGGGTCCTCGAGCGCCGGGTCCGGCTCAGGCCACGCGAGCTCGTTGACGGAGAGCGGCATACCCTCGTCCCTGAAGGCGCTGAGGTAGAGCTTCTCTGCTGTGAATGGCAGCAGGGGGGTCATCAGCGGCAGCAGGTTGAAGAGCACGTAGTAGAGCGCGGCGTAGGCAGCCAGCTTGCTCTCCTCCTCTTCCTCAACCCACACCCGCGGCCTGACAAGCCTGATGTACCAGTGGCTCAGGTCCTCCACCACGAAGTCCCTGAGGAGCCTTGCCGCGCGGTGGATGTGGTACCTCTCGAAGCTCTCAGTATACTCTCTCACGAACCTGGTGAACCTGGAGAGCAGCCACCTGTCCTCGGGCCTCAGCTTGTCCAGGAGCTTGCTGAGCGGCCAGGCGCTGGGGTCAAAGCGGTCTATGCTCATGTAGAGCGTGGCGAAGTAGTAGACGTTCCACAGCACGTGGAGATCTGAGTACACCTCGGAGAGCCCCCTCCACGAGAACCTAAGGTCCTCCCATATCGTGTTCCTCAGAACGAACCACCGGAAGACGTCACGGCTGCCATGCTCGTACCTCAGGATCTGGTCTGGCTCCACGTAGTTCCCAAGGGACTTGTGCATCTCCCTCCCCTGCTCGTCCAGCGCGAAGCCGTGCATCAGCACAGCCCTGTAAGGCGCGCTGCCGAAGGCGATCACGCCGGAGCGGAGCAGTGAGTAGAACCAGCCCGCGATCTGGTCGTGCCCCTCGGTTATGAAGTCAACCGGGTAGAGCTCCTCGAACCTCCTCGTGTCCCTAGGGTAGCCCAGCGAGGCGAAGAAGGCTATACCGGAGTCAAGCCAAACGTCCAGCACGTCGGGGACTCTCCGCATCTCACCACCACAGCTTGGGCACTTGATGACCACCCTGTCGACCCAGGGCCTGTGGAGGTCGGGGAGCTCCAGCTTCTCGCCGGCAAGCTCTTCGAGCTCCCTCAGGGAGCCTACGACCAGCCTACGGCCGCACTTGCTGCAGACCCATATAGGGGCCGGGATGCCCCAGTACCTCTGCCGCGACACAATCCAGTCGCGAAGGCCTTCCAGCCAGTTCTTGAACCTGGAGTACCCGGCCCAGGGCGGTATCCACTCGACCCTCGCCGCCTCGCTGAGCATTTCCTCCTTCAGCCTCGTGACCTTGATGAACCACTGCCTGGTGGCTCTCAGTAGCAGGGGGGTCTTGCACCGCCAGCACACGGGGTACCTGTGCCTGATCGTACCAGAGTGGAAGAGCAAGCCCTTGCGCCTCAGATCCTCTACCACCAGCTGGCTCGCCTCCCTCGCGCTCTTCCCCGCGTAAACACCGGCCTCCTCGGTCATCAGCCCGTGCTCGTCCACCAGCACCAGGACTGGCATTCCGTACCGGAGACCCACCTCGTAGTCCTCCTCACCGTGCCCGGGCGCGCTGTGCACGAGGCCCGTGCCCTCCTCCGCGGAGACGTACTCCCTGGAGAGCACGACCCGGTGAACTCCCTTGTCCCCCGCTTGCGCGGTTACCTCCTCGCGTAGGGGATGCACGTACTTAAGCCCGTCCAGCTCCGAGCCCTTGAACCTCCTCAAAACCCTGTACTCCTTGACTCCTGCTTCGCGCATCACCTCCTCCAGCCTCGCCTCCGCCAGTATCAGCCGCTCCCCGTTTACCTCCACCAGGACGTAGTCGAGGTCTGGGTTCGCCATGACGAAAGTGTTAGCTGGTATGGTCCAGGGAGTCGTGGTCCAGATCAGGAGGTAGGTCCCTCCCTCCTCGAGCAGCGGGAACTTGACGTATATCGAGGGATCCTCTAGCTCCACGTACTCGGACACTTCGTAATCAGCCAGCGTGGTCTCGCAGCGTGGGCACCAGTGCACAACCTTCATGCCATAGTCCAGCAGCCCCCTCTCCTCGGCCTGCTTGATGAACCACCACGCGCTCTCGATGTAGTCCCTGCTGAGCGTCAGGTAGGGGTTGGACCAGTCCATCGAGACCCCGAAGTCCCTGAAGTACCTGCTCATCGACTCAACGTTCTCGAGAACAAAGGCCCTGCACTGCTCCACGAACTTGTCAACCCCGAAGCTCTCTATGTCCTTCTTAGTCTTGAAGCCGAGCCTCTTCTCGACCTGAACCTCTATGGGCAGCCCGTGGCAGTCATACCCCGGCTGGTCGTGGACGGAGAACCCCCTCAGCCTCTTGTACCTTATGACAGCGTCCTTGAGAACCTTGTTCCAGAGAGTCCCCACGTGCGGCACACCGCTCGAAGCGTAGGGTGGGCCGTCGAGGAAATAGAACTTCCTTCCACCTCTCCTGCTCTCCCTGAGACGCTCGTAGACACGGTTCTCCTCCCAGTAGGACAGCACCTCAACCTCGTAGTCCTTCGGCTTGAAGGCCTGAGGTATACTTCTCACAACACCCATCCTACCTCACCCCCGCTAAACCCGAGCTCCTCAGCTGGGCGGAGAATTAGAAGAGGTGACCTGACCTGGGTTAGCGAATTTGGTAGTGCACAGGCACCTCCCGTGACCCTACTCCCCGGCCTATTATAAGCTTTGCGCGCGCCGGCAAGCCCTCCCGGAGCCCCCCATTTAAGGGAAAGGAAAATTTTATAATAATCCCCGACGAGGAGCTCTCCGAGAAAAATGCCCAAGTTCAAGGTAACCATCGATAGGGACCAGTGCATCAGCGACATGGCGTGTGTCAGCCTCTGCCCCGAGGTTTTCGAGATGAACGAGGAGGATGGAAAGAGCCAGATCGTTGCGAAGTACAGAACGGGTGGCAGCCCCGGCGAGGGCGTGGTGCCAGGAGAGCTTGAGGACTGCGTCAAGAGCGCCGCGGAAGCCTGCCCTGTCTCGATCATTCACGTGGAGAAAGTTGAGTAACGTTTCCAAATCTCCATTTTTCTCTGTAAACTTCCAGCTCCCTCCGCACCCTCTGATCCACTAGGTACACCAAGAGTCCTATCATTAGCCCCAGCAGCGTGAGAACGGCTGCCAACCCATCGTCGGCGGAACCGGGGAACATGCTCCCCCCGCCCTCCTTTGGGGGATCCGGCAACCTACTCCAGTCCGCGACCCCCAGAAAGCCCCAGTGCCTGAACAGCGGAGCCAGGTTCTCGCCCGCGGCCTCGCTCATCGCCAGGACTATAGACCTTGTGCTATCAACCTTCCCAACCCTCTTTAAAGCCGAGAAGAGCCTGGCTATGTACGCTTCACCGCCGTACCTCGAGGAGATATTCGAGAGCACGTAGTAGCTCAGCGCGTAAGCCAGTCCCTCGCCCTCCTCCGAGGAGGGCCATTTCTCGAGGTACCTCCCCAGATTCCCTGAGGTCACTCGCAGAGCTGCCCGCGATGCGTTTCCCAGGCTGTTCTCGTAGTCTGACACGTTAATCCCCACCTCTTGAGCTACGAGAACCGAGATGTACTGCGCCATGCCCTCGTGGAACCACCTGGTATTCTCGTTAGCCACCACACCTGCCGCGCCGAGGAACACGTGGACCATTTCGTGGATGACCGTGGTCTCGTGGTACCCAGGCGCGTACCTTATGAGAGCCAGGTTGAGCATTATAGGCCCCCTACCCCCCACGTTCACGTCCTCCCCCCTGACGAAACCCAGCGCCCAGAGACCTCCCATGCTCTGCTCCGGGAGGTAGAACCTGAACTTGACCTCAGGAGGGCTTATGCCGGAAATCCTCTTCAAGACCACGTAGCTCCTCTTGGCAACCTCAAGGGTCCTTGCCGCGATGCCCGAGTAGGGCTGCGGGTACTCTACAGCAATCCCTGTCTCCGGGTCTCGCAGCTCGCGGGAGGCTACTGAGAGCTTCGAGGTGAACTCCACTATAACCCTACCCTCCATAAGCGACTCAGGCGCACCCGTCAAGTTGTACACCCTGTACCCGTCCACAGTCCCGGTGCTCTTCGGGCTCTCGAGAGTCACCTCCTTGAGGAAGGGTATCCTGACGTAAACCACAAGCCGCGCCCTGGGGTCGGCGAGGAGGAAGGGGGACATGAACCAACCCCTGTCGTCGTGCATGAGCACGGCGTACGGGAAGCTGTAGCAGAGCGTAACCGAGAACCGCCCATCCTCTGCGGCCTTGACGAGCACTGTCGAGTTGACGTAGAAGTAGGCGCTCATCGGCCTGCTCAAGATCTGGTAGGATCCTTTAGCCTCGCACTCTCTCACAGGCTCAAACTTCGGCAAGGTTATCCAGAGGCTCGTATCCCCGGTGCCGCTGAGGGTCAGGTAGACCGTGGCGTTGCCTGACTCCTCGACGTCCACACGCACAGTGATGCTCACAGGGTCGCTGCGGCTTGGAGCACCTGGGCTGGCGACAGCAACCACGAGGATGGCTAGCAGAGCTGCGAGCATGGCTGCGAGCGGGGTTTTAGGAATCCTCACAGCTCCCAGGAAGGGACAAGCGCGAAGGGTATATGTGCGTTAGCCTCCTCTCACAGCTCAGCCATGCTCGTGTACCCTGCCGGCAGAGCGCCAGGGAGCTGCCTCGCAATCGCGGACACTCACTGCCCCACAGGTAGCAGGTGCCCCCAGCTCGTGAGCGCGCTCAGGCTCGCAAGGCGCCTGGGCTCCGGCTGCTTGATCGTGCTGGGCGACATGTTCGACAAGCTCCACAGGAGGACGTCATCGGAGGAGCTCCGGAGGCACCTGCTCCAGGCGGTGAGCGGCGCTGAGCTGCCCGAGTCGCTCTACTACACCACTAGCCTGAGCTCGCACGACCCCGTGTTCGAGGAGCCCTTTGAGCTCAGCTTGAACGGTGCAAGCCTGCTCGTAGTCCCGGGGCTGCTGCAGCTGGAGGTAGAGGGGCACGAGCTCTGCGCCCTCCACGGCGACGTAGTTGCGAGGAGCGGCGTCCTGGCGTACGCGTTGAACGCTGCTGCAGCTGCCGCGGGACGCCCTCTACTGCTCGAGGAGGTCGCGAAGAGGAGGTTCTGCGCTCCGCAGGCCTGGCTGCTGGCTGGGCACACGCACATACCAGGTCTGGACCCTGAGAGGAGGCTTGGCAACCCCGGCTCGTGGAAGCTCTACTGGGGCTCTGGCCTGAGGTACTGGCGACCCGCCTCCTTCGGGGTCATCGTGATCACGAGGTCGGGGGTGAGGCTGCTACGTCCCCGCAGGTTGGAGACCAGGAGTGGGAGAGGTTGAGGAGCAAGGCCCTATCCCAGCTGAGGGAGCACATGCTCCAGGGGCGCGTCGACCCAGACATCGTGGATCTGCTCGACAGAATCAACTCCAGCAGCGACTACTACACCACGTCCAGCTGCAGCGGGAGGATACAGCTGGCAGCCTGCGAGCACCCGGGTGAGAAGGGCAGGCTGAGGGTTCTAGCCAAGTGGCACCGCCCCATAAATGTCGAGGAGCTAGTCCTAGCTCTGAGCGCCAGCCAAGAGCCGAGCATATGGTTCTCCGTGCACCCGCCCATACTCCACATAGTCGCGAGGGACCTCGAGGCGGCGAGGAGGCTGCTCGTGCACGCCAGGAACAGTGGCTTCAAGCACAGCGGCATACAGGGCCTGGGCAGGCGCGTAGTGGTCGAGGTGATGAGCATGGAGAGGCTCGAGACGCCCTTGAGGCTTCGCGGCGTGGACCTTCTAGAGCCGTGGGCGTACCCCATGCTCGTTGATGCTGCCAACAGGTTGCTCGTCAGGTCGAAGAGGAGGCTCGAGAAGCTGAAGGAGCTGTTCTAGTGGCTTGGCACGAACCTGCACCTGCACCGCTCCCTCCGCATCCTGCTGTGCAGCTCCGCGATGCGCGAGCTATCAGCTCTGACGTACATTATCTCGACGCAGAGCCCAGAAGCGTTGTGCACGTGAAGCTTCCCCACGATGCAGTCCTTGAACTCCTCTGCCACCTTGAAGACCCCCTCCTCCTGCTCCGGCGAGTAGCTGACCACGAGCACCCCCTCGCATGGGTGTGGTGGGAGGAGGTGGAATCTCTCCTCTAGGAACTCCTCAACAGCCATGCTGATCAGCGAGGATCTATCCCCGCCGAGCGCCTCTGCAAGCCTTGTTAACGCCTCAGCCTTATCCTTCTCAAGACTTACTCCGAACCGAACCTTCCTGGTGGGCGTGACCGCTCACCTCAGCAGGGATAGCACGTAGGCGGCCATGAGAAGCAGGCCGTAGACCGCGGAGGGCGGCATGTCGACCACTGAGGCAAGAGCGACGCTGAGGATGCCTGCGAGGAAGGACAGCGTGACGCTCACGAGCATGAGCTGCCTCGCGTTCCTGGCTACGCGCGTGCCTATGGCTGCGGGGAGCAGGATTGCCACGTGCTGCACGACAAAGCCCACCACCCTGAGCATGCCGACCGAAGCCAGGGTGAGCATGGTGGTCAGCAGGTAATCCCTCAGCTCGACTCTAACGCCGGAGACCCGTGCGAAGTCGGCATCCAGGCCTATCATCACCTCGACCTCGTACACTAAAACCGCGGCCGCTGTCAGCAGCGCAGCGAGGAGTAGGATAGTTAGCGCCTCGCTCCAGCTCACTAGGAGGGGGTCGCCCAGGATGTACGACCATAGGCTCGCCTCTGCGGGGAACCTCGTGAGGACGAGGTACATAGCCGCCACGCTCGATGACGAGGTGAAAGCTACGAAGACCGAGGTCGCGATCTCCGCGTCCACCCCTCTGTGCAGGAGGAAGGTGAACGTGTAGGATATAGGCAGGCTGAGGAGGAGGGAGCACGCAAAGGGGTCTAGGCCGAGCACCCGCGAGAGCACGTACCCCAGGCTCACGGCTAGGAGCGCCGAGTGTGGTAGGGCGGAGGCGAAGAATCCGAGTCTCCTGGCAGCCACTATGGGGCTCATCGAGCTGAGCGCCAGCGCCGCACCCCCCATGACGAGGAACCACCGTAGGTCCACAGGCTACCCCCTCAGAGGACGTGGAGGCACTTCTCTATCTCGAGCACGGTTCCGTAAGCTTTCCTCAAGATGTCTAGCTTGTATATGTCGTAGGGGCTGCCCTGCGCCACTATGCCGCGGTTGAACACCACGAAGTAGTCACTTCTCTTGAGCGCCTGCACTGGGTCGTGAGTCGTCATGACAATGAGCTTTCTCTGCGCAATCTCCCTGACGAGCTCCAGCAGGCCCTCCCTCCCCCTGGGGTCCACGCCCGATAGAGGCTCGTCGAGCAGCAGGATGTCCGTGTCCCGCGCCAGAGCCCTGGCTATGAGCACTCTCTGGAGCTGCCCGCCGCTGAGCTCGCCCAAGGTGCGGCTCATGACCTCGGAGACCCCAACCTCTTCGAGAAGCTTTACAGCAGCCTCCCTTCTAGCACGCCCGTGCAGCCCCCTGCTCCGCAGAGCCGCCTCCACGACCTCTAAGGGCGTGACTGGTATGTCGCGTCTCAAGCTCGAGAGCTGCGGCACGTAGCTCATAAACCTCCCGGCCTTTACAGGGTCTCCAGTCACGTCAACACCGTTGACGAGAACCCGCCCCTCCTGCGGCTTGAGAAGCCCCAAGAGAACTTTGAAGAAGGTTGTCTTTCCCGACCCATTGGGCCCGAGAACTGTCACGAGGCCGGGTCCCCTGAACTCGAAGCTGTCCCCTTTGAGTATGACCTCGTCAGCCCCATAGGCGAACACGAGGTTGCGCCCTTCCAGCACGATGTCTCTGTGCACATGCATCGTGAGCTTATGATCAAAGCGTGCACATAAAGCTTTTTACGCAGCGGGAGAGTTTAACGGCTGTGCACAGAACAGGGGGTATTCCCAGGAGGAGTGTGTACAGGTGGCTTCCAGTAGTGGCCGTAGCAGTGGCGGCACTGCTGCTTGCTCTGCTCCTGGGGAGAGCTGCCGGGCCCTCAACCAGGGAGGAGGTACTGGCGGTTGCCACTTTCCCCTCGGTAGCCGAGGATCTAAACCTGATCCTCTGCGACGGCAAGGCATCGTCGCTCGTGCCCCCAGGAGTGGACCCTCACGACTACCAGCTGTCTCCCGGAGACGTTGAGAAGCTAAAGGCGGTCCGCGTGATCGTGTCCACCGGTCACACGCCCTTCGAGCTCAGGATAAGGGATCTTGTCGAGCGCGGGGAGCTGACAGCGGCGCTCGTGGAAATACCGAAGATTCCTGGGATGCGTATTCTCGTTAACCCAGCCACGGGGCAGCCAAACCTCCACATGCCCATCTACGACCCCGGTAACTACGAGGTCTTCGCCAGATACCTGGCTGAAAAGCTCTCGGAGGTGGACCCGGCGCACGCAGCCTGCTATGCCCAGAAGCTGCAGCAGCTCCTGAGCGGATTGGACAGCATCAAGCTTAGGGCCAGGGCATTCAACGTCACAGCCCTTGCAACCAGGCCTCCAGCTCAGTATGCAGTGTGGTGGGCCGGAGTTAGGGTTGGGTACCTGCTGGTGAAGGAGGAGGGCCTGCCGGCGACCTCGGAGGACATGGCGAGGATTGAGAGAGCCCTCGCGGCAGGGGAGATCAAGCTGATCGTAGCGCTGAGTGACGACCCTGCACCCCTTAGATCCAAGGCGGAGGAGCTATCCGCAAGGTACAACGTCCCCCTGATAATCATCTCGAGCCCCACAACACCTCCGTCTATCTACGAGAAAATAGCCCAGGTTGCCCAAGAGTTAAGCAAAATAGCCACTTCTACTTAGTTTATTGCGGAAAAGCGGGAAAGAGGTGGGAGGAAGAGTGTCCCAGAAGGCTGGCAAGCTTGACGAGACCGGTGTTGCAATACTCAAAGCGCTGCTTGAGCTCGGCGCGCCCTCCACGTGCAAGGAAATTGCCAACAAGGCAGGGCTGGACGTCCGGAAGGTGGTGGGCAAGGTCAGAGGCCTAATGAACGCAGGGTACATCGAGAGAACGGCAGAGGGCAAGTACAAGATCACCGAGAAAGGCAAGCAAGCAGTATCGGCCAAGTAGCCACCCTTCCCGGCAGCTCTCCTCAAAAAGGTTTTTCTTTTTCTCGCGCACAAGCTTTCTGGAGAATGAAGAGCGCCGGAACTACTGACGCCGTGACGAGGGCTAGGACGTCTGACTCTCCCGTGCCTCCGGGTGGTGCTCGCGAATATCTTATCTACCTCCCCCGGCTTCTCCGGGCATATGAGCGCGGAAAGCTACCATGGAATGAGTGTCTTGTGGTACACTGAGTGGCTGAGCCCTCACGAAGCGCACGTTCACGGCATTCTGGAGCTGGTGTTCGATGGGCACACGAAGTACCAGAGAGTGACGATAGCGAGGACGGGGTCCTTCGGCCTCGCGTTGTTTCTCGACGGCTTCGCGCAGAGCACCGAGTACGACGAGTTCATCTACCATGAGAGCCTGGTCCACCCCGCGATGATCACCCACGGGAACCCTCGCAAGGTTCTCATAATCGGCGGCGGCGAGGGCGCCACGCTGCGCGAGGTTCTCAAGCACGAGAGCGTCGAGAGAGCGGTCATGGTGGACATAGATGAGGAGCTGGTGAACTTATGCAGGAAGCACCTACCTGAGTGGCATAAGGGGGCTTTCGACGACCCCCGGGCCGAGCTCGTGTTCATGGATGGTAAGAAGTTCATAGAGGAGACAAAGGAGAAGTTCGACGTGATAATACTCGACCTCACAGACCCTGTGAAGGGCACGCCCGGGGTCCTGCTGTACACGAAGGAGTTCTACGAGGAGGTGAGGGACAGGCTGAACCCCGGCGGTGTGATGGTGACGCAGGCAACCTCCCTTAGGTACTACGAGAGGGCATTCGCAGTCATCTACAACACCGTGGCGTCGGTGTTCCCTGTGGCTAGGAGGTACAGGGTCTTCGTGCCGTCGTTCTACAGCGACTGGGGCTTCGTCCTAGGGTCGCTAGGCAGAGACCCTCTCGAGGTTCCAAGGGAGGAGATCGAGAGCAAGCTGACAAAGCTCCAGCTCAGGTATCTAGACCCGGAGCAGTACAGGTTCCTCTTCGCCATGCCGCGCTACCTCACCGAGAGGCTGAGCAAGTACAAAGAGGTATCAACCCTCTCCAACCCCCTGGAGCTCTAGCGCCGCGTGTCTGCGCAGAGGTTATTGCGACCTGCTTTCTCTCCAAAGCTTCTTTTCGAACGTCTTACTCGGCGCTAGTGTAGAGCGCTAGCGCTATTACGCGCTGTGCCTGGCTCGCGCTAGTATCCTCCAGGCGCTGGCTACGCCCTGCTCCTCTCTTCTGGTAGGCTTCTCCTCGCGGGGGGCGGCCGGCAGCATGCGCTGTTTATCCTCGCTCTCAAGACCTCTGTAGAGGTTCTCGTCCTCCAGCAGCCTAGTGGTGTAGCTTGCATCCAGAAAGCTGCTGTGGTCGAGGATCCTTAGCAGGAAGTGCCTGTTGTGCTTAACACCGCCTATCCTGAGCTCTGAGAGCGCCCTTCTAAGCCTCCTCACAGCGTCGCTCCGGGTGGGCCCCCACGCAATCACCTTCATGAGCAGGGGGTCGTAGTAGTGCGGCACCTCGAAGCCCTCATAGACCCCGCTGTCGACGCGAACCCAGGGGCCCTGGGGGACCTCGAGGAACGTTATACGGCCTGGCGACGGCGCGAAGCCATTGGCGGGGTCTTCCGCGTAGACTCTTGTCTCTATGGCGTGCCCGCGCAGCTGTACCTCATCCTGCTTCAGGGGTGCGTCTGCGCCGCCTGCTATGAGGATCTGCTGCTCTACGATGTCTATACCCGTCACAGCCTCGGTCACGGGGTGTTCCACCTGTATCCGGGAGTTGACCTCGAGCAGGTAGAACTTCCTCGAGTCGAGGTCGAAGAGGAACTCGAAGGTCCCCGCGTTCGTGTAGCCGCAGCTGCTCGCAGCCTTCACGGCTAGACTGCAGACAGTCTCCCTCTCTTCGGGGGTTATCGACGGTGAGGGGGCTTCCTCCACTACCTTCTGGAAGCGTCTCTGCACGCTGCACTCCCTCTCGAAGAGGTGGAGCACCCTGTCCTGCCCGTAGCCCAGCACCTGCACTTCTATGTGCTTCACCCGCGGGAAGTACTTCTCAAGGTACACTGCCGCATTGCCGAAGTAGCTCTGCCCCAGGGACGACGCCCTGCGGAGCTTCTCCTCGAGCTCCTCGCTGCTCCAGGCTACAAACATCCCTATACCTCCTCCACCACCCGCAGGCTTCACCATGACCGGGTAGCCTATCTCCTCCGCGTGGCTAGCAGCATCCCTCGGGTCCACGGCTTCAAAGGTGCCGGGTACAACCGGGATTCCGTGCGAGCTGAAGAACCTCCTGGCTCCCAGCTTATCGCCGACAAGCCTGATTACGTCGGGGCTGGGACCTATCCACACGAGCCCGCTCTCCTCGACTTTCTGGGCGAACGCAGCGTTCTGAGCCAGGAAGCCGTAGCCCGGGTGCACAGCCTCAGCACCGCTCCTAAGCGCGATGTCGATGATCGCCTTCATGTTGAGGTAGCTTGCAGAGGGCTCGGGAGGTCCCACTCTGTACCTCTCGTCCGCCAGCAGGGCGTGGAGCGCCCGCTCGTCAGCATCGCTGTATATAGCCACGGTCTTGATCCCCATGTCCCTCGCCGTCCTAATAACCCTGACAGCGATCTCCCCCCTGTTCGCCACGAGAATCTTCCTGAAGCTCACAGGAGCCTCACCGTGTTTTTAGGCCAAAAAACTCTACCGCGTTCCTGGTCGTAGCTTTATCCACATCCTCCACGGGTAGATTCCTCAGCCTGGCGACCTCCTCTGCCACAAGCCTCACGGATAGGGGGGTGTTCACACCTCCTGTGGGTGAGAGGAAAGGAGCATCGGTCTCCAGGAGTATGTACTCCATCGGGAAGTTCTTGGCAATCTTCCTCATGGTCTTGGTGTTCGTCAAGCGGTAGTTGACGGAGAAGTAGTAGCCTCTCTCGAGGGCTGCTTTAGCAGTGGTCATGTTCCCCGTGAAGGAGTGCATCAGCACCTTCTTGAGGGAAAACGAGGAGAGGATGTCCAGCACCTCGCCCTCCGCGTCTCTGCTGTGTATAACGACCGGCTTGCCCAGTCTCTCGGCGAGCTCCAGGAGCTCGAAGAAGACTCTTCTAGCCCTCTTGCGCTCTTCTTCGCTCTCTATCCAGTAGTTGTCGAGCCCTATCTCCCCTATCCCCACGATTTTCCCGCTGTTCGCGGCCACGAACTCGATGTAGCTCTCCACCTCCTCGTCGCTCATCTCGCTTACCTGCGTTGGATGGAGACCCAGGGTGACGTAGACGAAACCCCTGTGAGCTTCAGCGAGCTCTAGAGCTCTGACGGCACCGGGGAAGCCTGGCTCCTTCACCTCGTCGAAGGGTAGCCCGCAGGTGACTATCGCGTCCAGAGCCCGCCTGGCCTCGCTAATTACCTGGGGTGAGATCTCCCAGAGGCCAGGGTAGGTGAGGTGGCAGTGGGCATCTATCATGCCTGGGCGCCTCCGGCGTACGCGAGTAACACTAACATTAATATTCTCACTCCAATATTCTCACTCCGCAGAGGGCGGAAAGGCATGCTTAGCAGCGAGTCCTATGTCCTGGACGAGCTGACCCAGCTTAGGAGTAAGCTGGCATCGTACATCTCCTCTAGTCTGAAGGGCCTGTTCGGTGCTCTCAGCGACGAGATCTGGTACATGCTCCACGGAGGGAAGATGCTGAGAGGCGTCATAGCGCTTTTCGTGGCGGAGAGGGTTGGGTGCAGGGATTCGGATGCCCTACCAATAGCCTTGGCGATAGAGCTTATGCATGCCTCCAGCCTCGTCTACGACGATATCTCCGATGGGGCGGAGACCAGGAGGGGTAGGCCGAGCTACTGGAGGAGGTACGGGCTCGACGAGGCGGTCGTCACCCCCCATATAGCCATGTCCACAGCAATCTCGCTGATAGCCAGGCATGGAGGCGCGGAAGCTGTACAGGAGAGCATGGCCGCTTGGAGGATGGCTGCTGAGGGGCAGCTGTGGGACGTGAGAGCAAAGAAGGGGTTGGAGATCCGGGAGCCGTACAGGAGGGTCGTGGCGATGAAGACGGGAGCTGTTTTCAGCGCCGCTTGCGCGCTCCCTCTGTACCCGGTCGGCATGTACGACGCGCTAACCCCAGCGAGGGAGTTCGGGATGAGCCTGGGCACAGCCTACCAGGTGCTCGACGACATTGTTGACCTCACGCGGGGCACGAGTGACAGTGGCAGCTCGCTCTTGCTGCTCCGGGAGTCCGGCGGGGATTTCCTCAGCTACGGCTTCTCGCTCTTAAGGGAGGAGCTCCTAAAGCTCCGAGCACAGTCCTCAAGGCTGCCCGGAGGGTTCTGGGAGCTGTCGGTGGAGACTCTGAGAGTTTTCGCCTCGGAGGCCGGTGGGGACATCGAGGAGAGGGTCCGTGCGCTGCTCCGCGAGCTCTAGAAAGGGGCTGGGCCTGCCCCCCGACATCTGGATCAGGGTGGAGGAGGTTCTGGGCTTCCTCCTCTCCAGCGGCGTGTACAGGGCTGGTAACGCGGCGATGAGCCTCGGCTTCGACTCCTTTCTGAGGGAGCGCGTGCTAGCCATGCCTAAGGGCGTGGTCCTGGACGTCGGCTGCGGTGACGGTTACTACGCAAGGCTTCTTGAAGCAAGAGGGGCAGAGGTCGTGTGCTTAGACCCTCTAGCAGGGCATCTCGGCGTCAAAGAGGTGTCCCACGTTGTTGCCGGCGTGGCTGAGCACCTGCCCTTTAGGAGCCGCTCGGTCGACTACTCCTTGGCTATGTTCAGCTTGAGGGACTTCCTGGACAAAGCTAGGGGGCTGCACGAGATGAGGAGAGTTTCGCGGAGAGCGGTGATCATCCTCGACATATTCAACCCACGCAACCCATTGGCGAGGTTCCTCCTCTGGCTCTACGTCGCTGCAGTAGCACCTCTACTCGCGTTTATGGCATCCCGCACCCGAAGCCCGTGGAGGCTTCTCCTACCCACACTCGCGTACATGCCGTCCGTCGACCTGCTCAGGCGCCTCCACGGCAAGGTGCTTTACTGCATTGCGTGGTGCGCGCTAGCCGTGGTGGTGCTCCCCGCTGGCGGCTCGCTCGCGCAAGGGAGCAGCCGTTAGGATATGTTTAAAACCTGATAGGCACACTGCTGGAGCCGAGGTGTTGCTGCATTGAGCACAAAGAGTAAGGCGGAGGAGATGAAGAGCGTGAAGGTCAACACCGTGGTGAAGCTATACACGCTCATACTCCTCGCGGAGAGCGACAGGCACGGCTACGAGCTCATGAAGACTCTCGAGGACCTGCTGGGAGCACCCGTAGGCCCTTCACAGGTTTACCCGTTCCTCCGGAAGCTCGAGAGCCTAGGCCTCCTCGTCTCCAAGAAGATGGGCAGCAGGGAGAAGAAAGTCTACTCCCTCACACCCGAAGGCCGCGAGTTCGTGAAGGAACTCCTCCAGAAGTCGCTAACTGTGCTTCAGGCCGCTGTGAAGGTCATAGGAAGAGAGAAGGTCTGCCTACCGTAGCACACACCGTACACGGCCCTCTCTCGATCTTCACCCATGTCAGACTTTTAACGGCGCGCGGATCTCTGGGTGCACGCGGCATGAGGAGCAAAGCAGTCGTGGTGGGGCTGGGTCCTGCTGGAGCTGCAGCCCTGCGCAGGCTGAATGAGCTGGGTGTCCCCTCAGTAGGTATTGAGAGGAAAGCAAGCCCCGAGGACCCCCCCGTGTGCGGGGAGTTCCTTCCAGAGCCCGACGCCGTGAGGTTCATCTCCTCGAAGCCCTCCGTCTCGAAGGCCTTCTCGTACATCTCCCTGGCCAGGAAGAGGAACTCCATCTCCGCAGTCAGGCTGGAGTTCGAGGGCGGTAAAGGCTTCACCCTCAGGATACCTGGCTTCACGGTCAGCCGGACGGAGCTCGTGCACAAGCTGATCGAGGGCTCGGAATACTACCTCGGCGATGATGTCGTTGGGCTCCGCAAGGTTGGCAGCGAGTACGTGGTCAGAACCAGGAGAGGGCGTGAGATAACGGCGAAGTACGTGATAGCGTGCGACGGTTACCCCTCAACCGTCAGGAACCTCCTCGGAGAGCCCTCCCTCCTCCCACCCGACGACGTCGCGCCTGCTGTCAACGCGAAGGTGGAAACACCAAGCATGAGGAAGGACCTCGTGTTCATGTACTCCTCCTCCGAGACCGCTGGGGGTTACGCCTGGATAATCCCATTCGAGGACGGTGTGTCAAACGTCGGCGTTGGCCTCCGCCTAAGCTACGTGAAGAGAGGGCTCAGCCCGGTCAGGGTGCTGGAGCGCTTCATCGAGAGAAACCCCCACGGGTACCTCACAGGCTATGCCGTCGTCGAGCCACCGAGGGGCAGGTGGGTCCCAGTGGCAGGCTTCTACGCTGAGGCGGAGAGGGAGGGTGTGATGTTCGCGGGCGACTCCCTTGGAGCCGTGAACCCCATTAACGGCGGCGGTATTTTCCCCGCAATGGCTCTGGGCATTCTCGCCGCGGAGGCCGCATGGCTTGATAGCCCGCACGCCTACCCGGTCAGGGCGTGGAGCGAAGTCGGCGCAGTCCTCGAGGTGGGGAGGATCTACCGCAAGCTGGTGGACTTCCTGTACAGGAACTGGAGCTTCGCGGTGAAGCTCTCCTACCTCTTCCCAGAGAGCATGCTGACGAGAGTTATAAAGGGGGAGAAAACAGCTCTGTACCACCTGCTCAGGCTTCTTGGAAGAGGAACGCGAAGCGGTTATCCACGTCGGACGGGTCCAGCTTCTCGTAGGCCTCGGTAGTGCCCAAGTCCAACCAGTAGGAGTTCGTAAGGTAGGCTCCGACTCTCTGCTTCCGCTCTAGGAGAAGGCGTACGAAGTCGCCCATTATGTCTATCTCCCTTCTTTCCTCGCCAAGCTCCTTCAGGTACACCAGGCTGTCCGTTTTCACCGCCAGTACACCCATGGTGACAGGCTTGCCCAGTGGGGGTTTCTCGATCATCCTCACAACCTCGTTCCCCTCAACCTCAGCAACCCCGACCGCCACCCTGTAGTTCGGGGAGAGAGCGAGCGTTGCAGCGAACTCCCCTTCTTTGTGCAGCTGCATGAGCTCCGTCAGGTTGATGTCTGAGAGTATGTCCCCATAGTATATCAGGAGATGCCTTGCACCCCTGAAGTGCCCCTGCAGGTACGCGTTGAGCAGCGCCCCCCCGTTGCCCGAGTACTCGGGGTTGTCCCAGACGTAGGTTATCTTGACGCCAAGTCTCTCACCGTTGTCGAAGTAGTTCCTGATCTGCTCACCCTTGTAGCCTATCAGCATCACGATCCTCGTGATGCCGTGGAACCTGAGCAGCCTGACTATGTACTCGAGGAGTGGCTTCTGCTGCGACCCAATGGGTATCATCGCCTTCTGGAAGTAGTAGGTTAGCGGCCGCAGCCTCTTTCCCTCACCCCCGCAGAGAACCACTCCGTAAGTGTCCTCCTGGAGGCTTTTCATCGCTGAAGAAAGCTTCGCGAATTTTTATTCTTTTCCCCGGGGGCAATGTGATTTTTCAAGGGCCAGGATGAATAACGAAGGTTACAAAAGGGCACATGTAAAAGGGGGCACTGGTGGCTGTACTGAGCAAGCATGAGAATACTGCTAGAGGACGACTTCCAGATAGTTAGCATCAGAGGAAGGTGGATTCTGGACTCCAGGGGGAACCCGACCGTAGAGGCCGAGGTTCAGACCCTCGGAGGGGGCTTCGGAAGGGCTGCGGTACCCTCTGGAGCCTCAACGGGCAAGCACGAGGCTCTCGAGCTGAGGGATGGGGGTAAGCAGTTCCACGGCAAGGGTGTGAGGAAGGCTGTGGACAACGTGAACAACGTGATAGCCAAGGAGATCATCGGGATGGACTCTAGAGACCAGGAGGCGGTAGACAGGCGGATGATAGAGCTCGACGGCACGAAGAACAAGTCCCAGCTTGGCGCTAATGCCATCCTCTCCGTATCCCTGGCTGTCGCTCACGCGGCAGCCGACACCTACGGCCTACCGCTGTTCCAGTACCTGGGAGGCCTCCTTGCCCGCACGCTGCCGGTCCCCCTGATGAACATAATAAACGGGGGCAAGCACGCAGGCAACGAGCTGAAGATCCAGGAGTTCATGATAGTTCCCGTGGGTGCGGCGAGCTTCGCAGAGGCTCTCCGCATGGGCAGCGAGGTCTACCACTCCCTCAGGAAGTACCTAGCCAACAAGTACGGGCTGAGCGCGGTCAACGTGGGCGACGAGGGAGGGTTCGCGCCGCCCATGAAGCAGACGCGGGAGGCTCTAGAAGCCCTTGTAGCTGCGATAAGGGACGCCGGCTACGAGCCCGGCAAGGACGTCGCCCTAGCGATAGACGCCGCAGCGTCGAACTTCTACGACGAGCGCAAAGGCACTTACTCGATAGACGGCCGCGAGCTGACCAGGGAGAAGATGATGGAGTTCTACGAGGAGCTTGTGAAGGAGTACCCCATAGTCTCCGTCGAAGACCCGCTACACGAGGAGGACTTCGAGGGATTTGCGGAGCTCACCCGCTCCCTGAAGGTACAGGTGGTGGGTGATGATATCTTCGTGACCAATGTGGAGCGGCTCTCGAAGGGTATCGAGGCCGGAGCGGCCAACGCCCTCCTGCTGAAGGTGAACCAGATAGGGACTCTCACCGAGGCCATAGAGGCCGCGAGGCTCGCCATGCAGCACGGCTACTCTGTCGTTGTGAGCCACAGGAGCGGAGAGACCGAGGACGCCACAATAGCCCACCTGGCAGTCGCCCTGAACACCGGGCAGATAAAGACAGGCGCCCCGGCTAGAGGGGAGCGCACGGCGAAGTACAACGAGCTGCTGAGAATAGAGGAGTTGCTGGGCAGCAGAGCCGTTTACCCGGGGCTTCGGGCATTCCCCCACTACAGGCGCTGAGGCACCCTCCGAAGGCGAAACCTTTTTCTTAGCCTCTTGGCATCTGCAGATTCTGCTCTCTAGATGTCAGCCGAGAGGGTTGTCGTTGACAAGAACATACTCAGGCGCTGGGTGGAGAGAGACGCCTTCGTAGAGCTTCTCGTCAAAACGCTAGAGGGGGACCAGGAGGTCATGGAGCTCCTCCACATGAGCAATGTCAATGCTGTTCTCAGGCTAGGCTACAACGACCATGGCCCAGTTCACGCGAGGATTGTTGCCGGGGCCGCCTTGGAGCTGCTGAGCATCCTCCTCTCGAAGGGCGTAGGCCTAACGTCGCTCCAGCAGGGCACAGCGGCGAGCCTCGAGGAGGTTAAGTTCATACTGGTCACCGCGAGCTACCTGCACGACATCGGCAACGCTGTGCACAGGGAGAACCACGAGCTCCTGGGAGCTCTGCTGGCGAAGGATATTGTGGACAGGCTGCTCCCTCAGGTTCTCCCGCAGTCAGGCCCACGCAGGTTTAGGATACGCCAGGAGGTGCTCTCCGCGATATACAGCACAGCCATGGAAGTCAAGCCCCTCACCGTGGAGGCGAGCATCGTGAGACTTGCAGACGGGCTTGACATGTCAGAGGGGAGGGCACGCCTGCCCTACAAGCTCGGCAAGCACGATATGCACTCCATCTCAGCGCTCAGCATCAAGAGAGTCGAGCTCTCCCCGGGAGAGGACGTCCCCGTGGAGGTCACTGTGCACATGTCCGACCTCGCCGGTTTCTTCCAGGTGGAGAGGGTGCTCATGCCCAAGATAGAGGGGGGAAAGCTCAAAGGGCTTGTCAAAATCAAGGTGGTGGATCAGAGGGGCGACAAGGTACTCGTTCTCTCCTAGCGCGAGCCCCCTGCAAGAGCGCACATTTATATTAAGGTGTCCTCCCCTCTCCGAGCAGCATGCGCCCAGGCGGTAGGGCCGCCCCCCTGGGCACCCCGGCCATAGAGGGGGGTGAGCCCGTGCGCCCGAGCTTCAGGGAGTACTTCCCGAAGCTCACAGATGCTGAGAAGAGGCTCGTCCTCGAAGTCCTGGAGAGCGGTAGGCTCTCCTCCACCGTTGGCCTTTACACTAGAAAGTTCGAGGAGGAGTTCAGCCGCTTCATAGGGGTTAATTACTCGCTAGCCGTGATAAACGGGACGGCTGCCCTTCACACAGCTGTGGCTAGCCTCGGGATCGGCGCGGGGGACGAGGTTGTAACAACCCCGTTCAGCTTCGTAGCCACCGCTACCTCAGTGCTGCATAACAACGCGGTGCCCATCTTCGCGGACATAGAGCTCGACACCCTGAACATAGACCCCGAGACCATACCCGACAAGCTAACCCCCCGCACGAAGGCGATTCTCGTTGTGCACCTGGCAGGCCACCCGGCGGAGATGGACGATATCATGAAGATAGCTAGGGAGCACGACCTGGCGGTTATCGAAGACTGCGCGCAGGCGATCGGCAGCGAGTACCGAGGAAGGAAGGTGGGCAGCATCGGCGATGTGGGAGCCTTCAGCTTCTACCAGACGAAGAACATGACCACAGGCGAGGGGGGCATGGTGACCACCAACAGGGAGGATGTGTACAAGAGGGCTAAGGAGTTCATAGACCAGGGGCAGGAGGGAAGGTACTACCACGTACTCCTGGGCTGGAACTACAGGATGACGGAGCTCCAGGCGGCCCTAGGCCTGGCCCAGCTCTCGCGGATAGACGAGCTGAACGCGCAGAGGGAGAGGATAGCGCGCATATACACGGACGAGCTATCCTCCCTGGACGGCGACCTGGTACAGCTCCCCAGGGCCAGGAGCCATGTAAAGCATACGTGGCACATCTACCAGGTACTCCTCAAGCTGGATAGGATACGGGTGAGCAGGGACAGGATCGTCGAGGCCTTGAGGGCCGAGAACGTCCTTGTAACAGTTGCCTACCCGAGAGTGATATACGAGAACCCCCTGTTCCAGCAGCTTACCGGCTACGGCAGGGGCTGCCCGTGGCTCTGCCCCCTCAGGGGCGGCGCGCAAGTAGTCTACAAGCCAGGGACCTCGCCTAGGGCCGAGCTCGCAGCGCGCAGCGTTGTAACGCTTCCAACGCTAGCGGGTATGACAGACGACGATGCGATCGACACAGCAACAGCTTTTAAGAAGGTCCTCCTCTACTACAGGGTGTGAGGTGAATGGGTGCTCCGAGTCTTCTAGAGAAGTACATCGAGGAGGGAAGACGCTTCCTGTCCCTCTCCGAGTCCCTTGAGGTGCTCAAGCTCTATGGCCTTCCGGTGGTTCGCTATGCTTTCCTAAGAGGGCCCGAGGATGTTCAGGCGGCTGAGGAGATCGGCTACCCGCTCGTCCTAAAGCTGGACTCACCCGACATAACTCACAAGACCGAAGTCGGGGGTGTGAAGGTCGGGGTGAGCTCGCCAGAGGAGCTCAAGCGTAGCATGGAGGAGATGCTTCAGGCTGCTAGGAGTAGAGCTCCTGGGGCGCGCGTCAAGGGCTTTGTCGTCCAGGAGCTTGTGAAGAATGCCCATGAGGTCATAATAGGCGGACTTAACGACATGCAATTCGGGCCTGTGATAGCGTTTGGGCTGGGAGGGATCTTCGTGGAAGTTTTGAAAGATGTGGTCTTCGAGCTGGCACCAGTGAGCGTGGACGAGGCTCTCAGGATGGTACAGAGGATAAAGGGCTACCGCCTCCTCGAGGGGTACAGGGGGCTGGAGAAGGCGAACTTAGAGCTTTTAGCGGAGACCATCAGCAAGGCCTCTGTGATGTTCAGCGAGCTATCTCCCTATGTCGAGGAGATGGATCTGAACCCGACGTTTGTGTCCAGCTCGTGGGTGAAAATCGCAGACGCACGCTTTAAGCTGCGCACCTCGTAGCTCAGCGCGCCGGGAATCCGACTCGTCACCTCGTTTTCCTCGGCGGCTAGCCCCGTGGGGCCGTTCTCCCTCGCGCGCCCTCGTAAAACTTTTCTCCAACCTTTCCGGCGATCTGGTGGGGATGATGTCACGACGGTCTCTCGAGCGGTGACGAGTCTTCTCGCTACTGACCCGATATATCGCGGTGTCGTGTGCTGCGGCTAGCGCGCTCGCTTTAAATAGATGTGCTGCTGGATGGTGGCTAGGCGCTCGCTAATGGAGTACAGAGTCCTGGGGGACGGCTTCCTCAAGCTCGTCATTCAGAGGTACCTTCCCCGCTTCTTCTACAACCTGACGCAGCAGGAGCTCGAATTCATGGGGGACGTAGCCAAGGAGGACTTCGTCAACTACGCCGCCTACACGAGAGGGGTGCTTGCGGAGCCCACGTACAGGGAGATTGCGCTGAGCCACCTGAGCTCGCTAGCCGAGGACAACCCCCTTGCCTTCGACAGAATGCTTACCAGCTGGATGGAGGTGTGGAGCATCAAGTGGGGTCAGCGGGTGAAGCTCGTGCTCTCCGAGGACCAGCGCGAAGAGGAGGTTATCCAGGCGGTGGAGAAGAAGGCTTCCAAGCTCGTCCCGCTTCTGGGCGGCCTGTACCCGCAGCTGACTAGGTTCGCCGTTGGCTCGCTGATCAGCAACGGCGAGGTTTGCTTCACCAACTTGCTCGCGGACACAGTGGTTAAGGAGGTCCTAGCGAAGCTCGCCTCCTCCATGAGCATCGAGGAAGCTGCTAACTTCGCAAGGAGCAACCCCGTATTCCTCCTCAGCGAGATCGTGCAGAGGGCCAGAGCGCTCGCGAGGTATAAAGGCAACCTGGTCGTGCTAAAGGTGAACCCGAGCTTCTTCCAGGAGGCGAGGGAGGAGGTCCATGAGTGGTGAGGACTCCGCTGAGTACCTCAAGGCGGATGTCGTGGGGGTCTACCCCGTGCTGACGCAGGGCGGAGCAGCCTACGTAATGCTGCTTGAGGCCGCGGAGTGGCGCGGCAAAGTGCTTCCAATATTCATCGGGGTCTACGAGGGGATGGCCATCCAGAGCGCGCTCATGGGGGTGAAGTACGAAAGACCAATGACGCATGATCTCATCGTGAGCATACTGGAAGCGCTTGGCGTGACTGTGGAGAAGGTGACTATTGATGCTCTCATAGCGAACTCTGTGTACACAGCCACCATCGTTCTGCGCCGCGAAGCCGGGGGCAAGGAGGAGAGGTTCTCGATAGACGCTCGGCCTAGTGACAGCGTGGCCTTAGCACTACGCGTGGGAGCCCCCATCTACGTGGCAAGGCACCTGGAGAGCAATGCGAGAAGACCCGAAGAGCTAGGGCTCGGCGAGGAGGCAGAGCGGTAGCCGCGCGCAGCTCATGCGCGCTCCCATGCCAGCAGAGGTTATGAGTTAGCCTCGGCGAGTGGTGCAAGCTATGCTGAGCGGCGGCAGGCTGAGGGAGATGCCGAACGCCCAGCTGCTAGACCTCTACATATCCCACCTGATCGCCCGGAACAGGTCAAGCAGAACCATTAAGAGCTTTAAGAGCATTCTCTCACGCTTCCTGAGCTTTCTCGGCGAGAAGCACCTCTCCGATGTGACGCTGCTTGACGTCGATCTGTTCCTCGCCGAGCTGAAGAGGAGGGGGTGGGAGCCAAGCAGCATATACACCGCCGCGGTCGCCGTAAAGCGCTTCCTGGAGTTCATCGGGCTTGGCGACAGGATATCTGGCTTCGAGCTACCCCGCAGGGAGCGCAGGCTCCCACGCTACCTGGAGCCTGGAGAGGTCGCTAGGATGGTGGAAGCGTGCTCCTCCTTGAGGGACCGCGTGATAATCCTGCTGCTATTCACGACGGGGCTTCGTGTGAGCGAGCTCGTCTCGCTGAGGAAAGACGACGTAGACCTCGAGAAGAGGTCCATTAGAGTTAAGGGTAAAGGGGGTAAGGAGAGGGTGGTCTACTTCCCGGAAGCTCTGGTGCCGCTGCTCAAGGAGTACATGGAAAGGTTACCCGGGGACTCCGAGTATCTCTTTCCCTCGGCTGAGGGGCACATACACTACACGACTGTTGAGAGGATCGTGAAGAGAGCAGCTGTGAGCGCGGGGCTGAAGAAGAAGGTGACCCCCCACGTGCTCAGGCACTCCTTCGCCACGCACAGCTTAGCAATGGGGCTGGATATCAGGGAGATTCAGGAGCTGCTAGGCCACTCCAGCCTGAGCACAACCCAGGTGTACGCCCACGTGTCCCGCGAGAGGCTCAGGCGCGACTACGACAAGGTCTGGGGCAGCCTGCTAGGCGGAGGGGCATCGGCAGCCCAGGCACCACAGCCCGGTAACCAGTCTACTCAGGCGTGAGCACACGGACCTTGGGAGAGAGCTCTTCCTCCAGCTTCCTGAGTAGAGCCGCGATACGGGCCCCCTTCTCCGTCAACTTGAGGAAGCGGTTCGCAGGGCTCCCCCTCCTACTCTCCTCGACGAGCCCTGCGCCCAGCAGCCGCCTCACGTTGTTGTATATCGATGTTGTCGAGAGCCCCGTGGCTTCCTTCAGCTTGCTGATCATCATCTCCCCGTCGTAGAGAGCCAGGAGTATGAGGTCTGCCTCCGTGAATATCAGCTTCTTGTCGATCTCGCCTGCCTTCTCCAAGGAGGCCCCCCTCTTTCACAGGGCTCTGCGATAAAAAGTTAAGCTTGGAAGCCCTGCTCTAGGCGATGAGCACAGTCAAGTTCGACACTTTTAAGCAGCTGGACATCAGGGTGGGCAAGGTTCTCAGCGCTGAGCGCATCAAGAGAAGCGAGAAGCTGATACTTCTCAGAGTTGATGTGGGCGGTGAGGAGAGGCAGATTGTAGCCGGGCTCGCGCCGCACTACACACCCGAGCAGCTCATCGGCAAGAGCATCGTAGTTGTCGTGAACCTCGAGCCTAGGACCATAATGGGCTACGTGTCGCAAGGCATGCTTCTCGCAGCGGTCGAGGACGACAAGCCCGTTCTGCTGGTGCCGGAGAGGGAGGTAAAAGCTGGAGCGCGAGTAACCTAAAGAGAAAAAGGAAAGGGGTTAAGGGGAAACCCGATTCAAAAACTGATTTATCGGATGCCGAGCATTAATCCTCTGCTGAGCTTCTGCGTGTCGAGGTCCCTGTAGCTGGCGAGGAGCTTGCGGATGGCCTCCCTGATGGCGTCGCTCCTGTTCTGGAAGTACCCTTTCTCTATCAGCTCGTCGAGGACCTCGATCAACCCCACAGGCAGCTTCACGCTTATGACCCTGGTGACTGCGGTGTAATCTTCTCTCCTTGTAACGTAAACGCTGCCGCGCTCTGGCCGAGCCCCGCTCATCACAGTCTGGTAACCACGGTGAGTAAATAAGGAGAGCCTCTACACCCTCCTCACATTTGTAGGACAATTTACGAATCACCCTGTGGGAAATGATTTAACCACGGGGGAGCGCAAAGCCCTCTGAGGACAGATGGCCCAGGGCTCTGCCACGCCAGAGAGGATTAAGAGCGAGCTGAGGAAGCAGGTCTGGCTGAAGCTTGAGGCGAGCGAGGTTGTAGTGGGTCCACGGCCGTGTTACGGCAGGGTGCCGGGCTTCCTGGGAGGCGTAGCTGCTGCGAGCAAGATCTCGAAGCTTGACTTGTTCAGGAGGGCTCGCGTCCTCTACTTCACCTCCGACGGCGCCAGCAGGCCCCTCCGGGAGGAGGCGCTGAGGAGAGGCAAGACGATAGTCATGTCTCAGCCCGGCCTCAAAGGCTACGTGGTGCTCGACGGCTCCGGGCTGACGGAGCTCGAGGTGAGGCAGTTGTCCACGCTGAGAGGCGCTCTCCTGAGAGGTGAGCGCACGCTGCTACTGGAGGGCATCAGAGTGGACGCGATAATCCTCGGAAGCGTAGCTGTTGATAGGAGCGGCGCCAGGCTCGGCAGAGGTGACGGGCTCTACGACCTGGAGTACGCCCTCCTCCGGGAGATGCATGCTGCGGGGGCAGACACGCCGGTGCTGACTCTGGTGCACGACCTCCAGGTGCTCGAAGGAGGGATACCGATGCTGCCGCACGACGTACCTGCGGATATCATAGCTACTCCCACATCGCTAATTACGGTGTCCGAGCCCAGGTACAAGAAGCCGAGCGGTGTCATATGGGACCTTCTCCCCATACAGAGGATAAAAGCCAGCAGGGTTCTGAGCTACCTCTTCGGCCTGGCGTGATCAGACGCGCAGGAGCCCTGGGGCCAGGAAGTTGAGCTCTCTAACGCACCTCGGGCAGTAGAACGCGCTCTTGGAGTCCACGTCGAACACAGAGTTGCTGAACCTCATCACGCAGTTGTTAGTGCAGTGCGCGAGACCATAGCTGTGGCCGAGCTCGTGCAGAACCTCCTTAAGCAGCCTGACTCTCAGCAGGCTCTCGTTGGGCATCCCCCCGTAGAACTCGGGGTAAAGCCTCCTCGTGAACACTACCCCACCCCACCCCTCGGCGGCAACCCCGAAGACGAAGTTCAGCCCCTCGACGTAGCCATCCCCCTCCACAATCACCAGGACGCGCTGGTGAGGCATCACCCCCAGCCTTTCCTTCAGCGCTTCAAGTAGCCCTTCCGCACGGATCTGCTCCCGCTCCTCGTCGAAGTGCTGGAGGACCTCTCCCAGAGACAGCTGGCCCGCGAGCACCACCCTAGCGTTGAAAACCCTCCGGAGCTGCTGGGCAATGGACTCGAGTAGGGCTCGGTCTACCTGCACCGAGTAGATTATGATCGTGTAAGCGTCGCTGACCACAGCAGGACCACCGTAATCGCCACGTACTACGCTCAGTTGGCGAGGATCGCCTTAAGCTTACCCCTCGCGTTAATCGCTCTTTGAGATGATCTGGCGAGACCTCCTCGACTTAGCCGTATTGCAGGCGGAGAGAAGTACTTACGTGCTGCTGGGTTTATCGCCGCTCTGCATACTTCTCGGCGCTCTTCTGGGAAACCCCTCGGCGGCGCTGCTCCCCTTTCAGGCCGCTTCAGCCTTCTTCATCTCGTCCCTCACCTACTCAGCGCTGAAGAAGGGGCTGGTCAAGGTGCGGGGTAGGAGGGGCCTCGCGCTGGTGCTGCTCCCCTCCTACTCCACGCTCCTAGGCACTCTTGTGCCGCTGTTCAGCGGCGTCACGGTGCTCTCGGCTGCGCTCACCTCGTCTCTTCTCCTGCTGATACTTTCCCTCAGGGTGTATTCGGCCCTAAGGGAGTACTACGTCCTCATGTGAGAGGAGGACATATTAGTGGGCGGGGCATCTGCAGGCAGGCTATGACGCAGAACCTCGACTACGAGCTGCTACCCCTGCTCCTAGAGCTAGCCCAGAGGGGCTGTGCCCACGCCCCGAGGAGGATCAGCAAGATGGAGCTCGCGAAGACGCTCGGCGTTAGCTCCTGGAAGCTTAACAAGCTGCTCCAGCTAGCGGAGGATGAAGGGTACGTGGAGAAGCACAGAATGGGGAGAGTGTTCTCGTACCAGCTCACCCCTCGCTCTCTCACTCTTCTTCACAGAGTGCACAGCACACTCTCCTCAGTCCTCAAAGCCACCCCGCTGGCGCGCCTACGCGGCGTGGTTGTGCCGGGGCTCGGTGAGGGTGCGTTCTACATGAGCATCCCCAAGTACCTGGAGGCTTTCAAAGAGATACTTGGCTACGAGCCCTACGCAGGCACTCTGAACCTGAGATTGGATAACGAGAGCGTGGAGACCAGGAGGAGGCTTCGGGAGACCCGTGCAGGCTACCGGGTTGAGGGCTTCCACCTTGACGGGCGTGACTACTGCGGAGTCACCGTCTACAAGGCGATTATAACGGGCAACGGCATCAGCATATCCGGTGCAGTCCTCGACATCGATAAGACGAAGCACGGGGACGAAGTACTCGAGGTCATAGCACCTGTGAAGCTGCGGGACGTACTAAAGCTGAGAGATGGAGACCGCGTAGAGGTAATTGTGCTGGGCTAGCCGCGGTCCAGGATCCTGAAGCGGAAGCTGCAGTAACCCTCTGCCCCTAGCTTCTCCTCGGCTAGCAGAGCGCGCCTTCCGGTAGCCTTCCTTATGTAGGCAGCGAGGTAGAAGGGTAGAGGGCATACGCCGGGCGAGACGCAGTCACCGCAGGATGCCACCCTCACGAGCAGCTCCTCACCCTCAGAAGCCACAGAGGCTTCAGCGCCCAGTCTCGCCATAGCCTCAGACGCCGCGCTCGCAGGGTCTCTGGCCTGGGGGGCTGCGCTCTCCATCACGTAGAGCTCCATGGCTAAGGCTACCTGCCCCCTTGTCACGTTGAGCCTTTCGTAGAGCTTCCTAAGGGCGGCTACCATTAGCTCCCTTACAGCCTGGCCCGTTGCGCCGCTCATAGTGCTGTCACCCGCCGCCAACGTGCGGCAAGACTTTGATTGTGTCGCCCGGCTTTACAGTCGAGTTTGGGGAGGCAGGCATGCCGTTAACGAGGATCAGTATCGCGCCCTCTCCCAGCGAGAGAACCCTCGGGCTTATGACGCTCCTCACGGGGGAGGCCCTCGGGTCTGGGAGAATTACTTCCTCCTCTCTGACGCCCGCTAGGTCTGAGAGGTAGCCCAGGTAGACCACTCTCACGCTCATGCTCAGCTTGCCAGCTGGATGTACTTCTTGAGTTCGTCCTTCACGTCGCTCAAGCCTAGCGAGTCCAGCGTGGTCTCCCTCGGTACACCGCGGAAGTCCCAGCCTCTGATGCTGTAGTAGTAGCCAAGCATCTCGTCGTACTTAAGCGGGTCCAGCCTAGCCCCCTTCAGAGGCCCCTTGGTCAGAGGCTCCTTGAACCACTTAGCGGGCGGGTAGTCGAGAAGCCTCGACCACCCTCTACCCTCGGCCGCGTACTCCCTGACCCAGAACGCCCTTATGAGGCTGTAGATCCTATCGGCAACCCGCACATGGTCGCTTAGTGCCCAGCTAAGCCCTGTAGCCGCGTTGAAGAGCCTGACATACCAGTCCAGCTCTAGCCCGACCTCAACCCAGGGGAGTCTACACGCAACCAGAGTCTCGAAGAGACCTCCCCTAATCCTCTGAAGCTCGACAACTCTCTCCACCTTTTTCTTGCTGTACTCAAACCTCCCGTGAGCGACCTCCCAGGATATGATCCAGGCGTCCTTATGGTGAGCGCCTATCGGGCTTACGCCGTAGGACAAGGCCATCGCGGGTGCTGCGTGGCAGTCGTACGCTGAGATGCTGAGCCCCTTCACGTGCATAGCGAAGTCCGCGCCTCCCAGCTTCGCGGAGGCCTCCCGGAGACCCTCGGAGAGAACCGCGCCGAGCCCCCTCTTCTCGACGATGTCCTCAGCTAGCCTCAGCATGGCGTCGAAGTCCCCCCACTCGATCCTCTCGCTTATCAACTTCCTCTGGGAGAGCTCGGCCGCGTAGCTCAGCGCGGCACCGAGGTTTATCGTGTCCACACCCCACATGTCCGCTAGCCTGTTGAGCCGCGCTACCTTCCTGAGGTCTCCTATGCCCAGGTTTGAGCCCAGCATCGCCACGTTCTCGTAGTCGAGCTCGGAGACCGCCCCCTCGTCGTCGAGGATGCAGTTGCCGCAGGTCATGTTGCAGTTCGGGCACCCTCTCTGCTTCACCTTCAGCTTCTCCATCGCGAAGCCGTCTATGGAGCTGCTCTCCTCGAATACTCCCTCGCTGAAGTTATACGTTGGAAGCACGCTGTTCTCTTGGGACCACTGTATGGTCATCATCGTGCCTTGTCTCATCCAGAAGGCGTAGGCGGGCTTGCGCTTAATCTCCCTGTAGGCGTCCGCCGCCAGCCGCCTTAAAGCCTCCTTGTCGGCAACCTCCGGCTCCGACGACCCCTTGAAGACGATGGCTTTCAGGTTCTTGCTGCCCATAACAGCACCTATCCCAACGCGCCCCCCGCTCCGCCCCTCCTGCGAGATCACAGTGGCGTAGGCCACTTTCCTCTCCCCCGCGGGGCCTATAAGGAGGATCCCCGCCTCCCTGCCATGTACCTCCTCGAGCCTCCTCTGGGTAGTGAAGGTATCCAAGCCCCAGAGCTCCTCCGCACTAAGCAGCTCCGCCTTGCCGTCCTCGACGTACAGGTACACAGGCTTCTCAGCTCTGCCCCTCACGACCACAGCGTCGTAGCCAGCCTTCCTCATCTCGACTGCCGCACGCGTACCTATGTTACCGTCGCCATACCCATGCGTGAGTGGGCTCTTCGAAGCCACTACAAGCTTTCCTGTGCTAGGCCCCGGGAGCCCGGTAAGCGGGCCTGCCGCCACTATTAGGAGGTTTTCCGGGGATAGGGGGTCTACACCTGCCGGGGCGTGGTCCCACAGTATCCGGGCTGCGAACCCCCTCCCCCCGACGTAGTCGAGAGCCAGCTTTGCATCGTAACTCTGCACGGAGAAACTCTTGCGCGAGAGATCCACCCATAGTATTTTGCCGGTCCATCCCTTCATAAGCTTTCGGCGATGTTTATTAGAGTTCGACGATTAAAAGGTTACTTCCAGCTCTTAGCACGCAGAGAGCCTTTGGCTGGAGAGCTTTCGTAGGTTGCCAGCTCGGGGCGTAGCTAACTATTTTAGAGCCCTGTGAGCTGAGCTTGCTCGGCAAGCAATGGTTTCGGAGGATTTCATCAAACTGTTCGCGGCGAACCTGACAAACTGGGTGGAGGCTCAGAAGAACTTCCTCAACTCCGCCTCAGTAATAGAGAAGGAGCTGGAAAAAGCTGACAGGCTCGAACTCGTGCTCGCGACAAGAGCAGCTTTTGCACATATTGTCAAGACCGTGGAAGCGTTTGACAAATGGCTGCAGGACCCGTTCATAGTGGGCCACATGCCCAGGGAGATGCTCGTCGAGATCCAGAAAAGCGTGTGGGAGATACTCAAGAAGCTGCTCGAGCTGGACATCAAGCATACCTCCGAGTTCAGGGACCTCATCTTGCAGCTGGCCGAAAGCGGGAAGCTCCACCCCCTGCTCTTCATACCAAGGGAGCGGGGTGGAAGAGAGGACAGGTTCTCGATAAGCTACTAGGAAGGCTCTGGGGGTTAGCCCTTGCCCTACTTGGCTTTCTCCGAAGCCGTGAGGAGGCTGGAGGAGGCTGGTGAGGTTGTAAGCATTGAGGAGGAGGTTTCCGCCGAGGTGGAAGCCCCCCTGGTAATCAGGGAGCTTGCATCCTCCACTGGTAAGGCGGTTCTTCTCAGCAGGGTTAAGGGCAAGGACTACCCACTGGTATCCGGCGTGTACTACAGGAGGCAGCCGCAGCTGTTAGGTCTAGGAAGCCTGGAGGACGTTGGGCAGAGGTACCTCTCCTGGCTCTCAATGTTCGACAACCCCCTGCTGGAGCAGGTCGACAAGCTCTCAGCGATAGCTTCGATAGCCTGGTTATCCGACCACTTCCCCAGGGTTGTCAGCGTCTCTCCCAGTCAGTTCAAAGTGATCCAAGGCTACGAGCTGGACGCGGCAAGCATCCCCGCGCTGAGACACTCCGTGGAGGAAGATGCAGCGTATATTGTAAACCCCGTTGTCCTGCTTAAGCCCTCCAGGTCGAAAAACCTTGTGGTGTTATCGCTTCCCGTGGGCGTTCTCGACGAGCGTACGCTCCTCTTAGTGGTCCCACCCCGGTCGCGAGCATACCATGTGATTGGCGAGGCTGCAGCCAGCAGGGACAGAGTTATCGCCGCGGTGCTCGTGGGCGCCCCGCCCCCGCTGCAGCTTGCCGCTGCTATCGAGTGGGCAGGCTCCCCCGGCGCCCTCTTCCTATCAGGCCTGTTGTCCGGCTCCTACACGCCAATAACCAGGATCGTGGATGAGATCCCGCTCCCGGTCGGGGCAGAGGCCGCACTGGTAGGAGAGATAGAACCCGGCGACACCAGGCCCGGAGGTCGGGTAATGCTGGAGGACGGCTACCTGGCGCCCGAGCTGCCGCACCCAGTTGTTAGGTTGAGGAGGCTTGTGCTGCAGAAGAGCCCTGTCTTCTACACATCGATTATCGACCGCGAGGCCAGCGACGTGGTCGAGATCTCTAGGTGGAGAGACTTCTTTCTCCTGCTATACCTGCGCAGGTTTGCTCCTTTTGTGAAAAACCTGAGAATCCTACCTGATGACGCCTTTAGGACAATTGTCGTTTCTGTAGAGCGTGCTAGTGCTAGAGATCTGCTTAAACTAGGCATGTTCATATTGTCAATTAACGTAAGTCCAAGGCTCGACACAGTAGTATTTGTTGATAGAGACGTTGACGTAAACTCGCCCCCAGACATTCTCAGGGCACTCCTCAGGAATGTTGACCCCGGTAAGGATGTTACCCTCATGCCCTCCCAAGGGGGGAGCAGGGACGCGGAGGCTGAGAACTACGCTATAGTAGACGCTACATCCTCCAGAAGCAAGGCTGCCGTCGAGGCAGGCGGTGAGACAGCTTCCAGGTTGAAGGAGCTTGTTAAGCGGCTAGCGCTCCAGCGCCCATCTGGCTTCTGAGAAACCTGCAAACTTCGCACAGAATATTCTCCCTTTCGATCTCCTCGCGCAGAAGCTTCTCTGCCACGCTTCTCAAGTAGTTCAACAGCTCGGGGTTATCCAGCTGCTTCCACACCCCCCTCTGCTCGTTCAAGTACCGGCTCACGCTCGACTGACTCACCCCAAGTAGCTTTGAGATCTGAACCTGTGAGAGGTCGTACTCCCTGTAAAGTATGTTTACGAGGAGGCTCTTAACCCTAGGCAGCCACCGCCTGCTGATGCTCTCGCAAGGAGCCTGCATGCCCCTCACTCTGCTTATGACATGGTCAAGTATATGTTTCTTTCCCTAGTGTACCGAACCCCCTTGTGAAATCTCTGTTTAAAATAACCTGGGACCACGCATGGCACCTGGAAATCTCTTTTTACAATTAACGGGGTTTTCATTGTTGTAAGAGAGTTCAAGAGAATTTTAGGGAGCAAAGGATATATACCTCCCATTGGAACCCACTCATGGTGAAGCGGCATGAGCCAGAAAATCACGGCCTACTGCGTTAAGTGCAGGAAGACCGTAGAGATGAAGAACCCGCAGCAGGTGACCCTCAAGAACGGCAGGCTCGCCTACAAGGGCACCTGCCCGCACTGCGGCACCACAGTCTACAGGTTCATCGGCAGAGTCAAGCAGTAAAGGCCGGAGAGCACCTGAAAAATAAAAAAGATTTTTTTCTCCTGAGTCGGGTTCTCGGGAATCGGCAAAAATAATACCTCCTTTTGCCACTTCAAGGAGGGCTGGTAGCCGTGGCTGCGTCAACTCTCCTGGAAAAGCTCGAGCAGGTAATCCCCGGCTTCCATGGCTACCGGCAGAGGGCTCTGTTGAGGGAGGACGACGCGCTTGTTAGGGAGAAGGTCGTCTCGATGCTTGACGGCGCGAGAGGCCGGGTTGAGCGCATGATCGTAGTCATGAAGAAGAAGAACATAGGTGCGGCGCTCAGGCTCGACGACTTAAGGCTCGAGCTGATAAAAGCTTCTCAGATGCTGAAGCACGCTAAGAGGGACGCTGGCCTGTTCGAGAAGGGTGAGGTGGATGAGCGTGTGCTAGAGGAGCTTTTAAAGTGTGACTACGAACTTGTCCACCTAGCCTTGAGGGTTGTGGGGAGAGTCATCAATTTGAGCATGTCGCTGGAGGATAGGGAGTTCATGGATAAGCTAAACGAGACAATAAACATCGTCTATGAGTTAGAGAGCTGCATAAAGAGGCGCGAGGATATAATTTCTGGGTTTAAAACTGCGTGAGTATCAGGGTCTTCTTAATTGGAGGCTCAGCCTCTAGTGTACTCGTCATCCGGTCTGCCGTCTCTTCCGTCATCAACGCCAGCATAACTACTGCGTGCCCGGTATTTACTGCTTCTGCTGGTAAAACTCCCCTGTCCTACGAGCGTTACTCCACAGTGACAGTCTTAGCAAGGTTGCGCGGCTTGTCCGGGTCTAACCCCCTCTCCACAGCCGTGTAGTACGCCAGCAGCTGCAGTGGGATCACGCTCAGGACAGGTGTGAGCAGGGGGTCCCTGGAAGGCAGCTCCACTGCCCTGTCGAGGGTGTCGAGCAGCTGGGAGCCCAGCGGCACCACGCCCACTGCGAAGGCGCCTCTCGCCCTCATCTCCTCGACATTACCCCGGAGCTTCCTCTCGAGGCCTTCCTCAACCGAGACAAAAACCACCGGGAACCCCGGCTCCACGAGCGCGATTGGGCCGTGCTTGCTCTCCCCTGCTGGGTACCCCTCTGCGTGTATGTACGCTATCTCCTTTAGCTTAAGGGCCCCCTCCAAGGCTATTGGCAGCGCTAAGCCCCGCCCCAAGTAGTACGCGCTCTGCTTCGCAGAGAGCTCCCTAGCCAGCCCCCTCGCCCAGCTGTCGTACTCCCTCAGAACTTCCTCCACCAGCCTAGGAAGGGTGCGGAGCCTCTCCAGGGCTGAGACGGCCTCCTCCCTTTTCACTTCCCCTCTGACCTCCGCCACCTTGTACGCGATCCAGGTCAGGGCTGTGAGCTGGACGGTGAACGTCTTCGTGGCGGCTACGCCTATCTCGGGCCCCGCCTTCATATACACGGCTACGTCACTCTCCCTGGAGATAACACTGCCAACGACGTTCGTGAGAGATACAACTCTGCAGCCCCTCTCCTTGAACTTCCTCACCGCCATGAGGGTGTCAATAGTCTCCCCGCTCTGCGAGATCGCGAGAAGGACGTCGCTGGGAGTCGCGGCGTATGCGTACGCCTCGTACTCGCTCGAGATGAACGGTATCACCTTCACCCGGGCTAGCCTCATCGCCAGGAGCGCGAAGTAGAGGGCCGCGTGGTAACTGGTACCCGCGGCTGCAACGTACACTACGCCGTCTCCCGCCAGGACCTCCGAGCCCCTCACATAGTCCTCGCCAAACCCGCTGATCGTCTCGGCTATGGCGCGGGGCTGCTCGTATATCTCCTTGAGCATGTAGTGGGGGAAGCCCCCCCTCCTGGCCCGCTCGGGCTCCCAGTCCACAACCATTACCCTGCTGCGAACATCCACAGGGCCGGAGCCCGCGCGCTCCACAAGCACTTCGGAGGGAGTCACGTAGCCCAGCTCCCCGTCGCTCAGCACGACCACCCTCCTGGTGTAGTCTATGATCGCTGGGATGTCCGAGGCGACGAAGTTCACCCCCTCGCCCAGCCCTACGAGCAGCGGGGAGAGCATCCTGGCGAAGTATATCCGGTCTGGGGTGTCCGAGATCAGCACAGCCAGCGCGTAACTCCCCCTTAGCTTGCTGACTGCCTGCTTGAAGGCTGCGTAGGGGTCAAGCCCCGCTCTGAGCCCCTCCTCTATAAGGTGGGCTATTACCTCGGTGTCCGTGTCGCTCCTGAACACGTGCCCCCGGGAGGCAAGCCACAGCTTGATCTCCGCGTAGTTCTCTATGATCCCGTTGTGGACGACCGCGACCCTGCCGCTGCAGTCTACGTGCGGGTGCGCGTTCTCGTCCGTGGGCGGGCCGTGCGTAGCCCACCGCGTATGAGCTATGCCGACGCTCCCGGGCAGGGAGGAGAAGCTCAGCCTCCTGTCCACATCCTCTATCTTGCCAGCACCCTTACGCACGAAAACCCTGCCCTCCGAGACCGTGGCCATGCCCGCGCTGTCGTAGCCGCGGTACTCCAGCCGCTTCAAGCACTCGAGGAGGACCGGGGATACTGGTCCCTGAGCGCTGGCTATGCCCACTATCCCGCACATCTGCAGCCTTCTTCACGCGGTAAAACGAGGTTATATTACAGTTTTCCTACGCTCACGCGCTTGCGCTTCAGCTTTCTGCTACAGACATTGGCCGGGGTGAACACGGTAGCTCTGGTGAGAGGCAGATGAAGGAGATAACGTTAGATGAGTTCATGAGCAAGCTCGCTGGCAAGCGGATCGCAGTTAAGGGTGTCTGCGCTGCCCCGCCTAGCTTCCTTGTAGAGGTCCTCGGGCAGGTTTACAGGGTTAGAGTGAAGTAGCCTGGCCAGGCTGCGCCTGCGAGCTAGTGGGCGATACCTCAACCCTGAGGATGCCCTCAAGCTCGAAGTAGAAGATCCTAGCATCCTTGAAGGCTATGTACTTGGTTCCCCCCTCCTCCCTGATCTCGTAGCTCAGGATTATCTTGGAGGGGGTCTCGGACAAGCCTCTCCTATCGTACTCCTCGATGATCTTCGACACAGCTTTCTTCCACTCCTCCAGGCTTCTATTCTTATCCACCTTCGCCTCCTTAACAAGCCTGGAAAGAGTCGCGTAGTAAGCCTTCCTCAGATTGTAGAGGGCGCTCCGCGAGCTCGGGCTTATGGGCGTCTGGATGGTGTTCTCCTGCACGCTCACCTCGACAGCGGTGAGAAATTCCCTAATACGCCTGTCCAGCTGCTGCACGTAAAGCCTGATAGTCTCTGGGAACTTCTTCTCCCTTATACCCGTCTCTATGGCGTCAAGCACCACATTCAGCTGCTTGAGCAGATCCTCCAAAGTCTCACCCAATTAAACTTTTTCAAGAGCTTATTAATTTTTTTACCTTGGCAGCCAGGCCAGGAGAAGCCGCATGAAGGTCGCGCCTCGACCAGAGTGAATAGCAAGCATCGTTTAGCATTTAGCCCAGAAGCACCCCCTGGAAACTGATGAAAGCAGCAGGAGCTTTCAAGCTCAACGAGAGCGTCTTGAGGCTGGGCGCGGAGGAAGCCTTTGTCTACCTTGCCCGGGGGCTGGAGCTCAAGAGAAAGGGCGTGGACGTGATCTCCTTCGGCATAGGACAGCCTGACTTCCAGCCGCCGGACTTCGTTATAGAGGAGGCTTACCGCGCGATGAAGGAGGGCTACAACGGCTACGGCCCAAGTCTCGGCATGCCCGAGCTCAGGGAGGCTATCGCCGAGTTCCTCTCGAGCGAGAGGGGAGTGGACGTGAAGCCGAGCGAGGTTGCTATCACTGTGGGAGCCAAGGCTGCTGTCTTCATGGGCATGCTGTCACTTTTGGAGCCCGGCGACGAGGTCATAGTACCGGACCCGGGCTACCCGCTTTACGAGTCTGTGGCCAGGTTCGTGGGGGCCAGGCCCGTCTACCTCAGGCTGCACAGCGGCAACGGCTACAAGGTCAGGTACGAGGACGTGGAGAAGCTAGTCAGCGAGAGGACTAGGATGATCGTGCTCAACTACCCCGAGAACCCCGTCGGGACGACCATAGACAGGAGGGACGTGGAGGCCATTGTGGAGCTTGCATGCCGCAGAGGCATTGTGGTGCTGAGCGATGAGATTTACGACCACTTCGTGTACGAGGGCTCTCACTTCTCGACCCTGCAGGTCAGCGAGTGGAGGAACTGTGTCTACTACGTGAACGGCTTCTCGAAGACGTTCGGCATGACCGGGTGGAGGCTCGGCTACGTGGTCACGAACTCCGCTCTCCTAGAGAGGCTATCCGTAGTCGCGAACAACATGTACTCCTGCCCGCCGACCTTCGCCCAGATAGCAGCTGCCAGGGCTCTGAGGCACGGGCTGGGCTGGTTCAAGAGCATCCTAGAGGGCTACAGGAGGAGGAGGGACCTTATGTACGAGAAGCTCTCCGGGATCCCGGGAGTCAAGGTGAGGAGGCCCGAGGGCGCCTTCTACATGTTCCCTGACTTCTCCGAGGTTATTAGGGAGAAGGGTCTCAGAAGCGAGAGGGAGCTGGCCGACAGGCTCCTTCACGAGAAGGGGGTGGTGGTTCTTCCTGGCACTGCATTCCCCAGGGACGGAGGCGTGGGGCACCTGCGCTTTTCCTTCGCGGTCGACGAGAGCAGTATAGAAAGAGGCGTCGCGAGGATACTCGAGTGGCTGGAAGCAGCCTAAAGGTATTTTCCGCGAGATCGCTCGGGAACATTATACTTATTTGTGCTTAGCTGGAGGCTCGACGGAGCCTGCTTGAGCCAAGCCAGGGTGCTGAAGATATCTCTCTGCGGAGCAGGAGGCGTCGGGAAGACCAGCCTCGCGAAGGTGTTCTCAGGGCAGCAGTTCAACCCCCGCGAGAGGCTGACAGTGGGGGTGCAGCACTTCTTTACGAAGATATACATCGGAGGGGTGGAGAGAACAGTCGCGATCTGGGACATAGGGGGAGAGCACAGGTTCCGGCTGCTCGCCCCGGCTTTCCTGAGGGGTAGTGCTGGTGTGGTGTACGTCTTCGATATAACCAGGGAGGAGACCTTCCTGGAGCTTGACAAGTGGAGGGGGCTTGTGGAGAGAACCCTGGGCAACGTGCCCGCGGTGCTTGTCGGCAATAAAGCTGACCTGCAGGAGCTGCGCATGGTCTACCGAGACGTGGCCGAGGACTACGCTAGGCGCCACGGGATGCTCGGCTACTTCGAGGTGTCCGCGAAGGATAGGTTTGACGTGGATAAACCCTTTATAGTGCTTATTCAAAGAATTGTAAGCAGGGAGCGGGGACCGGCATGAGCATAGCTGTAAGAATTCTCAAGGTCCGGTGTCCCGCCTGCGGCAGCGAGCAGGCAATACAGGTTACACCTGAGGTGCTGAGGGAAGCCGAGCAAAACCCCCTCGGGCTGGCAGGCTTAGCCTTCCCCCACGGGGACCACGTGCTCGTGGTCTACCTGGATAGGCTCGGAGGGGAGAGGGGCGCACGGGTCTTCAAGCTCTTCCAGCAGCCCGCTGCAAGGGGTCTCGTCGAGGTGAGGGTGCCTCCCTCGGAGCTGCAGGGATTAAGGAACATAGGGGGCTTCTGGGCGGAGCTGGGTAGGCTAGGGGTGAGGTTGAGCTCGACGGCCTCCACCTCGGCTGTATCGCTGAGAGCCAGAAAGGGTGAAACAACCCTGGAGCTGGAGCTCAACCGAGACATCGGGTACCAGACCGCCAGGCCGTGGCTCGAGATGCTCCTCGAGGTGTTTGACACGTCCTACTCCAGCGAGCTGCGGGACTATGTTAATGCTGTAAAGGCCCTAGACCTCCTGCTTGAGGAGAAACCCTTCGAGTACGCAAGGCAGGTGCTCTGGCTCCTGTCCAACGCTTCCGTGATCACTATTAGGCTGAGGATGCCCGAGGCTCGCCTCATCAGGGAGCTCAGGCCTACTCTTCTCTTTGAAAGGTACGATGGGGGGTTTGTGCTCAAGGTGCTCGAGTCCAGTGGAAGCACTGTTGGCGAGCTTCTGAGCGGGGTGCTGCCACAGGTGCTCTTTGCCTCCGCTGAGGCAATCTTAGCTCTGCACAGGAGAGGTGCGATAGACCTGGTGGTCGCATAATGTCCGAGGCTATCTACTACGACATGGCAACCCTACTTATCCCCGAGGCTGTGAGCATGCTTAGGGAGTACGAGCACCCTAGGAAGGAGGAGCTACTAAGGGCGGGAGATAAGCTCCGCCACGCGATACTATCCGCGTACGAGAGGACGAGGAGCACACCACTGCCGGCGGAGGTGGCGCGCTTCCGCGAAGTCCTCAGGTACGGTCTTCTCTCGCTGAAAAGAGTCTACGCGGAGGATGACTGGAGGTCGCATGTGCTCTTCAACGAGCTGCTATACGAAGTAGAGGCGGTGAAGTACCTGCTCGAGTGGAGCCACTCAGTGCTCACCCTGCCGCCTGGGTCCGTCCTCATAGACGTCAACAGCGTAGCGCCGCTTTTCTCCTCGAGGATCAGCGCGAGAACGGGGTCAAAGGTTGTCCTCCTTCTGGACGACCGCCTGGCAGGAGTCTCCGTAGTCCGCGAGGTGGTCGACGAGTACTTCAGGAGGTATGGTGTCGACGGGCGGTTTCTCAGAGCGGGCCCGAGTCCCAGCTCAGAGGTGCCCAGGGAGGCTGCAGACGGCATCTTCTTCGTCTCCCTGGACTCCTGGGCTCTGGGCTGGGACTCCATGCTCTCAGCGGCATCAGCGCTCCTGAAGCCCCGGGGATTACTCGCCTGCCTGCTCCCGGCCAACTTCCGAGAGGGGTTGAGGACCCTGCTCGACTTCTGGGGCATACCACCCTACCCTGAGCCTGATGCTGCCGCTGCGCAGCTGAGGGGGTTAAGGTTCAGGGACGTTAGGGTGAACAGAAGGGGTCCCTTCTACGCGGTAGTCGCGCAGAAGAGGTAAGGAGCATGGACTACGTTCTTTACCTCCCGGAGCCTGTGTACACGCCAACGGCTCCAGTCCTCTACAGCAGGAGGGGTCCGTGGAGGGAGGCGCTGCTAGACGAGAACCTCAACCTGCTGCGCTGCTACGCCGAGTCCGGCGAGAAAGTCCCCTGCGACGCCCCTCCTCAGCTGCTCAGAGGAGAGGGGCTCGTGGTGGTCGGCGGGGCAGCTGCGGAGGCTTTGGCATCCCAGCTTGACGCTTTGTACGTGGACGAGAGGCTCGTGAGGCTCTCAGAGGCCTTCGTGCCTGGAAAGCCGCAGTCGCTCTTGGAAGCCTCTGCCGAGGCAGTCGCCAGGAGGGGTGAGAGCCCCGTTCTTCCGGGCACACTGCTCGTCGTGCTGCCAGGGTCAAGCGCCAGAGCCTGGGCTATAGGGCTGGCAGCGCGGCTGAGCGGGGAATCCGCGGAGCTGAAAGCAGTGTTCGCCTTCACCGAGAAGATGGGGACCAGGTTCAAGATGGGTGAGGGCTGGGAACCCCTCCAGCGCTTCGGGAGCTGGTGGCAAGTACCCTGGAACTACGTCTTCTCCAGTGGTAAGAGCCTGAGAAGGGTTGTGGAGGTCATCGTAGAGAGGCCTGTGGGCAAGCTCCCCTCCTCCTCGGTGCTGACCAGGGATCCTGAGGAGATCGTTTCAGAGGTTGCGAAAAGACTGGTGGGTGAGGGCTACGCGGTGCTCGGCCACAGGAGCCCGCGCAAGGCGGTGGTCTACATAGATGAGGAGCTCTACAGGCCCCATGGGGGTTACACCGCGGTGGTTGTCTCCAGGAACTACCAGAGGAAGGTTATCGCGAGGTGGTACTTCGACAGACGCTTCAACCTCGTGGCCTTCGACTCCGCACCTCCGGAGGCGGTGACAGGTGTAGATGCGGAGATAGCCGTGGGGGACGTCCCGAGGGAGGTCCAGGCCCGCCTGACAGGCTCGGGCGCGGTGCTTGTCACAAGGTCCGCTGTCCTCTCCCCCGTTAAGCTAGAGGACTACATCGCGATCAAGGCGCTAAGGTGGTTTGAGAACGCTGCGCTGTAGAGGCAGCTCTGCTCCTCAGGAAGCGGATAACGTTCGTGTAGTCCTCCTCGCCCATACCCCCCAGCGTCGCTGCCTCCAGGAAGATCTGCGTTAGAGCAGCTATGTGGGGAAGCGGCTGCCCCCTATCGTAGCCTGCCTTCAGCGCGTAGAACATGTCCTTGGCCGCTAGGCGCATCTTGAACCTGACGGGCTTCCCCTCGGAGAGGAGCCTCTCGCCGTACCTCTCGATGATCGCCTTGACCCAGAGCCTGTCGGCAACCTGGAAGAGCTTGGGGGGCTCCACACCCCAGGCCTCCGCCAGCAGTATGGCCTCAGCCAGACCGACCATCGAGGTGAAGTACAGGGAGTTTACTGCTAGCTTCACCGCTGCAGCCTCCTCAGGGGAGCCCACGTACACCAGCTCCCTGATGTACGCTGAGAGAACCTGGCGGAGCCTCTCCAGGGCCTCCTGGTCGCCGCCAGCTATTCCTATTAGCTCGCCCCTCTGAGCCTCAGAAGGACCGCCCATCACGGGGACGGCAAGATAGGCGGAGCCCGCCGCCTCCGCGAGCCGCCTTGCCTGTAGAGTGTGGGTGGGTGAGACCGTGCTGTGGTTCACGAAGCAGATGCCCTTTCTGGAGCTGAGAAGCTCCCTTACGACAGCTTCGGATGCCTCGTCATCGGAAACCATCACCATTACCGTGTCGGCTTTCTCCGCAACCTCCCTCAGGCTGCTGGCAAGCAAAGCTCCGAGATCCTGCAGAGGCCTAGCCTTGTCCACGGTTCTGTTCCAGACCACGACCTTGTAGCCTGACTCCAGCAGCCTTCTAGCCATAGGGAAGCCCATGAGCCCTGTACCCACAAAGCCCAGCATACACCTCGGAGAATCCGGTAACCCTTAATAACATGTTCACCGGCACTGCTCCTCGGTATGAAGCCTCTGGAGGCCCTGGAGCTCGTTGAGAAGGCTCTCAGAGAAAGGGGTTACGTGACGGAGCGCCTCGTGGAGGAGGGTGAGCACGTGCTGAGGGTCTCGCTCGGTCAGAGGTACGCATTCATCAGGTTTCACGAGGAGAGGGGCCTGCTCAAGGAGCTCAGGCTCAGGTACGAGGGAGCACCAGGGTTAACGATCCTCAAGTGCGACCAGCCGGAGAAGCCACTGAGGTGCATCGAAGAGCTCCTCTCCAGGATACCCGCCGCGCGCGGCTGATCATGCTCCGTGCAGCAGTATTCCTTCTGCTCGTGATCCTGGTGCTCTACGAGGCTGTTGAGTACTACGCGGTAAACTCCGCCAAGCTAACCCTGGTGGAGCCTGTGGGCGCAGAGGGGTCACGGGTCATAGCCAGAGTTTACTACGAGAACCCGGCGCCGCTCCCCGTGTACGCGCTGAGCCTAACCTTGAACGTGGAGTGCGACGGCACAGCGATGAGCTCGAAGATCGCGAACTTTAGCTTGCCTGCGGGGAGCGCGGGCGGCCTCTTCGTCTCCATGAGAGCAGAGCAGCTTCCACGCGGCACCTGCACTGCTAAAGCATCGGCAGAGCTTACGACGAGCCTGCTCCGCATCGTAAGAGTGCCACTAGCGCGCAAGAGCGTGAATTCGAGCTTTGAACTGCCGCGCTTAGGAGGCGCGCTGCTGTGGGCTGGCTGGAACACGACCTGGGTAGAAGCCGGCGGGTGCGCCGGCATCATCGTGCTTGCGTCTCCAGGCGTTAGCTATACCGCGTACGTGCTTGAGGATAGCCCCGGCAGGGCGCCGGAGAAGAAGATGGAGTTCTCAGGGCAGGGCAATGCCACCAGTGTCTTTTGCGCACCTGTGGGGGCCAGCCCCCTGGCTGTGAGAGGGTACTTCATCGTCCTGGAGTCGCGAGACCTAGGAGTCGCGTGGTCACAGAGCAACAACTACCCGCCGAGGCTGAAGCTCCGCGGGTAGCTGCAGCATGCTCTACATAGTCTTCACAACAGGGCAGTGCAACCTAGCGTGCAAGTACTGCGGGGGCAGTTTCAGGGAGGACAGAGTCCCCTGGAGGGTGAGCTACGACCCCTTAAAGCTGAAGAGGCTCGTTGAGAAGGACCCCCACGCCGTCGTGGCTTTCTACGGGGGAGAGCCGCTGCTGAACCCCGACTTCATCAGGTGGGTCATGGACAACGTTAAGGCTGAGCACTTCGTCATCCAGACGAACGGCACGCTCTACCGGAGCCTCGAGCCTAGGTACTGGCTCAGGTTCAGCACGGTTCTCCTCTCTGTGGACGGGCGGGAGGAGCTGACGGACAAGTACAGGGGCAGGGGCGTGTACCGCAGGGTCATGGAGGCCGCCAGGTACCTCAGGGAGCTGGGTTTCAGGGGGGACCTTGTGGCGCGGATGACAGTCACCGAGGACACGGACATCTACCTGGACGTGATGCACCTGCTGAGCTCGGGCGTGTTCACCAACGTGCACTGGCAGCTCGACGTGATCTGGAGCGACCGGTGGCGAAGCTTCCCCGAGTGGAGGGACAGGAGCTACATCCCCGGCTTGAGGAGGCTGGCCGAGCTGTGGCTCAAGAGCGCTGAGGAAGGCACCGTGCTGGGCATAGCGCCCTTCAAAGCCATACTCTCCCAGTACTTCTGGGGGATCTACGGCTCGCCCCCCTGCGGAGCCGGGGTAGACAGCTTCTCCATCTTGACGAACGGCGAGGTGGTTCTCTGCCCCATAGCTGTCTACGAGAGCTGGAGCAGGGTGGGGCGGGTAGATGAACTCCCAGCGCTGGCTCCACGACACCTCGTCGGGGAGCCCTGCACGTCGTGCAGCTACTACCACCTGTGCGGCGGGAGGTGTCTCTATGCCTACATGGAGAGGCTCTGGGGGGAGGAGGGCTTCCGCGAGGTCTGCCTTGCAACCAAGGGCTTAATAGAGATAGTCCTGGGGGTCGCCCCGCGCGTCAGAGAGCTGCTGGAAAAGGGGGTTATCAGCAAGGAGAAGCTGTACTACCCTCCCTTCAACAACACTGTAGAAGTGATACCCTAGCCCACCGCGTCCCCGGCAACTTCTACCTGCTGAGGCACAGAAGGCGTAAATACTCCAGCTCGTTTCCCCGAGCAATGCTTCCTCCCGCTCTCGCCGCCGAGATAGTCGGCGTAACAGCTTCGGGCGCCTTTTCCCCAGGGCCGCTCACTTTCTCCGTGCTAGCGAGCAGCGGGAGGGGTGGCGCCCGGTACGGAGCCCTGGCCGCCCTGGGTCACATGCTCGCCGAGCTACCGTTGTACCTCCTCCTGGGGCTGGGGCTGCTAAGACTCCTTAGCGAAATTACTGTGAGAGCGCTGTCCGTGGTAGGGGGTGCTGCCCTGCTCCTCTACGCCTCCTTGAGCATCAGGAGCGCTCTCTCCAGGAGCCCGCCACCCCGGCAGCTGGACTTTGTGAGGAACCCGGTGCTTCTGGGATTCTCCCTGACCGCTCTGAACCCCTACTTCCTGGCCTGGTGGATGACGGCGGGCCTGAAGCTGGTCGCAGATATACTCGCTTACTCCAGCACGCTCGGCGCACTGGTAGCTGCTTACCTGGCGCACGTGTGGATGGACTTCCTGTGGCTATCCCTCGTGGCCTGGCTCGCCAAGGAGGGCAGCCTTAGAGCCCCCTCCGTTGCGCGCATCCTGCAAGCCGCGTTAGCCATAGCCCTCGTGTACTACGGGGTTGTCTTTCTCCGGGAGGGTTTAACTTAGTAAAGATGTAAGCAAACGATATTTTACCCCCAGCAAGAGCATCTTTGAGGTGCTGGTTTTGAGGAGCCTCGATGTAGCTCTGCTCCACGCACCGAGCGTATACGATTTCAGGAAGATGGGGTATGTCCACTACGGGCCTATAAGCGATGTCATCCCCTCAAAACCCATCTTTGACATGTACCCCGCGGGCTTCTTCTCACTAGCCTCCTACCTGGAGGAGAGAGGTCTCAGAGTCGGGATCTTCAACATAGCGGCCAGGATGGTCAACGACGAGAGGTTCGACCCATCTAGCTTCCTCAAGGGGGTGGAAGCTAAAGTCTTCGCGCTAGACCTGCACTGGCTTGTTCACGCCCACGGAGCCCTGGAGCTCGCAAGGCTGGTTAAGGAGCTGAAGGGGGCCCCCGTTGTTCTGGGCGGCTTTTCTGCAACATACTACTGGCGCGAGATCCTCGAGAACCACCCATACGTAGATGCCGTTGTCCTAGGGGATTCCACCGAACCCTGCTTCTACCAGCTGGTTGAGAGGGTGGAGCGAGGCGAGCTGAACAGGCTGAGCGAAGTCTGCAACACTGCCTACCGCGACAGCTCCGGGAGGATAAGGTACAACGGCGTAACCTATGTGCCGGAGACGCTAGATGAGCTCGCGCCTAACTACGAGGCCGTGGTAAAGGTGATGGTCAGGAGCGGCATCTCCAACTCCCTGCCCTGGAGCAGCTTCCTCGAGCACCCTGTCACAGCTGTTATCACGTACAAGGGGTGCCCCCTCAACTGCCTGGGATGCGGTGGCAGCAGCTTCACCTACCACGTCATCTTCAGAAGGTCGAGGCTTGGCGTCAAAAGACCCGAAACCCTCGTCAGGGAGTTCCGGGAGATCACCGAGAGGCTCAGAGCGCCAATATTCTTCGTAAACGACCTCCAAGTACTCGGCAGATCCTACATCGAGAAGCTGACCAGGCTGCTGGCGGAGGAGAATAGCGACGTCGAGATATTCTTCGAGTTCTTCACGCCGCCGCCCGGAGACGTACTCGAGCTCTACAGGAGGGCGGGGGAGAGAGTTTACCTGCAGATATCCCCTGAGTCGCACGAGGAAGCCGTGAGGATGAACTACGGGAGACCCTACACGAACTCGCAGCTGCTGCGCTTCGTGAGGGCGGTGAGGGAGCTATCCTTTGAGAGGTTGGACCTTTACTTCATGGTCGGGCTCCCGCTCCAAACGGAAGAAAGCGTCACGGGGCTCGGAGCATTCTTCGAGCAGCTTCACCGCGAGGCAGCGGGGATCCTGGACGCCTTTGTGGCGCCGCTCGCCCCCTTTGTGGACCCTGGGAGCCCAGCGTTCCACATGCCGCGCAAGTACGGCTACAGGATGCTGGCTAGGACGCTGAGCGAGCACAGGCAGCTGCTGCTTGAGAAGAGGTGGTACCGCATGCTGAACTACGAGACCGAGTGGATGGACAGAGAGGCTATAGCCAGGGCGACCTACAAGGCTGTTCTCAGCCTCCTGGACTCGAAGCACAAGCTGGGGGTCATAGGAGACGATTACTACAGGGAGGTCAGGCAGAGCGTGCTCGCCGCGATGAGCGGTGCCCCTTCGTCGATCCCAGACTCCAAGGAGACTCTACGGGAGGAGGAGCTCTACCCTAAGCACAGCCTGCTCCGCTACGTGACCCCCAAGCTAGTCCGCGAGATTATAGTTTACAAGCTGCGCGGCTAAGTTTCCTCCAGCAGCTCGAAGTACTCCCCCGCCACCTCCTCTGCTATAGCGTCGAGGCCCCCCACCCTGACTACCCCCTCCCCGGTGTCCACCTTGAAGTGCGCGTAGCCCGCCGGGAGCTCCAAGACGGCGTCCAGCACCTTCCCCTCCACAGTTACCCTCGCGCCGGTGTCTGTCTCGTAGCCGGTCGCCCTCAGCCGGAGCTTCCTGTTCTCCATCAGAAGCCTCTTAGCCTCGTAGAGGGCAAGCCTGTGGAAGGTGAACCGTGCAGGCAGCTCAAGAGGGTCGTCTACAACCACGCGGGCGCCAACCCACCGGTTGACAAAGTCGTGCGACAGGTAGTCGACGAGCGTGCGCTCCTCCAGCAGGAAGCCGTGCCTCATAGGCAGCGTGGGTCTAGCCTTGAGAACTCCGCCCAGCTGCGAGTCCACGACCACGACCAGGTCCCCCGATATGGCCACTCTGAGCTTCTTAACAAAGGGGAGGTCCTCCAGCAGGAACTTAGCCCCTCTCTCCCCCAGGGAGTAGGAGAGAACGTACACGCTAACCCCCCTCTTCACAGCCCTTTCGATCTTATCGCTCAGGAAGTGGATGAACTTGATATCGCCCATGACCAGGGCGTCCACCCTAGCCTGCTCGAAGAGCTCAGCCATCCTGTTCTTCGCCACCTCGGGCTCCCGGATTATCCAGACGCCAAACCTCTCCTCGGGGGCAGGCTTAGACACGCTCTGCATGTACTCCAGGGCTTTCTTCGCCAGAGTGTCGAACTCTCTCGTGAACATGTTGAGGAGGATTCTCGGGTCCACAGCCCTGTACTTCTTAGGCCTACCGCCCAGCTCCTCTATGTACCCCTTAGAGGAGAGCCTGGTCAGTGCCACGTGAATCTGGGGTCTATGGCGCGCCAGGAAGTCGGAGATCTCGGGTGCGCTCAGAGGCCCGCGCTCGAGCAGGAGCAGGTACAGCTCGGCCTCAAGCCCCGTGAGGCCCAGGATTCTTAACAGCTGGATAGCTAGCTCCCGCGGTGAACCCGTGGCGTGTTCAGGAGTTCTACTCTCCCCCATTGGACTCGAAATGTAGCCTCTGGATACCTATATATCCTTATGCACTGTTGATCGCGCGCTTCCCCTCAGCGAGCATCGACCTCTCTAACCGCGAGCTTCTTCGAAACAGCGTAGTAGACTTCTGCTAGGCTCACCGCCATATCGGCTACCTCGACCGCTCTGTTCCCGAACAGGTAGACGACTGGCTCCACGTGCTCACCACCCACGTCGACCAGAGCGTTGCAGGCTGGGCACTCGTCGAGCAGCTGCCTAGCCGCTAAGGCAGCAGGGTTTGCCGAGGGGTACTCGAGGCTGCTGAACTCCCGGAAGACTATCCCTAGAGCGAGCATTGCCTCACGCACCGCTCGGTCGTACTTGATGTTCATGACAGCTCTGTACTTCCCGTTGATCGACAAGAGTATGCCGCCCAGGTGCCTGCTCGCGCCGAACTCCGGCCTCCTGTAGAGGAGCTCACCGCTCTGCGACCGGGATATCCTGCCGGGCACAGCTGCCACGTCATACAGGGTCTTAGCCCCGGGGATCGCGACAGCTATATTCGTCAAGACCTGGGGGATCAGGCTGGGGAAGTGCTCGGAGGAGGACAGCACGAGGAGTGCCCTCTCGATGTCGGCCATGACAAGCCCCCGGCCCACGTCCAGCTCGGGGAACACCATCTTCGTGCATATGTAGCACTCGCTCCTCCTCCAGCCCAGCTTCTCGTGCGCCCTGCATGCATCGCCGGACGCGGCTATGAGCAGCCAGTACCTATTGGCCAGGATACCGGCCTCGTTCAGCTCACCCTTGTATATTAGCTGGGCGACCTTCTTGGCCACGAGCTCAAGCTCCCTAAGGGGCACCTCAAGACCCTCGGGGGGCGGCAGGGGGCCGTTGAACCTCTTGCTCTGCTTGAGAACCTTGCTCACAGCAGCCTGGGTTATCCCCAGAGCCCTAGCAATCTCCACCTGGGAGACCTTAAGCCCCCGCAGCTCGCGTATGACCAAGCGGCGGAAGTACGGCACGAACACCGATGCCTCCACACTGCCCAGCAGCATCACTCACCACCATATAACTCGGTGATATCACCTTTGCCTCTGGGAATGCATCCCTAGGTAATTCACAGAGTTATATTTCCGCGGAGCAGTACGTGATAACCAGGTTATACATATTCCGGGATAAAAACCCTTCACCATGAGAAAATTTTATAACTTGGTCATGCGGGATAGACGCGTGAGCGGGAAGGGGCAGAAGCTCACAACAGTAGAGCTTACCTTCACCGCCATACTCTCCGCGCTCGTGGGGGCAGTGTTCCTGTTCTGGTCCAACGTGGTGTGGGATCTTGCAAAGCTGACCCTCGGGCTGCTGTTCACCCCGATCATCTACGGGATGTGGTTCATCGGAGCCACGCTACCCGCCTACATAGTCCGGAAGCCCGGCGTAGCCATCCTCGGCGAGTTCCTCGCAGCGGTGTTCGAGCTAGCCTACGGGACGCAGTTCGCCTCAACAGTGCTCCTCTACGGCTTCATGCAGGGCTTAATGACTGAGCTCGTGCTCCTAGCGACCAGGTACAGGAGGTGGGGGTGGGCCACCATGATGGCTGCTGGAGCAGCGCCCGCGCTCTGGGCTGCACCCGCTGACACTCTGCTCTATGGGATCACAGCGCCACTCACCCGTGAGCAGAGCCTGGTGTTCTGGTCGCTGTACTTCGTCAGCGGAGCGCTCATCGCGGGGGTGCTTGTGAAGGCCCTCGTAGACTACGTTGCCAGGAACTCCTCGATACTCGACTCCTTCGCGGTAGGCAGGGAGCTGAAAGGAGTTGCGTGATGGGCAGCCCGGTAGTGCGAGTCCGCGACCTGAGGGTAGCTTACCCCCTGGCCGGGAAGCGGGTCTTAAACGGTGTTTCCCTCGAGGTCGGTAGAGGTGAGCTCGTACTTGTCGTGGGGCCTACGGGCAGCGGCAAGACCACGCTCCTTCTAACACTGGCGGGCGTCATCCCCTCCCTTATACCGGCGAGGGTGGAGGGCCTAGTCGAGGTGGCCGGCCACTCCCCGGTCGAAGAGGGTGTTGCAGGCCTCGCGGGCACGGTCGGCATCGTATTCCAGGACCCAGAGTCCCAGTACGTGATGCCCACAGTGCTCGAGGAGGTATACTTCCCCGGGGAGAACCTAGCTCTCCCCCCCGACGAGGTAGCCAGGAGAGCTGTGAGCGCGCTGAAGCTAGTCGGCCTGGAGGGCTACAGCAACCACCGCGTGGAAACCCTCTCGACAGGTCTCAAGCAGAGGCTTGCCATCGCAAGCGTGCTAACACTGGACCCGGAGGTCTTGCTCCTGGACGAGCCGACAGCCCACATAGACATGCGCTCAGCCAGGGAGATCTACAGGCTCCTGGGCGAGCTGAAGCGCTCCGGGAAGACCATAATCGTGGTGGAGCACAGAGTTGAGCTCGCAGAGGATCTCGCCGACAAAGTAGTGCACATTCGCGGTGATGGGTCGTGCGAGGTCTATCCCTCTCTCCGCGCCCTCGTGGAGAAGGTCGGTGCGAAGAGGCTGGCGGCCGAAGGTGTCTGGATCCCCCCGGAGTACACCCCCACGGGGCACTGCGAGGCGGGAACAGCCGCTAACTCAGCCAGCGCCCCCCTGGTGGAGGCTAGAGATCTCTCCGTGAGCTTCGAGGGCAACCATGTCCTCTCAGGAGTGAACCTGAGAGCGGGAAGAGGAGAGCTGGTGGTGGTTCTAGGGCCAAACGGCTCCGGCAAGACAACCCTCCTAAGGGTCCTCGCGGGCACTATCCGCAGGTACTCAGGCCACGTGAGCATCGCAGGCAGCCCTCCCCACCCGGGCAAGGTGGCGTTCGTCGCGCAGGTACCAGAGCTGCAGTTCACAGAGCGCACAGTGGAGGAGGAGATAGCCTCCGTGCTTCAGTCCCAGGGGTACAAGGGGGCGCAGGCTCTCCAGAGAGCCCGGGAGCTGCTGGCCGCCAGGGGTCTGAGCGGGCTGTCGGGCAGGGTTGTATACGAGCTAAGCCAGGGCGAGAAGAGGCTGGTGTCCTTCCTCGAGATGGAGCTGCTCGAGAGAAGCGTGTACCTGCTGGACGAGCCTACCTTCGGCCTGGACATGAAGTACAGCGCGTTCGTCGTCGCCGAGGTTGAGAGGCTTGTGAGAATGGGGAAGACGGTGATCCTCGTGACACACGACTCGTGGACACTATTCCTGCTCAACCCCAGAGTTTACGGCCTGTCCAAAGGCCGCATCGTGTTCGAGGGCGACCTGCGGGCGCTCCTCTCCAGCAGGGACGCCTGGGAAGAGCTCGCCTTCCACCCGCCGAGGTTCCTGCTCAGGGCGCTCGAGGAGGGGGACGTGGAGAGGGCAATCGCCGAGTACTCCGCCAGGCTCAGGTGTCTCTATGAGGAGGCTGGAGCAGGAGCTTAGGAGCCTGAACCCCTCTGTGAAGCTGCTCCTCCTGCTAGCTGGGGTCTTCCACGCGGCATTCCTCTCGAGCGCGGTAGTGCTGCTGACTCACGTCCTAACCGCGACGGCCCTAGTAGCGCTGGGCAGAGTCAGGGTTAGGCGGGGCTTCGCACTCGGGGCGCTCACCACGCTGGCAGGCTACACGTGGGTCAACTACGCGCTCTTCGTAAGCAACCTGGGCCTAAGCCCCGAGGAGGCCTTAGCCAGAGTGCTGCTTCTCGACGCCAGGATAGCCTCGATCATCCTCTACTCGGCCTTCTTCGTGGGGACGACAGACCCCGTCGCCCTAGCAACATCTCTCTCGCTGCAGCTCAGAGTCCCCTATGTCTACGCCTTCATGTCCTTCGTCACCCTCAGGTCGGCACCTGTGATCCTGGGAGACCTTGAGAACATGATGGTCTTCAGGAGGGTCAAGGGCTACCTGAGCTGGAAGCACCCCTACCGCTACCTGCTCTCGTTGCTCATGCCCATCCTCTACCTCTCGGCCAGGAGAGCTACCCTGATGGCTATAGCGATGGAGTCGAGAGGCTTCGGCAAGTACCCTCACAGGACGTACATGAAGCCCACCGAGATAACCCTCCGCGACTGGGTCTTTGCAGCGCTTTACAGCGCGGTCATAGCCCTAGCGACGGTCGCAGCGCTCGCCCAGTGAGGTGGGAGGCGGCACACCCCTTAAGAGAGCCACTAGGCTTAGGAGATGGCAAAAACCTCCCGGACTGAATGCCTTAAACCATCGATGCAGCCTTCTGGACAACGGGATTCTTCTCGAGAGGTTTGACCAGCAGGAGCGAGAGAATCCAGGAGACCAGCGACTGCCCGAAGACATCCCTTATCAGCGATGCAGTTGCAAGGGCGACACCCTTGATGTACACATTCACGGCGAAGTAAGTGAAGGACATCGCCAGCCCAGCGGCTACGAGCAGCATCGCCTGAGCCCGGAAACGCCTACCTCTGCCCAGCCCCGCTAAATACCCCTGAACCCCATGGGCCACTATCGAGACATACCAGCGGGGGTAGCCGGCGAGCAGATCCGCAGCCAGGGGGCCTAGTATGCCGACTGCAACGCCGACGGAGGGGCCGAAGAGCAGCGCCGCCAGGTATATTATTGTGTCTCCGATGTGCGTGTAACCACCCGTGGGTGACGGGACCCTAACCAGGTAGGTCAAAGCTGCCGTGAGCGCGGAGAACATGGAGACCAGCGCCACGTAGACCGAGATCCTCCTCTGCGCCACGCTCGAGCACAGCCCTGCTTCCTCATAAGGCTTTCCTCTCCCTGATGAGCCTCTCAACCCTCGAAAGGTAGCGCGCAGCCTTCACAGCCTCCCTCGACACCGCGACCACCTCACCCCCCTCCACCACAAGGTGCTGCACGGGCACCCCGCTCCGCGTCACCCTCACAGCCTCCTCCAGCGCGTGGTGCAGCTGCACGCAGTGCGGGGATCCATCCACGGTCAGCACAACAACCTCCTCCAGCTCAACCCTCGCCAGGATCGAAGCCAGCTTGAGGGACACTATGTTTATGTGCTCCGCCTCCGGGCAGACGGACAGCGGAACCCTACCCTCGCTCACCCGCTCGAAAACCTCAGGGTACTCATCCCGCACGCAGGAGCCGTAGACCAGGAGCCTCCTCACCTGCCTGAGCCTCCTGCCAGCAGCATTGTACTCTGTCAGCCGCTTGAAGGAGCAGGACTCGCAGCCCACAGCCACGAGCACCGGAGGTGCAGAGGCCCCAGCCCAGCCAAGTGGTTTACGCTACCCTCTCAGCGTACACAAACACCTGGTTCGGCGCGCTACCCTCAGCAAGGGCGAGCGAGCGGTACCTAGGGCCGAGGAGCTCTGCAACCTCCCTAGCAGTGCTGTAGGGCGGGTGCACCTCCACAACCACCCGCTTGAAAACACCCCGCTCAAAGAGCCTCCTACCTCCCTCCAAGACCCTTGCCTCCGCCCCCTCCACATCCACCTTCAGCAGGTCCACCTCCCCGACGCCCACCAGCTCCAGCAGCTCCTCAAGGGTGACGGCAGGCACCCTGACAGCAGCCCTGAGCTCGGAGAAATCCTCGACGTACTCTCGGAGGAGGGAGGAGTTGACCATCCGCGCCGCCACGTAGAAGGTCCTAGCACCCCCCTCCCGGTCTACAGCGACGCATACAGGCTTCACGCAGCGGGCAGAGTTCAACCTCAAGTTCACCTCCAGGTAGCGGCACGCAAGAGGGTTCGCCTCCACAGCCACCACAGCCTCCGAGCGCCGCGAGGCCCTGACGCTGTAGAAGCCCAGGTAGGCCCCAATGTCCACCACAACCCCCTCTGGCTCAAACCCCCTCACGCGCTCGTAGTCCCTCAGGAAGAACACGTGCTCAGCGTTCCTCATAGCGCTATCGAGCTCCTCCCGGGGCACGAGAAACCTGTGCGGAGGGACCATTAGGACGGTGCTCTCGCCCAGCAATCCCACCGCCAGCGAGAAAGCCCTGGAGAAGCCCAGGAGGGCGCCCCAGACCCCCGCCATACTCGCCCGTCCCAGCGCAGGCGCTAGACAGCCTCCAGCCGCAGCACTTTCTCAAGCTCGGGGGCGGCGTTGAGCGCTCGCTTGAGCAGTGTCAGGGACGCGGCTTCAGCTTGGTGGAACACCCTTTCCTCGTCCAAGGCCACGTGACGCCCGCCCGACACCACAACCCTACCTCCCACGATCACTGTGTCGACGTCCCCCGAGCTGGCAGCGTGCACAATGCTTGAGACAAGGTTCTGCGTCAGCACGAACCACGGCCTCCTGGCGTCCAGGAGCACGATGTCCGCCGCTGCCCCCTCCCGTATGACACCCGCCCTGAGCCCCAGCTGTCTCGCAGGAACCCTCGCCGAGATCTCCAGCACGTCCCTCGAGCTCCAGACAGCTCGCTCAAGCCTCGCCCTCTGGCTGTACACCAGCAGCCTCATCTCCTCGAAGAAGTCCACATTGTCGTTGTAGCAGGGGGACCCCGTGCCCAGAGCCAGGCTGCCCCCTAGCTGCCAGTAGTCGTAAGCCCGTGAGGGAACCCCCTCCAGGAAGTAGCGTGTCGGGCACTGCACAATCAAGCTACCACTCTGGGCTAGCAGCATTGTCTCCTGCTCGCTTGCGTAGTTCGCGTGCGCCACGAGGCTCCTCGCCCCCAGGAGGCCCAGCTTGTACGCGTAGAGGACAGGAGTGTAACCCGTGGTCTCCCGGACCCTCCTCACCTCCTCGACAGAGCTAGCGAGGTGGAACATCAGCGGAGCCCCCAGCTCCCTAGCCTTCTCGGCGAAAACCCTCAGGTTCTCCCTCGATACAGAGTCCAGAGAGCGGAAGGCTAGCGCCGGGGCGACCTGCCCGCGACCATCCCACCTCTCAACGTGGTCGAGGATTTTCTCCAGCTCCACCTCTCCAGCGAAAGGCCCCTCGAAGTCAGCGTATAAGTGGCCAACAAGCCCCCTAAGCCCAGCCTCGGCGACAGCCTCGGAAACCTTGTCTGCGAAGTAGTAGCTGTCAGCGACGAAGACCACACCGCTCTTGACCGCCTCCACAGCCCCAGCAAGAGCTAGCTTGCGCACAGTCTCAGCGTCCAGCTCCCTCTCCAGGTACTCCAGCAGCCTCCACGCCTCCGCACCAGCGTCCGCCACAAGCCCCCTAAACCCCACCCTCGCCAGGTGAGTGTGCATGTCGAAGAACCCCGGAACAGCGATCTTCTTACTACCATCCACCACCAGGTCTGGCTGCCCGTAGATCCCAGCGAGAAGAGAGTAGTCCCCAATGCCCAGGATCACCCCATCCTGGATGAAGATAGACCTGTGCCTGAGCACAGTGCCTGACAAGTCCAAGGTGACTATGAAGTCCAGGTCCTTGATTGCCAGGAGGCTCACAGCCTCAACGGCATCAAGGTCACTGAATATTCTTTCTCCCCCGAGAGGGGTTTTACTTATAACACATTCGTCGGGAAACCCTTCGTCAAGAATAGCAGAATTCAGTACGTAGTACGGGCATACTTCCTTCACCCTCTCAAAAGCGCTCCCCCATATTTAAAGGCAGCCTTTAAGATAAGGTCTTTTCCTTTTCATATTGAGTGCTAGGCTTATCTAGCACTCTCGCGCCGGTAACCAAGGGGGTAGGCGTAGTGCGGGAGAAAGAGTACAAAACCAGGGTGGATGTTCGCAGGAAAGGAGGTGGGACTCGGCACCTGTACAACGAGTAACGTATATCATAGTCTGAATTTCGCATAACGAAAACTGGAAGACGTATACCCTATCTCAAAGTTTAAAATAGATAAGTTGCGGAAAAGTCGCTTCACCGATAGCTTGTGTGCGGAAAAGCGATATTAGGGGCGCTTGGCGAAGTTATCTCCCGTGATACGGGTATACGTGCATCCCCGCTGCATAGCCTCCTACACGATCTACGAGAAGATCTCTGAGCAAGGCATCGCTGGCATAGTCTTCGTAAACACGGAGCTAGACCCCCTCGCGTCGCTTGAAAAAGGAGTTTTCGCGGTGCCCGCTGTCGAAAAAGATGGAGTAGTTGTTCTCCAGGGCTGGACCCCCTGGGAGGACGTCCTCGCAGTTGTTCAGGGAGGAAAAGTGAAAGTTAGCTCGGCGGAGGAGGCTTTCGAGAGGCTCCTCAAGAGCATAGCTTCATCCTTCACGGTGGCTGCAGCGGTGTACGCGGCAGGCGACCTCAGCATAGTCGCAGGATCCACAACGTTCATGCTCTCTGCGAGCGGTGCCTACTTCCTCGAGGACAGCGCCGGCTTCCTGGACTACGCGGCCTCCAGGCTCAGGGAGACCAGCCTGGAGGCCTTAGAGGACAAGCTCATCGCGGCGATCTCCGGGAATTTCGCGAGGGACTTCCTCTGGGTGTTCGGCGCGGCTCCGAGGAGAAGCGACCTGGAGAAGCTGGGCTTCGAGGGCTTCAAGCTGTGGTTTACAGCCAGAGCCAGCGTGGGGAGAGTTTTCACGCCTCACTCCTTCGGCTGGCCAGGCCTCGGGGAGAGGCTGGAGAAGGTGTGGAGCTACTTGCTGGAGAACGTGGACACGATAGGGGCTAAAGCTGAGGAGGAGCAGTCGAAGATCCCGGAGGGCTGGATATAGGGGTTTTAAAGAGGCACCTGAGGAGCGTGCCTGAGTGTTTGCAGACAACCCTTCCCATCACAACCCTCTAAATTCTTGGCCTAAATGCCAGCTTGACTGGCTTGTGGCGGCGTTCTGGTAAGGCACCTCGAGCTTCAAGGTACTCGTATATGGCCTCGAACATG
>Ga0326760_1000037_pt1 | contig 75826 bp, 93 predicted proteins | sample GCREP_S_FD_207668 | JGI IMG/M metagenome (GOLD analysis project Ga0326760, IMG submission 207668) | Hot spring sediment microbial communities from Geyser Creek Basin, Yellowstone National Park, WY, United States - GCR.EP_S | ecosystem: Environmental > Aquatic > Thermal springs > Near-boiling... | reverse complement strand
CTTATTTGAGCTGGGAGTACTTAGTCCGTTGGTGTAGGAGGTGGTACAGCTAGTTAGGGAGCCTAGGTACATCCTCGCCACGGATGTAGGTAGTACTACGACTAAGGCTAGGTTCTTCGGTAAGGTCAACGGGGAGTGGAAGTTCCTAGCTAGCGGCGAGGCCCCTACAACCGTTGAGAAACCCGTTGAGGATGTGACGAAGGGCGTTAGGAACGCTGTTAGGGAGGTTGAGGAGCTCACAGGCCATAGGATATTAGACTACAGCTCGGAGGAGCTTAGGTTCATAATGCCCTACCTGGGGGGTAAGACCGGTATAGACGTCTACGTATCTACGAGTAGCGCCGGCGGGGGGCTGCAGATGCTAGTAGCTGGGGTAGTTAAGAGTATTACAGCTGAGAGTGCCCAGAGGGCTGCCCTAGGTGCCGGGGCTATAGTAATGGATGTACTAGCTGTAGACGATGGGCGTGAGGTACACGAGAAGATAAACACCCTAAGGTTCCTGAGACCGGACATAGTCCTACTAGCTGGGGGGACTGACGGGGGTGATAAGACCCACGTAATCGAGATGACTGAGATTACAGCAGTAGCTAAACCTAGGCCTAGGTTCGGGGTTAGCTTTAGGTTACCCGTAGTCTACGCAGGTAATAAGGACGCTAGAGAGGATGTGAAGAGGATACTCAACCCAGACTTCTTCGACGTTAGAATCGTGGATAACCTAAGGCCACAGATAGAGGTCGAGCGGGTAGAGCCGGCTAGGAACGCGATCCTCGAACTGTTCATGGAGCACGTCATGGCCCACGCACCGGGTTATGAGAAGCTCAAGAAGCTAGTCTCCACGGATATAATGCCTACACCCGCAGCTGAGGGGCTCATGATCAGGACCTTCGCTGAGATGAGGGGGGTTAACGTTATCGGTGTCGGGATGGGTGGTGCCACAACGAATGTCTACTCAGTCTTTGATGGTAGGTTCCTGAGAACTGTGAGTGCTAACTTAGGGATGAGCTACAGTATCGGTAACGTACTCAAGGAGGCGGGGTTGGAGAACGTCATGAGGTGGATCCCCCTGGACCTAACGGAGGACGAGGTCATGGGTATAATCTACAACAAGATGATAAGGCCCACCACCATACCGATGACTCTTGAGGACCTCGTAGTGGAGCACGCTGTAGCTAGGGAGAGTATCCGCATGGCGTTCAACCACCACAAGTACCTCGCTAGGGAGCTTAAGGGGGTTAAGAGGGAGAGGACTATCTCGGATATATTCGAGGAGGTTAAGGCCGAGGAGACGTACATAGATATGAGGAGGGTGGACTACATAATAGGTACAGGAGGCCTACTCTCTAGAGCACCTAGGAGGTCCCAGTCGATGATGATCCTAATAGACGCGTTCCAGCCGATAGGCTTTACCTACATAATGCAGGACAGTGTTTTTATGATACCGCACTTAGGGGTTCTATCGAAGATATACAGGGAGATAGCCCTAGAGATATTCGAGAAGGAGTGCCTCGTACCTTTAGGTACTGTGGTTGCAGCTGCAGGTATTGGAAGCGTTGGTGAGAAGGTAGCTGACGTAGTTGTAGAGTACTCACCTAATGAGAGGGAGACCTACGAGCTAACATTCGGGAGTATCATAAGGATACCCATACCTCAGCATAAGGAGGTTACGGTAACTGTAAACCCAACGAAGAAGTTCGACTTCGGTGCTGGGTACGGTAGGAGGGTGAGTAGGAAGGTCCGCGGCGGGGTAGTCGGGATAGTCGTAGATGGGAGGGGGAGACCTCTCTACATACCGCAGGATAGGGCTGAGCGGAGGAAGCTCCTAACCCAGTGGTTTAGGTCCATGGACCTGTACCCTGAGAAACTCCTTAGTTAGTGGGTGGTACCTGTGAGTGAGGAGAGTTTTGCATACACTCCCGGTCTCGCGGTAACGTCCCTTACCTACATAAGGAGGGAGAGGAGCCTCCCAATTAAGGGCGAGATACTGGTGCACGAGGGGCAGGAGGTGGACTTCGATACTGTAGTTGGAAGGTGCTACCTAGAGGGTCAGCCCTTCCTAGTGAAGGTTGCAGAGCTCCTAGGGGTTGAGCCTGAGGAGGTACCTAGGTACCTCAGGGTTAAGGTCGGCGATAGGGTGTCCAAGGGGGGTGTACTGGCCTCCTACACAGCCTTCCTAGGGCTCATAAAGAGGGGTGTTGAGTCTCCAGTAGACGGCATTGTTGAGTCGTTCAATGAACTCACAGGTCACCTAACCATAAGGACCCCTCCAAGGCCTATAGAGGTGAGGGCCTACATCAGGGGGGTGGTCGAGAGGGTTGTTCCCGGGGAGTCCGTAGTTATAGGGACCCCGGCAGCCTTCGTTCAGGGGATTATAGGTTTCGGGGGTGAGAGGCACGGTAGGATAGAGCTAGCTGTCTCCAGTAACCGCGATGTACTCGACGCGAAGGACATAGGGGAGCACCACGCCGGTAAGATAGTTATTGGAGGTTCCCTAGCTACCTACGAGGCCCTGGAGAAGGCTAGGAAGGTGGGTGTAGCAGGTCTAGTTGTTGGTGGGGTTAAGATAACGGACCTAGAGAGGTTCCTAGGCTATAGGATAGGTGTAGCTATAACAGGTAGGGAGAATATAGGGTTTACCCTAGTGCTAACCGAGGGCTTCGGCAGGCTACCGATGTCGGAGAAGGCGTTTAAAGTATTCGAGGAGCACCAGGGCTTTGAAGCAGCTATAAACGGGGCTACGCAGGTGAGGGCTGGAGTGATAAGACCTGAGGTGATAATACCCAGGAGGGTGAAGGTCGCTACAGAGTCTCTGGGACCCCTAGGTGAGGGTAGGATGAAGGTTGGTAGTATTGTTAGGATAATCAGGTACCCGTACTTCGGGGAGATAGGGACCGTCGTAGAGTTGCCGATAGAGTTACAGAAGATAGAGACGGAGTCCCCGGTTAGGGTGGTTAAGGTAAGACTACAGGATGGTAGGGTAGTGACCGTACCTAGGGCTAACGTAGAGATAATTAGTGAGTAGCCTCCTTAAGCTCCCTTAAGACCTTCTTAAGGTTGCCACCCCTTACGGTAACCTCGAGTAACCTACCGTCGGTTGTCTCGAGGACTAGTGCCTCCTCTTTCGTCAAGATGCATACGGCTAGCATTAGTAGTGTTAGTAGGCTGTAGGTGAACTCCTGCGTAATTAGGGTTAGTACAGCCATTACTATAACTAGGGCTACCAGTACCCTGTTAAACCTCTTAATCGAGCCTACCCTACGTATGGAGCCTAGAGGTACCTCCAACTCACCTCCATCTCTCCTAAACTTCAGTACCTCACCGCTTAGCTCAACAGTCCTAGCCTTCAGCCTCTCTACCTTCAATAATCTTACACCACCTTCCTCACTATACTACCCCCCTTCATTACGAATACTACTCTCCTAAGTACCTCTATATCGGTGATGGGATCCCCCAGGACTCCTACGATATCGGCTACCTTACCTCTCTCGAGTACCCCGACGTTACTTAATCCTAGGCACTCAGCTGCATTCTTAGTTGCAGCTACTAGAGCGTCCTCGGGCCTCATACCGTACTTAACCATCGCTATCGGCTCGTCGGCGTGGTTCCCGAAGGCCCTGAGCGGTGGGCCGTAGTAGTCCGTACCTGAAGCTATCCTAACACCAGCCTTGTATGCTAGTTGGAAGCTCCGAGGCATAGCGTCTACACACATCTCCTGCTTCCTAAGCCTCCACTCCGGGATACCTGGTGGCGGGTTCTCCAGGGTCTTCTTGTAGAACTCTACGAGGCATAGCGTCGGTACGTAGTACACACCCCGCTGGAGCATGAGCTCCACGACCTCCTCGTCTAGGAAGTAGCCGTGCTCTATGGAGTCCACGCCACCCAGGACAGCTATCCTAACCCCCTCAGCTCCCTGAGCGTGGGAGGCGACCCTCTTACCGACCCTGTGGGCCTCCTCGGTAACAGCCCTCACCTCCTCAACGCTCATCTGCGGGTGTCTAGGGTCGTCCTTCTCCGAGCCTACACCACCCGAGGTCATCACCTTTATGAAGTCGGCCCCGTCCCTTAGGACGGCCCTAGCGGCCTTCCTACACTCCCAGGGGCTGTCACAGAGGAGGGCTAGGCCCAGCCGCCTCACCTCCTCGAGTGGTAGGTAGTGGATATCGCAGTGACCACCGGTCTGGCAGATAGGTCTCCCGGCAGCTACGATCGTAGGGCCTAGGACCGTACCCTCGCTGACGGCCCTCTTAAGGTGTAGGGCTATGGTACTACCGCAGTCCCTAACGGTTGTAAACCCAGCCATTAGGGCCCTCTCAGCATCGCGGGCTGCTCTAAGAGCTCGTAGCTCCGGTGGGGTTGTCAGAGCCTCGGCTGGGCTGTAGGTCCTTAGGCCGCTGAAGTGTACGTGCGCATCTATGAGACCTGGTAGTAGCGTGACACCCCTAAGCTCGATGACCTCGTAGCCCTCCGGAAACTCTACGGAGCCCCTGGTACCTACGTCGGCTACCACACTACCCTCGACAACTACTACGGGGTTTACCAGAACCCCACCTCTACCATCGAAGAGCCTGTCGGCTACAAGTACGTACCCCCTAGGTCTCCTCAAGCAGAGCCCAGGTATAGGGTATTGGAGGGGAAAAATACTTTAACCACTTAGCTCCTCTATCTTACTGATGAGCTTCTCCACCTTCTGGGGGTCCTCGAGTATCCTCAGAAAGGCCTCGCCGTAGCTACCCAGGAGTATGAGTAGGGGTTGGAGGTAGAGCCTAGCTACCTGGGACCACACCCTACCCATAGGGCCGAAGGAGCTGAGTAAAAAGATGGCTATCGTATCTAGCTTTAGGTCTACTATCCTCCTCGCGAGCTCCTCTATTACTACATCCTCGTTGTAGGCCCTACCCATGGTTACCTCTTTCTCAGAGCTCCTAGGACTATTGCTATAGCTGCTAGTATTGCTGCAACTATAGAGGCCCAGACCTGGGGCTGTAGATATATTAGGTATATCGATATTAGGAACCCTACCCTAGTCATTATCGTGTTAGCGAAGAGGGCTCCGAAGCCGACCATCATCCCGTAGATCCCTATGTAGTACAGTGCCCTGTAGACCTGGTACGTAGGTGACGGCGGCGCCCCCTCGACCCTCCTCGGGAATATCGTGAACAGGAAGTACGTTAGCCCACCGACGGTTATCAGTACCATCAGCCAGTTGTTCACGACCTTAACCGGGTCGGAACCCCATAGCGGTAGTATTGTTGCTGTTATCTGCCTCACTATATTAGCTACAGGTACGGCTCTCAGAGCTAGCCCTGTACCTACAGCTAGGTTTACAGCTACTGCGTACCTAGCTAGCCAGTAGTACCTCCTCGAGTACTTAGCGAACATCAGTAACCCTAGTACTACTGGGATTACGTAGTGCCAGGAGGTAGCCCAGAACGTTCCGGGAGTTGTGACGGCCGGGCGTATTAGGACCCTGTTTAGGCTATCCAGTGCTAAGGCTATTGAGTAGCCAGCTGCCGTACCTAGGAATATGTGCTCAGCTAGCTTGTACAGAGCGTTGTCCCTGTAGGCGAAGCTGTAGATCCACACGACGAGGGCTGCGGAGATCCACGCTCCGAGTACCTCCCAGCTAATCATCTTGCCCCACCCCTCCTAGACGAAAGCCTCTTACTCCAGTAGACTACGTTACCGATAACTATGAACGCTAGTATCAGCATGTGTGAGGTGCTCTGAGCATCCATAGAGGCCATACCAAGCCCCAACCTACCTACTAGTACCTCGTACTCAGCAGCTGCCCTCTGACCTACGAGCATCCCTATAGCCTGCTTAGCACCTACGAATGGCTCGATGGACGGGCCTATAACGCTTAGAGCTACGAATAGTAGTGGGACCCCGTAAGGTGTATGCCACTGCCTTACGTAGTATGCGAAGACGTCAGTACCGGACGACACTATCACTACTAGGTCGAAGTCCGTAGCCTTGTCGACCTCCTTCATAAGTGGGAGGTCCTCGAGTCTATTACCGTAGTTATCTACGCTTATAGTCCCCTTAATGCTCTTAGCTAGGGAGGCTGTTGCAGCCTCACCTCCAGCTATGTATCCGAGGTATACGTAGTCCCTACCGTAGACCTTGTCGGCGAAGAGGTCAGCCGCGCTGGCTCTAAACAGGGAGAATGCTACTACCCCGAAGGCGCTGAGGGAGCCGTACACTATCCTACAGCCCTTATCGAAGAGGTGCTTGGTGAGAGCTATTAGGTTGGGCTCGAGCTCGCCCCTAGCTGCTACCTCGTAGTACACCTCTATGTAGACGTGGCAACCCGGCTTTAGCTTCTCTACGTAGTTGTAGACATCCCGAGTACGTACCGATATCTCTATGGGAATCCCTATGGGGTGTAATAGCGGTAGTATTACTGAGAGCAGTAGTAGGGTGTAGAGTAGCTCCCTAGACTCTAGGACCCTCCCTAAGGAGATCCTGCCGCTCATACTACTCACGCCTCCCCATCCAGCTTACCTCCCTCCAGGTCAGTAGCCTTAGTCCTAGGACTATCGTTCCTAAACCAGCACCTATAGTTATAGGTCTGAACGCTGCTGTATTCGGTACAGTCATGATCCAGTCCCTTAGTGAGAGGAAGCCCGGCCATATGAGCCCTCCTATAGTTGTATTCCCAAACATTATGATTACTGCTGTTATCAGTAGCAGCAGGGCCATCGGGTTCCTAACTCTGAAGGCCCTGTATGAGGCTGATGCTATGTAGAACACTAGGATGGAGTACACAGCTGCATCTGACGGTGCGTATACGTTAGTGTACAGCCACCGGAACTGAGGCTGGGTAGTTATGGTTATCCCAGCCTTGGGGTCTGCGTAGCTGTAGTACCAGCCTATTACACCGAAGACCACCATGGTGATGAGCAGTGCTATAGTAACGGTGCTGAAGGGTGCCTGGGCTAGGCCCTCCCTCTTTATCCTCAGGACGTGGAATCTCAGTATGTCTATCCCTCCGACGATGAGGGCGAAGCTGGTGATTATTACTGCCCAGTCGCTCAGAGCCTTATCGGCTGTGCTAAAGGCTCCTGCAACCTCCTTACTTATGTAGAGGTAGTAGAAGGCTACGGTAGCTACTATTATTGCGGAGATGATTATTTGGGGGACGTACTTCCTAACCACCAGGCTCATGCTATCACCCGAACTTCCAGACCCAGTTCAGGCTGTCAACAAGTTTAAAGCCCCCCAGTAGCATTATGACTCCCAGTACTATCAGTATTATACTGATGAACTTACCTATGTCCTGAGCCCTTATAGAGGCTAGGGTCTCCTTATCTCCGGAGGCTAGAGCTCCCGCGGCGAATATCTCCTCACCTATGAAGGAGTAGTCAGCTACTAGTACGAAGAACGGTATCTGGGTCTCCCTGGCTGTACCAGCTATCTGAAACGCGCCGACCATGTTACCGGCCTCCATGAATATCAGGGACTCGGCGTAGAATGGGCCGACGACTATGTTAGCACCTACGTTCTCCCTAACGATAGTTGCCTGAACTGCTGAGGCGTAGGCGAACTGCTGGTCCGTTAGGTACCTAACGTTGTACGCTGGGTCAAAGAGCTCCGGCCTCCCGGCGGAGTAGTAGCCCTCCCTAACTATCTCCTCAGTAGTAGCTATAACCTCGGGAACTCCTAGAGTAGCTATGAGCTTGGCTCCGTACTTACCGCACAGCCTAGCTACGTGGGCTAGGACACCGAGACCAGCTACATACTGAGGGGCCATGGACGAGGAGATGGACCCGAAGCCGAAGGTTGTGTGTACGGGTCTACCCATCTCAACAGACCTAGCAATAGCCTCCTCAATAGCGTCGAAGGCGGGTATCTTCCTAACAGGGAAGCTCCTACCTAACCTAGCCTGCTCCATGAATACGTAGCCAGCTACTAGGAGTATTAGGAGTATCAGAAACGCGGAGAATGGAGCTCTCGTAGAGTATAGCTGTACCCTAAGTGACCACGTAACTACTGAGATCACTAATATTACTACTAGCAGAGCTATAGCTATTACAACACCCTTGGGGGCCTTCACAGATACACCCCTCAAATACTTGAGATAGATTTGGCTTAATAAATTTTTACGGTACTTACCGCACTATGTGCGATAACGTATAGCAGATATACTAAGGCATTATTCAACCAACTTTAAGCTATCTTCGCGGTAATCTTGAGGCTCAGGTTCTTAGATTACTACGAGTTCTCCTGTTCTCTCAGCTAGCCGGTAACCCGGGAACCTCTCCACTAGTTTCTTAAAGTTATCTGAGCGTAGGTAGTCTATGAGTAACTTCACCTCCCTCTTCTTAAGGGACTGAATGTTGACAGCTATATCGAATCTCTCGGAGGCCAGTGGTATGAAGTCCAGTCCGTACCTTACAGCTACGTACCTTAGGGTTACCCCTACATCAGCTCTACCGCTTAGTACACTTAGGGCTACACCACTATGGGTTCTAGCCTCAGTGTAGTACCCCCTTATCCTACGGGTAAGCTCCTCAAATGTAATCCCAAGTTCCTGGGCTAGTCTCTCTAGGTAGGTATCTACGAGTACCCTTATACCGCTATAGCGAGTCCTATTAACGAAGACTACATCCTCCCTAAGTAGGTCCCGCAGACCTTTAATACCCTTGGGGTTCCCCCTAGCGATAGCCAGCCCTACCTCACGGGTATACCCCGCGATAAGTGCTACCCTATCTCCATATCCCAACTTCCTAACTACCGGTACGTTATACTCCCCACTCTCTGCGTCGAGTACGTGCACGCCCCCTAGGTCCGCCACCCCCTTAGCTACGGCCTCCAGCCCCGCTAGAGACCCTACAGGCACGTACTTAACAGTAAAGCTCCTACTGAGCTCCCTGAAGACCTCGCTGAGTAGGTAGTCGTGGCTACCTATGGCCACTAGGTCGGCTAACCACTTAGTGTGGAGTCTGAACACCTCCACCTCAGCACCCTCCTCTATGAACGGTACGGAGCCCTCAACCCTTACGAACCCGTCAGCTACCTGTAGGACGCTCGTAGAGCCGGACCTGTAGCTAAGTGGGTAGGCTACGTAACCCCCGGGGCCCCTCCTAAGTACTACCGGGACAAGCCTCGTGACCCCCAGGTAGCCTAGGACCCTCTCGGCTAGTGTAGCCCTCACCGTGGTCCGGGGCTCGGTATAGCCTAGGAGCCTGGCTAGGATCGGTCTCACAAGTACGTTGAAGATCATCATCTGCGAGAGCGGGAACCCCGGGAGCCCTACGATTAGCTTGCCCCCGGCGACTGCTGCGAAGGTGGGCTTACCGGGCCTCACCTTAAGTCCGTGGAATAGGAGTACCCCGCCGCTAAGCCTCTCAACGACCCTGTAGGTTACGTCACCTACACCCGCCGACGTCCCGCCGCTGGTTATAACGATATCGCACTCCTCCAGAGCCCTCCTCAGTACCCTCTCCAGAGCTACCTCATCGTCCCCTACGATACCGTAGAGTACGGGCTCTGCACCGAGTTCCCTCACGGATGAGTAGAGGTAGTAGGAGTTGGTATCGAATACCTTACCCAACTCGAGCCCCCTCCCGGGCTCTACCAGCTCGTCCCCGATCGATACTATACCTACCCTAACCCTCCTGTAGACCCTCACCCTAGCTATACCTGAGGAGGCTAGTAGCGCCAGCTCGACCGGGCCTAGTACAGTACCCCTAGTTAGGAGTACGTCGCCGGCTAGTACGTCGGAACCTGCCTGGGCTACGTTCTCCCCGGGGGCTACGGGTCTGTAGACGTAGACTAGGTCCCCTACGCGCTTAGTGTACTCAACAGGTACAACGGCATCAGCCCCCCTAGGTAGTATAGACCCGGTAGATACCTCAGCACACTCCCCACTACTTAGTGAGAACTTCGGTACCTCACCTATACCCACCGAGCCTACAGCCCTAAGTACTGCAGGCCTCTCCTCGTCCACTCCAGCAACATCACTTGAGAGAACAGCGTAGCCGTCTACCTCAGACCTATCAAATGGGGGGTAATCGTATAGTGCTACTACATCTTCGGCTAGAACCCTCCCGGAGGCGTTCACGAGGTCTACCTCCTCCACCTCTACGGGTCTAAGCCTAACGTACTCACTCAGGATCTCGTAGGCCTCCTCTAGGGATACTAGTCTATGGAATACCCTAGCCGTGGATAGCCCCGGGGTGAGCTCTCTGCAACAGGTTATAAGCTGTACTCTACTAACCGTTCTCGGCCTAGCGCTTCCCCAGGTTTAAAGCTTAATAGCCTGCCGTAGACGGGCTCCGGGGGGCTAGCTTAGAGAGTGTAGCACTGAGAACGGTTTATAGGGTACGCGGATACCCCGAACCCGTAGCTAAGGGTCTAACTACGTGGCTGAAGCCTCCTACCTACTCCCTCAGATACTGTAAGGGGGTTGGGAGCCTAAGTTGAGACCCGTATACCTAGGGCTAGCAGTTAATGTTGTATTAGTCCTACTGAAGTACTTTGCAAGCATAAACTCGGTATCAGCCTCCATAGACGCCTCACTCCTCCACTCACTAGCCGACCTCACATTCTCAGGACTCATAGCTCTGGGCATAGCTGTACAGAGGCTTAGACCCTCCCTGAGGTACCCCTTCGGCTACGGTAGAGCTATCTACGTAACAGGCTTTGCTGCTATAGTTTTAGCTGTAGCATACCTCTTTCTAGGAGCTGTTAGTGAGGGTATTAGCAGATTGGCTAACCCCGTAGTTGAGGTCTCCGAAACCTCTAGGTACCTGATGTACCTATCCCTAACCCTTAACATCCTAGTCCTGGTAGACGCCGTTAGGGAGAGTAGGAGTACTGGTAAGCACCCAGCACTTACAGCTACTGTAGCCGAGAACCTAGCTGATACTCTCGGAGACATCGCAACAGTAGTCGCCATATCCTCGGGGAACCCGCTGATCGACGGCTACGGGGCGTTCGCTGTAGCTACTGTAATAGCCTTATCCTCAGCTAGCTTAGGCTATAGATACGTAGTTACACTCCTAGGGATCTCAGCCCCTAGGGATGTTGTAGGTAGGGTAGTTAAGGTAGCTCTCTCCGACCCCAGGGTATTAGACGTAAATAGTGTGAGATCCCTAGTCCTAGAACCTGGTAGGTACTTCATACTACTACAGCTCGAGGTAGACCCCTCAACAAAACTCGGTGAGCTTGAGGAGATAAGGTCGTATATAGCTGACTCAGTAAAGCTCTCAACCCCCAGCGTAGTGGAGCTCGTTATAGAGTTCACCACACCAAAGGAGCCTAAGCGGAGCTTCCTAGAGCTACTGAGGGAGTCTGTAAAGCTACCTAGAGAGGTCTAGTAGTCGGAGTTCAGGTTTCATAGGGCTTGATATTCTTTGATACCAAGTCCTCTACCCTTGGCTTCACAGCCCTCGGGACCCCTTTCATCGGGATCCACATCACAGGACTCCACCCCCTCGGGGTAACCCCTACCCACAGCTCCCCCCTCATCGTTCTCTCAGGGTCATTGCTGTGGGGAAACCCCCGCATCCTGACTCCCCCTCAAAACACGCCTCTCTTAGGTCTATACCCGCATCTCGAGGCGGTTCCCCGATAAGGGAAGCACCGACAACCCTTATAAACCTCTATGAAACTTGATACAGTCGCGAAGGGCTCCAGCCCTAACCCTTCTGAAAGCTACCGGTACTGTGTATAAGGCTAGAGCTAGGAGTAGGTATGCTGAAGCCCTAGCTACGTACCCCGCAGGTCTGCTCAGGTAGAGTACAGATAGAGACATAGTCGCTGAGGTAACTAAGGCTAGGAACCTCTCAGTTAGACTCATAGAGTGTACTGAACGTATGAAGTGCTTAACCCTTGGGGTAAGTAGGAGGAGTCCGAGGGAGAGGCCTAGGGTCGAGGAGGAGGTCCTGAGGTCGTAGCCTAGGTAGCTACTGATCGACGATGCAGCTAACGCTAGGGAGTAGACTAACGGTACGGATCCTCCACCTAAACACCTTTCTAGGTAGGCTGAGGTAACTGATATAGCTACCCCTATCGCGTAACCACCCGCTACGTCGGCAATACTATGAACCCCCAGAGCTACCCTCGAGGAAGCTACAGCTACGGGAATTACTAAAGCTAGTGGCACCGTACACTTACGCGGAGTCAGCACAGCTAACCCGCTCCAGAAGCTTGCAGATACCTGGGTATGACCGCTTGGAAACCCAGGACCCTCCGCTGGGACGCGCCAGTACTCGGGAGGGGGTCTGGGGATGTTTAGAGAGTACTTCAGGAGTATGTTAGTGGAGCCGGAGAGTAGCACTATCCCTAGAGTTAGTAACCCTACCAGAGGGTCCAGTAGGTATACAACAGCTAGGGCCAACCCTACGTACGCAACTTCCTCACCTAGACTCGTCAAAGCTATCCACAACTCCGTAGAGTCCAGTAGGAGTGCTAGGATCAGTACTACGGTAACCGATACTAGGGCAACGTAGCAGAGCGGGTTGACCGCCCTCCTAACCCGGTAGCTGCATCTCATACTTCACACTACGAGCTCTATTAGGGGTTAGGCTTAAAGCTGAACACCTCCCTCTAGGTGGCTTAAGGGGCTTACGTGTGGTTAGCCCCAGCTACGGTCTACCTAGCCCTGCTATCCTTTACCGACCTCTACCTCTACCTGTACATAGCTCTGCAGATAAGACCAGACCCGGTAGTTCTAGGGCTTGTTAGTAGTCTCTGGAGTGTTATATTCATAGTTGTGAGCCTGACGTTATGCAAGGTAGTTGAGAAAGGGGTCAACAAACTAGGTGCAACAGTTTCAGCTGCTCTACTAGTACTCTCCCTTCTAGCCCCAGCTCTTACTAGGGATCTACTCTATGTAGCTACATCCTACTGTCTCCTCCATGCTGTAGCCCTAGCTCTAGGTAGGGTCTCGGTTAGCGTTACACTGCTGGAATACGTTGAGAGCTCCCGCTGGGGTCTCTACAATAACCTAGTGAACTCCGCATCTCTAGCTATTAGGGGAGTAATCCTAGTACTAATCTCCTACAACTACCTTACTGCCGAGTCCCTCATAATCCTAGCCCTCACCGCCTCAGCCATATTCGTCTGGTTCCTCCCACCTGTAGTACTACCCGTAGAGAGAACCCTCTTTAGGATATCCAAGAGACTCGACTCCCTCTACCGGTACGCTAAGCTAGCAGCAGTACTCCCGGAGGTCCTCGACGGGGGTCTAGAGCCTTCAGAGATCCTGCGTTCAACCTGGGATGAAGGTAGGGAGTTACCCAGCTACCGACCACTCCTCGGAGCATTTCTAGTTGTAGCCTCCTCGGACGCGCTAGCCGTAGTCCTACCGCTCGTAATATCCAGATACCTAGGCTCTACAGCTACGGTACTCATCTACGGACTCTCCTCCCTGGTCTCCTCCCTTATCATACTAGCCTTATCTAAAGCCCCTCTATCCGGGTCCGTAGCCCCCGTCGCTGCCCTAGCTAGGGGAGTAGTTATCCCCGCACTCCTTACGCTGAGTAGAGCTGAGGTAGCCCTCCTCTACTTAGTAGTCATATCAGCTCTATTCAACCTATTTAACGCAGCTAACTACGTAATCTACGTAAACTCCTCAGGAGGGCTTAACACGTTCCTCTATGGAGTACTCAGCGAATTGGGGAGTGTAGTTGGGTCGACTCTAAGTGGGGTACTAGCCTCGTACCTAGGCTACGAGTACGTTATTATAGTAGCAGTTACCGGGCACTTAATCGCCTCCGCCCTCACACTAGGCCATTACAAGGTTATCGGTAAGTTATAATAGCTGTGAGTACCTGATGCTATAGGGTGATGTTTAAACACCTCTGCATACTGTAGTTCCTCGGATGAACCGCGCTGCGGTGACATAGGGAGACTCAGGTAGAGGCCCTGTGGGGTTGGGCTCGACCGGAGTCCGTGGGGTGTGGGTGACGCCGGTGAACCCACACCGAGACCCAACCCCACTAACGGAGGTACAGGTACCGTTAGTGGGGAGACGCTAACCGTAGGTGGAGAACCTAATGTACTGATAGTTACTGAGGTTATCGACTCCCAGCACCTTGGCTAGGTTCTCATCGAGCTCGGTTAGAATTACCTCACCCCTCTTTAGGAGTTCCTCACGTACCTCGGGGGGTAGTGAGTCTATGCTAATACTACCCCTATACTCACACCTCGAGATTGGTGCTAGTACGTGCCTGTAGGTGGACACCTCTAGACCCTCTACCGAGCAGAGGTAGACCTTAACCTCCTGGTGCGTGTACCTCCACCTCCCTAACCTTCTGCTCAGCTAGACCTAGTAGAACCAGTATACCGTAGATTATAGCCTCAGGCCTTACCGGGCAACCCGGTACGTAGACTACTCTATCCACCTCCACACCCTGCTCCCTGAGGATCTCCTCGAGCTTACTGAAGCCCCCGATAGTTGCATAGGTATCCCACCATATACCCCCTCCAACACCGCACGACCCTAGGACTAGGAGTAGTCTAGGCCTTGGCATAGCCTTGAGGGCCCTCACGACCTTAGGAAGGGACTCCCTAGTTACCGGACCCGTAAACAGAACTACGTCAGCGTGCCTAGGGGACCCTACTAGCTTTATCCCGAACCTCTCGACGTCGAAGTAGGGTGTTAGTGCGTCGAGAACCTCTATATCACACGCGTTGCATGAACCGCTGTTTAGGTGGTATACCCAGATACTCCTCCTAATAGCTTTAAGAGCCTTAGCTAGGTCCACTGCTAGCACCTATCCTAAGGGCTACTGACTTAGTGAACCTCTCCTTCCTACACCTAGGGCATAGGGCAACGTACTCCTCAGTTATGGGCGATACCTTCACTACAGCCCTTACCTCAGCCTCTGCTGTGATAGGTGCTCCACAAACACTACAGCGTAGTACTTCGTGGACCACCCTAGACCTCAAGTCCCTGAGGTTCTTGGAGGCGAGTTCGAACTTCTTCGTAACCGTTATAGCCTTAGCTGGGCATACCTCAGCACACATACCGCAGAATACACACCTACCAACGAAGTACTCCAGAACGAGGCCCTTACCCGAGGGTGTTAGAGTTAGAGCGTTAGAGGGGCATACCTTAGTACAGGCACCACAACCCCAGCACTTCGATGGGTCCACCTCTATAGAGCCCCTAAACTCCGGTGTCAGTAGAGGCTCCTCCACCGGATACCTACGGGTTACACGCCCGGTTCTAAGGGCTATTTCGAGTATCTTCACAAGGGACACGCAGATACACCTCCCGCGATTCTTAGGACCCTCCTACTACCGGTCCTCAAGTCATAGACGACCAGTCTATCTGTACAAGAGAAGCAAGGGTCTATACTCGCTATTGTTAGTGGGGCATCTGCTAGTGAAGCCCCCCTCAGCATAGCCCTCAAAGCAGGTATGTTCTGGTATGTCGGTGCTCTAACCCTCCACCTATAGGGCTTCCCGACCCCAGTTATTATGAAGTGCACATCCTCTCCTCTAGGTGCCTCGATAGCTGCTACAGCCCTCCTATAGGGCGGTACGTCCCACGACTCCACAGCTACGGGTCCTCCGGGTAGTTTGTCTACTAGTTGCTTGATTATCTCTATGCTCTCCAGTACCTCCTCAACTCTGACTAGGACCCTAGCTAGGTTATCCCCCTCAGTGTATAGGGGAACCTTAAAGGACACCTCCCTATAGGCGAAGTACGGGTAGTCCTTCCTAATATCCCTGTACAGCCCGGAGGCCCTCGCAACAGGGCCTACAACACTTAGAGCCCTCGCCTCGGACCTCGATAGGATCCCCGTACCGGAAGCCCTTAACTTGATCTGGGGAACTGATAGCATGACCTCGACTAGCTTCACAAACTCCTCACGTACCTTCGCCAGGGTCTTAAGGATTCTATCCAGCTTATCTACGTTTAGGTCCCTCCTAACACCCCCTATGATGTTTATCCCGTAGGTCTTCCTAGACCCTGTTAGGTACTCCGCTAGGACCATGACGTGCTCTCTAATTCTCCAGGCGTGCATGAAGCCTACATCGTAGCCTAGTAGGTGGGCTGCTACGCCAAGCCATAGTAGGTGGCTATGGAGTCTCTCAACCTCAAGGACTATCGACCTTATGAACTCAGCCCTCTCCGGTACCTCTATCCCGGCCGCTCTCTCGACAGCCATAACGTAGCAGCTGGAGTGTACGAAACCGCAGATACCGCAGATCCTCTCAGCTAGGAACGGGATCTGCTTGTAGGTAAACCTAGGTGACTCAGCCAGCTTCTCTATACCTCTATGGACGTGGAAGCCCCTGTAGACTACGTCAACAACCTTCTCACCATCTACGTAGAGTTCGAAGTACTCAGGTTCGTGGAGTGCTGGGTGGTAAGGACCTAGGGGTACCCCAACCTCCTCAGGTAGCTCCGACCTAAAACGCCTCGGAGGTCTAGCAGAGTAGTCGAAGTCCTTCCTAAGCGGGTGTATACCCTCGGGCCAGTCCTCCGGTAGGACTAGCCTCCTAACGGGTCTACCGGTTATCTCTACTCCAACCATGTCCCTAGCCTCAAGCTCGCACCAGTCCGCGGCCGGTACCTCCAATACTATAGTTGGGATTTTAGCATCGTCCTCAGTTACCGGTACCCTGAGGACTACGTCAACCCCTAGCTCGTCTAAACCGAAGATGTAGTAGATGGAGAGAACTCCCTGGACCTGCCTCTCGTCCACACCTGCACAGGTCTTTAGGTAGGCTCCGGTGCTGTAGAGTGCCTTGGCTAGGCTTCTTAGGTTGTCCCTACCTACTACTAGGTAGACCTCCCTATCCTTAACCTCCTCTACCCTACCTCCCAATCTCTTCAGCTCCTCGATAAGCTTACTTACAGACTCCGTCATAGCCCTAACCCGTAGATAGTTATCGTAACTACACTTAGAGGAAATAGAGTTAGGAGTAGAGTTCTAGGACCTACATCAACCCTAGTCCTACCGAGGAGTATGCTTACCAGTGCGTGTACTACCCAGACTGCTGGGGTTAGGGCTAGGGATAGGACTAGGGCTTGGTAGCTCCAGAACCCTGCCGTAGATACTAGTGCTAGTGCTGTAAGCTCAGCCGCTAGAAACCTCCTGAGGACGGTGGACATGGTAGCTACCCCCAATAGAGGTCCGGCTAACTCTATGTTAACCCCAGCGGAGAGCTCCGGTTCGGCCTCAGCGATATCGTAGGGTATCCTACTGCTTAGTACGTACGCACAGATAGTTAGGATGAGTAGGGAGGAGATCCTGAAGACAGGTCTCTCCCCACCAGCTACTAGGGCTAGGTAAGAGAAGACTAAGAAGGGCTCAGATGAGAGAGCTAGGGTGAACTCCCTAAATCCACCTACAACTGAGTAGACGTTATTCTGGGCTACGGCTCTCACCATGGTGAGAGCTGTAGCTACTGTTAGGAGAGCTATGAAGGCTGCCACCTCAACTCCCACTACCCCCGGGATAGTTACTAAGGGGATGTAGTTAAGTAGGGCTATAGAGGCTACTAAAGCTGTAATCTCTAGGGCTAGCGTGAGGACGCACCACGTACCGCCCTCAGGAATTACGAGTTCCTTGGAGAACAGCTTCACTAGGTCGTACCACGTCTGAAGTACTGGGGGGCCTATGCGTGTATGTATAGCTGCCCTCAGCTTACGCTCAAGACCGTCGTAGACCGGTGCTAGTACAACCCCTACTAAAGAAGCTACTAGGGTTAGTATGCTATGGAGCACCTCTAACCACCACCATTACTAGGAGGGCTACAGTTATTAACGTACCTGCTAGAAGAGATGAGAGGGCTACCGATGTCTCTAAGGAGTCCCTAAAGGTCTCGAGGGCCTTCGTAACCCTGGACGCTGTTTTCCTCAGGTCGAACTCTACTACCGAGAAGTATTGGGGGACGTTCACTACGAAGCGAAGGGCCTTTGTAAGGAACTTGCTGAACTCCGACTCCCTAGACTCTGAAGTAGGTCCACTTAACTCAGCGACCCTATCGAATACCACTGAACTGTCCACGAGCATGAGCTTCCTAACGTACTCCTCGACCCTACGTAGGATGCTGGACCTCACATGGCTCAAGGTCTAGCACCCCCGAGCCAGACCTCATCCCTCCTACCACGTTTTAGCATTGAGTAGGTCACCCAGCTGGCAATCCCGAAGAGAGCTGTAAGTACTAGGAGTAGATATACTACCTGTAACGGTAATCCGAGTGCCGGTACAACTCCGATAGCGGTTAGTACGTAGTAGGGGAGCACTACAGACGTAACTGAGAGGGTTAGTACGTAGGGTGTTAGCTTTAGAGCTCCTGGGTCGATCTCCTCGTACCTATAGGAGGGGTTACCTACGTGTGCTAGCAGATACCTAACACTATAGCCTACCGATAGTATTACCTCGAAGGCTACTATTACCGTAGCAACTAGGTAGACCCACGACTGCGGTATGTGACCAGCTAGTGACATGAAGACTGCGAGCTTAGTTAGGAAGCCGAGGGTTGGCGGAACCCCGATTAGGGAGAGTACCGATATTACGGCCGATAGAGTCTCACCGGGGGCGAATCTGGATACGTAGCCTAGCCTCTCTATAGACCTTGTATGGGTTAGTACCTCAACCACTCCGGAGTCCATGAATAGGGACGCCTTGTATATGGCGTGTGCAGCGGCGTAGATCAGGGTAGCTGCTAGGAACTGACTACTCCCGGATAGTATGTAAAGCCCTAGTAGTAACGTCATAGTACTAGTGTGTGATATAGTGCTATAGGCTAGGATACGCTTTATATCGGACTGAACTATAGCCTGGAGCCCACCGTATATGGAGGTAAGTGAGCCGAAGACTAGGCATACCAGAGCCGCGATCCCCCTATCGATAGACGGCATTAGTGCTAGTCTAGTAATACCGTAGATCCCCATCTTCACCATTATCCCCGAGAGTATGGCGGAACCCGGTGACGGAGCCATGGAGTGTGCGTCGGGGAGCCAGAAGTGGAGGGGGGCTACAGCCGCCTTAGCGAAGAAGCCCACCATAGCTAAGACTGTTAGGATTGGTGTGGTTAGGTCAGGCCTTAGCTCCGTAAGCGGTACGCTTAGGGAGTCCTCCAACCCTACTAGGGCTAGTAGGAGTAGGAGGGAGAGGTCTGCCGGGACCATCGACACCACTAAGTACCTGAGCCCAGCTGACCAGGCCCTGGGATTTATGCCTAGCATAGCATCGTAGACTACAACGAAGAACCCCAGTACCTCAGTTACGAGCCAGAAGGCAATGAACTCTAGGAGGTACCTGGAAGCAAAGACCAGCACTACGGAGAGTGTGAAGAAATCTACCAGTACCTGGAGAAGTCCTGTACCGTACTTCCTACTAGAGTAACCCGGGGTGTAGAGGGTTACGAGGGAGCCTACAACTACCGATACTGTTAGTAGGACCGAGGGGGTGGGGTCCAGGTACCAGTAGGGTAGGAGTAGTAGGAGCATCAAAAATCCGGCAACCCTAACAGAGGCTCCAAGAGCCTTAGCCCGAATGGGGCTGGTATTACCTGCTAGTATGAGTACCGTTGATACTGTAAACACGACATACCTAAGTAGGTCCTCCACTAGGTATCACCTAGGTGGACTACCCTTAGAAGGGCTCTCCTCTTCATCTCATCCCCTATGGCCCTCGGCTCACCTATAATGATAGCTCTCGTCGGGCACATAGCTACGCACGCTGCCGTAAGCCCCTCTCTCCTTAGGTCACTACACAGATCGCACTTAACGGAGGTCTTAGTAGTGGGACTGTAGTCGGGGATCCCGAAGGGGCAGGCATAGAGGCACGCCATACACCCTATACACCTAGAGAACTCTACGTAGACAGCACCCTGGCTATCACGTCTCATAGCGCCGGTGGGACAGACCTCTACGCATGGTGCTCTACTGCAGTGGAAGCAGGATATGGGTCTCCTAACCCCGCCTCCAATCTCGTAGAGTCTTATGAAGGGTCCCAGTTCGTGTATAAACCCGCAGACTACCTCGCAGGTTTCACAACCCATGCACTTTGAGTAGTCTATAGCTCTTAGTAGGACTCCTACTCTACCTACCCCACTCACGTGGTTCACCTCGCAGTGACCAGTATCTTAGCTGACAAAAGCCTGTCTATCTCCCTAGCTGCCTCCAGTCCCTGTTTAGTTGCCTGACCTATCTTAGAGGGTCCGGTAACTACGTCACCTGCTGCGAAGATGTTTGTCCCCGGTATTCTGTAACCTCTATCAACTAGGACCCTACCGTCCTTCCCTACGTACTTAACTAGGTCCCCACAGTTAGGTGCTAGGGGTGGTGTCGGTATCTCACCTATGGCAGCTATAACTAGGTCTGCCTCTAGGGTGAACTCACTACCAGGTATCGGGACAGGCCTCGGTCTACCGGTCTCGTCAGGCTCGCCCAGCTTCATCCTCTGGAACTCCACAGCCCTCGCCCTACCGTTCTCCACTACTATAGACTTAGGGGCTGCTAACTCGATCCACCTAACCCCTAATCTAATGAGTCTGTCGATCTCGTACTCACCGGCTGGGGCCTCCTTAATGGTCCTCCTGTAGACTAGGTAGACCTCCTGAGCTCCGCTCAGTAGACTCTCCTCAGCAGCGTCTATGGCGCTTAGTCCCCCGCCTACGACAACGACTCTCCTAAAGCTCCACAGCTTACCCTCTAGAAGACCTAACCTACCTAGGTTTAGCTTGAGTAGGAACTCGAGTGCGGACACGACGTTCTCGGCATCCTCTCCAGGTACTCCTAACCTCCTAGAGCGCCACGTCCCAGTAGCTATGAGGACGGCGTTGTACCCCTCCACAAGCTTCGTAAGGTCTACATTATTTCTAGCCAGCTCATCACCCTCGTCGTGCCTCTCACCGCACACTACCTTAGTCGATAGGTAAAACTTGACTCCGAAGTTCTTCTGGAGGTCCTCAACCCCCTCCATAACTGCATCCAGGGGTATTCTATACTTGGGTATAGCGAAGGTCATCATACCACCTGGTAGGGGTAGCTTATCGTAGACGTCCACCTCATGCCCTCTGCACACTAGGTAACCTGTAGCCGCTAGCCCAGCTGGACCAGCACCGACTACAGCTACCTTAGCCCCAGAACTCCTGGTCCTCTCCTTACAGAGGAACGCGAACTTCATTCCTCCTCAGCTGTAAACCCTGCTTTAGCGTATTTAAACCTCGCTAGGTTGCGTTTGTATACGTTTTTACTACTTAAATGTTCCACCTAGGACAGCCTCGACGTACTTGCCGTAGTCTAAGACCTCAGTACCTACTACCTCTAGGAGGGCCCTAAACTCCGGTAGGTATATGAAGAGCGCCCCTAGAAGGACTAGAGCTAGTAGTACTACGGATATAACTACATAGGGTACTCTCAGATCCCTCAGTCTCCCATCCTCCCTTACACTCCCGCTAGGCCTCGTTAAGTACCTTATGAGCCTTACATACCCTAACCCAGAGATCCCGGTGGATACTACGAGTACCAGCGCACTCGCGATGTAGCCTACCTCAACCATAGCTATGAATATCAGGACCTTACTCCAGAACCCTATGAATAGTGGGACCACCCCGAAGAGGTTTAGTAGCCCTACTACGAAGGCTACTGAGGCAAGCCTATACCTTCTAAGGGTGCTGAGCCCCTCTACAGCCCTTCCCGAGGCTACTATAGCTATCCCCGCGGAGTAGAATAGTAAGGCCTCACTAAGAGAGTTCGATACTAGCTGTACTATGGCTGCTACAACACCGCGCTCGGTACCTAAGGTGAAGGCCATGAAGGCTAGACCCATGTGGCTTATCGTACTGTATGCTATGAACTTCTTAACGTCGGTCTGCACTACTAGGAGTAGCGCACCTACTAGTGCTGAGAGAGCTCCGAGTACGTGTAGTACGAGCATGATGTCCGACCTCAGATACTCTATAACACTTCCAGTACCGAAGATCGTGTAGAGGTACCTGATCGCCCCATAGGCCCCTATGAGGTCTATAACAGCTACGAATAGGGCTGAGATAGGTGTAGGTGCCTCCGGGTTTGCGTCGGGGAGCCAGAAGTGGTTGGGGAATATAGCTGCCTTGAAGGTGAAGGTCCACATGGATAACGCTATAGCTAGAGCTGAGGAGAGGATTACATTACCGAAGACCCCACCGCTGTACTGTATTTGAGCTAGTGGGGACCTAGCCTTAAGAGCTACGTCAGCCATGTTTAGAGTACCGAAGGAACCGTAGATCACGAAAGCTGAGAGTAGGTAGAACGATGTAGCTACCATACCAACCATGGAGTACCTTATAGATGCCTCAACAGCTCTCGGATTATCGCGGTAGAAGGCTACGAGAACGTAGGCTGATATCGAGAGTACCTCTAGCATTACGAAGAAGTTGAATACGTCACCTGTGTAGAGGCAGCCTACGGAGCCCGCGCCTAAGGCTAGTAGGGCTGTGTAGTACAGGTACTCCCACCTAGACCTAACCATCCAGGTACTGTAGATAGTGGACATAGCGAGAATGAAGATCGAGAGCAGACCTAGTACGGCGCCGAGCTTATCTATAGTGTAGACTATGCCTAGAGGCGGTCTGAAGCCTCCGAACAGGTAGTACGTAACCCCCGTCCTGTAGACACCTACAGCTACATCTAAAGCCATCGCGAGGGCCAGTAACGACGCCGTAACCGCGTAGATCCTGAAGAACCTCGGATTCCTTACTACTAGGGAGATAGCTGGGAGAGCGAAGGCTAGGCCGATTAGGAGTAGTGGTAGTAGGGCTGCGGTAAGCAACTCCCTCACCCAAAGATCTTAGCTGCGAACTCCTCAAACTTCTCCGAGATGTACCTCCTAGCCTCCTCGGGTCTGTAGGTTACTGCCTTAAGCCAGTGGACGTATAGTACCCTCCCCGCGGTATCGACCTGTACTACGACCGTACCCGGGGTATTGGTTATGGAGCCGGCTATCAGGGTCATCCCGAAGCTAGTTCGCACGTAGTAGGGTACCTCCACTATAGCTGGTGAGATCCGGATCCTCCTACTCAGGACAGTCCTAGTTATACCTACGTGGGCCTCTACCTCGGCTACGGCCATGTAGTACATGTAGTAAGCTACCAGGTAGGCGGCCCTAACTACGTCGGCTAGCCTAAGTTCTCTGGAGATGAGTAGGGGTGTTGCAAAGACAGTTATAGCTGCTGAGGCCAGGGCCCCTAGAGCTAGACTAAAGGATGTTGATGCTCCGGTAAAGACTACGTAGAAAGAGTATGTTAGTGCGAAGACAGTTAGGTAGTTGAGTAGCCTACTCACGTGAACCACCTCTTGCAGCATCTACACGTGTAGTCCCGTAGTGCCTGTAGTACAGCATTATGAGGCCTGTTAGGAACATGTAGACGGCGAGGCCTATAACTATGGCTGTAAGTACTAGGGCCTGCGGTAGGGGGTCTACAGATGCCGTAGAGAAGTGCCTAAGCTCCTCTACACCTCTCGGAACGTCTGATAGGACAGCTACACCTGGGTAGGAACCGGTTACTCTCCTAAAGCCTAGAGCTATTGCGAAACTGTTTATGCTGTCAGAGAATATTGTCAGGGCTATGAACTTCTTAACTAGGGACGGCTTGATGAATATTCCGTACAGGGCTATACCTATGTTGACAACTAGAGATAGTAGTACAACCGTAAACATTAGGGAGAAGTAGTCACTCACACCACTCACCAGTAGCTAGGGCCTGGTCTACCTCCTCCTTCCTAAGGGCTAGAACTATGAACGTAAGTGTTAACCCAGAGACTACGGCCAAAGACTCGAAGACGTTGAAGAGGAAGAGGGTTCCTCCTAGGGGTCTATCGAGGAACCACGAAGGCATTGAGAGGTCCGAGCCCTCCCTAGCCATGTTCTGGAAGACGTAGGCACCTGCACCGGCAACGACTCCGGCTATTAGTAGAGCTACTGAGGTTAGTAGTATACCCACTAGACCAGCTGATCTAATGGCTAGTAACCTACTACTAGTTAGACCCTTCTCGAAAGCGTAATCTAGGGAGAATACCACCACCAGTAGTACCATGAGGACAGCCATGAACGACCCTCCCTGGAAGCCTCCTCCAGGGGTTAGGTGACCGTGGATAGCTATTGAAGCTCCGGCTACCAGTATTAAGGGTATTAGCACCCTAGTTGAGGTCTTAACAATCTCCGAGAGGCCTACACCACCAAGCCCCCTTAACTCACGGTAACCCCTGTAGAGTGTTGCCACACCTACTATTGCTACGAAGAGTACTGACGTCTCGAAGTAGGTATCGAGACCCCTATAGTCCCAGACTATTGCTGTTACTGCCTCTAAGGCCATGGAGCTTGCGGTAACGTTCCATGGGTTGTACACGTACTCCAGGTAGGCCCTAGCTATGTCTCTCAGGGCGTACGGAGCTAGCGGACCTAGTCCTCCGAGCTCTATTACGTACGCTAGGAGGAGTACCATTAGAGCTATTGAGATAGCTATCAACAGCTCCCGGGCTTTCATCTCTCATACCTCTCAGTCTTCTTTATTAAGAGTATCGTAACGGCTGGGAGAAGACCTACCGATACAGGTACGTATACTAGGACTATGTCCGGAGCCATGAGTATGTAGTACATTAGTGCGTAGGCCGTACTCTGTACAGCTGAGAATACCGTTGCTACTAGTAGGTCCTTAGCCTCTATAGCTAGGTACGTAGCTATAACTGAGAGGAGGGCTGCCGCCGTAGCTAGTAGGATAGCTACGGGCTCCACTAGGAACCACCCCGACCTCTCTCCCTTAAGGCGTCGTACTCTATAGGCTCAAGAGGAGCTCCCTGGGATATGTAGGTCGCCCTCGCAAGGGCGTGCGACCCAGCTTGAGCTAGGATCATCAGTAGGATGCTACTCGCAAACGCTGCCCCGGCTAGGAAGAACCTCTGTGGCCCTAGGTACTCGGCTCCTAGTGCGAGCAGGGAAGCGCCTAGCATAGGTACTACAGCACCTCCTATAGCCCCTGCAGTAGCTGCGTGTAGTCTCGTATAGAAGTTGGGTAACCTTAGGAGACCTAGAGCTCCGACGAAGTCGAAGAAGACCCCGATTGCTATTAGGGTAAGTCCTAGGATTACCAGTAGGAGGGAGATCACCTTAACCACCCATCTCACGGGCCTCTAGGTACTTGGCTACGTATATGTCTAGAGCGTAGACCCAGAGTGCTAGGGCTAGAGCGGATACGATCATTAGCGGAGCTTTGAGAAGTACTGAGAGGACTACCATGAAGGCTGCTAGGTCGTAGCCTAGGGAGTCTACAGCAAGTACCCTATCGGAGAGGGTTGGTCCTTTAACTACCCTAATTATGTACAGTAGGAACGATGTAAGGTAGAAGGGTATTAGTATGGTCAGCACCGTAGAGACTAGATACTCTAGCTCCATATCTAACCCTACCGCACATGGTGTAAGGAGTAGGTTAAATAAGCTTAAAACTATATTCCTGAGTTAGGATGATCTTAGGGGGGTGGGGTAGCCTTAGCTAGAGTCTATACGGTCCAGCTCTACAGCTACGGGTACGTCGAGACCGATGCTCTAGACCTCCTCCAGAGGAGGCTTTCTGAGGTATTCAGCGCAGGAGTAGTCCTCGGGGGGGCTGTGGAGATCCCTGAAGAGTTCTTCGATAGAGTACGTAATCAGTTCCTAGCAGACGCCGTCGTTAGGTATGTATCGGCCCTAAGGAGGGGTCACAGCTCTATAGTGCTCGTACTAGCCGATGTCGATGCCTACGTCCCCGGCCTCAACTTCGTGTTCGGGCTGGCTATACCTGAGCTAGGGTCTGCCGCAGTATTCCTCAGGAGGCTTAGGCTCTGGACTAGTAGGGAGGGGTACTTGAAGAGGGTTGTCAAGGAATCCGTACACGAGCTAGGCCATGTCTTTGGGTTAGGTCACTGTAGGAACCCCCTCTGCGTTATGAGCTTTAGTAACAGCCTACTGGAGGTAGATAGGAAGCTGGATAAGTTCTGCCCTACCTGCGTTAGTAAGCTCCTAAAGCTGGGGATATCAGTTCCCGAGAGCTCTATTATACAGGTAGGGCACGACCGTAGCTATAAGACCTAGCTATAATAGCCCTAGCTCTACGGAGACCTGGGGTGCGAGAACGCAGAGTATCGGGGTGGTACCGAAGCTGGGTAGCACGGATGCCCTAGCCCTAGCTGTAAAGATATTAGAGTATGCCGAGAGTAGGGGTCTTAAAGCATACCTAGACTCAAGGGCCCTTAACTACGTTGAGTGGCACCCAACCTTCAACCTCGGTAGGGACCGCGTTGACGTAGTAGTTGTAGTAGGTGGTGATGGAACTATACTGAGGACCCTACACCTCCTGGGAGACATGGATACCCCTGTAGTAACCATTAGGTACGGTAAGAGGGGGTTCCTAGCCGACGTCCCCCCGTATGACTACGCTATAGCTCTGGATAGACTTATTGATGGTAGGTACGTAGTCCATGAGTACATGAGGCTTGAGGCTAGGTGTAGGGGGGTTGAGAGGATCCCGTACGCTCTTAACGAAGTAGCTGTAGTTACCTCCTCGAGAGCCAGGGGTAAGGTCTGTAGACTCAGAGTTATGAGATGCCAGGAAGGACGTGTGGAGGGGGTTCTCAGTATTGTAGGTGATGGAGTTATAATTGCAACACCTGTAGGTTCGGCTGCGTATAGCCTAGCTGCTGGAGGCCCCATAGTGGACCCCCTAATGAGGGTTATACTGGTAACTCCGCTTGCACCCATATCCCTCTGCTCGAGACCTGTAGTCCTCCCGGAGAATTCCACGGTCCTTGTGGAGGTATCCGGGGACTCGCATGAGGTAGAGCTCTACGTTGATGGGGTGATGACGGCCCTCAGGGAGCCCGGGGACTCGGTAGAGGTACTTAAGGCACCTAGACCAGCTAGAGTAATAAGGTTCTTCTACGAGGACTTCTTCTCTAAGGTGTTCGAGAGGTGTCTGTAGACTGTAGCAGGAGTAACGTAGTTGTTGATGCGGCCGGACTCTTCGCGGGTGTAAACCTAAGCTACCCGGTGGTCTATACCGTTGAGCAGGTTACTGAGGAGGTACTCGACGAGAGGAGTAGGAGGGGTGTTGAGTTGGCCCTAGCTTCAGGGAAACTCGTAGTTACACAGGCTTCAGAAAACTTCAGAAGGAGGGTTATGGAGGTAGCTAGGAAGTTGGGTGTACTCTACGAGCTCTCTAAGGCCGATTTAGAGGTCCTCGCTCTAGCCTACTACGTTAAGGAGAGGTGCGGTTCTGCCATACTCTACACAGACGATACCTTAGTACAGAACGTAGCTATATCACTAGGTATAGCCATACAGGGGCTTAAGTACCCTGGCAGGACTAGGGTCAGGAGGTACGTCTATGTATGTAAAGCCTGCGGCTACAGGTCTGCGAAACCGGGGGAGTGTCCTAGGTGTGGTAATAAGCTTCAGCTGGAACTCAGCACCTAGTAGAACTCCAAGAACCCACCCACACGATAGTAGCATTTAAAGAGCTGACCTAGAGATCGTGGTAGCTCTTGCCTAGAGGTGGGTCCTTAACAAATAGTAAGACCGTGTCGAATTCGGGATAGAACTCCAATAGTTACAACTGAAAGCCTCGCCCTTTAGGGTGGGGATGGGGAAAGCTTATAAGCTCCGTGCCGATGTTTTGCGCTTGCCCCCAAGCCCTCCGGGGATGCGGGATAGGCAACCGCGTAGAACCCTAGGCAGGATGTGGGGAGCTCCGACCCCCTGAATGCCTCCCAGATGACAGATGTAGCCCCGAATAGATGGGGGGAACCTGTGAGCCGCCCTAGGGGAATCCTCGCCCTCTAGGGCGGAAAGGAGGTCAGGTAGAGCCCGATATTTTGACCACAATACCGTGAATACACAGACGGGATTTGAAAGCTAGAGTGGCTTAGTAACTACCTATATGTAGGTAGCTGTCGGAGGGTCTATCTAAGGGGGGCTACCCTTATAAGGGTCTCTCCGGTGAGTGGTTTTCCGGGAGTACTCTGACCGTTAACGTAGTCGTAGGTACTAACGGTGATGAAGTCTGTGAAGAACTTGTTAGACTAACCTGGGAAGCTGCGCAGAGAATATTTAAGAAGTACGGTGTGGAGGTTTACGTAATACCGGTAACGGTCAGTACGAGAACCCCGTTCCTATCCGTAAACGGGGTTAAGGTGGTGACCAAGTCCCTACCAACTGTCGAGGAACTAGAGGACCTAATTCTTTCAATAGCTCTCTACTTCAATGAATCCCCGGAGGATGAGGCAGATATCCTCGCATTCCTTGAGGATCCGCTGATAGCTAATGCAGCACTAACCTACTAGAGCTCTAGCTGACCTCCTCCCCGCCCTAAAGGGCGAGGCTTTCAGTTGTAAGCCCCAGAGGGTGGTGGGAGGTTATTTAGTGGATTCACATATCGAGCATAGGTCTAACTCCGACCAGCTACCGTACCTACCTAGGGATAGGACTTTATACTTTCTTAGCTCTTCTAAAGCTCTCCTAGGGTTTCCGTAGAACCTGAAGTACTTTATGTAGAAGGACCTGTAGGATTTAGGCTTTCCACTAACTACTTTAAGCCTCTTAAGCTCTCCCATAACCTTAGCTGTGAGGTCCTCCTTGTAGGTCCCCCTAGTTAGCGGAGTTATCGCGTAGAGGATTCTACCTAGAGGCTCTTCCCGGTAAGAGATAACACAACTGGTTAGGTAACCTCTATGCCCTATAAACAGCTTTGAGTACTCCTTCAGAGAGCTCTCAGCTACGAGCATTAGTATGTGAGCTGAGCTATACCCCAGTTCCTCAGCTAGGCTCTTGAGTCCGCTCTTCAGTAGTAAGTAGTGTAGTGGTAAGGTGTTAACGAGCTCTGAGAACTCTACCTTAGCGTGGTACGTTACAACCTCCCTAAGCTCTAGGTCTACCCTAACTATAGGTGAGTAGAGGTGTTGAGCCCTACTCTCAGACCTTAACCTCCTAAAGTATCTGCAGACCGGCTTAGCCGGTGTGTAGAGCCTACCACTGAAACCTACTACGGTAGTACTTAAGTCCCCCAGCTTCTCACTAACTACACTCTCCAAGCCCTCCACACTTACGTTAACATCTACCTCTAGGAGGTCCCACCTAAGATTAGCCGTACAGCAACTCCTCCTCAGGAATATGGGTACTCTATCTACGCAGTAGCTACCTATGGACCAGCCGTAGAGGTCGCTACCACCCTCCCAGAAGTCAACTACTAGGTCTCCCTCCCCCGCTAGTAGATTTGACGTTAGAGAATCTCCTAAGAATACCCTCCTCACCCCCTTCATCACCCTCCCTAGCTGTGGGGACCCCGATCCTCTTATACCTCTTACTATGCCAGTGAGTCCTCATATGGTTTATTAGGTCCTCAACCGTGAGGAAGAGGGCTGCCCTAGATACCGGGATAACCCCCTCCTGACCCTCTGGACACAGCTCATCTATACTTATATCGCTACAGAGAGGACATACGAGTAGTGTGGTTGTGAGGTCGTAGCACGTGGTTACGGTAATACCGTGTGCAGAGACCCTCCTCCTGACCCACCTAGGCTCCCAGGAACTCAACCATTACGTCACCCTATCTTAAGCTTTGAGAGAAGTCTACTTAACTCCTCACCCCCTACCGGGTAACCCATACTTCTAAGCTTTAGGAGAACCGCCAACCTCAGTACATCGCTACGACACTCAGCTATACCACTTCTAACCAAACTGTCTATAGCCTCAACAACCTCCTCAGGTAGTCTAACGGATACTAGGACATCATCGTCCAATAGCTAACCCTATAGTATAGGGCTAGGTAATTTAAAAATAGTGTAGTCGACGAAGCCCTCTACCATAAAATGCTGACCCCTCCACCACTAAACTGCTACATCCTCTAAGGGGTTTACAGCTGGAGACCAACCCTAGGGAGTGGAGAATGATCCGCTGGGGAAATCTATTGGCTTAACTGTTTTAAAGAACCTCCTACTATAGAGGACTCCTAGGTGTGGAGGATGCCTGAGGGAGTTGCTGAGGCCTTAAGGTACTTAGCAGTTAAGGTTCTTGCTGGAGATCTAGTTGTACTCTACGCTCTTAAGGAGTACCTCATCGATGGGGAGTCCCCCTCTACCCTAAGCCATAAGTACAGGATAGGTAAGTTTAAGCTCAGAGGCTATATCCAGAGGGTTGTTGAGAAGGCCGGTAACTACCGGGTGGCCCAGGCTATTGTAAGATCTTCCTTTAACACTCTAGCAACTCTGACACCGATAGTAGTTAAGGTCCCTGGCGGGTACTACTGCACTGTCTGCGGTAAGACCCTGACCATGAACCCTGAGAGACATGTGAGGCTAGAGCATAGAGACCTTGTCGATAGGGTGGTGGCTGACTGCGTAAGGCTAGCTAAGAGGAGTAAGTCCTAGAGGTTTAGTCTATGGTGTTCCCAGACTTCCTAGGGCTATCGCGTGTACGTAGGAGGGAACTAGTAGCATCTAGGATACGGAGGGTCCTGGGTAGCTGTAGGGGGGATGAGGACTGCAGGGTTAGGCTAGTAAAGGTACTTGCAGAGCTGCTGGAGGGGGGTAGAGCTGAGGGTGTGGAGACCCTAGTAGCTGTACTCAACGAGCTCCCGGAGAGGTACAGAGACCTAATACCTAAGCTAGTCAGTTTAGTTAGAGGTGGTTACGACCTCCCACCTCAGAGTGAGGTGGGGTTCTCCATAGAGAGGGAGGTAGGTAGGTTCCTCGCAGGGGAGCTTACATGCTCGGACCTGGATAGCGTACCGCATATAGTCAACGAATCTCGGGACTTCCTCTCCGCAGCGTTGGCAATAGCCCTACTGGAGAGGTCTACCGAACTGAGGAGCTGCAGTCACAGATTAGCTAGGGTCCTCCTAAGCCTAGTTAGGAAGCTATATGAGAGCGGTAAGAGGGAGCTCGCATCGACAATACTAACAAGCTACGGGGTTAGGGTCTACGTATACAAAACCGGAGACTCGATAAGGGGAGTAAAGGTATCCTTAGGAAGCAGTATCGAGGTAGACCTAAGCGATGCGATAAGCCTAGTATACTCAGATATAAGCTACCTCATAAAGACCTCTTCAGAGGTAGTTACGCGGACCGACCGACCTACAGCCTAGTTGCACTAAGAGCAACGCTTCGAGTAAGAACCGGGAACTTTAGTCGAAAGATCATGCTTAAGCTACAGAAACTCTAGAGAGCCTCCGCACCTAAGTTCCTAGAGTAGCTTCGGCAGAAGTGTAAGGAAGATAAAAAGGTTACATGAATAGGCTTAGCTCGAGGATCTGAGCCTTAGGCCTACTAGCCTAGTTATTAGTACTGAGCAGGCGTTGTCTCCCGAGGCATTTATGGCGGTCCTCATGGCGTCCGCTATGGGGTCTACAACCATCATTATACCCACACCCTCTAGAGGTAGACCAACCACGCCTAGAACGTAGGCTAGCATTATCGTGCCACCGCCAGGTATGGCTGCCGTAGCTACCGAGCCTACTACAGCCGCCACTACCACCAGACCCACTTGGGCTGGTGTAAGCGAGATACCGAAGAGCTGTGCGACGAAGAGGGCCGAGAGGGCTTGGTACAGGGCTGTACCGTCCATGTTTACCGTAGCTCCTATAGGTACGGTTATCTGGAAGACCTCCTCCGGGATCCCCATCCTCCTAGCAGCCTCCATGTTGTAGGGTAGGGTTACTGCAGACGACCTCGTCGTAAAGGCTATGACGAACGGCGTAGACTGGTACTTGAAGTACCTCAGTGGGTTAAGCCCTCCCGCAACCACTATTATGCTGTAGATTACGAAGAAGTGCATCAAGGTGAGCGAGTACTGAGATACTAGGAACTTACCGTAGGCACCGAGCATCTGAGGTCCGTAAGTAGCTATCAACCAAGCTGCGTAGCCGAATATAGCTACAGGTGCGTAGTACATTATAATACCAACGATCCTTATCATAAGGTCTGAGGCTAGCTTGAGGAGCGAGTAGACCCTCCTACCCTCTCCACCTAGTAGTACTACGGCAACCCCCAGGATTATAGCGAATATTATCATAGTCATAGCGCCGCCAACCGTTAGTAAGGCGCTGAAGTCTACCTGGAAGAAGCTCATCAGTATATCTATAGCTGACGGCGGCTTAGGCGGCGTGTAGCCAGCTGGAGGTTTAAGACCTACCCCAACTCCGGGCTGGAAGAGCTGGCCGGCGAGCACCCCCCAGAAGGCTGCTAGAGCTGATGTACCTATGTAGAGTACTAGCATCCAGAGGAGCACCAACCCCAACCTCCTCAAGTCGGCTATGGAGGCTGTCGCAGTTGCTATAGTGAAGAATATGAGCGGCGGTATGACGATCCTTATCAACCTCACGAATATATCTCCCAGAGCCTTAAACCACGCCGCAGCATCAGTCCTCGCAGCCTCCGGTACACCGAGGAGGGAGAACCCCACTACAAGCCCTAGGACGAACCCTATAGCAATGGCTACTAGGAGTCGGTAGCCGGGACCCCTAGTTCCCGTAGGGTACCACCACACTTAGGCTTATCTCAGGGTTTAAAAGCTGAAAATTCTCTAATCCTCAGCCAGGTGGGGTTCAGCTCTCATATAGGTTCATATAGCTTGATGTAGTTTTCATCACCTCATATCCGTTCCCCCGCACCCCGCTCGGGGCCTCATCGGGCTCGGGGGCGTTCGGGGCCACCCCGGGGACCCCACATCTTGAGTACTTGAACACGTATCTCCTGTATAGGTTTACCGTTGCTATAACGTCTCTATCACCCGTGAAGCCGCATTTTCTACACCTCAGCACCCTATGCCCGTCCTCAACTAGCTTACCACCGCACCCAGGGCACTTCGAAGAAGTACCCCTAGGATTAATCTTAACTACTTCAAGATTCCTCTCTTTAGCCTCGTACTCAACGCAGAACTGTATCCTACGGTAGAACCACAGCCCCAGCCTCTTGTTAAACTCCCTATCTCCTTTACCGTTCTCTTTCAGCTTCTCCAGATCCTCGAGGACAATTAATGAACAGTACTTGAGTGCTAGCTCAGCCACTAAGTCCCCCAATTTATGGGCGTAGTCCCACGAGATACTCCTAATCCTTTTACCATGCCTCTCGATAGCCCTCCTAACGCCCTTGATGAACCTCCACGACCTCGGGTACCTCTCCTGGATCCTCTCAATCCATATCCTGTGGGTCAGGATCCTCCTGTGGGGAGTCTTAAACCTCTTCAATTTGAGTAGTCTACCGCTAAGGGCGAATATTGCTAACGTTACGTTGTCGAAGTTCAGGTCTATTGCCATTACCGTTCTGGGCTTCAACGGTTTAACAGCTCTCCTAAAGTAGATTGAGACCCAAAACTCTCCCTTATCGTACTTCACAACTAGCTCGTAGTTGCTCCAACCCCTGAACCTCTCGACCCTCTCCCTCGATGTCACTAGCTTTAGCCTAGCCTCATAGCCGCTGTGGAGCTTCAGTGTTAGTGTCATGCTGTCTAAATCCAGTCTGTAGTCGTACCTATCCACCCTAGCACTCAACCTCCTGAGGACAGGCTTTCTACCGCCGTTACCCCTAGCCGACTCCACCAGGCTCTTAGCGTACATATATACCTCCTTAGCGTGGTGAGCTCTAAAACCCATAGACATTAGGTCGCTGTAGAACAGCCTATGTAACTTCTTCTTGGATAGCTTAGTGTCTAGACTCCAGACCCTGTCGACTACCATCTGGACGGCATCGCGATAGAGAATCAGGAACTCAAGTAGACGGTCACAGCTACCCTCGGGGAGAGCCCTCACCTTAAGAGCCTCTATAACAACGGGCTCTTCACCCCTCACAGGGTAGCTCACCTACATACCTATGTAACTAGAAGTACTTAAAGTGTTTCTATGATAGCGTGGCTAGATTCGCATATGCCGAGTGCTCCGTAATAAAGTTCAGGGGTGGGACAGTAGTCCTATACCTGCTAGCGAAGTACCAACCCGAGGTAAAACCACTGTACGGCAAGAGAGTACACGTAGTGATAATAGCGGAGGAGTAGCATCAAACCACATGAACCTATATGAAACTAGAAACAGCTACGAAAGGCTCCATACTACAGCTGTCCTCTTTAAACACTATTTAGCTGCTATTTCTACTAGTAGCTATGCTTCGGGAGCACGGAGAGGTTAGCTACTCGAAAAGCTTAATACCTCCGAGATTACCGTAGATTACCTCCTCTAGGACTGCCGACCTTATTAGTCTATTGCCTATGATGTAGTAGGACTGCTTTCTTTTTACATCTAGTGCGATCAGGACGTAGACCTGATTAAACTCCAGAGGGGGTTCCGGATAGCACAGTAGCTTAAGCATGGTCTTAGATAGCTCCAGTATTAACCTCCCGGATCTCGCGTCATGGGGTCTGAGGAGCATGTCGGAGATATCACCGCACTCTATTCTATCGCCTAGATATGTGATAGTCTCAACATAGTGGAGTACGTTGCAACCGTCTGAGTAGAGTACCGGTGACTCCACAGGTGCAGCTGTAACTAGGTTCGGTACCTTCCTCAATCTCCTGGAGAGTAGTAGCGTTAGTGAGCGCTTACCTAGGTGTTTAGAGAAGTAGCAGTCTACTAGGACTAAGTTACTGCGGCACGCAGGTCTTATCAGTACCTGAGGTATCCAGAAGTATCTGAGGTCCCTAGGAAGCCTGACCCCACGTACGTCTATAAACATGTTCCAGCCTTCCGCTACTCCTACCTAGCAGTTAACTTCCTAGCCTCCCTCTCGGTCTCCCTAAGTATTACTATATCCCCAACCCTAACAGGACCCTTAACGTTTCGGGTTATGACCCTACCCCTATCCCTCCCGTCTAAAACCCTTACCCTTACCTGGGTTATCTCACCAGTAACACCTGTCCTACCTACTATCTGTAGTACCTCGGCAGGAAAGCCAAACTCCTCAACTACATTCACTTCAGGCTGGGTTAGGTCTACCTTTCTAACCTCACCCACTTCCATACACACCTCGGTATTCCACAAGTCCCCGCTTTAAAGCTTTAAAGCCCCACCTCCCCAATAGGGGGGAGGTGGAGGTGCCTAAGGTATATAGCTGTAGCTTTTGCGGAGGTAGAATAGAGCCCGGGTCAGGACTTACCTACGTACTTAGGGATGGTACTATCCTCCACTTCTGTTCCAGTAAGTGCTTTAAGAGCTTCAAGTTAGGTAGAGACCCCAAGAAGGTTCCGTGGAGTGCCTTCTACGTTAAGAGGAAGTAGTGCTATGCCTACTGAGCTTGAACTCCTCCTAATAAAACCAGATGGAGTTAGGAGGGGGTTAATTGGCGAGGTCCTTAGAAGGGTGGAGATGAAGGGGCTGAGGATCGTTGCACTTAAGATGCTAAAGCTTAAGAGAGATTGTGCTGAGGCTCTCTACGATATTCATAGAGGTAAGAGCTTCTACCAGGGCCTCATAGACTTCATGACCTCCGGTCCGGTAGTTGCCGTACTGGTAGAGGGGGATGGGGCTGTCGAGGTCGTGAGGAACCTGATAGGCCCTACAGACGGTAGGAGGGCACCTCCTGGAACTATAAGGGGGGATTACTCTATCTCGATACTTGAGAACGTGGTCCACGCAGCTGATAGCCGGGAGAGGGCTATCTACGAAGCTAGGGTAGTATTCGACCCCCAGTGCGAGGACTCCTCCGAGAGCTGGACCTCGGTACTGGAAAGAACTTCTAGGCCGTAGTCTACATCCATATCCTTATACCAGAACGGCCCTTGAACTCCCCAACAATGTTGAGCTTGTAGCCGCATTTGGGACACGTATTCCCCTTGGTCAGGTTCCACTCAATTATGTAGAATCCGTACCTCCTTATAACTAGGTAACCGCATCTAGGACAGTAGGTGTGCTCTAACTTATGACCAGGTATGTTACCTAGGTATACGTGCCTCAAGCCCTCAGACTGGGCTACCTTAGCTAGCTTCTCCAGGGTAGCTATATCGGTTGGAGGTAGGTAGCTTAACTTGTAGTGAGGGTAGAACCTTAGTAGGTGGAACGGTGTCTCATCACCTAGATTCTCCACTATCCACCTAGCTAACCTCCTTACATCATCTACACCGTCCCCGTACCTCGGCACTACGAGGTTTGTTACCTCTATAAACACCCCCCTCCTCCTCATCTCCAGAAGGGTTTCGAATATGGGTTCAGGGTCGGGGACGCCCATGAACTTTACGTAGAAGCTCTTGTTACCACCCCCCTTAAAGTCGACCGTTGCTGCGTCTAAGTACTTGGAGAGTTCGTCAAGGGCCTCCTCAGTTATATAGCCATTGGTTACTACGGTGTTGAATAACCCCTCCGACTTAGCTAACTTAGCCACATCGTACATGTACTCGTAGAATACGGTTGGCTCGTTGTACGTGTAGCTAATCCCATCGGAACCCCACCTCCTAGCGAGTCTAACTACCTCCTCCGGCTCTACGTACTCCCCAAAGATCTCGTCACGTCTAGACTGGGATAGGGTCCAGTTCTGGCAGAAGGAGCACATAAAGTTACAGCCGGCTGTTGAGATCGAGAGTACGGACGAACCCGGGTGGAAGTGCATTAACGGCTTCTTCTCTATGGGGTCTACGTTAGCTGCTGTAAGCAGTCCGTAGACCAGAGTATACAGCTTCCCCTCGTGGTTATACCTAACTCCACACGCACCATAGCCCCCTGGAGCTATGGGACACCTCTTGTAGCATAGATTACACCTAACCTTACCATTCCCAAGGCTTACCCAGAAGCGGGCCTCACGGACCCACGGCTTACTTAGGTCTGGCTTCATGCCCTAGATTCGGTAGTTTTCAAAGCTTTTGTACCCAGCTATGGAGCTTTGAGGGGGGTTTAGGATCCTTTGATGCACATACCTAGGCTACCTAGGTAGTGCACTACCTGGACCTCCTAGACCCGGCATCTACGAGAGCTCTAGCTATAGTAGTCTTAGTTATGACTCCCAGGAAGTTATCTCTCTCATCTACTACGGGTACGGTATCGAGGTTACTACGTACTATTATGTGAGCTACTGAAGCTAGGTCCTCGTTAGGTTCTACGGCTACTATGCCAGTATCCATGATCTCGGATACCATCACTACTGGGTACACCTTAACGGAGGTCTCTATACCCCTTGGTGAGACTCCGCGCAGCTTGAGTGGCTTTCTAATAGTCTGCACCGGTACGCTGAAGAAGGCTACGGTCTTCCTACTTACTATACCGACTACCTTTCCACTATCTACAACGACTATGGGCTTACCCTCGATAACCCCCTCAATGACGTAGTATATCGAGTGAGCTGGGTTGGCTAGGAGTACATCCTTATCACAGTAACTCCCAGCTTTGAAGACCCCCTCGAAGTTCTCCGCGTAGGCTCTCGCTAGGTCTGTCTTCGTAATTATGCCGGCGATCTTCATTGAAGCACTATCCCTAACCACCACCATAGACCCTACTCTCTTCTCAAGCATCTTCTTAGCTACGTGTACTACTCTTCTAGTAGGTAGGGTGGCGTAAACCGGCTTAGACATTATGTCCTGGGCTAGTATATCGGTTAGAGGCTTAGCCAGCCACTTCCTATTGTAGAGTAGCTTAGCGAAGTCCCTCTCGCTTATAATACCCCGGGGCTTCTCCTCCTCAGCTACGACTATGTGCCCAACCCTGTACCTTAGCATGAGGTTCCTTACCCTAGCTAGACTGTCACCTGGAGAGGCCGTTACCACCGGGTAGCTCATGTAGTGCTCGACCTTAACTCTCACAGCACAGCACCTCAAGCCCCTATAACTGCGTACATAATATCCCTCTCCGTGATTATACCGACGAGCTCCCCTCCTTTAGCTATCAGGGCGTAGTCCAAGCCTCTCTCTAGCAGTACTCGGATCAACCGCTCTAGTGGGGTCTCGGGCTCTACTACTACGATATCCCTATCAGCAACCTCCGCTGACCTAAGCTCTAGGAACTCCGTAATGAGACCCTCCCTGAGGTTTTCGAATACCCTGTGGGAACCTATGTAATCGACTACACTACGCCAGCTTACAACCCCCTGAATACTCCCGTCCCTACCTACGAGAGGGATCCTCCTCACTCCCGTTGAAACCATTAGTCTCAGTACGTCACCTAGCCTCCCCCCAGCTTCCGATACTACTACGTTCCTAGTCATAAAGTTCTCTACAGGTTTCCTACCAACCCTCCACGAAAATGCTCTAACTATACCACCCTCAGTAACGGCCCCAAGAGGTCTTCCAGTCTCATCCGTTACCGGGATCAGACCGAAGCCACCGATAACCATGAGTTCTAGAACTCTTTCTAGTGGAGTATCGAGAGTAACGTAAGTTAAATCCCTATTCATCAGCTCTTGGGAGGCTATTGAAAGAACTCTGAACAGGTTAGCTCCGTACCTATCAAGAGCTACCCTATACCTATACCCACCACCTAGGTAGTCAGCTATATCGTGGAACGTTATGATACCGCTAAGTAGGTTGGACTTAGCTACTAGTACCGCCCTAAACCTACGTCTGCACATCTCTTCAATGCAGTTAAGTAGCGGTGTTTGAGGCGATACTACTGGTACGTTACTGTCCACCAGGATCCTTAACTCCGACTGCCTACTACGTACTACTGAGGTGAAGTTTGGCTTACCGTCACTCCTGAGCCACCTAGCTCTCTCGTACATCCTACGTGGGTTAGGTAACTTCATAGCTTAACACCTCTAGCTAGTGCGTAGGCTCTACAGACATCACTTCTGTCCACTATACCTACGAGACTCCTCCCGTCATCTACTACAGGTACCCTACCGATGTTGTTCCTAACCATGATCTCCGCGACCTGGTACAGGTCGGAGTCCTCCTCCACAGTTATTGCTGGGGTAGTCATAGCTTCCCTAACCTTGACGGACTTCCTAGGTCCTGCCTCAGACTCCAACTCAATCCTAGTATAACCCTTCTTCAGTAAGTCATGCTGCGTTATGATACCAACTACCTCCATATCCCTAGTACTACGTACTACTGGAAAGCCTGCGTACCTAGTCTTCAACATCCTCCGCCAGAGCCTGACTATGGTCTCGTCGGGAGTTACGTACTCCACGTTCCTAGACATGAAGTTCCTCACGAGCCCTAGGCTTCTAGACTCGGAGAACTCTGCTAGGGCACTCCTAAGGAACGCGTCTATCTCAAGTACGCCCTCATACCTGTTACCAGCACTGACTGATGTAACAGGTACGTACCACTCGTCGAACTCCAACATAACTCTCAAAGCAGTCCAGAGGTCTTCCTCCGAACTGAAAACGAGTCTGGGAGTCTCCATAACATCACGTACCAACGTGTTAGACCTCGTGGAGGTAATAGCTAAGGCACTCTCACGGGTTAGAATCCCGAGAAGCCTCCCCTCCTCAACTACTGGAAGGACCCTCAGCCCGAGGTCCCTCATTAGGGACCTTGCGTGGGTTAGTAGGTCATTACGTGAAACCGTAGGGTACCTACTCGTAAGAAGACTCCTAACACGCATGTCAGTACCAGTACATGTAGTACGTCCAGGAGGTTAATATCTAGCAACCTCGGAACCCTGCCCAACTACCTCGATACAGCCCGGTGTCTAAGCCGTTAAAACACCCTCTACAACACATTCTGGGGGTGGGTTTACGCCTAGGATTAGGCTAAAGTACTACGCCTTACTGAAGGAACTTGCGGGGATAGAGTACGAGGAGGTCGATGTAGATGGATGTGAGATCACTTCCTCTGATATCCTCGAGGTCCTAGAGAGAAGGGGTAGACTAAGCGAGCTCACCAGGCTAGGCTACGTCCTGCTAATCCATAGAGGGAGGTTGGTAGGTAGTAGAGAGGCTATTCTGAACGTATGCGAGGATCCTAGGGTAGACATAGTACCCCCCTCGGCAGGGGGAGTATCCCGGGCTAAGCTTGTCCTAGGTGAGCAGGTACCTGTTGACGACTTCCTGAGGGAGCTTCTAAGCTACGTAGATAGCGAGAGCGGGGCTGTAGCAACTTACTTCGGAGTGGTTAAGGAGTATGTAGATGGGGGGAGAGTTGAGAAGCTCGTCTACGAGTACCACGAGAGGTTTACAGAGGAGGCTCTAAATAGAATAGCAAAGGAGGTGGAATCTAAGGCTAAACTAAAGGCGGTCTTAATATACCATAGTGTAGGGGAGTTCAAACCAGGTACTGTGGTATTCGCAGCAGGAGTAGTGGGCCGTGGGAGGAGGGAGGTAGTGGAGGCCCTTAGGGAAATCGTTGAGAGAGTTAAACACGAGTCAGCCATATGGAAGAAGGAGCTTAGAGATGACGGCGTATTCTGGGTACTTGGTGATGGTACTAGATTGCAACTGAAAGCCTAGCCTTTTAAGGCGGGAATATGGGGGAAGGCTTATAATCTTTCTCTATTCTATGGTTTTGATGATGGGGTTACGTGGATGTGGTTACCCCTAAGCCCTCCACGGGGATGCAGAATAGGCAACTACGTAACGAAAATGTAATGGAGGAACCTCTGATCACCCCAACTGCCCCGCAGATGTAGACCCGAATAGATGCGGGCAACCCCTGCCCTTCAGAGCGGGGAAGGGGTCAGCTGTGCAACTAGCCTGTAGCTGCTTCTCTGACTTTCACCTAGGTTTATAAGGTTTGGTACTTTATGACGTCGGTAAGCTACCATGTGAGGGATGGAGAACCTGTAGTTGTTGAGGCTCTGAAGGTAAGGGCCCTCCCCGAGGGTGGCTCCAAGCACTCAAGATGCGGGGTCCCTAGGGTGGCCCTGAACACCCCCAAGCCGGTGAGGCCCCGAGCGGGGTGCGGGGGAACGGAGATGAGGCGATGACATCGAGTTACATGAACTTATATGAGAGCTGAACCCCGTGCCGGAAAACGTGAGTAACTCTTTAACCGATTTCCTCCTACAGTAGACGGAAACTGTGAAAGAGTGTTAGTTTGCGAGTAGTAGGTTAAGTACTGCTAGAGAGGCCGTCACCGCTTCGAGAGTCCTAATGGAGAGTACCCCCTGGTACGGTATGAAGTTTACCGTTAAGTCCACGCGTAGCTCTCTCTCAACGATTTCATCTAGATCCTTCTTCGGATTACCGAAGAGCAGGCATATAGACTCCGCCGTAGTTAGCTTCCTAGAGCTATTCGGGTCGGAGAGTACGCTAGCTAGTGCTACCCCCCTCTTACTGGTGTTAATTACTAGCTGAAACTCCCCTAAGTAGTTAACTAGATCCCTAGTATTACCCAACTCCACGACCTCGTAACCTACGTAAATAGAAGCTCTAGATACTCTTCGGCATAGGAAGGGTTCTAGGGATACTACTTCAAAGAGGTCAACTGAACCTACCTTAGTAGTTAGGGGTTCGACTAACCTACAGGGTTTAACCCAGCCCATCTCTACAGCACCGTGTTCGTTCAGTACTAGCCCGTACCTGATATCACCAACCTCAGGGGCCCTTCCCTCTGGGTTATGTGGGTAAATGTTAAGTGGTGGTAGCAGTCCAGCATACCTCAGCTCCGGGTCTAACCTCCAGACCCTTACCCTTAGGTAAGGTGGTAAGAGCATGTACCTTACTACCTTAACGAAAAGTCTATGGTCGAACTCCTCTGCATCGGGGTCCCTAAATATCGCAAGAGACGAAACTCTAAATACTGAGGAGACCCTAGCAAACTCCCCAGCAAGCCTAGTCTTGAGTCTCGCATCTGGGTATATGGAGAGGTTTGATGAGGGGATAACCAGGCCTATCCTAACCTTACCTGCTGGCGGAGGCCAAACGAATGCTGAACCTACCTCTACGGGACCCAGTACACTACACCAAGCTACTAAACTCTCCCCGTCATATATGGTATACTCTCAACTAACACCCTCCTTCGACAGTTGAACACGGCCGGTAAGTAGGTCAAGATGTGTTGACCCTGTTTAATTTACTCCTAGCCTTCTCTATGATGTAGCTGATCGTCTTCCAGTGATTACCCTGCCAGTACACCTTATGGCACTTAGGACAGTACCAGAACGTATCATACTTATTAAGAACCTCTGGTGGGACTATCGTAGATACCTGAGCTTTACTAACTATGCTTAACTTAGTGTTACATATTGGGCACCTGGTGTTTCCTTTATCAAACTCTATGCTTAAACCTAACTCCCTAGCCACTATTACCAGCATCTCAGCTACGTCAGTAGTATCCGGAGGTATGTAGACAGACCTTAAGCCCAGTCTCAGAGCCCTCCTGTGGAGTCCCAGATCCTTGGTAACTACCGCCCTACCCTCGCGGAAAGCATTACTCAGTATCTCACTATCGGTAAACCTCCTTGAATACTCTGTGTCGACTCCGAGAACCCTTAACCACCTAGCTAAGTTACCCAGCATAGTATCTACTACTACTCTGACCATCCTAGCCTAGATTCTCTTTAACTACACAGCTTTAAAGCTCCGGACTAGCTCCCTGTAGTAGGACTCCTAGCTTACAACTGGGAGTCTACCACTCTTGGGGCGGGAGGAGGTCAGAGTTATAACTGTTGCCTAGGGGTAGTATCTAGGGCTTAGAGATGGAGGGGTTTGAGGGTAGGTTAGTTAGAATTAGAGTTAAGGACTTCTCGGACTTAGCTAGGTTAGCGGCTTCGGGGATTATGATGGGGCAACCGACCTATATAATTAGGTTTACCGTGGAGGGCGGTAACTGTGTGTATGGAGTTATGGCAGTTTTTAAGGACTTCTATAGGTATTACGGAGTACCCCTCATGTACTACTGGGTTGACGATGGGTGTAAGCTCCCTCTAGACAGGAACTACGTAGTAGTTAGGTCTGACGAACTCGGGGAGCACATAGAGTTTAGTAAGGGGTTTAGACCGGGCACCATAAACGTCCCAATAATAAACCTTAAGGAGATCCCGGACTTCATTTGGAGAACAGGCTAAGGATGTCGTAGAGGAAAGTTTAGGTCATAGCTCCCGGTCTCACATTAGCCCCCTACCTTAAGGATGTAGGGAAGTTCGGAAGCTTTGACTACGGAGTATCCTCAGCTACTCTCCTCTTCAGGAGCTTCCCTAGTAGTAAGTATCTTTATAGCTCTCTCAGTAAGGTGTATGAAGAACTTACTCTCGGATGCTGTAGTTACCCTCACCAGTCCTCTAAGCTCTAATACCATTAGTAACCTCATGAACTCTCCAAGTGAAATATCACTAGACTTTCTCAGCTCGACATAAACAGCCTCTCCCGAGGCCACACCACCGAGTCTAGCTACTACCTCCAGTATAGTTGCTGCTTGAGTAGATGGCGAACTCCTTACCATAGCTTCCTCTCTAACTAGTTCTGTAGAGCTTAATAAGCTAAGGCAGATAAGTACGCAGATACCCTAACTTCTATGTGGAGTACTGAATTCCCTCTAACCATACTAGACGCTGAACCCTCCCCGCTAATGACATGTACGTCTAACAGACCTCAGAGATCGTGGAATCCATAAGGACTTTAGAAGTACCAGCAGTTGGTGGGAATGAAGATGTTAAGTCAAAGAGGGAAGACGTTAAGAGATGGAGATCGGGGGTGGGAGTTTTAGGGAAGCAACGGAAGCAACCTCCTAACAAATAACACAGTTACATCCATAGTAATAGCTTTACGATTAAAACCTTGTCCTCAGGACGGGAGGAGGTTAGGTCAGACTTCGGGAGATACCTCATAGTCGGTACTCGGCTTAATCATCATCCACTACACTAAGTGTTCACCCGCTTTTAAGCTTGGAAATCCCTAGCTCACGGTGCTAGCGTGGGGGGTAGGCAGAGAACTACTCTGTTCATGGGTATAGGTGGGGAGAGGGGCGAAAAAGAGGGGGAGAGGCAATCTAAGGAGCAGTCCAAGGCGAAGGAGAAAGGGAGGGAGAAGAGTAAGAAGGGGTAGTTAAAATCGCTCATCTAACTTTTTCAGTATGTATATAACACCATCATTAGCACTTATAGAGTCCACACAGTCTCCCTTAAGGTAGCATAGAGCTACTATAGCAGCTACTAGGGCGTCAGTTAGGTCTTTCTTTACTAACCTACTACCTAGCTCTCCGAGGTCTACCCCTACGGTATGTGCTAAGCTTACCACATCCCGAGCCCCCGAGCTTTTAAGGGCGCTCCTCGGGTGGGTCTCTATTACCCGTACACCAGCTGCTACCAGCTCCCCGTAGAGCTTCCACGCTCTCTCAGTAAGCTTCCTCATGTGCTTAAACGTAGGTGGCAAGACCCTAAACCCCCTACTTATCGCCACTCTATCCACCTCCCTAAAGCGGGGTACCTCCATTAGAGGGGCGTCAATACTAACCAAGACTACGGAATCGGAGAGTACTGCCGAAACTATCTGCTCATCGCTATAGAGACACTCGAGCTTAGTAAGACGTCTATCCCGGAAATCTATAACTGCATAACCACTGCAGTTGTAGCTCTCGGCTGAGAGGTCTAGTCCGGAGACCTTAGAAGAACTGCTACTACGTGTTCTAATGCTACCAGCAGAGAACTCCCCCATAGACCCCCAACTCCTCGGAGGACTCTACCTTCAGTTAGAATTGCCGCTACATAGAGCTTTCTCTACCTTAGATACGCACCACTCAGTGTAGGGACCGGTTATGCCTAGGTATAATAGGATTCTGTGAAGTAGGTGTGGCCTAACAGAGAACCCCGCTGCGTACTCATGCCCTCCACCTCCCAGCTTCTTGGCTACCTCACGTACGTTTACAGAACCCCTACTCCTCAAGCTTGCTGAGCCCTTTCTGCAGATCAAAGATACATCAGCTGAGAACCTAGACATCTGTAGGGAGGCTATGTAGGAGGTTACGTGATCCTTAACGGACTTGTAGTAGTACGCTATACGAATACCTCCACAAACCTCTTTAACCTTACTCTTCCTTAACGCCTCCGAAAGGATCTTAAGCTCCCTATCCACGCTCTCCTCAACCACCCTCAGAACCTCCTCATCGAAGAGCCCTCCCAAGGAGAGCTTCTCAGCAGTTCTCCTCCGCCAGTTAGAGCTCTTACTAAACCCAACATAGCGAGCTAGGAAGTTACCTAACCAGTCATCGAAAACCCACATATCTAGGGAGCATGCAGCTCTGGCCAGTCTAACCGAAACCTCGTCAGCTATTCCCAGGTACTTGACTACCGCACCTGCAGCACACGTATACCTATCTATAAAGAGTCTAACACCGATCCTACCGAGCTCAGAGATCCAGTTAGCGTCCCATACGTGGTGGTCGAACCACCATACGGTAACCCCCTTCCCCACTAACTTACTCAGGGACTTAGCTATCACCGTGAAGTTACTGCTATTGGGGCTGAGATCACATACGTAGACCGAGCACTCATTACCGCAGTTTAATCCCGATAAAGCTTTCGCTAGGTTACTGGGCTGGATGAAGAGGAATTTATCTATGCGACCTAGGTACCTGAGGAGTATTGCTGCCGAGGCGGTTCCGTCTAGGTCGGTGTGTGTTACTACTACCGTCCTCAAAAACTACCGAACCTCCTACCTCATGGGCTTCTGCTTCCTACCCCGTAGTAGTTCCTTAAGTGAAACCCCGTTAACAGCTACGACCTTATACCTAACGCCGGGTAGGTCTCCCATAGATCTACCTCTGGTTCCTCCAATACCCTCTATTATTACCTCATCGTGCTCATCTATGAACGTTATACCACCGTCCCAGGGTACGAACGCTGTGACTACCTTACCGTTCTTAACGAGCTGAACACGTACACACTTCCTGAGTGCTGAGTTCGGTTGCCTAGACTCTATACCGACCTTCTCTATCACTATACCACGTGCCATAGGAGCCCCCTCCAGTGGGTCGTACTTCTCCTTTAGGCGGAGCATCCTTACTCTAAAGTCCCTCTGGGACCACCTAAACTTAAGTCTCTTCAGCCTAAGCTTCCTAGCCGCGTAGAGCCCCTTAGGTGCCTTAGACCCCGGCACTCCCCCACCTCACAGACAGAGGCTACTGTATACTTATAAGCCCTACCTAGATTATTGAGACCACGTCTATATCGAAGTACCTCTTAAGTATGATCCTAGCCTTATTGACGTTCTTACCTCCCTTACCTATAGCTAGACCCTTATCCTCCGGGTTCACCCTAACGTACAGAACCTTCCTCCCGTCCTTAAGCTTCATTAGGCTAGTCCCTAGGACCCTAGCTGGGAGGAAGAGGTTCTTAACGAAGTCCTCTAGGTTATCCGCCCACTCAACCACCTCGATCCTCTTACCGAGGATCTTGGAGAGTCTCTTAACGTTAACCCCCCTGCTACCTATAGCTAGGCCAGCCTTACCTGGGGGCACTATGAACACTATAGTCCCGCTTTCTGGGTCAATTATGCAGTCCTTAACATCGGTTCCGGTTATATCGCTGAAAAGTGCCATGTATCTAAGCTCTTCATTACTAAGCCTTATCTCAGACAGCCTTCCCCACCTCACTCAGCTTCGATTCACCGAAGTCTAGTACCGCTATCACGGATACGGGGTGCTGCCTACCGCAGACTAGACCTAGCTCGTAGCTAGTCCCGGGGAACTTTATCACAGGTACTCCCCCCAGCTTAGCGTAGTGAAGTACATCCGCCTCTATAGTCGGCAGTATCTTATCCGCTACTACAACTGCTTTAGCCTTACCTAGGAGTAAAGCCTTCAAGCTCTTCCTCGCCCCCAGTATGAACTTACCGGTCCTCACCAAGTTCTTTACCTCCCTCTCTAGCTCCGACCTTAGAGCTTCGCTCACTTGCTCTCCCACCCCTTAGCTAGTAGTTGAGGACTAGTTTTAAGCTCTACCATAGCTGTACCGAACGGTATTAGCTGCCCGATAACTACGTTCTCAGCAACACCCCTAAGGGTATCTACCTCTCCGGAAGCACTAGCATCGAAGAGCTGCTTAGTAGTCACCTCGAAGGCTGCTCTAGCTAGGACGCTCCTCTTCTCCCCCACAACACCGTGACGACCTATCTGCCTGACGACACCTGTCCACGTCATCAAGTCTGCGACAAGCATGACGTGTCTCACATCAACCTCTAGACCCTGCTCTCTAAGGGTATTCATTATCTCCGTTATTAGGGCGTAGCGGGCGGCCTCTATTCCTAGGACCCTCTCAATCTCATGGATATCGTTGGTCTTGGTCTTCCTATGGTCTACCTGAGGCAGAGCCAGGACCTCAGCTAGGTTCGAGCCCTCTGTTAACAGTACGTACTCGTATCTACCTGTGGATGGTTCGAGTCTTCTCTGTAGGATAACCTTCCTTACCCCCTTAACCCCCTTTAACTTAACCTTCAGTAACCTCTCCCTGAATTTCAGGATCTTGGTTATGTGTGCGTAGGCCTTAGGTACCTCCACTACAATTACCGGGAGCTCATACTCGGACTCCTCCAGCCTAACCCTTCCAGCAAGGGCCTTGTGCTTCGACAGAGCTGCGACAACGTCACCTACGGTAAGACCCTTATCCTCAAGCATCTCCTTATCGAGCCTAATGATTATACTCTCAGTAGCTAGGTCTACGTCAGCCGATGCTGTGACGTTCTCTAGGGTAGTGTACTCCAGTCTCCTAGCTAAACTTAGAGTTGCGTTAAGGTCGTACCTGTACTCATCCTTAAGGTATATCTCCATGATCGGTGTCTCAGGCTTCCTCTTAGCGTCGACCAGTTCTATAAGTCGTGGAAGCCCTAGGGTTACGTTAAGCTCCCTAACCCCTGCGAAGTGGAAGGTTCTCAACGTCATCTGGGTACTCGGTTCCCCAATAGACTGCGCAGCTACAGTTCCAACGGGCTCCCCGGGTTCTACTATAGCTTTCAGATATGTCGACTCTATATCGTCCCTTATTCTAGCTATCTCGTCATCGGTTAGTGAGAAGCGTACAGTTACTTCTAATACCTTAACTAAAGCCTCCTCAAATACGGCCCTCGGGACCCTCTCCTCGATGGATCTCATAACGCTATAGACCCTCCCAGCAAGGGTAGCCAGCTTCTCCAGCTCATGCCTCATCGCCTCCTCATCGGGACCGGTAGCGTACTTGCTAAGTACCATACTCCTAACCCTCTCTATGAGCACTCCAGGCAACTTCTCACGTAGGTGAAGCTCCTCCACAAGCCTATCCGCAAGCTCTCCGGGTTCTAGAACAGCCTTTCTAACCCTCTCTACCTCCTCGCTAGGTCTTCTCTCCTCCACCTTCCTCCTCCTAGACGTACCCTTAGTCCTAGACTTCCCGCTCATGGGGTCATCCTCCACCCAACGTTCTTAACTATTATTCTATCTACATCGACGGCCTTACCGAATGAGGTCTTCCTCGGGTCAACACCGTCCTCTCCGTACTTAAACTGGACCAGTTCTCCATACGCACTTCTAACTGTCAGGTCGTACCCTACGTAGAGGTCCTGGAGAGCGTTTATCAGCCTCCTCTGCATGTACCCGCTCTGAGATGTCCTAACAGCCGTATCTACCAGCCCCTCACGCCCTCCTGCAGCATGGAAGAAGACCTCAATGGGTGTAAGTCCCTTACGGAATGAACCCTCTACAAAGCCCCTCGCCTTAGGGCTTAGGTCGCCGTACTTAAAGTGGGCTAGTACCCTCCCTCTATAGCCTCTCCATATCCTCTCACCTCTCACCGACTGCTGCCCGAGTAGTACCGCCATCTGGATTATGTTGAGATTACTACCTCTAGCACCGGTCCTAGCCATAACGTAGACCGAGTTGGTCAGACCCATGTACTTCAACGCCATGGAACCTCCCTCATCCCTAGCCTTAGCCAGTACATCTAGGATCCTAATCTCCAGGGTCTCAGCTAGGGTCCTACCCGGTACCGGCTCTAGCTGACCGGAGTTGTACAGCTCTATAAGCTTCTCGACCTCCTTGTATGAGTTCTGGACGTACTCCCAAGCTTCAGCCAGGGCTTTATCTCTCAGCTCTACATTGTCTAAGGTCATGGTGAAGCCTACCATCTCTATGTACCTGAGGAATAGCTTGAACGCCTTGTTCATGAACTCCGCACCGAACCTATCACCGTACTCCACTATCAGGTAGTGCATGAGGGACTTAGGCTGCTGGGACCCTATAACAGTCTTATCTACTACACCCTCCAGTACCTTACCCCTCTTAACTACTAGGAAGGTGTCCCAGAAGCACTCCTCAGAGGTGCACTTCAGGTTACCGGAGGATAGCTTCGTCTCTCCCATAAAGTTGAAGTCCTCGGGTAGGAGTAGGCTGAGGATCTGCTTCCCCGACCAAGCCTCTATAGGGGAGAGGATCGCCGGCTCGGGTATCTCCCCGGAGTAGTCTATGGTTGCTAGTAGGTCTGCGACCTGCTCCTTAGTGAGTAGAGTTGACTTAAGCGTCAGTAGGTAGCCCCCACTTATGTAGTCCTGTATACCACCGATTATAGGACCTCCGTACCTAGGGCTTAGTATATGCTTCTCAACTAGTAATAATTCCTCAGCCTCCGCCCTAGCCTCTAGGGTCTGAGGTACGTGAAGGTTCATCTCATCCCCATCGAAGTCCGCGTTATACGGAGGACACACAGCTAGGTGTAGGCGGAAGGTCTTGCCTGGTAGGACCCTAACCCTGTGAGCCATTATGGACATCTTGTGTAGCGATGGCTGTCTATTGAAGAGCACGATATCGCCGTTAATTAAGTGCCTCTCAACTATGTAGCCCGGCTTAAGGCTCTCCGCAAGAGCCTTGAGGTCCTTAACGTACCTTAGGTCTAACCTCCTACCGCTTGGGTCTATTACGTAGTTAGCACCAGGCCACCTATAGGGGCCGTTAAGCACGTACTCCCTCATTCTATCCAGGTTCCACGGAGTTACATACTCAGGTACCGTAAGGGTCATAGCTACCTCGTAGGGGACCCCCACCTCGTTTATATCGAGGTTGGGGTCTGGGCTTATAACAGTCCTAGCTGAGAAGTCTACCCTCTTACCGGATAGGTTCCCCCTGAACCTACCCTCCTTACCCCTAAGTCTCTGAGCTAGGGTCTTAAGGGGCATCCCCGACCTTCTCTTAGCTGGCGGTATTCCGGGGAGCTCGTTATCTATGTAGGTCATTACGTGGTACTGGAGGAGTTCCCATAGGTCCTCAACTATTATCTCGGGAGCTCCCGAGTTTATGGCCTCCTTAAGCTTCTCGTTAGTTCTTATTATGTCAACCAGCTTATGCGTTAAGTCATCCTCAGCTCTCATACCTGTCTCTAGGACTATGGAAGGTCTAACGGCTATTGGCGGTATCGGAAGAACGTTTACTATCATCCACTCAGGTCTAGCTACCTCCGGGTCGAGACCTAGGACCTCTAGGTCTGTGTTAGGTATGTTACTAAGCCACTGCTTTATTACGTCCGGGTATAGCTTACCCCTACCCCCTTCCTCTATGAATGTAGCCGGCTTCTCCAGAATTATCTTGTACTGCCTAGCTCCGCAGTGAGGGCATTCAAGGGCTTTCGCAGCCTTCTGCCTAACGAACTCGACTAAGCTGTTTGCTAACTGAGGCCATCTATCCTTAAGCTTCCTATAGAGCTCCCTATACCTCTCCAGGTCCTTCTCAGGTATCTTAACTCTATTACATGCGTGACACGTAGTCTTCAGTAGCATATATACGTGTCTAACAAAGCCTACGTGTATTATCGGCTTAGCTAGCTCTAGATGCCCGAAATGACCAGGACATTGCGCTAGGGTGTTACCGCACGTAGCACACCTCTGTCCAGGTTCAATTACACCTAGCCTTGGATCCATCACACCCCCCTCTACTGGTATGCCGTTCTCATCGTAGACCTCGGGCGTAACTATTGCTGTAACCGAGATCTTCCTGATCATCTCCGGGGATAGTATTCCGAACTTGATCCCACGTATTACTTTCTCAGCCTCCGCCACAGCTACCCACCTCTAGAAAGCTCGTACCTATCTCCAAGCATGATCTTCGGGTATATTAGCATGGACATAAGCTCCTGTAGTAGTAACTTAAATGCGTAGCTTACCTTAACCGGGTGGAGCCTTCCCTTATCTCCGTGTAGAGGGCAGACGTACCTCCCTTTCTTTCTATCGAACCACCCGATCAACCCGCACTCCTCGCATACGTATATAATGACCTTGTCGGAGCTCTCAAGCATCCTCTCCTGGAGTAGTAGTGCTGCACCGTGCCCGATTAGACAGTCCCTCTCCATCTCACCGAACCTAAGCCCTCCCTCCCTAGCCCTACCCTCTGTTGGCTGTCTGGTAAGTAGCTGAACAGGTCCCCTAGCCCTTGCGTGCATCTTATCAGCTACCATGTGGTGTAGTTTCTGGTAGTAGACTACACCTATGAAGACGGGGTTCGAGAGCAGCTCCCCGGTCCTACCGTCGTACATGGGCTCAGTACCGTCGTCCGGGTAACCCCTTAGTAGTAACTCCACCTTAAGTCTCTCCGACTTCTCACCGTAGAACGGGGTACCATCAACGAACCTACCGTATACGGCACCAACCTTACCGGCTATCGTCTCTATCAACTGACCTACAGTCATCCTAGAGGGTAGTGCGTGCGGGTTTATAATCAGGTCCGGGGTTATACCCTCAGGTGTGTACGGCATATCGTACTGAGGTACCAGCAAACCAACCACTCCCTTCTGACCGTGCCTCGATGCGAACTTATCCCCGATCTCGGGTATCCTCAGGTCCCTAACTTTAACCCTTATCAGTTTATTCCCGTCAGCTGATACCGCGACTAGCACAGTATCTACTATACCCCTATCGCCGTGCTTTAGAGTTACTGAGGTATCCCTCCTTGTTGTACTGACTATACCTAGCTCCCTGTACTCCTCCATGAACCTCGGGGGTGAGGTCTTACCTATGAGTACGTTACCTGATAACACCTTATTCTCGGGAGCTACGATCCCGTCCTCATCTAGTAGTGCGTAATTCTCCCTACCTCTATAGCCTCTAACCGATGGCTCCGGTATCTCTATTCTATCCATCTGACCTCCAGCATATCTAAGCTCCTCCGTACTGTACTCCCTGTAGAAGGTACTTCGCGCAAGCCCCCTCTCAACTGAGGACCTATTTAGTATAACTGCGTCCTCCATGTTGTAGCCGGTAAAGGATAACACCGCGACAATGAAGTTCTGACCTGCCGGCCTATCGTTATACCCTATTAGGTCCAGGAACCTCGTCTGGACGATGGGTTTCTGGGGGTAGTGCAGTACGTGGGCTCGGCTATCGAACCTTAGGTTGAAGTTCGCGGAGTATAGACCCAGCGCCTGCTTAGCCATAGCAGCCTGGTACGTATTCCTCGGGGACTGGTTATGCTCGAGGTACGGTATTGTTGCTGCCGCTACACCTACTATAGCAGCCGGCCAGAGCTCGAGGTGTGTATGCTCTAAGGTAAGGTCCTCCGGATCTAGAGCTATGTAGCAGTTCTCCTCCTCATCTGGGTCTACGTACTCGATGACCCCGTGCTTAACTAGGTCATCAAAGGTTAGCTTACCCGAGAGGTACTCCTCGACGAGCTCCTTGGTTAGGCGCGGTTTACCTCCATCCACGACTATTAGGGGTCTGAGGGCTCTCCCCTCGTCGGTGTTTATGTAGACCTCATTCAGGTACTCCGTCTGTATGTACTTAACACTGGTCTCATAATGAAGCCTACCCTTCCTCCTTAGGTGGGTAAGGGCTTTTGCTAGGGACTCCGCACTACCTGGGTAGTAGCCAACCAGGGTTCCGTTCAGGAATACCTTAGCATAGCCGTTTAACCTCCCCAAGAGCTCCTCATCACCTTCAACCAGTCTCTTGAATACCTCCTCAGCGAGAGTTATACCTAGTTTTCTAAGTACTGCTAGAACCTCCTCGGGGTCTGAACCCGTGGAGATCTTTACGTAGAGCGCTAGGTTCTTAACTAAACCGCAGTTAGGTCCTTCAGGGGTCTCAAACAGACATATGCGGCCGAACTGAGTTCCGTGAACGTCTCTAGCCTCAAAGTGCGGCTGACCCCTACTTAAGGGGGATACCGTCCTCCTAAGATGACTTAGTGTAGAGGTCCAGTTAGTCCTATCCAGCATTTGACTAACTCCAGTCTTACCTCCAACCCAATTACCTGTAGCAAGGGCGTGTCTAAGCCTCTCAGTAACTATGTCAGGCCTCACTAGGGCTCTTATATTTATACGGCCGAGCCTGATTGTAGTCCTCTCTAGGGCACTCCGGAGTTCCTCTACGTACTGCCTGAAGGCTACTCTAAAGAGCTGTGCTAGGAGGTCTCCAGCTAGCCTGAGCCTCCTATTACCGTAGTGATCCCTATCGTCCGGTTCCCGTCTACCGAGGACCAGCTCTATGAGTCTACAGACCATCTGACCTAAGTAGAGAGCCTTCCTGAGCCTCGTAGTCGGCGAGGGATCAGTCCCTAGGTGCGGGAATAGGTATCTATCCAGTACCTCCTCAGCCCTCTTCCTCCTAGCCTCAGCTACCTGACCAGCCGCGATCCTGGCCCCTATGTAGTCTAGAGCATCCTCTCTGGTCCTTATCTCCTGAGCCTGGAGAAGCGATGGCAGTAGCTCCTGCTGTATCTCGGGGTCGTGGGAGACTGCATAGACTATCTCCTTATCCGTAACCAATCCGAGGGCCTTCATTACAACTACAACCGGTACCTTAGCTAAGAGGGCTGGGAAGTTAATAACGAGGGTACCATCCTTCTGCCTATCGACTATTGTTGGAACTCTAAGACCGGCTGAAACGGATATCATCTTAGCAGAGTGGGTGATGTTCGCCCCTGCCTCGGCTTTCTCCACGAAGACCCTGTTCGGTGCTAGATCCTCCTGAGCTACTATAACCCTCTCAGAGCCGTTAATTATGAAGTAGCCTCCGGGATCCCTCCAGTCCTCCCCTATACTTACGAGCTCCTCCTTACTCATACTAGACGTGGGGTCTATCTTAGACCTAACCATTACTGGGAGCTGCCCTACGGGTACCTCATCTTCGTAGATTACGTTATCGCCCCTCTTAACTACTACCTTAGCTGTGATCTGAGCACTATAGGTTAGATTACGCAGTCTAGCTACCATAGGTGTTACATCAACTACATGTCCCTCAACTTCGTGGAACTTCGGCGTACCTATGTAGACGTCGACGAACTCTATAGTTATCTTACCCTCCTCAACCTCCTTTACCGGGATCTCGATAACCCCTAAGCCTCTAACTATTTCCTTAATCCCACGCTCAACAAAGTTATTGAAGGAATCTATGTGGTGACGTACCAGTCCCACACTACGTGCGTAATCCTCGAATATTCTCCACCTAATATCCTGTGTTAAGTAGCTTGCAGCACTCATACTCACTACCCTACCACCACAAACCTATAAGCTATAGAGACCCCTGCGGTTGGAGACTTCCTGATCACCCTTACAATATCTCCTGGCTTAGCCCCCAACAGTCTAGCCACAGGATCGGAGGCCCTTATCCACGGTAGCTGCTCTGGACGTACACCGAGCTCCTTCAACACCTTTATCGCCTCCTCCTTACTTAGGAGTTCGTGCTTCGGGACGTACTCGTGCTCCAGAATCTTATGACTTATCTTCTCACTCCTGGTGCTCAATCCCTACCCCAGCTACTAAAGAGTTTCCACTGGTAGGTTATAAGCTCTTCTCCTGCTGACCTCCTCCCCGCCCTAAAGGGCGAGGCTTTCAGCTGTAAACCCGCTGGGAATTTGCTAACGCGGACTTTTAATACAGTTAACAACGTCCCTATAGGGTGCGTTAGTACATATAGCTGTCGGTACTCCGTAATACCTAACGCTACCGTATCCTAGGGATCTAAGGCAGTCCACTACTCTAGAGACTTTCGGAGTGCTGACCTTTAGCCAGCTCGATAGGTGGACTACATCGTAAGGTACTTGGGGGTGTATCTCAGCCTCAGCTACCTGGAGTTCGAGGACCCTTAATAGCTCCTCCCGAGTCTGTAGGTAGGTGTAGTCTCTGAGCAGTAGCTCCCTAGCCTTAGCTACGATCTCCCCGTAGACCGTACTACCGATCCAGAGAGGACCTATGTGCCTGACTCTACCACCGCAGTTCGGGCAGGTGGGGCTCTCGAACTCCCCTACGTAGTCTCTAAAGCCGCAGTGCTCACAGTACCTTAGGTAACCTACATCCCTAGCTAGCATGGCATCCGCAGCCGAGGCCCCCTTCCGAACTCTGTACATTATCCTCACGAAGTGCCTACCTAGTAGGTAGGATAACGGCTCTACGTACCTATCGAGCTCCGCTGCTACCCGAGCCGCATAGCCTAGCAGAACTCTGAGAGCTACTACCCTAGGTACGTCGGTAACTGCTAGCGAAGCCCAGTACCTCCTACTACCGGCCCACGGCTTACTACCGGACAGAGCCGCGAGGTCCGTAGCTGTTAACCCTACGTAACCCCCCCTAGCTACAGCCCACGTAGCTGACCTAGTGAAGGGTGATGGAGAACCGTAGGGGTCTATATCTATGAAGTCTAGCCTCTCACCCAGTAGCTTCAGCCTGTAGAGAAGTACGTTAGCATCCTCGTTAAAAGCCTTAACCTTCTCCGATAGTTTGTTAAGCTCTACGTTCCTCCTGATGAGGTTGTAAGCTCTCGTGTCTAAGTCGTTAGCTAGGCAGCTTTCTACACCTACAACTTCGGTACAGTACCTTAAGGCCCTAATACCGGAACCGGCTAGGGCATCGACAACTACGGCTCCACTAAGGTTCAGAGTAGCCAAGTTTAAGACACTGTAATCCCTGCTTATAGTCATTTGGGGGTTGTAGAATACCGGTGCCCAGGCAGGCTCATAAACACCGTCAGACCTTTTAAACCTATCCGGGTTGTACACCAGTAGCCGAACCCTACCCTCAACTATCTCAATGAGCTCCTCCATACCCTTACTGAAACCCCGCTCTCACATTATATAAAGTCTCCTCTCGGAGGACCCGCCCTACACAGTAGTACTCAAGTCCACACTGACGGCCCCCTGCCCTTAAGGGCGGTCTACGCTTACAAGGACCTTCCCACACCTCTCGGAAGCTCCTCACGGGTGCCGCATCACAGGATCAGGCCTCGCCGTCAGCTTCGGGGATGGTGTGTTCACAACCTACTAAGCTTGCCCGCGTCCAACGCCGGAAAATATTTAAACAGAGAGTTGGTACAGATCGATCGCGGTACCGGTGCGTCAAGAGTCTTAAGACCTGGACTTTAATCTGTAAGCTTGTCCCCCATTTAGGCTTCTTCAACTCTTCAAACTAGGGTTATTGAAGGTAGATGCGTAGAAACTTAAGGTTGGGGTTGGTTGTGTGTACTTCTAAGCTTACGTGATAGACTATTAGAAGGAAAAACTCCTGGTCCTATTGTATTGATATGTTTGGGGGAACTCCTAGGTTGCTATGCTATGTAGGTGCTAGTCCAGCTCAGGCTTACTCATGGTCTTGGTCTCTCCTTCCTCCTCTTCCTTCTTCTCCTTACCCTCCTTCTTAAGAGGAGATGCTGCTATTAGGTCATCGACCTTTAGTATGGCTGTTGCTGCCTCAGTTGCAGCTCTTATAATCTGCTTCTTAACTGTGAGTGGATCCAGTACCTTCAGCTTCCTCATGTCCTCCTCGATCTTACCCTCGATGACGTTGATCCCCGCGTACTTATTACCTGCTGCGTGTAACCTTCTAAGCTCCATTAGTACTTCTAGCGGGTCCATGCCGGCACTCCTAGCTAGTATTACCGGGATCTCCTCCAGGGCGTCGGCAAAGGCTAACACTGCTAGCTGCTCCTTACCGCCTACGGTCTCAGCCCACTTCCTTAGCCCGAGGGCTACCTCAACTTCGGGGGCTCCACCTCCCGGTAGTACCTTAGGCTCCCTCAGGGCGTTCCTAAGTGCGTTAATCGCGTCATTTAGGGACCTCTCAGCGTCGTCTAGTAGCATGTCGTTAGCTCCGCGCACTAGTATTGTTACCGCCTTCGGGTTCTTGCAGCCCTCCACGAACACCATCTTATCGTTCCCCACCCTCCTCTCCTCTACTAGCTCAGCGTAGCCTAGGTCCTTCTCGGTAAGGTCCCTGATGCTAGTTACTATCCTACCTCCAGTAGCTCTCTCAAGTTTCTCCATGTCCGACCTCTTAACCCTTCTAACAGCTAGTATACCCCTCTTAGCTAGGAAGTGCTGAGCTACGTCATCAATACCCTTCTGACATATAACAACGTTAGCACCTACAGACACTATCTTATCGACCATCTCCTTCAGGAGCCTAGTCTCCTCGTCGAGGAACCTCTTTATCTGGTCTGGTGATGTGATGTTTATCTTAGCTGTTATGTCCGGCTTCTCTATCTCTAGCGGAGCATCTAGTAGGGCTATCCTAGCCCTCTCAACCCTCTTAGGCATACCTGGGTGGACTACCTCCTTGTCTAATACGATACCCTTTACTAACCTACTCTCGGCTAGGGAGGCACCCTTCTTCTTCTCTACCTTAATGTTGTCTGTCCTAACTAGGTAACCTCCCTCAGGCCTCTTCTCAGCTACAGTTATAACAGCCTCCACAACGAGGTCTATGAAGTGGTCTATGATATCTGGAGAGGATATGTACTTACTTGCTAGGGCTGCGTACGCAAGCTCCCTTAGTATGGGCTTAGACCTCTCTATTTCCTCCGAGGTCTCTAGACCTATATTAACCCTATCCGCTACCTCCTCTAGGATCTCTACAGCTTTCTCGGCAGCCTTCTTGTACCCCTCTATAATAATGGATGGGTGGATGTTCTGATCGAGGAGATTCTCAGCTCTGGCGAGTAGAGCTCCTGCTAGTACCACAGCAGATGTGGTCCCATCGCCGACCTCGGCATCGACAGCCTTAGCTGTCTCGACTAAGAGCTTGGCGGCTGGGTGCTGAACCTCCATCTCCTTAACAATCGTAGCTCCGTCGTTAGTTACTGTTATATCCCCGAAGCTGTCTACGAGCATCTTATCCAGTCCCTTAGGCCCTAGAGAGGTTCTCAGCACCTCAGCTAGAGCTCTAGCTGCTAGGATGTTCGCTCTAAGTGCCTCACGACCGTACGTCCTACTAGTACCCTCCTTTAGGACTAAGACAGGTATACCGTACGTCGCCATATGTACCACCCATTAGAGTAACATTAGAAACTTCTATTTAAGCTTTCATGAGGTCCTTCGATGCGTAGGTAAACCTCTAGGAGGGACCTGATCCACGCGTCTACCTAGTCGCGGGCTACTCTTAGGGAGGGGTTAAGGACTCCAGGGAGTAGCTCCCCCTGAAGATAACTTCACAGCTCTCGTTGAATACTGAGAGAATCTCACTAACTGTTCTAGTAAAGCTTCTATCTGGAGAGCCTCTACAGCTGTAAACCCTGTAGACTCTTATACCCTCGGAAGACACATCCACTCCGTACCCCATACTGATTAGGGACGGGTAAACGCGTAGGATGAAGTCTCTGGCCTCTACCTCCGGCTTCAGGACTACCTCTGCTGTAACCCTAACTACTATCTTAGGAGTATATAGTATGGCTACGAGTACCTCCTTAACTAAGCCCCTTACACACCTGAAGTCGAAGTGAAGCAGCACTAAGTTTGAGGTCGTCTCCTCAGCTTCCAAGAGGACGTTGAGTAGAAAGCTAGGATCTATGAGGTCCCTGAGGAAGCTCTCCAAGCACTCGACTCCATACATCCTACCTCTTCCCCGCCCTAAAGGGCGAGGCCTTCAGTTGTAGCAAAGGCTACTTCATCGCTACGAAGAGGGTCGACCTAGTTGCCTTAAGTCCCGGCTCTCCGTGCTCTACCTTCTTAGTAGTTGGTGCGAACTCACCGAGATAGTGTCCTATCATCTCGGGGGCTATCTTTACGGGTACGTACTCCTTACCGTTGTAGACAGCTATGGTTAGACCGACCATCACTGGCAGTATGACCATATCCCTAACGTGAGTCTTTATGACGACGTTCTCTCCCTTGGCTAGCATCTCCCTAGCCTTAAAGACTTTCTTCAGGAGCTTAAGCCTCTCCGGCTCATCCTTCTCGGACTTAAGCATACCGTACTCATACGTCCTCTTCCTAATCTCCGGGTCAGACATTCTGAGTAGGGATCTCCTAGCTCGAGCTGGTAGGAGCTTTACGAGCTCGTCCATAGGCATATTCAGGAGCTCCTCTAGGGTCTTACCCCTATACCTAAACCTAGTCCATTCAGGTGGTAGCTCTACCTTAGCTACTATCCCGGGTCCCCCTCCTACTGTTCTAGGAGCTTAATAAAGGCTGTTACGGGCTTAGCAGTAGGAGGAGTAGTGACGCATCCTTCTCCACTAATACTCCCCGGTGCTGACTTGTAAGGTATCCGGGGAGCACTTAGTAGGGTCTCTGAACTAAGGTCTACACCGGCTAGCAAGTGTATGTATACTTGTAGATACCGTGGAGTACTGATGGAGGGAAGATGCTACCTCTTCCTTCTCCCAGTTCTGCGGGCTGCTATGTGTCCTACCTTACGACCTGGTGGGGCATTTCTAGATACTGTCGACGACCTCGAGACGCTCTGGTGCGAGCCTCCACCATGTGGATGAGATACCGGGTTCATTACAACTCCTCTAACTCTAGGCCACTTCCTCGCCTTAACCTTCCACTTATGGTATGCTACTCCGGCTTTAAGTAACGGCTTCTCAGTCCTCCCAGCACCGGCTGGGACTCCGATAGTCGCCCTAGCAGAGGCTAGCACAATCTTCTGCTCGCCACTTGGAAGTTGCAGTATCACATACCTACCCGACTTCCCGAGAACTACTGCGTATGAACCGGCCTGCCTAGCTAGCTTACCTCCATCCCCAGGTCTGAGCTCTACATTACACACCTTAGTACCTTCGGGTATGTTGCCTAGCGGGAGTATGTTACCAACAGCTACGGGTGCTTGCGACCCTATGTAGATTACCTGACCCTCGTAAACCCCCTCAACGGCCGGAACATAGAAGTCTGTACCGTCCTCTAGTGTTATGTGTGCCAGAGGAACCCACCTACCAGGGTCGTGTACCAGCTCTACGATAACTCCCCGCTTAGTCTCGGAACTTAGTGCTGGGTACTTCGCGGGTGATACTCTTAGATGTGACGGACTTCTAAACGTTGGGGTTCCGCGTCCAGCTCTCTGAACAAGTATTCTCTTACCCACCTAGACCACCCTACAGGATACCTAGCTTAGTAGCTACATCCGAAGCCTTATAGCCTTCAGCTAACCTTACGTAGGCCTTCTTCTCCCCCTTAGGTGTTATTAGGGTCCTGACCTCAGCTACCTTAACGCTGAACAGAGTCTCCACAGCCCTCTTAATGTCATGCTTAGTAGCCTTAATGTCCACTATGAGGGTCAGCGTGTTATACTTGTTTATGTACGTTAGAGCCTTCTCACTTGAAACAGCTGCCTTAATTACCGTGTGCGGATCCTTCACGAGGTCACCACCTGGAACCTGTTCCTGAGGACCTCCAGAGCTCCAAGGGTTAGGATTGTTAACCTACCGGGGCGCCCTCCGGGAGCTAGGTGGAGTATGCTGAGCATATCGGCCGAGACTACGTCGACTCCGGGAAGGCTTCTACCGGCCTTTATTACCTTAGCTTTATCTCTCGAGACTACCAGTAGCAGTGACTTAGGTACGTAGTACCTCCTACCCCTCATCTTACCCTTACCGGCTCTAATCTTAGTACCGTTCTGGGCACGCTCAACATCCTCCCACACCTTCAAGGCCTTAAGTACTCCCTTAAGGGTCGAGGCCCTCTCTACCTCCTCGAGGTCATTAGCCACAACTATAGGTAGCGTACTCACGGAGAACCTGTGACCCCTTAAGCGTACCAACTCCTCAACTGCAGTTGCTGCTAAGGCTGAGGCTATAGCCAGGAGCTTCTCCTTCCTATTTACGAGTTCATGAATCCTCCTCTCGGTAGTCGGCGGAAACGCTAGTCTACCTCCCCTAGCCTGTGGCACGAAGACGGCTCTTCCGTTATCGAGTCTTGGAACCCTGGCAACTGAGTAGTTTATACCCCAGGACTCGCCTACCCTACGCTTACCGGCTAGCTCATCCCTACCCTTGGGTTGGAGGCGGGCCGTAAAGGCCGCGTGGAAAGCCCTCCTAATTATATCTAGCCTGACTGGTAGGGAGAAAACCTCCGGGAGCTCTACTTCACTAACTACACCTCCCCCTAGGTTGTATACGGGTACCCTCTTCGGGGCCAGCTTGGTTGGTACTACTATGACTCTCATAGGTAGCACCTCTACTGCTTACTCTCCAGGCTAATATAGACTATCTTAGGCAGCCCCGGCAGGACCTCTCTAGGAGGTCTTATAGGCCATCTAAGCACTACGGGCCTCTTTGGGGGTCCGAAGACGCTTCCCTTTAAGATAACGTAACTCGACCTAACCAGTCCATAGTGGGGGAACCCACCTGACGGAACTACTTCGTAACCGTTATTCCCTATACTCAGTATAAGCTTATTGTACTCCGTCCTTCTGTGGAAACCCATCTGACCAGCTTGAGGTACTGTACTGAGGGCCCCAATGGTTGGAGACCTAGAACCAACCCTTCTACTCCCCTTCCTATGCTTATGCCACCTAGGAAGCTCCCTCACTCCAAACCTCTTTATGACCCCCTGGAAGCCCTTACCCTTAGTAACCCCAATTACATCTACGTACTGCCCGGGAGAGAACACACTACTGATTTCGATGGGCTTTCCGAGAACGCCTATGGCGTACTTAACCCTATCCTCTATAGAACCACCGCCAACCCTAACCTCCAGTAGGTCCGGGACCTTCTTACTCAGCCCTCCGGTGAGCTTGGGCTGCGTTGCTATTATGAGGGAGACCTCAGCTATCTTACCTAAGTTCTCGGTAACCAACTTTACTCTAGATTCGTTCCTCTGAGGGTCTACGGAGAGTGTGGAGATCCTCCTCCAGAGCTCTAGCTCCCTAGGTACGCTAGCCCAGACCTCAGTAAATGTCTCGAGGTCCCCGAAAGCTCCGTAGGTGTAAAACCTAGCTGCAACTGGTATTACCGGCGGGGTCTCTATGACTGTTACCGCAACCGCGATCTCCTGTCCGTAAGTTAAGCTACCCGGCCTATTGTCGATTATTATAGCGTGAGTCATACCTGCCTTGTACCCTACAAAGGCTAGGGGCCTAGGTTCTGCTAGGTTTACCGTAGGCCACGACCTAACCTTAGGTAGTAGCCTTGCAGCTCTCTTCCTAGGTCTTACACCGAGACTCCCCCTCCTTGGAGCTGACTGCTTTCTTCGTGCCACCTCTACCGCCTTACCTAGTCCACTAGCTAGAGGGACTTTAAAGCTTTTCTCCGGGACTCTCCTACGTTAGAGTAGTCATAAATCGAACGTTAGTATGCTTAACTGAACCCTAGTTAACGCGATTACTGCTAAGGGAAAGACCATCATAAAATGGGCTGTTCTCTGTTTGCGAAGTCTGTCTAGGATGGGAAGGACCTGAGAAAACCCACATACCTCTAGAAGGTCAGCTTCATATAGTTTAATAGATTTTCATTGTTTGAATGCCAGCTCAGTGACTATGTCTACTGCTCTGTGGGCGCAGTCCCAGGAGATGCTCTTGATTATCTCGCTACGCTTCTCAACAACCTTCTTAACACCCTTAACGAATCCCCACGACTTAGGGTAATTCCTCTAATTCTCTCAACTTAGATCTTACGAGCTAGCATCTTCCTGTGAGGTGCTCTAAACCTCTTCAGTCTGAGCAACCTGCCACCAGGGCTGACCTCCTCCCCGCCATGAATGGCGAGGCTTTCAGTTAGTAAACGCGGCTAGCGTTACACTATCGAGGTTGATGTCTACGGTCATAACAGTTTAGGCTTTACGTTAGTCTACGTCAACGAGGCGTATACCTCATCCAAGTGCCTAGTGCATGACGAGGGGTGCGGAGAGAGGATTATTCAAGTACACAAAAATAGACAGAATCTTCAACGCAGATCTAGTAGAAGCGTATAACGTACTCGTAACCCCGGGTCCAACGGAATAGAGGTGGAGGAGACAGACCGGAGGCCAAGTCCGGAATTGAACCCCGGAGAGGGGATGTAATCCCAGCCTCCCCCGCTCTAGGGAACCTCCACCCTTTAGTGCTGGGAGGGGGTTAGCTATTCCACATCTCCGCAACGGACTTAGGGGTAAGTGAGACGATATAAGAACTTATGAACTCTTATCCCTTATCCCTACCTTGAAGGTGGGGTTTCAGTTATGACCATCTTAGTTCTACTTTGTGCTAACTCCGTAATTTCTAAGTAGGTTTTTCAATACGAGAGCTGTGGTTTGATCTACTACTAGCGTTATATCTAGGTCCCCCCTAGATACATGAACCACATAGAGGTCACTAATGAAGTCTATTCGATCCTTGAACCCCTGAGGACCTATTCCAAGAGCTTCGAGTAGCTTCCTATCCCGGGGGTCCGTAGGTCTTAGCTTTCTCCCTAACCTCCTTACGGATGCTCTGCAGTTAGTATCTAATCTAATTTCGATTTCTCTACCGCCTAATATCTCCCCGATCTCAGTAATGGAGAGAGAACTGCGTAGAACCATAGTCCTAGCTGCGGCGGATCCGAGTAATACCTTGATCACACCCTCCTCTATACTTACAGTAGCTGGGAGTAAGTAGCCTCCTACTCTAGCAAGAGCTTTTACCTTCTTCAACCCTTAGCAACACCTATAGGCCTTAAGCGGGCGACGAGCTTGGCTATACCGACCTTGTGACTTACAAGGGCTACTCTATCTACGTCCTTGTAGGCTCCGGGAGCCTCCTCCGAGATTACCCTTGCTGTAGCGGCTCTAAGGTATATACCCATAGATGCTAAGTGCCCTGTAACCTCCTGGGGCCTGTATCTCCTAACGGCAGCCTCCCTAGAGAGCCACCTACCAGCACCGTGTGCCGCGGAGTAGAATGTCCTAGCACCCTCCGGTACACCGACCATAACGTAGCTGGCAGTACCCATAGAGCCCGGTATTAGCACCACCTGACCGATGGATTGGTGAGCCTTAGGTATCTCCGGGTGACCTGGCGGGAAGGCTCTTGTAGCTCCCTTTCTATGAACAACTAGCTTAAGCCTCCTACCATCTACGTAGTGCTCCTCTATCTTAGCTATGTTATGTGCTACGTCGTAGATTATACGTAGGTCCAGCTTATCTGGATCTACCTTGAATACTCTACCGAACGACTCCCTAACCCAGTGAGTTATGAGTTGCCTATTAGTCCACGCATAGTTAGCTGCAGCAGCCATAGCTGCGAAGTAGTCCCCACCCTCCTTAGTCTTTATAGGTACAGACGCCAGCTCCCTATCTGGGGGGGATATACCGTACCTCCGCATAGCCCTCTCCATAATTACTAAGTAGTCGCTAGCTACCTGATGACCTAAACCCCTAGATCCCGTATGTACCATTACCGTGATCTGCCCCTCATACTCTATACCGAGGACCTTAGCTACGTCCCTATCATATATCTTATCTACTACCTGAACCTCCAGGAAGTGGTTCCCGGCCCCGAGGGTACCCAGTTGGGGTGCTCCCCTCTCTTTCGCGACCCTACTAACCTTACTTGGGTCTGCCCCCTCCATGGACCCCCTCTCCTCTATGAACTCGGGGTCGTCAGCCCAGCCGAAACCCTTCTCTATAGCCCAGGCAACCCCCTCGGCTAGTACCCTATCGAGCTCGGAGATACTTAACCTTACCTTACCGGTACTCCCAACACCTGAAGGGACGTTATGGAATATGGTATCGACGAGCTCCTTCAGCTTGGGCTTAACCTCCTCGAGGCTTAGGTTGGTTCTAAGTAACCTAACACCGCAGTTTATGTCGTAACCTACGCCACCCGGAGATATAACTCCCTCCTCATAGTCCATACCGGCTACTCCACCTATCGGGAACCCGTAGCCCTGATGTCCATCGGGCATTACGTAGGAGGCGATCTCTATGCCGTCGAGGCAGGCGACGTTAGCTGCCTGAACGAGGGTTAGATCCTCCCTCATCTTCGATAGGAGGCTCTCGTCAGCGAATACTATTGCCGGTACCTTCATACACTCCTTATACCCCCTAGGTATACGCCACGTATACTCGTCCAACCTCTCTAGGGTTACCTTAGGCGGCGGACCCCTGTAAGCTACCTCCTCAAACATGTGGTTACCACACCAGAATACTTTTTCCTACCCTACCTTATATCCCTTACAGGGACGGGAGTTCAGCTCTTATGTGAGTCTATGTTGTTCTATGGTCATCACCTCATCTCTTCCCCCGCATCGCTCCTTGGGGCTGCATCCGCCTTAGGGGCGTTCGGGGCCACCCCGGAGACCCCACATCTTGAGCGCCTGGAGTCACCCTCAGAGTCTCACAGGGTAGCATCAACCCTTATAAACCTACAAAGCAGTTTCACTATGGCTCTTCAAAATAGCGGCACAGAGGCTGCTTAACATCGCTAAGCAGACCTCATTCCACCGGGTACCGATATCGGCTGGAGGAACTCGTTTAGGGGAGATGTCTACAAGGTTATCCCCAATAGGGGCTGTTTCGTAGTTGATGTCTAGGAGTTAGGTTTATAAGCTCTAATCCCATCGTTCTATCTATTATTACCTGTGCCAGCTATTTTGGGGTCTCCGGAGAGGTTGCTGAGACCTAGGGAGGTCTGTCGGAGTCTTGGTATTAGCTACTCCACTCTATCTAGGTGGGTTAGGGAGGGTAGGATTAGGGCTATCAGGACTGCTGGTGGTAAGTATAGGGTCCCCGAGAGCGAGGTTAGGAGGATTGCTGAGGGTTTGCCAATAAGCAAAGAGATCGGAGCAGTTATCTATGCACATGTGAGCTCCTCAGACCGGAGGAGCAACCTGGAGAGGTAGGTACAGTACCTGACGCAGTACTGCACTTCTAAAGAATACAGGCCTGAGGTTAGGAAGGTCAGTATATGGCTAGATGACCACCTGTGGAAGCGCGTAGGATGTGCAACAACCCTCGTCTACACCCACAGGAGTTGGATACCAATAGAGCTAGTACTTCACAAACTTTATTAGAGATACATTAGCAGTGACTGGGCTCTGAGAACACAGCCGAAGATAAAGATTGACTATAGACGTAGGAGGTCATCAATATACTTCGTGTTCGCAGAATCATTAATGTCGATGAAAATGGTGTTAAACATGCTATTTCTGTTGATGTTAATGAGGATAATGTAGCTGTTAAGGTTCTCGATAGGGTGTACATCCTTGAGACAGAGATTAAGAGGATTACTATCGGTTATGCTACGTATAGAGAGGTTGCGCAGAGTGTTAAGGGTAATGGATATGTTTATGGAGTCATCCGTGGTAGAGAGCGTGGTATTAGGTTAAAAATTGCGGATATAGTTTCTAACAGAGCCAAAAATATCAATGCGGTGGTTGTGTTGGAGAAGCTTCCTAAGCAATACTCAAGGAATATGATTAGGGATGTTAGAGACCCGGTGCTAAGGCATAGGATATACCAAGCAAGGTTCAGAGGTATGGTTAAAGCTATTGAGGAGGAGTGCTCGGAGAGAGGAGTCCCCGTGGCTAAAGTAGACCCGAGAAACACCTCCTCTACATGCCCTCTCTGCAACTCTAAGCTGATGGGGGGCAATGTCCTGAGGCAACTCAAATGTCAGAATTGTGAATTTATAGTCTGGTAGAGACGTAGTAGCTGTACTGAGCCTCGAGAGAAGGTATCTAACTCTCAAGGGGTGCGTGTCGTTCACCCCGATGCCCTGTGACCCCACTCTCGAGCTAGCAGTGCTATCAGTGAAGGAGTGGAAGAGGAGGAAGTCCCTAGATGTGATAAATAAACATGAACCAATGAGAATGAGCATCTAGGACAAACTATATGCTGATGGAGTAGTAACCCTCACTTAGAAGCTTATAAGGCTTAGACTAGAGACTTAGGCTTGGTCCGGGGTATGCCGCGATGGAGGTACCCGCTGGAGGTTGTAAGAGAGTCTAGGGTAGCTAAGGCTATGATGTGGGATGCCCCTATATCGAGAAAGGAGGCTTACGAGATCTTTAAGATGCTGAGGGGTATGAAGCTCTCCGAGGCTAAGAGGTTTCTCGAGGATGTCATAGCTAAGAGGGTGGCCGTACCCTACACTAGGTATAAGCTATCCATAGCTCACAAGACCGGTCTCCCGGATGCTTTTCCTAGGTGGAGTTCCCCCATAGGTAGGTACCCGGTCAAGGCTGCTAGGTACATCCTCAAGCTCCTTAAGAACCTGGAGAACAACGCTGAGGTAAGCGGTTTAGACCTCGATAGACTGGTTATAGTACACGCAGCAGCTCACAGAGGACCCTACTTGAAGAGGTGGATGCCTAGAGCTTTCGGTAGAGCTACCCCTAAGTTCAGGTCCCTAACCCACCTAGAGGTAGTAGCTAGGGAGGTGTAGGCTATGGTAGACATAAAGAAGTACTTCATCGAGATGAACATAACTAAGCTGAAAATCGACGAGTATTTAGCTAAGACGCTCTACAAGGCTGGGTATGCCGGGGTAGACCTCTTCAGGACCCCCCTCGGCGATAGGGTCATAATATACGCTGACAGACCAGCTATGGTTATAGGTAGGCGCGGTCAGCAGATAAAGAAGCTAGCCGATATACTCTCAAAGTACTTTAAGCTCGAGAACCCTCAGATAACTGTAACCGGGCTGGAGGTACCGGAGCTCAGCGCTAAGGTTATGGCATCTAGGATAGCCCTGGCTCTCGAGAAGGGGTACCACTTTAGGCGAGCTGCCTACGTAGCTCTCAGGAGGATACTCTCAGCTGGTGCGATAGGTTGTGAGATAGTGATTAGCGGTAAACTCACCTCAGAGAGGGCTAGGTACGAGAAGATCCGGGCAGGTAAGGTCTATAAGACCGGGGGCCACGTGGAGAGACTCGTAGATAGAGCAGTTGTAAGTGCTCTACTTAAGCCAGGCCTATACGGTGTAGAGGTAATCATAGTTAAGCCGGGTACTCCGGATGACTACGTGGCTCTTAAAGCAACTACTGAGGGGGCTACCCAGAGCGAGTCTAGTACGACTACAGGGGGAGCATCATGAGTCTCTCGGCAGATGAGGTAAGGAGGATGAACCCCGAGGAGAGGCTTAAGACCCTGAATGAGCTTAGGATGGAACTCCTTAAGCTAAGGACCCAGGCTAGGGTTGGTACCATAACTAATACTGCTAGAATAAGGCTAGTTAGGAAAAACATAGCCAGGATACTCACAGTAATAAATGAGGAGAAAAAGAAGGGACTAAGCGGTTGAGGTACAGTAGTAGAAATCTTAAGTGCCACGAACTAATAGGCTTAGAGGTTACGGTACTGGACCACAGCTCTAAGAGCTTCAGCGGTATCCGCGGAAGGGTAGTTTGGGAGACGAAGAACATGCTAATAATAGAGAGGGAGGGTAGGGAGGTGATGGTACCTAAACTCTACGGGAGGTTTTCTTTTAAGCTGACTAGCGGAGATACTGTAGTAATAGAGGGTGAGGAGATACTTGGAAGACCTGAGGAGAGACCTAGGAGGTGTGGGTGATGAGTATGAGTAGGGTTAGGAACATCGGGATAAAGTACGAAGGACTACAACCCCCTCAGGAGGAGTGTTCGGACCCGAAGTGCCCGTGGCATGGGCATCTAAAGGTGAGAGGGGGTCTACTTGTTGGGAGAGTCTACAAGGCCAGAGCTCATAAGATGATTGTTGTAGAGAGAGACTACCTAGTGTATATCAGGAAGTACCGTAGGTATGAGAGGAGGAGGTCTAGGATACACGCGTATCTCCCTCCGTGCATTAAGGTTAACCCTGGAGATACTGTACTAATAGGTGAGACCAGACCCTTAGCTAAGTCAGTAGCTTGGATAGTCCTAGGAGTTCTTAGTAGGGTGAGTAGCTGATGAGCTCGGTGAAGTCTACTGCAAGGTTTAGTAGGTTAGGTAGATCTCCAGGTATTACCAACGGTACTAGGCTTAACGTAGCAGATAACAGTGGAGCTAGGGAGGTTATGATGATAGGTGTTATAGGGGTTAAGACCAGGTTGAGGAGAATACCCTTCGCTACCGTAGGCGACATGGTCGTAGTTACCGTGAAGAAGGGGAAGACTGAGCTCATAGGACAGGTTATGCAGGCCATAGTTATTAGGCAGAGGAAGCCGTACAGAAGACCTGACGGAACCTGGATAGCCTTCGAGGATAACGCGTGTGTGATAGTTACCCCTGAGGGCAACCCCAAGGGGAGTGAAATAAGAGGCCCTGTAGCTAGGGAAGCTGCCGAGAGATGGCCTGGAATAGCTAACCTAGCTACCCTTGTGGTGTAGGGGTGGTCCCATGGGTACCCGAAGTAGTCAACCACGTAAGCAGAGACTTGCCTACTACACAGCCCCACTGCACATACGCCACAAGTTCTTTAACGCTAGGCTGGCCCCGGAGCTAGCTAAGGAGCTAGGCGTTAAGAGGCTCCCGGTATGTAAGGATGACGTAGTTAGGATACTTAGAGGGGACTGGACCGGACACGAAGGTAAGGTACTAGATGTGAACCTGAAGAGGGTTAGGATCTACGTAGAGGGGGTTACGATAAAGAAGGCTGACGGGACTCCCGTTCCATACCCAATACATCCCTCTAAGGTAATGATAATAAAGCTGGGGAAGGTAGATGATGTTAGGAGGAAGATAATCGAGAGGAGGAAGAAACCTGAAGAGGTGAAGAGCGGTGGCTAGGATGGGTGGGAGAAGACACCTCAAGAGGTTAGCCGCTCCCGAATTCTGGCCGGTACTTAGGAAAGAGGCTAAGTGGGCTGTAAAGCCATCGCCAGGGCCTCACCCGGCTTCGAGGTCCCTACCCCTACTCATAGTTGTCAGGGAGATCCTGGGATATGCTAAGACCTACAGAGAAGCTAGGAGGATCATTGCTGAAGGGCATATTCTCGTAGATGGGGTAGTTAGAAGGGACTACAAGTTCCCTGTGGGCTATATGGACGTAATAGAGATAAGAACTTCCGGAGAGTACTTCAGGGTCGTGCCGGTGCCCACTAAGGTTATGGCTTTAATACCCATAAGTAGGGAGGAGGCCTCCTACAAGCTCTGCAGAATTGAGAACAAGACTACTGTTAAGGGCGGTAGGATACAGCTCAACCTTCACGACGGAAGGAATATCGTTCTACCGCCAGAGGAAAGTAGGAAGTTCACTACACTGTCTACGGTCAAGATATCAGTACCGAGTAATGAGCTTCTGGACTACTACAGCCTAGATAAAGGGGTTTTAGTCATAGTACTAGGGGGTATTAACGTAGGCAGAGTAGGCAAAATCATCAGCATAAGTGAGGGAGTTAGACACTACAGAAAGCTCGTTGCTATAGAGGATGTACGCGGTGGCACCTTCTACACATCGTTGGATAAAGTGTTCGTTATAGGGATCTCCAAACCGGAGATAACTCTCCCCATAGTCCCCGGTCTTGGTGGAAAGCAATGAGAGTATCCGGAAACATTGAGGATCTCATTAACTCAGTAGTACAGGGCTGGCTTAAGAATAAGATGCGTGAACCTAGGATAGCTAAGGTAATTATAAATATAGGTGTCGGCAGCTCCGGGGAGAGGCTTGAGAAGGCTGCTAAACTACTTGAACAGCTTACTGGTCAGAGGCCTTCCTATAGGCGGGCTAGGAAAACCATTAGGGAGTTCGGTATAAGGAGGGGTGAGCCTATAGCCGTGGTCGTAACCCTACGTGGTGAGAGGGCTCTCCAGTTCCTAGATAGAGCTCTTACAGCTATAGGTAGGAGGATAAAGTTCTCCAGTTTTGACGATTACGGAAATGCCTCCTTCGGGATTAAGGAGCATATAGCCCTACCCGGCACAAAGTACGACCCAGATATCGGTATTTTTGGCATGGACATAACGGTAAAGCTTGAGAGACCCGGATATAGAGTGGAGAGAAGAAGGAGGTGCAGGAGTAGGGTGCCTAGGAGGCATAAAGTCGGCAGGCTGGAGGCTGCGGTTTTCTTTATGACAAAACTGGGGGTCAAGGTGGTAGGCCTTGGGTAAGTACAGGAGACCTGTGGTAAGGAAGTATGGTAGAGGGGTACAGGTGTGCAGGAGGTGTGGTAGCAGAGATGCTGTTATACAGAAGTACGGGCTGTACCTATGTAGGCAGTGCTTTAGGGAGGTGGCTCTACAGTTAGGTTTTAGAAAGTACTCGTGAGGGACAGCGCCGTGGTCTCCCTAGATCCTCTGGCTAATGCTCTGGCGACGATATACGACAACGAAATAAGGGGTAATAAGGAGGCACTAATAATGCCGGCCTCAAAGCTCATAGCTGCGGTACTGAGGGTTATGCAGAGGTACGGCTATATAGGGGAGTTTGAGCACATAGATGATGGTAGGTGGGGTAAGATCAAGGTACAACTACTCGGCAGGATAAACCGCTGCGGTGCGATAAAGCCTAGGTTCTCGGTTAAGTACGTAGATCTCCTTAGAGTCCCTCACTGGATGCGGAAGTACCTACCATCTAGGGACATAGGTATACTGATAATCTCGACACCCCGCGGAGTGGTGTCACATAGGGAGGCTATCGAGATGAGGAGTGGTGGGGTGCTACTAGCCTACTGCTACTGAGGGGGTGATATGGCTAGGGCTGTAACTATCCGGGAGGAGGTCGAGATCCCCGAGGGGGTAAGCGTAGAAGTGGAGGGTCGTAGAGTTAGAGTTCGTGGACCTAGGGGTACCGTGGAGAGGGACTTTAGTTGTGCTAGGGGTGTTAGAATCTACTTAGAGAGCGGTAGGGTTGTTGTCGAGTCCTTCTTTGTTGATAGAAAGCTTAAAGCCCAGGCCTACAGCATAGTCTCACACATAAAGAACGCTATTGAGGGGGTCCTAAAGGGCTACAGGTACAAGCTTAGGATAGTTCACACACACTTCCCCATATCAGTAAAGGTCTCCGGGGATAAGGTCATAATAGAGAACTTCATAGGGGAGAAGGCCCCTAGGGTAGCTAAGATAGTGGGTAACGTGAAGGTTACGGTAACTAAGACAGATGTCATAGTTGAGGGCTGTGATTTAGAGGCCGTAGCTCAGACTGCAGCTAATATAGAGCAGGCAACCAAGATCAGGGACTTCGATAGAAGGGTTTTCGTGGACGGTATTTACATATACGAAAGAGGTTACGCTGAATAGGGTGGTACGCAGTGACCGCAGAGGAAAGCATAAAAGCTGAGAGAGTGCAGAAGGAGTGGATCAGGAGGGCTATAGCTAGGAAGCTCAAGATAACCTTCTACAGAAATAAGTGGTGGAAGTTTGCTAAGTTCAGGAACGACCCGAAGTGGAGGAGACCTAGGGGTAAGGATAACCCAATGAGGTTAAAGCTTAAAGGGCACCCGCCGGTAGCTTCGGTAGGTTACGGTACTCCAGAAGTAATTAGGGGACTGCACCCCTCTGGACTTCTTCCAGTAGTTATAAGTAACGTTAAAGAGCTGGAGAAGCTGGATCCATCTAAGTTCCTGGTGTACATAAGCTCCACAGTAGGACTGAGAAAGAGATTGGAGTTGATTAGAAAGGCCTTGGAATTGGGGTTTAGAGTGGCGAACACAGGTGGTACACCGTGACAGACCTATCAATTCAGAGGAGACTGGCAGCCGAAGTACTAGGTGTCGGTGAGAACAGGGTTAGGTTCGACCCGGAGAGACTCAAGGATATAGAGGCGGCTCTAACTAAGGAGGACGTCCGAAGGCTTATTAAGGATGGGGCTATCTGGGCTGAGCCCTCTGGGAGAAACGCAAGAGGGAGGTGGAAGGAGAGGCATGAGAAGAGGAGGAAGGGGCATAGAAGGGGGCCTGGAAAGAGGAGGGGGGCTAAGGGAGCTAGAGAGAATCCGCATAGGAGGTGGGTGAGCACGATCCGTAAGTTAAGGAGGTTCCTAAAGTGGCTTAGGGACAGCGGTACCATAGATACTGCAACATATAGGAAGCTACGTGCCCTAGCCAAGGGAGGGGCATTTAGGAGCTTGGCTGATCTAAAGAGACACTTGGTGGAGAGGGGTATTCAGGTGACGTAAGCTGGCTAGGGGACCTAACTATAAAGTACCCTTGAGGAGGAGAAGGGAGGGTAAGACTAACTACTACAAGAGGTACAGGATGATAAAGTCTGGACAGAAGCTCAGGGCAGTTATTAGAAAAACCAATAAGTACATAATAGTTCAGGTCGTAGAATTCGCACCTAAGGGAGATATAACCTTAGTAGGTATACATAGTAGTATCCTAACTAAGTTCGGCTGGAAGGGAGATCTGAATAACACTTCAGCAGCCTACTTAACGGGTCTAATAGCCGGGCTAAAGGCCGTTAAGATGGGCATAAAGAGGTTGATCCCAGATATAGGTCTCCACAGACCGGTGAAGGGGTGTAGGGTCTTCGCCGCTATTAAGGGGCTTAGGGATGCTGGTATTGAGGTCCCAGCCTCTGAGGAGGTGCTACCACCTGGTGAGAGAATAAGGGGTGAGCATATCCGGGCCTATGCTGAGAAGATCTACAACGAAAACATCGAGAAGTTCAACAGGCTCTTCTCCGATTACCTTAGGAAGGGTCTGGACCCAAGGGACCTGCCAAGGCATTTCGAAGAGGTTAGGGGGACTATACTGAAATTCTTTGCAGGTGGTAGCAGTGGCTGAATCTGCACCTAGCTTAGAGTCGTGGGTTCCGAGGACTAAGCTCGGTAGGTTAGTTAAGGAGGGAAAGATAGTAAGCATTAAGGAGATATTCGATAATAATTGGCTAATACAGGAACCTGAGATAGTAGACTACCTCCTACCTGGGCTTAAGTACGAGGTACTCAACATAACTATAGTCCAGAAGCAGACTGACGCTGGTGAGATCTCCCGCTTCAGAGCTGTAGTAGTGGTTGGTAACTTCGACGGCTACGTCGGGATCGGTATAGGTAAGGCTAGACAGCTTAGGCAGGCCATAGACAAGGCCTTGAGAGATGCCAAGCTAAACATCATACCTGTAAGAAGGGGTTGTGGTAGCTGGGAATGTTCGTGTAAGGATCCGCACAGTATCCCATTCATTACCTCAGGTAAGGCTGGGAGCGTTAGGATCATCCTGAAGCCAGCTCCGAAGGGAACAGGCCTAGTTGTCGGAGACGTAGCTAAGGTGCTTCTCAGATACGCCGGTATTAAGGATGTATGGTCCTGGACCTCCGGGGAGACTAGGACATCCCTCAACTTCGCCCTAGCGACGTACGACGCCCTCAGGAAGACCTACAAGTTCGTATCACCAACGGACTGGCGTAGGGGTGTATAGCGTGGTACTCTATGCTATTGTTAGAATACGGGGTAGTGCCGACGTACCATACAACATAGAGTACACCCTAAGGCTACTTAGACTTGTTAGACTCTTCCACGCGGTCATATACCCCAAGAGCCCGTCCCTAGATGGTAATCTCGAGGTAGTAAAGGACTGGGTAACTTGGGGAGAGATAAGCAGGGAAACTCTTAAGAACCTGATATCGAAGAGGGGTAGACTAGTAGGTGGGAAGCTAATTACGGAGAACGACATAAGGGAGATCTTCAGGCTCAGCAACCTGGATGAGTTAGTGGATGCTCTGTACGAGGGTAAGATATTGTGGCACAAGTACTCCGACTACGTAAAGCCTGTGTTTAGGCTACACCCCCCTAAGGGAGGTTTTAAGGGAAGCGTTAAGAAACCTTACAACGCCGGTGGAGAGCTAGGGTACAGGGGTGAAGCTATAAACGAGCTTTTAGCTAGAATGATCTGAGGTGGGAGAGCATGGTAGTCAGGAGGAGGAAGAAGAGCAGGTATATGCGCGGTATAAGGACACATGGCTACGGAAACGTCGGTCAGCATAGGAAGAGCGGTAGTAGAGGAGGTAAGGGTGCTGTTGGAATGCATAAGCACAAGTGGTCGTGGGTTCTAAAGTACTTCCCAGACTGGTACGGAAAGCGCGGCTTTACTTACCCACCGGAGATGAGGGTTGAATATAGGGAGATCAATGTAGGCGAGCTAGGAGAGCTGATCGAGTTCTTGAAGCAGCAAGGTAAGCTGGAGATGGAGGGAGATGCTTACGTCATTGACCTCCAGACTCTAGGCTACAATAAACTCCTCGGTAGGGGGAGTATAGACCTTAAGGTCAAGGTACGTGTTTACGACGCTAGTGAGACTGCCGTAGAGAAGGTTAGGAAGGCTGGTGGTGAGGTAGTAATCTTAAGGGAGGCAGCATCGCGTAGCTAAAGCTACCTCCTACTTAAACTCTAATACGTACTCCTAACTAGAAACTTGGTATTCGCTGTGGGCAGTAGGAAGAGCTTAACCACTCTCTACAGGGTACTACCCGCACTAATCTCCCTAGGGGTAGGTCTCCTAATACTCGTAAACTCCTACTACGGTATGCTACACGGTAATCCTGTATTCACATTTCTGTACAGGACGTTCTTAGGTAATATTCTACTAATGCTCTACATCACTCTCGCAGCTTACGCTACGGGCTTCGCTGCTCTCGAAGCTTTCTTGGGGTATGCTAGGTCTAGAGGTAGGGACCTCTTTAAGTACCTTGTAGACGTCCTATTAACCCTCTCCCTAGTACCTATAGTTTACCCCATAGTATCGCTTAGCAGTCTCCAAGCCGAAGTTGCAGTTCCAGGAGCATTGCTCTACTCGTTCCTAACCGTTCTGACACTTAGAGGCTTAAAGAGGAGGTCCGCACTCCTCCTTCTACTAGTGGGTCTAGTCTACACCCCACTCATAATCTTGACACTCCTTTACCGAGAGGTCGTAGAGAAGAACCTTAAGGAACTAATTAACTTGCTTACCAGTCTAGAGGAAGTAGTTAGAATTCTGGGCCTAGTCTAGCCAAGTACCCCTAAAACCGACCGCCTCCTCCGCCTTAAAGAGCGGGCTTTCAGTATAACAAACGAACGTAGCAGGTAAAAGGAGCACCTATGGGCTCTCACTCATAGAGAACTTCGGTATCTCTGTGAGA
>Ga0326760_1000036_pt1 | contig 76276 bp, 82 predicted proteins | sample GCREP_S_FD_207668 | JGI IMG/M metagenome (GOLD analysis project Ga0326760, IMG submission 207668) | Hot spring sediment microbial communities from Geyser Creek Basin, Yellowstone National Park, WY, United States - GCR.EP_S | ecosystem: Environmental > Aquatic > Thermal springs > Near-boiling... | reverse complement strand
GTCCTGGGACTGTGCATATGGCTGGGGCAGCGTCATGCCGGGCCAGGTGACGCACATATCAGCCAGGAAGACACTGGCAGGAAACTTCACGGCGGTCGGCGTGCCCCTGTGGCAGGGCACGGCGCGGTGGGTGCAGTCCATTGACATCTACGGCTTCGGCCAGTACTGCATTCTGGCGTTAATGCCGCCTAGAATCCGCGAGGTCCGGGTGGACTGGATCGGCGAGAGGACGGCGCACTTATCGGTTTACATCGACTCGCCAGGGGGTAAAGGCGCCCTCAGGGCGGGGATCTACTACGGGGGAAGGGAGGTCTACTCGGTCTCCAAGGAGCTGGATGTAGGCGCTGTAGGCGTCACGGCGTGTAACACCCTGCGCGTTGACGTCGGCCCCGTGACGCTGCTGAGAGACGGCACTTACACGATGCGCGTGGAGTACAGCTCGGAGGAGGGGAGCGACTCCGCGGAGAGGACCGTTAGAGTCGGCAGACCTGTCTATCACGTCGTGATCAGGGCCGTGCACGCTGACGGCTCGGCGGCAGCCGGCGCCCGCATATGCGTTGACAGCAGGTGCGCCCATGCGAACTCCTCCGGCGCTGCCCTGTTCGAGCTCGAGGAGGGGCGCTATACCGTCAGGGCTGAGGCCGAATATGACGTGTCAGGCATGAGGATAAGGTACAGCGGTGAGAGAAGCATCTACGTCTCGGGCAGCGCGTCAATTGACGTCGAGCTGAGGCCCGAGAGATGCGTCTACGTCCGCGAGTTCAGACTGGACAGGGCGGAGGTAGCTCCAGGCGGTGCTGTCGGCGGGTACGCCGAGTTCGTGCTCGCGAGGTGCTGTGCTGCGTGCACGGCCAGCCTGGTGGTCTACGGCTGGAACGGCGGCGAGATCGCGAGGCTGTGGGACGGGCCGATAGAGGCGCACAAGGTAATTGCAAGGAGCTTTGGCCTCACGGCGCCAGGCACGCCTGGCACATATTGCGTGACGCTAAACTTCCTCCTGGGCTTGCAGGCCTTGCCTGGAGAGGAGGTGGGGAGGGCTTGCTTCACAGTCAAGCCAGTGCCCAGAGTTGTAAGCATAGTTTACGTCACGAACGCGACAATTCCCGTGGGCGGCACCGGCGTTGTTAAGATCGTCCTTGACAGGGCGCCCGGCGGCCTCTCTGGCTACTCGCTGTGGTTCACAACGCGCCCGATTGCGCTGCTGTCGAACATAACGGCTTGCTGCCGGCAGGCCTCGCTCCAGTGCACGGTTGCCGACATCAGGATTGAGGGCGTGAGCTTCCCCGACTGGGCCAGGCTGAGCGACTGGCGTCGCGTCGACAACTACACCGTCGAGCTCAAGGCGGTTGACTTGAGCGATGCCGTCAGGCCCGGCGCGCGGAATGTCGTCCTCGCCGAGATAGCCGTCAGGGCTCTGACGTCCGGCATTGCCGTTGCCACAGTTTTCAACGAGACTCTTGACGACGACGGCGGGCACCCCATCCCCGTTGTCGTCAGGCCCGGCGCGATTTACGTGCCGGGCTGCCCGAAGCCGGTCGGCGGGGTTGTGCCTAGGGATCTAGACGGCGATGGGCTTTACGAGGATTTGAACGGGAACGGCAGGCTTGACTACGACGACGTCGTCAGGCTGTTCAGGCACTTTGAAGACCCGGCGGTGCGGGAGTGCTGGCGGCTGTACGACTTCAACAGGAACGGCCGGCTGGACTACGATGACATCGTGACGTTGTTTAGAAAAGTGCCGTGAATGTAGCGCGTTCATGAAGCCTCTCCTCCTCCTGTTGACTGCCGTAGCAGCTTTCTCGGCCTTGACGGCGCATGTTGTGCAAAGCGGCGAGTTTCTCAACGTAACGCTTGTTCTCGACAAGGCGCCGGAGGGGCTGGCTGGCTACACCATAAACATCACAGGCGGGGAGGTTGTGTATGTCAACTTCCCGCCGTGGGCCAGGCTGAGCGAGTGGAACGGCGGCGTGATAAAGGCCGTGGACCTCAACGACGAGGTGAGGCCCGGCGCGCAGAACGTGACTCTCGCGGTGATAGCGCTGAGAGCGGGGCGGAACGCGACGCTCAGAGTGGCCGCCAGGATAGACGACGACTCAGGCAACTCGCAGTTCGAGGAGATCGTCGTGACGACCCCCGCGCCGGCCTCGCGGGCTGCCCAGCTGCCCCTCCAGCGGGCGGAAGGGCAGGCACTATTGTGGGCGGCCGTTGGCGCCGCGATTACTGTGAGCACAGTAATAGGCCTCTTAACGCTGCGGGGGCGGAGGTATGTACAAACATCTCGTGAGGGAGGGCAGGAACGGGGACAAGGACAGGAGAGCTTAAGGTGAGCAACAGCCCTCTTCGGCGGCTTTCTGAGCATTGAGGGGCGCGGAGAACCGTCCGCGCCCTCATGAACGACCCCTGCGCGGGCAGGGAGGCGCTGCATCATACGCTACCGGCAACGGCAGGTGAACCACCGGGAGTCTGAGTTGGAACGGCACGTGGAGGAGCTGCCTATGGCACAATTACGCGCAGAGTCTCTTCCGTCTCGTTGTACAGCGACAGCAGGGGCCTCCGCTCACCCTCCCGGCGTCAATTAGGGTCTCGACGCGCCTTACATCCCTCTTTCAAATCCCCAGAATTACGTACCTGTCATTAACGGAATGTAACCGTAAACGTCGCGGTGCGCACTCAGTTGAATGCCGCCCGTGCATCCGTGCACGATGCCGCCTAGGCCGTCAATCCCAGAACCGCCAGGAGCCGCGCGGAACCGCGCCTCGACAACGGCATTGGGCGCTGTCACAACGGGCCTAAATTTACGTGATCGCGCGGCCCCCCTTAAGGCCTGGCGCCAACCCTCCGTCGGCTGTCTGCCGCAAAGCCCGAGCCTCTCCGGATCTCCCGACGGCCACCGCGCCCTTTCCGGGCTTGGCTAAATTTTTGCCACGATGTGCGCGAACCCAAGCGTAGAGGCTGACGATGCATAGGCGAGACCGCCAGCCTTTAATTTGTCAAGTCTAGCCGCTCCTTTTGACCAGTTCCACCATTAGTTTCTGCATCTCCAGAAGGGTTGTCTGGACGACATCTACTCTCCTTGCAAGCTCGTCTATCCTCCCCAGAAGGGCGGCCTGAACGACATCTATCCTCCTTGCAAGCTCGTCTATCCTCGCCGAGAGGCTCTTCGCGATCTCGTCGATGCGTCTGTTCGTCTCGTCTATCCGCGCGGACAGGGACTTTGCCAGGTCGTCTACGCGCTGGTTCGTTCTGCCTATTTCTGCTCTGATCTCCCTGATGTCACTTACAATCGTGCCAAGGTAAAGGACGAGGATTTCCTCGGCGGACAGCCTCTTGCCCTCCCTAATTTTCTTCAGCGCGTGCTCCGCCGCAGCCTTAAGCGCGTCGTAGGCGATGGTGGAGACGTCAGCCACAAGAGGGCCTTCTCCAGGCGTAAAAATATTTGCTTTACAATACAATACTTAGATATCATATCCAGCAGGGCTTTAACGCGGGGCCGGGTCACCATTCTTGAGCCCTCCGCCGGCGGACTCGGCCCCGGCTCCTTTCCGCGCGCAGTGCCGTGGCTTGCCTCAGAAGCCCCCCGGGGCGCAGCGCGCGGGTCGCCCCGGCGGCCGGAACACTACTGGAGTGCCTGCAAGAGCTATTTAGGGGGCTCTCGTCGTGCGGGCGGGTGAGGAGAGAGTCCGGGGTCGCCTGACCGGTGAGGACTTTGCCGAGTGCCGAAGCCGCGCCGGAATTCTCTAAATGCACTGCGGCGGGGCGGCCGTGGGCGGCGCGCGGCAGTTCTCGCTCGCAGTGGTCGAGTGGTACCGCGAGCGCGGCGATAGGAACCTGCCGTGGAGGGTCACGCGCGATCCCTGGGCTGTGCTCGTCGCCGGCGTGCTGTTGAGGAGGACCACCGCCAGGCAGGTGCTGGGAGTGTACGGCGAGTTCTTGAGGAGGTGGCCCTCGCCGCGCGAGCTCGCGGCCGCTCCCGTCAAGGAGGTAGAGCGCGCGCTGCGGCCTCTCGGCATGGAGAGAGTCAGGGCGAGGCAGCTGAAGAGGCTCGCAGCTGAGCTTCTCGCAAGGCACGGCGGCTGGGTCCCGCTCAGCCTCGGAGAGCTCGTGAGGCTCACCGGCGTCGGCGACTACACGGCCCGGGAGGTCCTGGTTGCAGTACTCGGCGCGAGGGAGCCGCTTCTGGACACCAACGCAGTGAGGGTGCTGTGGAGGGCCCTCGGCGTCAGGCCGCGCAGCTCCAGGCCGTACCTGGACCCGGAGTTCGTCGAGCTCGCGAGAAGTCTCGTGCCGCCGGGAGGCTCCCGCGAGTACAACTTCGGCCTGCTGGACCTCGCCAGGAAGGTGTGCAGCGCTAGGCGGCCTGCGTGCTTCGAATGCCCCGTGGCTGCTCTCTGTAGGGAGGCGCGGGAGGCCCCGCTTACCCGCTTACCACGCGACGGCCTCCCCCCACTGGTCAAATGCCGCAGGCCTCGCCCTCTTGAGCCTGCTCGCCGCGTCGTGTGCCAGCCTCAGCGGGAGGACGTCTCCCCCGACGCAGAGCATCTCGACGAGCCTCACGGCGTCATCGAGCGCGACCCCCGAGCCTATTGAGACATACCTCCTCCGCCCGCCGCACGTCACGATCCTGGCAATTATCTCGCCCGTCAACGGGTCCAGGACGGCGCTCCCGGACTCAACGCCGTAGAGTCTCGACTTCGCGACCCCAATTGCCGGCTTGTTGAGGACGACACCTATGTGCGACGCTATCCCAAGCCTCCGGGGGTGGGCAATGCCGTGGCCGTCGACCAGCAGCACGTCCGGCTTCTGCCTCAGCTTCATGTAGGCCCGCAGCATCGGCGTCAACTCCCTGAACGCCAGGAAGGTCGGCACATAGGGAACGGCGCACTTGCTTATTGAATGGGCCGTCTCCACCACGCGCGTGCCCGGAATCTCAACAACGACGGCGGCACTAAACGCTAGGCCGTCCCGGTAGGCGACATCGAGACCCGCGACTGTGCTGACACGCGCGAGCGGTACGGCTCTGACGCGCAAGGCCAGCGCCTCCTGCACCCTTCTGGCGGCCTCCAGGTTCAGCGGCATCCTGAAAACTCAGCCAGTATCTTCTCGATAACCTTAGTCGTGCTGCAGAGCCCGCAGTTCTTAATCTCGCGCATGCGGATGACCTCTACCTCGAGCCCGCGCTCTCTGGCCTCCCTCCTGACCTCGTCCTCAGAGACCCTCTGGTCAGGCCCGAGGAGGATCACGTCAGGCCTCACTAACTCCAGCACATCGAATATATTGCCCGGCCCCCCCATGACGACGCGGTGGACGTAGTAAACCGAGGAGAGGACCTCTGCCCTCTGGCTCTGCGGGATTGCAATTTTACGCCCCTTGAACCTCGCCGCGTTCTCGTCCGACGACACGACTGCAGTGACGTAGCCCAGCTTCCATGCCTCTCTGAGGTAGGCGAGATGGCCGGGGTGCAGTATCTCAAACGTCCCGGCGACCATGACTGATCTCACGTTCTTTATCTCGCTGGGCCTCCTCCACTCAAAGCTCGCGGCGCCTATTAATCTCAGGGCGTCCAGCAGTCCCTCCGCGTAAGACGCGGTAGCTATTGCGGTCTCAATGTCACCGACTGAGTAGTAGTACTTGGAATCCTTGAGGTACGCGCGCACGAGGTCCACGACGTGCTTGCACGCTCTGTCCTTGAGCACCAGGGTATTCAGCGCGCCCTCAAGGTTCCTGATGTAAACGGCAGCCCTATCCATTGCCTAGCGCCTTCAGCATTCTTTGGTCCCCTTCCGGCGCTCGCGCCTTGTCAGCGCGGCGGCGGGCCGCCCAGTCGCTGCTGGGCGCCCTCTGAGGCCGTCTGCGGGTCCGCAGGCGTGCCAGAGACCTCCGGGCATGTCAATGCCTCTGTAGAGCCCGCGCACGCCGCGAAGGCGCTGGCGGGGTTAAAAGCTTAAAATGCGCTGCGGCGATGGCCGCGTGGCCGAGGCCGGAGAGCTGGCAGAAGCCGCGGCAAGATTGATCGTGCGCCTGAGGGAGGCAGAGAGGCTGGCCCGAGAGGGCAGGGTTGAGGAGGCGAAGGCCGCGCTGAGGGATACAGTCAAGGAGGCCAGGGAGAGGGGTCTTGAGAGGCCGCTGCACTACTTAATCCTCAGGGTGAGGGCGCTCATAAGACGTAAAATTCAACAACGGCAAAGGGCCTCCCGCGGCACTCAACCCTCCCGAGCAGCTTGAGAATCTTTATCTTCGCGCCCGGCTTCACCACGTCGAGGGGGCACCCTTCGCACCCTGCACACTCCCCCTCAAACGTGACAATAACCCCCTCGAGCGCCTTGTGAGCCGGGACAAGCCCGACGAGCGGGCACGGCTCGACGACAACGGGAACCATCTCGCTGCCGGAGATCCTGCACCTCTGGCCCATTGACTGCCTCACACTGACTATCCTGTACGTGAGACCTGGCGCCAGCCTGCCCATGCACACGGAGTAAAGCTTGCACGCCCTGCACTCTGCGGGGACCGCGACCACGCGGAACCTGTGGCCGGTCACGGCCTGCTCTCTTGAAATTAGCGTTACTACTCTCCTCATAACGTTTAAGTCCGTGCTGCCGTTTTAGTGCATAGTGATTGTAAACGTCGTCGAGGCCTACGGCAAGCTGACAAAGAGGGACCTTAGGACTCTCAGAGTGATCGAGGCGGGCCACAAGTACTACGAGTACGTGCCGCAGGAGCTGATTGAGAGGTGGAGTAGGTGCAGGAGGGAGGAGGTGGCGCAGAGCATTAGGAGGATGCACGCTCTGGGGCTGCTGAGACGGAGCCACTCTGCCTATTTGGGCTGGAGGATCACTGCGGCGGGCTACGACGTTCTTGCTCTTCACACGCTGCGCGCCAGACAGAGAGTGGTCAGAGTCTCGCCAACGCCCATTGGCGTCGGCAAGGAGGCCGCCGTCTACGCCGGCGAGATGCCGTCCGGCTTCAAAGTTGCCCTGAAGTTTTACAGAGGCGGCGCGTCGGCGTTCCGGTACGATAAGGCGTTCAGGTCCAGAGTGCGCAAATTCAGGCACCTAAAGCAGGTTTACGAGACGAGACTCTCTGCGCTTGCAGAGTACTTTGCTCTCAGGAAGATTTTCGACGCGGGCGGGATCGTGCCAGAGCCGCTCGCGTACAATAGGCATGTCGTTGTCATGTCATATATTAACGGCGTTGAGCTGCACCGCCTGGCGGACGGCGACTTTAAGAGAATAGCCGACGACATTGTGACAACCCTCCTGGCGGCGCTTCGCGCCGGCATAATACACGGAGACCTGTCCCCGTACAATGTCATTGTCGGCGAGCGCGGCTACGTCATTGACTGGCCCCAGTGGGTGCCTGTGTGGCACCAGAACGCGGCAGGGCTTCTGCTGCGCGACATCAATAACATCGCGAGCTACTTCAGGAAGAGAGGCGTTGAGCTGCCCGTGAGTGAGGTTATGAGGGCGGCAGAGGAGGGCGGCAGCGCTGCCAGAGACTTCATTGCGGAAATGAACAAGTACCTCTTCAGGCGGGGCGTTTAATGGCAATACTGGGTCTCGACGCCGCGCCGGGCGGCTCCTTCGCCTACGCCGTTCTGGACAATGGTACTGTAGTCGAGCGGGGCGTCTCTGACGCGCGCGCGATTCTGCGGCTCCTCAAGAGATACAGGGTCAAGGTCATTGCGGTAGACAGCATGAGCGAGCTGCTAGCGAGCGGCAGGGCAATACTAGGGGCGCTGGCCCGCCTTCCCTACGACGTGTCAGTCGTCGAGGTGACGAGAGACGAACGCGGCTACAGGCGCCTTGAGGAGCTGGTGGGCGAGCACTTCGGCGTGTTCCGGAGCCGCCTTGAGCCGCCTGAGACCGCAGAGTATCTGGCCGCGCTCGCCGCGCGCGGTGCCGGCACTGCCGTCAGGCTGTTCGAGGAGGAGACCGTGATCCTGGTGTACAGGAAAATATCGCCCGCGGCGGGCGGTATGAGTCACAATCGCTTCGTGAGGAACGTCAGCCACAGGATAAGATCGATAGCGGCGAGGATAGAGGCAAAGCTGAAGAGCGCGGGGCTTGACTACGACCTCTTCATCCGCAAGGAGTCCGGCGAGATCACTTCAGCCAAGTTCGTCGTTTATGCAGGCAAGGAGGTCGTGAGAAGGTACGTGAGACCAATGCGGAGCATTGACGTCTCAGCCGTTATTTACTCGACGCCGGCCAGAGGCAGCAGGGGCCCAGTCCGCGAGTGCCATTTAATAGTTGGGGTGGACCCCGGCGCTGTTACAGGTATCGCCGTGCTTACTCTCAGCGGCGAGGTTCTCGACACTGTCGCTCGCAGGGGCCTCTCCCGCGGCGACATTATAAGGTACGTGCACCAGTGGGGCATTCCGGTAATGATCGCGACCGACGTCAGCGAGGCGCCTGAATTCGTGAGGAAGCTCGCTGCCATGTGCGGGGCGGCGCTCTACACGCCATCGCGAGACTTGACAACGGAGGAGAAGGCGCGGCTAGTAGAGAGGCTGGGCGTTCAAGTGAGAACGTCGCACGAGCGCGACGCGCTCGCCGCAGCGTACAGGGCGTATCAGGAGCACAGGCAGAAGTTCGAGCGCCTGGAGAGAGAGTTCGGGAGCGTGCTTGAGCCAGGCGAGCTTGAGTACGCCAAGGCTCTCATAGTCCGCGGGCTCTCAGTGGCGCAAGCTGTCTCCGAGGCGATTAAGAGGCGCGAGAGCCGGGAGGTGCGCATTGTGCGCGTCACCGTTGAGAGGCCGCGTGCCGCGGCTGACGAGGGCCTTCTATCGCGCGTCAGGGCGCTGGAGTACGAGAACCAGCAGCTGCGCAAAGAGCTAGACGCTCTGCGCGCAGAGTACGCGCAATTGCGGAGACTCCTCGAGGACGAGAGGTGGCGCGACGTAAAGTACAGGGAGCTGCAAATGCGGGCGGAGTCGCTGGCACGCGCACTGAGCGAGAGAGATGCAGAGATAGAGCGCCTCAAGAGGGCGCTGATCGAAATTCTTATCAACTACGGCACTAAATACCGCATAATTCACGCGTCGGAACTTGTTAATTGTAACGGGAGCGAGCCTTACGGCTCAATCTGCAAGAATGTAGAGACCATCGAGGAGGCCGTGGCTCGGGGAGTGTCAGGCGTTCCCCTGCGGCAGGTCGCGCGGCTCCAACTCGGCGAGTTTTACGTCGTGGACGCACATGCCGTCAGAGAGCTGACGGAAGTTCTGAAGAAGCGGGTGGGGAGCGGGGAGCGTGTCGTTGACCTGAGGAGGGTGATTGAGGAGTACAGGAGAGGTCTTCTGGGCGGCTGAGAGTCAGAACACGGAAATCTCCCCCCGCAATAAGCTCTCGGTGAGCTGCGTAATCCTACCCAGCTCCTCAGCCGCAATGGCCTCGGCCTCTCTCTTGGTGTCGCTAGTGAGCTCGCCACCTACTATCTCTACGCTGAGGAGCTCGGGCTCGCTTATCGGCCTCCCTATCTGTGAGACTATCTTTACATATACCTCGTGCGCGTCTTTCACCTGCTGGTACACCCTGCTTGCAATCCTCTGGGCCAGCGCGTTGTAGATCTTGCCGACGTGGCTGACAGGATTCTTCCCTGCGGCGGCCTCTAGCGACATGTACCTCGTCGGCGTTATCAGTCCGTTAGCCCTATTGCCCCTGCCGGTCATGCCGTCATCGCCGTGCTCAGCCGACGTGCCTGTGACTGTTAGGTAGAATATCCCGTGCTCCGGCCTGTCCGCCGCGTTTACGGTCACGCTGACGTTGTAGTCTGGCGCTATTTTTGACGCGAGGTCCTCGACTGCGCGCTTCACCCCCTCCTTCACCGACAGGTAGTGGTCTCTGTCCTTGACGAGGTGGCTTATCATTGCAGCAGCCACTATTAGCTTCACGTCCCTCCCCACGCGCATGCCCATGACTTTAACGTCCTCTCCGACCTCTGGGAACCTCGCCTTGAAGTCTCGCGAGTTGAGCACCCGCTCCGTCTTGTAGACGAGTTCCTCCAGCGGCGTCAGAGGCGCGAAGCCAACGCCAACGGATGTGTCATTTGCCAAGGGCACCCTGCCCATGCCTAGCTCGTATATGCCCACGAGATCTGCAGACCCCTGCCCTATCCTGTAATCGATCACCACATGCACGTCAGGATCGAGGAATCTGAAGTACTGCTTTATCCAGTCTCTGGCGGCCTTGATTACAATAGGCCCTATGGGCACTTTCACGGTGCCCTCCTTTGTCCTTACTTCGTACGTGGCCCTGCCTGACATCAGTATGTAAATTGGCCGGAGGATCTCGCCACCGCCAAAGCGCGGAGCTGACTGCCCGCCGACAATTAACGTCTTGTCGATGTTGTGATGCAGAATGACCCCAAACTGCTTGAGGTAATACATCGAGAGATACCGGCTGGCATACTCGGAAATCCCATCGGCGATGTAATCGGGGTGGCCCTGCCCCTTCCGCTCCACCACCTCAACTTGTTTTTTTACCGTTGGTACGGCCTCTAGCCTGCTGACAATGATCATGCTGTGGCGTCAAGCGATGAAATATAGACGACTTGAGACCCTCGGATCACTATTCTGCCGTGGCGCGCCACCGGTTCTCCTGTCTCGCCAAGCTCCGTTGCGTCGTCAAGCACGAGATTCATGCAGTTATCGTAGGCCGTCAGTACTCCTTTAACAGCGACACCGCCCTTGAGTCTCGCCACGACTTCCTTATTCAGCATCTTCACGAGTGACTTTATTGGAGACGGCATTCTAATCTGCTGCGCCGTCCTCGACATGTTACGACGAGAGCCGGAGCCAATATAAAGTTGCTCTCCCGCCCCGCTGCCCGGCCGGCGGCGCTGAGCCTGCCGCGCGAGACGGTCTCGCGCGGTCGCAGCAGCCCCCTGGCGAGGCCCAAAGAGCTCAGGGACTGCGCCGCGGGCCCTACTCCCGTCTCTCGTACGCTAAGACGTCGTCGATCCACTCAACGTGTGCCATTAGCGTCCGCCTGCAGCAATATCTCGTGAGTCCCAGGCTGTCGAGCACGTTACCCGGGCTCTCACCCGCCAGTACGCGCTGTTTAAAGACAGCATAAAGGTGCCCGAGTGGCCTGCCGCAAGTGAAACACCGGACCGGGATTATCATCTGTACGCCTTCTGTCTTTTGCTTCTGGCGTGCTTGAGACCGGGCTTCTTGGGCTCCGCGCGCCGCGGGTCTCCCCTAAGCACATAGGGGTCGTACTTCTCATAAAGCTCCTCTAGTTCCTGGCTCTGGAAGTATGCAACGAGACCCCTTGCAATTGCTATTCTCACGGCGGTTGCCTGGCCCATGAAGCCGCCGCCCGACACTTCAATGTCTATGTCAACCTTTCTCGCGAGCTCCCCGGCCAGGATTAGCGGCTCTATCATCTTGAGCCGGGCTACCTCAACGGGCCACAGCTCGAGCGGGTATCTGTTAATCCTGACGCGCCCCACCCCCGCTCTGATGACTGCTTTTGCAATTGCCGTCTTCTTCTTGCCCACCGACACTACAACTCTGGGCGCCTCTCGTAGCACCTCGACTCCTAGGACGCGCAGGCTCATCGCTCAGGCGAGTGACGAGCGCTGTTAAAAACTTACCTGCAGGCTCACTGCGAGCCCGGGGCGCCGGTCTTACTCGCCAGCAGCTGGGCGGTCTTGCGCTCCCACAACTCTCTCGCGCGCCTCCACCTCTCCCACGCCAGCGGCTCGAGCAGCCGCCACACCTCCTCGAGGGTGGTGTACTTCAGCATGGGCTTAGCTCTTAGCTTAGCCTCGGGAATCTCGTAAATCACAAGGCGCCTCCGCTGCATGAGTGCGAGCGGCACTGACATGTATACTCTAAGTCTCTTGAGGGCCCAGAGCCCCCTCCACTGCTTCCTGGGGAGCATCCCTCTTACAATTCTCTTGAAGACGCGGTCCGGCCTTCTTGGAATCTTAGGCCCCGCCTTCTCCGGGTTGTAGTGAGTGCGCCACTCACTTATCTTCCTCGCGAACCAGAGGGTTACCACTCTGCTGCATCCCGTTATTACTATTTTCTCTGCGTTTATCACGTAAACCCAGAGCTCTGGCTTGCTTAGCAATACCCTGACGATGTAAGTCGCAAGCCTCCCCGCCACATGCCCCGCGCCGTCTATTACTATCTCGCCTCTCTCGGGCAGCTGCGAGATGTCCAGAGGTACTCTTGTCACGCTCGGCGCCTGCGCGCTTGCCGTCGCGGCACTCATATGACTATCTTGACGCCGCTGCCCTTCGGGCTCCTGCGGATTACCTCCGGAATTGTCAGCACCTCGCCGCCCGCCTCGAGAACCTTCTGTACAGCGCTCTTCGAGACCTTGTACGCCGCGACGGTAACTCTCTTCCTAAGCACACCCCCGCCCAGAAGCTTGCCTGGTATTACAACACTGTCGCCATCTTTGACATAAGATAGCTTCTCAAGCTTGCCGACGTTGACCACAACTCTCCGCCTGCCGGGTCTCTCGAGCAGATCAGCAACGGCGCTCCAGATTCTAGCAGAGTTTAGTGCCGCTGCCTTCCGCAGGAATCTAGTCAGCATCCTCAGCTGCCTGTTGGTGGGGCCGGTTGGATTGGGCGGCATGCCTGCCGGCTCTGGGCATGCTTTAAAGGCTTAGGTGCCTCTCACTTGCCCTGAGAGTAGTCCGCCGCCCTCTGCATTAAAGTCTCCAGAAATCTGGACATCTTTTTCTTGATGATACTAAACGTCTCTCTCAATACTGTATCAATGTCGTAGTTTCCGAATGACTCAATCCAGAAGACATACTTGTACTTGTCCCACTCGACTACCAGCCCGTCGCCGCATATATCTTTGCACGCCCACGCCCTGTTGAATGTGCACTCCAGCGGGTCTTCGAGGTTCTTGCATATATCCTTGCAAATTTCCCTGCACCTATCGTCCTTGATTACAACTCTTGGGTAGTAGTAGTAACTCGCAAGGGCTGCTTGCCACTTTGCGTGATCTCTCGCTCGCCCGAGCCTTGCGTAGGCCTCTAGCACTATGCTTTGCCCCTTGACGAGCTTCACAATGGGAACCTCCTTGTAGACCGGGGCCACGTCCGGCCTGTCGGAGACTAAGTGCCCGGAGTAGACCATCACGTCATCGCTAGCTGTGACGTTTAGCGTCAGTCTGACAGTGCACTCAGAGGGGTCCACTACTCCCGTCTCGCAGTCCTCAATTGACGGGAGCGCGTGAAGCGGCGTTGTCAGCGGAATTAGCGCGAGTCTGTGTGCCAGCATTTCGTCATACATGGCCGAGGTGTTTGTTATCACGATCACAGTGTCTATTGCGAGTGCAGGAAGCTCTGCGATGATGACCCTTCTGAGCGCGTTAACGAGCGATGGGCTAACGCCGTCCACTATTGCCTTCAAGAACAGGGGAGTCTTCTCTACGACTTTGACCGCCGGCATTACTGCGAGCGACCCCTACCTGGTGGGTTTCTGCTTTTTGCCCCTCCAGATCGCGTAGAGAGAAATTCCATTCACTTTAGTCACTTTGAATCTCACGCCGGGAATGTCGCCGAGCGACCTCCCCTCAGGCCCGCCTATGCGCTCAATTATCACCTCGTCGTGCTCATTGATGTAATTCAGACTGCCGTCAAGCGGCACGAAGGCCGTGACCACCTTGCCATTCTTAACCAGCTGAACCCTAACGCACTTCCTAACGGCGGCGTTTGGCTTCCTCGCCTCGACGCCTACCTTCTCGAGCACAATGCCCCGCGCCATCGGCGCGCCCTCCAGCGGGTCGTATTTCTCGACAAGGCCGAGCATCCTCCGCTTGTAGTTTATATCGCTCCATCTGAATTTCTGTCTCTTCCTCTTGATCCTGCCGCCCGCAAACAAACCGCTAGGCGACTTCTTGCCGGGCACGGCAGTGCCGCTCCCAGCGTATAAAAGCCTTAGCACAGGCGCTCACGTGAGCACTATCTTGTCAATGTCATAGTATCGTTTTGCCAGCAGGCGCGCCCTTGCTATGTTGCGCCCGTTCCTGCCTATGGCTATGCCCTTGTCCCCAGAAGCCACTGTCGCAATAGCAGTCTTCGTGCCGGACGGCGCCTTGACGACTTTCACCATGATAACTCTCGCGGGGTAGAGGCTGTTCTTGATGAGCTCCTCCGGCGTGTCCCCGGTCTCCACCACCTCCACGTCCCTCCCAATAACCTGCCTGAGAAGCTTTACATTAGAGCCGCCGCGCCCCACGGCCATCGCGGCCTGGTTTTTTGGCACCACGTAAATGACCCTGGAGTACTCGCTGTCGAGAATGACGTCGAGCGGCGTCACGCCAGTTACGCTCTCGAAGAGCGTTGCGAATCGGATCTCCTCCTCGGTTAGCCTTATCTCAGGCATGACGCTCAACCAGCTTTAGGATCTCGCTCTGCCCTGGGTCCATAACTGCCATGGCCATTATCTTGTGCGGCCTCTTCGCGGCGGCGCCGAGCTCAATGCTGGAGCCCGGGAAGATAAACACAGGAACCCCGGCGAGCCTGGCGTAGTGCTCGATGTCGTCGCGCGCCCACTTGGGAGCGTTTGCAGCTATTATCACAAGCTTCGGGGAGCCGGTCAAGAGCGCCTTTTTCGCCTCCTTAAATCCTATTGCCACCCTGCCTGTCGACATTGCGACCTGGAGCTCCCTGCCTATGTCAATCATAGCACGCAAGTTTTCGCGCCCCTAATTAAAGTTATAGCTGCATCAGCAGGCGCACCATGCCGGTGCCTATGGGTGTGTACTTCCCCGCTATTATGCTCTCCACGACGCCCTTGAAGTGCTCGGGCTCTCCCCTCATTGCTGCCTCGAGCAGTGTCTTGACGGTTACCTCAAACGCAGCGCGCGCGAGCGGCGACTCCTTGGCCCTCACGACGCCGTGGCGCCCGATGGGCCTCACCCTGCCTGACCACGTCATTGCATCAGCCACCAGGTACATGTGCCTAATATCGACGTCAAGCCCCTGCTCGTCGAGGACGCGCTTTATCTCTCTCGCAATTAGTGCCTTCGCGGCCTCGATGCCCAGAACCTCCTCAACCTCGTGCAGGTTGTTACTGTAAGTTCTGGTCTTGTCGACTTCCTCAAGCTGCAGCACTGCCTCAAGATTCGTGCCCTCCGTGATTATGAACCACTCATTATTTGTCGAGTCATACTGTATCACGACCTTCTTTACTCCCCTTATGCCTGAGATTCTTGTGTTAAGAACCTTGTCGCGAACCTTTCTGAGCTTCAGTATATCCGGCGTGTTCAGCATTATCGTGATACTGCAATCTTGCACCGCCACGCTCAAGTCTCTCCCCCGAATCTTGCTCACGGCCCTTCTGACGTCTTCTACGCTCAAGCCGCGGTATTTCAATTGCTCTGAGTCCAGTGTTATGGTAATAGTGCCTGCTAGGTAATCGACGTCTACCTCCCTCGCGACGGCATTCACAGTCACTTGCTGTATCTTTTTCGCGACAGACTCCGCCGCATCTCTACTCTTGTTGTGCGGCGGCTTGAGGTAGACGTACATCAGCGGTATCGAGGGCGCCCTCCTGGCGTCGACGATCTCTACCATTCTCGGCAGGCCCTTGGCCATCGAGAACTCCTTGAGACCCGCGTAGTGGAAAGACCGGAGGACCATCTGCGTGCTGGGCTCTCCGATTGACTGCGCCGTGACTATTCCGATGGCCTCGCCGGGATCTATGAGCGACGAGATGTAGGACTTTAGAACGCGGTACACAAGCTGCAGCGCTTTCTCATCGCTTAGGTCGCGTATTGCGCTCTCGAGCTCCCTGTAGAGCGGCTTCGGCAGTAAGTTCAAGAGCTTAGCCAGCAGCTCCTGTCTCGACATCATGTCCCGACCCTCGCGGCCAGCCTTAACACGCCCATGTCAATAATCTTACCGTGGTCAGAGCGGCTGACGTCAACTCCATCCCCGCCATAGAGTGGCTGCAATAGCAGCGTGCCGCCGAATCTCACCGTGCCGTCGTACGCCACGTAGATATCTTGCAGCGCGTTTATTAGGCGCCTCTGCATGTAGCCAGACTGGGCCGTGCGCACTGCCGTGTCAATGAGGCCGTCTCTGCCTGCAGCTGCGTGGAAGAAATACTCAATCGGCGAGAGCCCAAACTTGAAGGCGCCTTGCACGAAGCCGCCGGCGTGCGGGCCTATGTCGTCAGCGGGAAAGTGCGGCAGCGTGCGTGTCCTGAAGCCCCGCCTGATGCGCTCGCCTCTAATAGTCTGCTGGCCCAGAACTGCGACCATTTGCACGATATTTATGATACTGCCCCGGGCCCCAGTCTTGGCCATTAGGTAGCCCTCCGAGTTCTTCGCGAGGTACCTCTCCACGACGTAGGCGGCCTCCTCGCGCACCTTCGAGAGAATTTCGGCAATTCTATTCTCGAATGTCTCGTGAACCGTGAGGCCGGGCATCGCCTCAAGACGCCCACTCCTGTAGTCGTTCAGCAGCTCGTAGGCCTTCTCAATGCCGCTCTTTACAATTCTATCTATCTCCTCATACGCCTCCCGCGGCAAGTGCAGCGAGTCCATTCCGAGAGAGAAGCCGTGCAAGTCCAGGAACCTCAAAAACACCCGCAGCGACGAGTCGAGCCACCGCCTCGCAACCTCTGGTGAGTAGTCCCTTGCGATTCTGTGCCATAGGGAGCCGATCTGCTCCGCGCCGATGGACTTCTTGTCAAGAACTCCCTTAACGAGCTCGCCATTAATTACAATAATCCACTCGTCCCTGTCGCACCTGAACGCGTCTTGACACTTGCTCTTAAACGCCGTGGGCTGCACCCAAGTTAAGTCCCTCGGGAGGAAGTGAGAGATAACTTGTTTGCCCGTCCACAGCTCTACAGGGTGCAATATTGCCGGCTCAGGCGGGTCCTCTGCTGACATCCCGGCGCCTAGGAGATATGCCAGCTCCCTCTTTGTGATAAACGTGCTCTTATGCGACAGCAGGTAGGCACCTATGATGTAGTCCTGCCTCGCCCCGATTATGGAGCCGCCGTAGCGCGGGGTTATTATCTGCTTCTCCACCAGCATGAGCGTCCTCGCCTCCGCCCTTGCCTCTTCAGTCTGAGGGGCGTGGAGATTCATCTCGTCCCCGTCAAAGTCAGCATTGTAAGGCGGGCATACTGACAGGTGAAGCCTGAAAGTCCTGCCGGGCAGCACCTTGACAATGTGTCCCATCATTGACACCCTATGGAGACTTGGCTGCCTGTTGAAGAGCACGACGTCCCCGTCTATCAGGTGTCTCTCAACGACCCAGCCGGGTGCCAGCCGCTCGGCAAGCGCCTTCCTGTCCTTCACGTATCTCAAGTCAATTCTCCTCCCCTCTGGTGTTATCACGTAATTGGCGCCTGGCCACACGTCAGGCCCCCTAATCACGAGCTCCCGCAGAAAGTCAATATTCCACTCGGTCACCCTCTCGGGCACGGTCACAATCTTTGCAATCTCGTAGGGCACGCCCACCTCATTTATGCTGATGTTCGGGTCCGGGCTTATTACGGTGCGGGCCGAGAAGTTCACGCGCTTGCCGGAGAGCGAGCCGCGGAACCTCCCCTCCTTGCCCTTAAGTCTCTGCGCCAGGCCCTTTAGGGGCCTCCCGCTGCGATGCTTAGCCACGGGTACGCCGGGCAGCTCGTTGTCAAAGTACGTCGCGACGTGATACTGCAGCAGGTCCCACAGGCTCTCAATGACGTTCGTAGGAGCGCCAGTTTCTATCGCCATTTTCAGCTTCTCATTCATCCGTATAATGTCCACGAGCTTGTGCGTCAAGTCATCCTCTGACCTCACGCCACTTTCAAGCTGTATTGATGGTCTCACGTGCGGCGGCGGGACTGGCAGCAGCCGCAGTATTGCCCACTCGGGCCTGGCGACTGCCGGGTCTATGCCCAGCAGCTCTAGGTCCTCCCCGGGGACTTTGGCGAGTCTCTCTCTCAGAGTCTCTGGATCTAGCTTTACTAGCGCGCCGCCCTCTGTCTCCTCGTAAAAGTAGTACGGTCGCTCGAACTTCATCTTATTCTTCTTATGCCCGCAGTGCGGGCATACTGCTCTCTCGGAGGCCTTCTTGCGTATTTTCTCGTGGAGGTTGAGTGCAAGGAGCCTCCACCTCTGCCTGAGCCTAGCTAGCCTCTCTCTGTATCGCTTTATCTCGTCATTTCTCAACATTATGCGCCCGCAGTTTGGGCACGTGGCCCTGAGTATGTCATAAATCATGCGGGCAAACCCGACGTGAATTACGGGCTTGACAAGCTCTATATAACCGAAGTGTCCGGGACACGTGTCGTAAGCGTGCCCGCACGTCTCGCAGCGCGCCCCGGGTTCGGCAACGCCGAGCCTTCTGTCAGTAATACCACCCCTCACGGGCAGGCCTCCCTCGTCGTAGACCTCTGATGTCGTAATTTCCATGATTGCGTATTTTCTCACTATCTCTGGGCTGAGCAGCCCGAATTTAGCTGACTTGATGGCTTTGAGTGGCACTGTCTCTACGCTCTCAGCGAGCGACACCAATCTCTTTGCGCATCAGTATAAAAAGCCTCTAGCAGAACGACCCCCCAGCCCTTTTTGGGCGCCCTCCCGGTACGCGAGGGCCGCCGGCTGGAATTTAGCGACATACTGCCTTCTACTCCAGTACTTCCGTTAATTCCAGCCTGGGATATATGCCAAGCGCAATGAGCTCCTGCAGCAAGAGCTTGAATGCATAGGGCACTATAACTCTGGCGAACTGACCCGCATCGCCGTGAATGGGACACCTCGGCCTATTGATCCTCGCGTCCAGATAAGCGGGAAGCCCGCAGAGCTCGCAAACGTACATCGCGTACTTGTCGCTGGACTCCACGAGCCTCTCGTAAAGCAGCGCAGAGGCTCCATGCGCTATGAAGACGTCCCTTTCCATCTCGCCGAGTCTAAGCCCGCCCTCGCGCGAGCGCCCCTCAGTCGGCTGTCTAGTGAGGATCTGCACGGGCCCCCTCGCCCTTGCGTGAATCTTATCAGCAACCATGTGGTGCAGCTTCTGGTAGTACACAATGCCTATGAACACATCGGCAACGAGTTTCTCGCCGGTCATGCCGCTATACATGACCTCCTTCCCGTCCCATCTGTAGCCGAGCTTCAGCAGGAGCCTTCTCAGCTCGTCCTCCTTAATGCCCTCAAACGGCGTCGCGTCAACAAGCGCGCCCATCAGGGCGCCGACCTTCCCCGCCATGCTCTCCAGAAGCTGGCCAACCGTCATGCGCGACGGCAGTGCGTGTGGGTTCACTATGATGTCAGGCACTGTGCCGCTCTCAGTGAACGGCATGTCTTCGTGCCTCAGCAGCATTCCGGCAACGCCCTTCTGCCCGTGGCGTGATGCAAACTTGTCCCCCAGTTCGGGAATTCTAAGCTCCCTCAGTCTCACCTTCACAAGTCTGTTGCCCTCCTGCGACTCAGTTATGACGACCTTGTCGACAATGCCTCTCTCGCCGCGCCTCACGGCGACGGACGAGTCCCGCCTCTCCTTTATGATGCGCTCGGCCTCAAGCGTCGTGTAGAATCTCGGCGGCGACGTCTTGCCTATAATCACCTCGCCGCTGCTCACATAAACCTCGGGCGGTGCAATTCCGTCCTCGTCTAGGTGGCTGTATGCCTCGGGCCCTCTGTAGCCCTTGACAGAGCTATCAGGTATTTCTATTCTGTCCTCCTCGCCGCCCGGATACTTCTGCTCCTCGGTCTCGTAGGTCCTGTAGAACACGGAGCGCATCATGCCGCGCTCAACAGCTGCCCTGTTCAGGATAACGGCATCCTCCATGCCGTAGCCGGCAAGGGCTAGAAGCGCCACCACAGCGTTCTGGCCCGCCGGCCTTCTTGAGAGGCCAATAAGCTCCAGCCCGCGCGTGGTGACTATAGGCCTCTCCGGGTAGTAGAGCATGTGGCCTCTCGGGTCGAGCTTGTAGAGGAAGTTAAGCTGCGGCAGGCCCAGCGACTGCTTTGCCATGGCCGCCTCGTACTGATTGCGCGGCGACTGGTTGTGCTCTAGGTACGGTATGATTGACGCCACGGCGCCGAGTATAGCAGACGGTATTATCTCTACGTGCGTGTAGCCGCTAAGATCTCCGCGGGGGTCTACTGCTATTCTCGCGTTCTCCTCCTCGTCCGCGTCGAGATACTCAATAACGCCCATCTTTACTAGGTCGTCCCAGCTGAGCTCGCCGCGTCTCACTCTCTCGACTACCTCCTCCGTCAGCTTGAGCTTTCCACTCTCAACGACGAGAAGAGGCCTCCTGAGGCGCCCTCCATCACAGTTCACGCACACCGCGTTGTTAAGGTAGGCGATATTGATCTCGTAGCTTATCTTCCCCTGCCTTCTGAGGCTCCGCACTGTATTCACAAGCTCCTCGGGATTTGTGTGAATGCCTATCAACCTCCCGTTGAGGTACACCTCGGCGCCGCGCACGCCCTTCTCTCTCGCCCTCAGTATTGGCACGACCTTGAGGCTGTACAGTAACTGCTCTACCTCCTCCTCGTCAATTCCGCCCGTCACCTCAGCCAGCAAGGCCAGGTTCTTCACTAGGCCCACGTTCTGGCCCTCGGGAGTCTCGACGGCACACAGCCTGCCCCACTGCGTCGGGTGGAGGTCGCGCGCCTCAAAGTGCGGCTGGGCTCTGGACAGCGACGAGACCACCCGCCTGAGATAACTAAGCGTCGAGAGGTAGTCAGTCCTGTCGAGCAGCTGCGAGACGCCGGTCTTGCCGCCGACCCAGTTCCCGGTGGCCAGCGCCTGCCTTATTCTCTCGGTTATGATGTCCGGTCTTGCTATTGTCTGCAGGTGCGGTATCCTCCCTCTGGCGTAGTACTTCTCAAGCTGGCTCCTTAGCTCTTGCAAGAACTGCTTGAATACTGTCCTGAAGAGCTGCGCTATCAAGTCGCCAACGAGCCTCACCCTCTTATTTGCCACATGGTCCTTGTCATCAGGTTTTCTCCTGCCGAGCTGCAGCTCCACAAGCCCCTTGACTATCTGCCCGAGCATGAGGGCCTTCCTCAGCCGGATCTCCTGTTGCTTTTTCTCGTCTGTCGCCGTCGTGCCCAGATGCGGCAGGAAGTATTTATCCAGCATCTGAAGGGCCCTCTCAACTCTCACGGGCCTGGGCTGCCCCACGGCAACCTTGCCGCCTATGTAGTCCAGCGCGTCCTCCTGGGTCGCGGCCAGCTGGCTCGCGATCACTAGAGACGGCAGGAGCTCCTTTTGTATCTCGGGGTCGTCCGACACCGCTCTGACTATTTCCTCGTCTGTCGCAAGGCCCAAGGCCTTCATGTAGATCGGGAACGGAATTCTCACGGGTATTGCTGACAGTATGACGTAAATAATGCCGTCTCTGTGCAGTTCTACTGTTACCGTGCTCCTGTAGCCTATGCCTGTCGAGGCAACCTTTGCGATGTACTTAACAGATGGCCTGTCACCCTCATCATAAATCGGCCTGTCCGTAACCAGGTCCTCTTGAGATATTACCACTCGCTCGCTGCCGTTAATTATGAAGTAGCCGCCAAAGTCTTCTGGGTCCTCAAATTTCTTAACGTACTCCTCTGGCTTGAGTCTCGTCAAGTTACACCTCTTAGACTTAACCATTATTGGCAGATCACCAATGTAGAACTTGTCAGTGATATAGGGCTCGTCGTCAACATATAGAGTTGCAACAAGTTTCATCGGCGCGGCGTAAGTCGCGTTGCGAAGCCTTGCCTCCATCGGGAATATGAGCGACTCGGAGCCGTCGCTCTCCTTTATTCTGGGCCACTCTACTTCAATTCTCTCAAGGATTATTCTGAGCCCCTTTATCTCTGTCTCAATAACCTTGAACTCCTCTATTATTTTATGCAGCTTCCTTTCAAGAAAATCGTTGAATGACTTTATCTGGTGATATACGAGGCCCCGGTCTTTAATCAACCTCTCGACTAGGGCCCACCTGTCGTCACTAGTCGGGAACTCCTCCTCTCGCGAGCTCTTGATTACCGGGAGTAGAGAGAGCTCTGGCATGGCTGCCTATCCCGGCACGACGAGGCGGTAACACACTACCTCCTCGGCCGTCGGGAACTCCTCGACTATTTTCAGTATATCTCCGGGCCTCGCGCCGGCATACTTAACAAGGGGGTCGCTGGCTCTGATCCAGGGGAGTTGCCACGGCTTCAGTCTCAGCTTCTTGAGGAGCTCCTTTGCCTGCTCTCTGGGTATGACAGAAACGTCCTTAACGCCAATGACTATTCTGCCCACAGAGAAAGAGATCTCCAGCTTAGTTTATAAAAAATCTGCTGGAGCCGGCTGGCCTATACCTTCCTGCCAGCGTATTTGGCCACCGCGGCCCGGATCTCCTCGACCATCTTCTCGATGAATTTCGTTATCTCCTCCTTGGCTGCCTCGTTGGTCACCTCCATTCTGAGCCTCGGCAAGCGCTTAACGGTCTCGAGCTCTCTGAGCACCGACGCCGGAACTCCGGCTTCAACGGCCTTCAAGCCCTCCTCGTAGAACGTGTGGATAGCCTTGGCGAGTAGGAAGTTCTTGAGGGGCGAACACGGCGTGTCTACTGGGTTGTATGCGTCCTGCTTCAGGAAGCCCTCCCTGATCAGATAGGCAGCGTTCATTATGTGCTTCTCGTACTCGCTCAGCGCCTCTGTGCCGAGGATCCTGACGATCTCTGCGAGCTCGGCCTCCTTGACCAGCAGAGACTGGAACTCGTCCCGTATTTTCTTCCACTCCGGCGATACGTTCGCGGACCACCACACCTCGACCGTGTCGACGTAGCGCGAGAACGCGAGGAGCCAGTCTATTGCGGGGTAGTGCCTCGCGTAGGCGAGCTTCGCGGACAGCGGCCAGAACGTGCCCACGAACCTGAGGGTGTGCGACGTGACCGGCTCTGTGAAGTCGCCGCCGGGCGGGCTTACGGAGGCGCATATCGTGACGGAGCCGACGCGCTCTTTCTTGCCTAGAACCCTCACGCGGCCGGCGCGCTCGTAGAACTCGGCAATCCTGGTCGGCAGGTAAGCCGGGAAGCCCTCCTCTGACGGCATCTCGCCTATACGCAGCGCGACCTCCCTCATGGCCTCGGCCCAGCGCGACGTCGAGTCCGCCGTCAGGAGAACGTCGTAGCCCTGATCTCTGAAGTACTCGGCAATCGTTACGCCCATGTAGACTGACGCCTCCCTCGCGGCCACGGGCATGTTAGACGTGTTGACGATAATTATAGTCCTCTCCAGGAGCGATCTGCCGGTCGCGACGTCCTTAAGCTTCAGCAGCGTGTGCAGCGCGTCGGCAGCCTCGTTGCCGCGCTCGCCGCAGAGCACTGGCACGATTATCCTGGCCTGCGCGAACAGGAACAGCGCCCTGAGAAGAACCGTCTTGCCGGTGCCGAAGGGGCCGGGAACCGAGGCAGTGCCTCCCCTGGCTACCGGGAACATGGTTTCAATGACCCGCTGGCCTGTAATTAGAGGCTCCGTCGGCGGGAGCTTCTCCCTGAAGGGCCTCGGCTTTCTAACGGGCCACTTGTGCCACATCTTGACCTCCACCACTCCGTGCTTTGTTCTGACCCTGGCTATGACGTCGTCAACCCTATGCTTGCCCTCGGCAATCCACTCGACAACGCCTGGCGTGTTGCCCGGCAGCGGCGGGTACATTACGTAGTGTGTGGTCAGCTCTGTCTCCTTGACGTGGCCCAGGATGTCGCCTGGCCAGACCTCCTCGCCCGGCTTCACGTCTGGCATGAACTCGAACTCTGCGTTCAAGTCGAGCGGCGGCGCCTTGTCATACCCTATGCCTCGTGCCACGAACGGCCTCTTGAATATCTCCTCGATGAACTTGAGAGGCCTCTGCACCCCGTCGTAAATCTTGCCCATTATCGTCGGCCCGAGCCACGCGCTGAGCGGCTCGCCGGTCCTTATGACCGGCTCGCCCGGCCTGAGACCGGTGGTGTCCTCGTAGACCTGAACGAATACTTTGTCTCCCTGTATTCTGACAACCTCGCCGAACAGCTTAAGCTCGCCGACGAAGACGAGCTCGTAAAGCTTAGCGCCGGGAAGGTCTGCTTTGATGACGGGGCCAGAGATGTATTCTATCTTGCCGACTCCACTACCGCTCATGTACCTCCGCGTATACTAGATGTTTTAAGTCTTCCATCATGTTTGAGAGGAGCGTTTCAATTGAGTAGTCGACCATGATCGAGCCGTCTTTAGAGGCAACTATGATGCCGCCCCTGATGTCCCTCTCGGCTACGATGCCGGTAATGCCCATGTTTCTCGCAACGGCCTCCACAACACCTCTGTCCCTCGGCGAGACATATATCACGACGTCCCTCGACTGTACGTACTTGAGCGAGCTTTCAAGAAGTCTCGCTAGCAGTCTCGCGTACCTCTCCGACCCCCTAAGCTTGTCTATCTCGCTGTACACAGCCTCTATTAAGTCTCTGAGCATCTGTTCGTACGTCTCCGCAACTACCTCTCTCGACCGGATTAACGCCTCGAAAAGCAAGCGCTCTCGCTCGAGAGCGACCTCGCTCTCTACGCTTGAAATTTTCTCAGAGAATTTCGACAACACTGCGTGGGCCTCCCGCTTGAGTCTCGTCTCGATCTCGACTGGAATGTTTTTCTTCAACTCCTCGAGCTCGTTTATTTTGCTGCTCACCAGGCTCGCAAAGAGCGAGGACATGAAGGGTGCTATCTGCCCACTTAAAAAGAGTTCAGCCGCCGAGAACCTGTCTGACGAGCCAGAGGTAGTTAACCTCGCGCTCGATGCTCTCCTCTACGCTCGGGATCTCCACTATAAACTTGCGCGGGTTCTTGAGTCTGATGTCGTCGAGTTCCCTCCGTATTGGCTTTGCGACTTTGGACGCAATGAAGATAATATCATAAGTTTCGATTCCCTTGGCCATGAACGCGAGCGCCTCCTTCGGATCCTCCATGACAGTGCCCTCAAACCCCATTAACTTGAATAGCGCCACCGTTAGCCTGTCGCCGATAACAATGTACATGGATTAGTGCATGGCGGCACTATTAAAATATTCAGTCCCTACCACGGCTCGCCCTTCAGTCCCACTAGATGTGCTATGCGGTTGGTTGCGCGGTGCATGAGCGGCGTTATTACTGCTGCTGCGGCTATGAACTCCAGTGGCACGTCGGCGTATATGCTGTACACCAGCAGCGACGTGAGTATGAAGTCGAGCTGGTCGAGGGGAACAGCGGGGTACCCCCGGGGCATGCAGAGGCGGCGCTTTATGAAGGCGCCGAGCAGGTCTCCCAGCATTGCCGCCGCCGACAGAATTAAGGCATCATGAAGCGCTAGACGCGGGCATGCAATGTTAGGCAGGTAGCCCACCAGCGTGCCGGCAGAGATCCCGATCAGGAGCCCCTCGTAAGTCTTGCCGTCTCCAAAAACCCGCCTACCGTCTGGAAGCGTCCTGCCAAAGTCCACGGGGTGGCGCCACTTAAGCTTGCTGGCCAGAACGGCAGAGCCGTTGGCAACATAAGGGGGCCAAATGAGAAGCAGGAAGCCGACTATGTCTATCATTCGTGCGATCTCATTTGCGCACAATAAGCGATTTGACAACAATAAAGCTTCTCCCGCAGACGCCGCGCGTGTAGTAAGACTCGCGCCTCACCACAAAGTGCCCCCTCACGTGCTGCCTGTAATCGCCGGGCTTACTCGCTCATTGCATATAGTGCACGCGACGCCATCCCCGTCCCTCTTGCCGTGTTCCACGTAATGGGATATCACATTCCTCCAGCCGACCTCGGCCCCGCAGATAGTGCACCGCACCGCGGCCGACGGTCTGGCATATTCGTGCTCTGCGCACGCGAGACACACCGTCGCCACGCCGCTTAAGCCCTGCGGCAACATATAAATCGTGCACGCTGACGGATATGCGTGCAGGGGAGTCGCGCTTGTTGACTGGAGAAGCGGGCTGTTAGCGTATGTCGAGGCAGACGCCGAAGCGCTAAAGCGGTTTAAGGAAATATACCGGCTTTGCGGCGGCAGGCTGGAGAGGAGGACTCTGCCGTGTATGTCGTCGCTCGCCTCGCGCCTCGGCGTCAAGTCGATACTCTACATTACTGACATTTACGGTATTACAACATCTCTAGCGCTCGAGCTTCAAGTCCCGCGCGAGAGTCTATTGAGGAAGGCCTGGAAGCTCATCGAGGAGCTTGTTTGCAAGCACGGCGAGGTTGAGTGCGACAAGGAAGTCCCGCTTTCGTGCTGCGTGCAGTGCGGCACAGCTTGCATTTTGGCTGCAGTGCTGGGTTTCGCTCGCGCGGGCTCGCTTGTCGACGTGAGGGGCTCGCTGCGCGGCAGGCTTCTAGGCTTTGCACTTAACGGCACTTAATGTCCGAAAACAGTAGGATCTCTCTCCTAGCGGATTCTCTGAACTGCTTTAGCCTCTCCTTGTAGCTCTCCACGACATCTTCTATCTCATTCAACTTCCTCTCGACATAGTTAATGAAATAATTTATTAAAAATCTCACAAGAGCGTAGCGCATCCCCCGCAGGTAAAACCTGTTAACTATATCCCGGGCCCAGTGTATCGAGTGTCTCGCGACGAGCTTTAACAGGTCGAGGTGCTCTGGGTACAGGTTCAGCCTGTCAAGCCACCCGGTCTTCCCGCTCGTAACGTGGCTCATGGGCACGTAGAAGAGCGGCACGATTAAGCTCCTGTACGGCCTGAGCTGCTCCACCAGCTCGATGGTCTCAATGACATCCTCCGGCCGCTCCTCTGGCAGCCCTACTATTATTGTAAGCGCGGGTATCAGCCTGATTTCGTGCATTATAGCAGCAGCCTCCACGACTATCTCCCTCCACTGCTCGATCCGGTACGGCGCTACCTTCCCCGGCATGAACCTCTTAATCAGGCGCACAGACCCAGTCTCAAGGCCCACCTGGGCCCCCCACCACTCTTGATCCTCGTCAAGCAGGATCTCAGCCAGCTTTGTGAAGAGACGCCCCATCTTCTTCTCTCCGTGGTACACCGTGGCCAGCGCCGTGTGGCTCCACCCTACCCTGCGGTAGTAACGTTTGGCCAGCTTATGCAGAGCTATTACTTTCTCGGGGTCCAGCACGATGCCGCTGGAGCCGTAGAGAGGCACGTCCTCCGCATGCAGTATGCCGTCTACGACCCCTGCCTGTACGTTCACTTTAATCTCCTCCTCAATTTTGCTAAGCGGGTACCATCGTAGGGGGCGTAATGTCACGGGGCAGAACGCGCAGCGTCTGGGGCAGCCTCTGCCTATCTCTACGAGCCCGTTTATGCTCGGGTACTTAATCGTCGAGATTTCAGAGAGGCTGGGGGCTTCGTCGGCGCCGACGTACAAGTACTTCGGGAGCGGCTCCCCCTCCAGTGCCATTTTCACAAGCGACACGATGTGTCTCTCGCCCTCGCCGTCGAATATTGTATCTACGCCCCACCTCTCTATAAGCTCGGGGAAGTAAAGCCATTGCCACGCTGCCGGCCCCCCGGCTATCACTCTGAGCCCGTTCTCCGCCTTGGCTCTCTTAACCAGCGGCGCGATTCTCTCCATGAACCTCCTGAAGAACATGGCATTCATCGGCTCTCTATTGAGAATCACGCCCCAAGTGCTGCTTGGAGGGTTAAGACCGAAGTAGTCGTGGTGGCTCAACATGAGCACCTTAGCGCGCGGTATGTGCTTGTGGACGTGGCTGGGGTCTATCACTGCCGCGTTGATGCCGGCATCTAGCAGTTTTGCCTCGATTTTTCTCATCCCGTACGGCGCCTCAAGAGGCCTCCCCCACCTGTCGGTCTTCACCTTAGGGGCAAACAGAAAGGAGTGAAATACTTCCGAGAGCCCGAGCGGCAGCTCTACGAACACGGGCCCTGTTGTGCCAAACCCGAGAAACTCCTTGTGGTGGTAGTTCGACATCATGGAGCGATCTGTCGTGATAATCACGTCAAATTTTGGCGCGCCCACGCGGCCCTTTATTTCGCATATAAAACATTAACCTCAGGAGGTCAGGTGAAGTCATGAGTGCCGACTTCATTATTACCGCCGAAGTGAGAGAGGAGACCCTAAAGAGAATTGAAAGAAGTATAGAGCTCGTCGGGCCAGCGCCTATTGATGTTGTGATAGTGGGCGCTGACCGGACAAAGCTAGAAATTGGCGACATGATAATACTCAAGGTGTCACTACCGCCCAACGACTACGCAATAATGAGAGAGGCTGCAACCGCCCGCGCGGTGACGGAGCCGGAGTTAATAGAAGTCTGGGCCGTGCCGAGCGGCGTGAAGGCCGACGAGCTCGCCTACGAGCTCTCGCTTGCCATGCTCAAGCGCCTTGTCGACTCGATAGTCGCGAGAGCGAGCCCGGAGCTCGTAGTCGAGCGCGCGCGTGCCCAGATAATCGAGGGCGAGACTCTCCCCCTCACTCTCGTGAGGACTCTCGCCGTTGACGTGTCAGCGAGTCTAGCTATTGCAGGCCGCTTCTCGGAGGCAGCTAGACTGCTTGCGTTAATATCGTCGCACCCAGCGGCCGAGATCTACCGCAAGTTCTGGGACTTTGTCACGACAAATTTTAAATTCCTGCCGGCGTACAACTGGCTGTTGTTAATGCACGGCGGTCGGAACACCTAATCGACAAGGCCCTCCTCGGTGATCCTGAAGGAGACCTCTCCTTCTGGGTGGTAGGGGCTGTCGAAAATCTTTGCTATCCTGATGTTCTCCTTGGACTTCCTGAGCCATATGCGGTACGTCGCGCCGTGAGCCAGAATATTGCCGCCCGCCGGTCTCAGCGGGTTGCCGAAGAACACATCAGGCTGTGCCATGACCTGGTTTGTTATCACGACGGCGACGTCGTACGCGTCAGCTATTCTGAGCAGGTCCGCGACATGTTTATTCAGCTTCTGCTGTCTCTCTGCAAGATTCTCCCTGCCCGGGTACTCGGCTCTAAAGTGCGCTATGACGCAGTCCACAATTAGGAGTGACGCGCCCTGCCTCTTGACCATGGACTTTGCCTGCTCGACCAGCAGCATCTGGTGATCAGAGCTGTAGGCTCTCGCGTAGAGTATGTTGCGCAGTGCCTCATCTGGATCCAGTCCTCTAGCCTTGGCTATCTGAACTATTCGCTCCGGCCTGAACGTGTTTTCTGTGTCGATGTAAATTGCCTTGGCGTTGAGCCCGCCCCTGTCCTCGGGCAGCTGCACCATCACCGCTAGCTGGTGGCATAGCTGTGTCTTCCCGGAGCCGAACTCGCCGGCAATTTCTGTCACGGCCTTTGTCTCTATGCCGCCGCCTAGCAGCTCGTCGAGAGCCTTTATGCCAGTCGATATCCGCCTTACCTTCTTCCTCCTATCGTACACCTCAAGCGCTGTTATGAATGCGTTGAGGCCCAGCATTTTCCGGGCCGCGTTAATGATCTGCTGCGCGCGCTCCTCGTTCCCCAAGATCTCTGCAAGCTCTTTAACTGATGCAAACGCCACGTCGTGCACAGTATAGTAACCTCTCTCCTTGAGTCTCGCGCCGGTGACTCTCCCCACGCCCTCTAGCTCCTCTACATCTAGCTCTGGGCTCGCCTGCACGGCAACCTGCGCTGCCGCCTCTGCCTCCTGTTTCTTCTTCTTGGACGTCATGTGAGAAAGACACGCGCGAGGTATATATACTTCTTAGTTGTAGGACTGAGTGCTTTCCGCTCAGCCTGGCCTCGCCCCCGTCGTGCCCCTGCATTAGTTTTAAACTTATGCGGGCACCCTCCGGCAGCGCTAGTGACGAGAACTTACCAGTCTGAGTGGCATGAGGAGGGGGTCAGGGACTGAGACGCGGGTTATTCCTCTCTCACTTCTGAGCTGCCGTTCTTTACCACTGCGAATAATTTCGAGCGCGGCATGATGGCCCTCAGTGCTCGCGCCAGCTCTTCAGACTGCGTTGCCACGAATACTTGATATTGCTCTGCAAGGCCCCTCACTAGCTCAATAAATGCCTTGCGTATATTGACATCAATGTACGGTATTGGGTCGTCAAATATTAAAAAGCCCAGCTGCACATTCGAAATAAATCTAAGCGCCAGCGCTAGTGCGAGCGCGATGGAGAGCCTCTGCCCGTCGCTAAGCTTCGCGATTCCGTACCGCTCGCCGTTTGGCGCTATTGCGTGAAAGTCATAATACCCCCTCCTGCCCTCGAGGTCGGCGCCGACCTTGACTATGTCGCCGTATCTATAGAGCGACAGGAACACCTCATTCAGCTTGCTTTTCGCAGCCTCGAGGAGTCTCTCCCGCGCGCGGAGCTTAACAAGCATGAGCTTGGACTTTATATCCTCCAGCTTGCTGTACGCGTAGAGCGCCGCATCGAGCTCTTTCCTCAGCTCCTCCGCCTCTCCGCCAACACTTTTTGTCACATCCTCCAGAAGGGCTCTCTCTCTGTAGAGCTCTGCCAGACGGCTTGTCACTCTCTCTAGGCTCTCAATGGCCTCTCTCCACCTCATGTCGATTTCAATTGCCTCGCCCGTTAGACCGGCGCGCCTCAACGCGTCCTCAAGCTCTCTAAGCCTCCTGCGCAGCTCTCTAATTCTAGCCGCCCTGCTGTATCTCGCGACCGCGTCGAGGAGCGCCCGCTTGTCAATTCTGGAGAGGAGCATCTTCAGCCTCTCTCCCTTTCTCTCAAGCTCTCGCAGCGCCTTCTCGGCCTGCACTGCCCTCCTGACTGTTTCGTCTCTCTCCGCTCTCAGCTCCTCAAGTCTCGACCGCACAGATAGGTATTCCAGAACTTCGGCATTTAGCGCTTCCATCTCCTCGATAGCCCTCTCTAGCTCCCTCGCCCTCTCCTTGTATCTCTCCGCCTCGCGTATCATGCCTCCGAATTTTTCGTCTACGCTCTTGGCGAGCGCCTCAATGGCGTCTTTGCTAAGCGCCGAGCCGCACACCGGGCACCTCTCCAGCCCTGTCTCTGTGATGTAATGAGCGATCGTCCTTAGCGCCGAGAAGAGCGCAAGGCCTCTCTCTAGCTCCTCGAATCTCCTCTTGCACTCCAACAGAGCAGCCTTTGCCGACTCGAGCTGTCCGTACTGCTTCTGCAGCTCCCTAAACCGCTGGTGGCCCCTCTCCAGCCTTCTCAGCCTTGCCTCCATGTCCGCAATCTCGCTCTCGAGCCTCCTCGCCTTCGCTGCGTACTGCTCGTGGAATTTTCGAAGTTCCAACACCTGTGCCTCCATGTCTCTCAGCAGTCTGGCGAGCGCGTCGTGCGCCTCCATCATCGCAGCCGATAGGGCCTCGAGATCCTGAGACTTGGTGAGCTTGTCCAGGAGCTCGCGGCCGAGCGCGTGCTCGTACTCTTCGACAGCCTCCTTAATGGCCTCTCTGATTTTCTCAAACGTCGATGCAGTCGCGTCCTCGCCTCCAGTGACCGCCTCGAGGGCCTCTAGCTCTGACTTCGCCTTGTAGTACTCAACGAGAATGCTCTCGCTCTCCTTGAGCCTTGACAGGTGCGCAGACCGCCTCTGCGCCAGCTCGTCCAGCATCACTGTGAGCTCGCGCTCCCTCTCCCTTAGGGCCGCGATCTCCTTATCAAGCTCGCTAAGCCTGGAGACCGCACCGGCGTAGCCGCCATACTTCCTTATTACCTCCTTGTACTTCTCGTAGGCCGACAGCCGCCTCCTGAGATTTTCAGCGCGCTCTATCAGGGCCCGCTCGAACGCGGCTATAACCCTGACAACACCGTCCACTATGTCTATACCGAAAAGTCTGTCGACAGAGGTGGACCGCTTGCGCGCAGTGCCGTAAATGAAATCCTCCAGAGTCCTGTGAGATATGTAGACGAGCCTCTCGTATACGTCTTCATCGGCGCCGATGAGTTCCAGCAGCCTGCTCTCGGCCTCGCCCCCCCTCAGCTCCTCGCCGCCGTGCCTCACGATTAATTTCTCGCCGCCGCGCGCGAGCTGCCTCTCTATGCAGAGCGTGCTGCTGCCGCTGCGCAGCGTGAGCGCAATTCTCATCTCATCGGCGCCGCTGTGTATCAAGTCCACAAGCCTTGCAACTCTCTCTTTCACTTCGAGCTGTCTGCCGAAGAGCGCGTACTCGATTGCGTAGAGCACGCTCGTCTTGCCCGCGCCAACGCGCCCCCAGAGTATGTTCACATCGCCAGACAGGATTACATGCCTCCCTCTGTAGGACCTGAAGTTCTCAATCTCAATTCTCTCTACTCTCCACATTGACGCCGAGTGTCTTGAGATATTCGTGAAGCACGAGCCTCACAGCGCGCGTGCCGCCGTCCTTGTATGCCAAGATCAGCCGCTCTGCAAGCCTTCCCTCGTCGCCGCTTCCGAAGACCTTCCTGAGCTCCTCGATTATTGTATTCACAAGCACGGGGCTTGTCGCAGAGTATATATTTTGACGTCCATTAATATGCTGCTGCAGGAGGTCCGGTAGAAGGTCCTTGCGCGCTGGGCGCGCAGCTCCTAGGCTCCCTGGACTCCTGCCTTTGACCTCAAGATTCTCACCCACTCGTTCTGCACGATGCTGCTGGCTCTATCTTGCGCGGCCTCCTGCCGGGCCTCCGCGCGGGAGGCTGTTTGCGGCTGTGGGGGCGGCATTGCGGCAGCGGGGCGCCGGAGCTCCTCGAGTCTCTGGTCTACGTATCTCTTTAGCCTCTCGTAAAGCGAGGACTCCACTCTCTTCATCTGCTCGTCAATGTAACTCTGTAGATCTGCCCTCAGGGTCTCGGCGAGTCTGCCTGCGTTGGCCGCCGCGGCGTGAATCTGCCGAGGCTTGGCAAAAATTTTCACGTCAACGCCCTCAAGCCCCCTTGATGGGTCGACGACAACCAAGCCAACTCCCTGGCCCTTGAAGTAGCGGGTGTCAATAAATGGAACCGCGTCTGGCAGCACGGCCAAGTACACCTTAGCCGCGCTCAGGCCTAGCAGCGCGCCGGCCCGCTTGTAGAGCTCTGCCTCTTCGTACACCTCATCTAGGTACACCTTGACGGCAACTTTGTTAAGACCGTCTTCGAACCACAACACATCGCCGTCCTCGCCAGCGTACTTCATGCCCAGAGTCTCCGTGAAGTACCTAATGACAAGGAGCTTTGCAAAATTCACGTCCGCGATCCATGCACGAAATACCAGCCCTCCTTCGCCGAGTCGGACCACTCCAGCGAGAGCGGCAGCGCGTAGCCGTAAATAACCGCGCCCCTCCATGCAGAGTGCTGCGGCTCTGACACTATGCGAACGCCTGTCCTAGACGCCAGCTCGGGGTTTCTCTCATCCAGCATGACCTTGACCTTTGTCACGCTGTCGACAGCCACGTCCTCAAGGCCCGAGGGCACTCGCCAGCTGAGCGCGCCGCCGCTGAGTATTATCTGCGACGCCACTCTCTCTTGAATCTCCACAGACACGCTCCTGAGCGAGGTTATAACGGCAGACGCCAAATCCATCTCGCCGTAGAGCGTAATATCGCCTATCACAGCATTCTCTATCCTGATGCGCGACTGGTCTATGTAACTTTTGATCTCCTCGTGATTCGGATTGAATATTATCTCGCCTATCATGAATCTCGCCCACGCGTACTCCTTTGTAAACTCAACCTCGACGACAGGCGAAAGTTTTACTTTGGTCACAAACCTCTCCGGGTTTGACTTTGCAACACGAATGGCGTCCTTCAGGTTTCTCGGCACGAGCCCCGCCGCCCTCTTTATAATTTCAACTGCGTACTCCTCTCGCGCTATATCGCTGTATCCCATGTCCTTGAGAATCTCCCTGGTTATTGCATTTGCCTCCGCGCCGCCTCTATTCAGAGCGACGAGGCCCTCCCGTATTAACGCGAAGCTTATGGGGGCTATCTGTATATTACCGTGACCCCCCTCAATAATTATGCAGTTCACGGCGTTTTCCGCTATTGCCACAGCAAGAGGCTGCGGCACTACCGTGACGGCATAAATCTTGATCTCTCCGGCCAGCTCTGTAAATATATCAAAAAGTGCCTTGTACATGTAATCCGGGGCGAGAGCCGAGAGCGCCGACGACACAAGCCATCCGTTAAAGTCAGGGTCGGACACCGGGAATTGCGCGAGGCTGTACCTCGTGAGCTCCCTCAGCACCTTCCACGCATCGTCATCGTCCTTTCTCGCTATGCCGTCCCTCAGGGGGTACTTCAAGTTCCGTTGCACGTCCCTCACACTGGACAGGTAGTTCCGAACCTCCTCGTCCCCGACGACAATTCCCCGCGACAAGACCTCAGATGGTATTCTCATTTTGACGGACTCGGGCAGGTCTCTCAAGAACAGTCCTCTCGTGTGCACCACTCTCGGTTCTGACAGTGTTATTGGGCCGTACTTGGTGTAGCTAGTCCCGTAGTCTATCCCAAACGTGTACTTGAGCCTGTAAGCGTCGGCTATCACGACGGCACTACGCCAGCGCTAAATAACTTTAGTACACGCCGGCAGGCACACTGGCTAGCCCTCTCGCCTTACTCTCACCTCGCCGCCCTCAATGCTTATGACGACCGTGTCTCCCACATCGATGTCGCCAAGCACCTCGGCCTCCTCGTCGGTGAGCCACGCAGTCAGCCTAGGCACTGGAATCTTGCCGCCGCCGAATGGCAACGATTTGATAATCTGCGTGAGTATCGGCACAACCTCACGCGCCAAGTGCGTTGCGCGCTCGTCGTGGGCCGGGAATGTGGCAATGGGGCCCGGGATCTCTCTCTCCTCCATAATGTCGATTTTGATATACCTAGTCCCTGTGGGGTCGTAAACTAGCTGCTTAGATACCACAACTCCCCTGATTGTAGGCATGCTATCAAGGGCCGGCGCGGCATATAAATTTACCCAAATCCCGCGGGTACATATTTATATGAGACTCCGGCGCCACCTCTCATGGCCGAGGGATTTCCAGAGGATTGGGAATACTCGGGGGGCACGCTCGAGAGGACGCTCAAAGTGCTCGTGACGTGCCCGCACTGTAAATACAAATTTGAGACCGAAATAGGCGAGAGCTGGTATAGCATGGGCTTCACGATAAGCTGTCTTAAGTGCGGCCGCTCGTTTCCCATAAACGCCCACGGCAAGATTATAGGCACCGTCGAGCCAAAATACTCCTAGCAGCAACACCGGGGCGTGGAGCGTTTTTAGCCCTTTGCTGAAGCCGTGCCTTGGTATTATAAGCACAGCCACTGCATGTGCGCATGGACGTGCTGAAGAGACTCGAGGAGGGAATGAAGGCGCTTTACAGCCTGCAAGCCGGCACGGCGGAGAGGATGCCTGATGTCGATATTTACGACACGGGAGACGGCGTGACTATATACATTGACATGCCAGGCTTTAAAAAGGAGAGCATTAAGGTGAGGGTTTACGAGCGAGCCGTGGAGATTGCCGCATCGCCGCCCCAGCGTGACTCTCAGGCAAAGCCGCTCAGACAGGAGAGAATCTCGAATTTCGCGGTGTCGAGAAGGGTAGAGCTCCCCTTCAGACTGAGAATAGACAGCGCGAAGGCTGTGTACAGGGACGGCGTTTTGCAAGTTACAGTGGCAAAGGCCGGCGAATACAGCGAGACGGCAGAGGTAAAGATCGATTAGCGCATCGCGACGGTCCTGCCCTTCAGGGCACTATATTTAAGCCCCGCCCTTCTGTGCAGGAGCTCGCGGCCACTCCATGAGGGGGTGCAGAGCGATGGCGCGCTGCATTATGTACGCATTGCCCAAGCGCCCCTAGGGGGTCAGAGCTTGGCCCACGTAAAGCCGAGCAGAACTATTTCCCCTGTTTGTTTCAGAACTGTTGCCAGCGTGAACGTCTTTCTCACGCTGTGACTCAATCTACCCCCTCGCGTTATGTCTATTGCGGAAATCCCCCTGTCTGGCTCTAGGAATACAACGACTAGAGGCGCATGATCAATACCCGGCCCCCGCTCGTAGACGGAGAACATCGCGCCGAATTTGAGGCCGCTTTTCACAATATAGCCCAAGTCGCGAAAGTGCTTGTACACTTTGTACTTCTCCTCGAAGTCCTTAATTCTCTCCCTTCCTATTTGCATAAGCTTCTCTGGTGGTATTTCCATGCCGTCTTCGGATAAAACCTTTAGCCTTTCCCCTTCTGCTAAGTACACCGCCTCGAAGAGAGACAGTATGAGCGGCGTATTTATTTTATCTATATCCTCTAGCTTTATCTTATCGTAGCCCAGAAATCTACCGTAAAAGCCCTCTTTGTATAACTTCCTAGCGTACTCTACATTATCAACAATTACGGCCAGACCCCTCAGCACGCCGATCATAGCTTCCTCCTGACGGTCACGACGGTATTGTCGGCAACTCCTAGCGCTCGCATGTCGTCTCGGCTCATATGAATCTCGCTGCTCGGCACCTTGCTATCTACCACTACTTTGAACGCCTCGCGCCTAGTATGCGTCGAGCCTCCTGGCACGACAATCTCAATTTCGGCGGGCCTCTCGAGAGCCTCGTGGAGCTCGGCAGATATCCTCACAAACCCTCTGTCAATTCCCTCGATTCCCCTGGCTCTCACTCTCCGCTCGCCGCGCCTCGGCTCTTTTCGCTCTTGCTGCGGAGTTAGGAATGACGGCACTAGCAGTCTCCTCCCCCTCTCTACCTCCGCTCCGCTCATTGAAATTCCTGAACGCCCGCTCTTAAAAACCGAACTGCGGGAGTCTTGGGAGTGCGCCCCTGCTGCCCGGGCCGCCCGCCGGCGCGCGAGACCGCCACTATGCTGGCGCGGCGCCGAGCGCTTTTGCCGCGCTGTCAAATCCAACTCCCCGCCTTACGAGCTCAACGAACTTGGCCACGTCGCTGATGCGCACTCTCACTTGCCTCCTTGTGTCGCGGTCCCTGACCGTAACTGTGCCGTCTACAAGCGTCCGCTCGTCGATTGTTATTGCTGCAGGCGTCCCTATTTCGTCGCAGCTTGCATACCTGCTGCCTATTGTCCCCTCGTCGTCGTAAAGTACTATAAAGCCCTCCCGCGCGAGCTCCCTCATTAACCTGCTGCCTATTTCGACATACTCGGCGCGTCTCACAATGGGCAGAATGCATGCATTAACGGGTGCTATATCCGGCGGGAGCTTGAGGTAAACTCTGCCCCCCTCCTCCGCCACGGCTAATTCCAGCGTTACGTAAAGGACTCTGTCGAGACCGAAAGACGGCTCGACCACGTGAGGCACGAACTTCTCGAACTCCACTCTCTTTCTCTCAACCTTTATGAACACCATGTCTCTGGTTATCACGTAGGGGCCGAGGCTAACCCTGTCCGCCTCACTCCTGAACGCGCTGGCGATAACATCCCCGCCCTCCTTAATTGCCTTTATAACCTCGCCGATTCTCTCGCCATACCTTTCCCTTATCGCGGCCGGATTGGGATACACTCTGGCGACCTCAACCTCTCTGGGCTCTGGGAGCCTCCTCTCTAGATATATCTCGTAGCCGCTGTACTTGCTGTGCCGCGACAGGTCATAATCAGCGCGGTACGCGTGCCCGGACACCTCTATCCAGCCGAAGCGCTCCGTCAGCACTACCTGATCGTAAGACTTGGAGGAGTAGTGGGCCCTCTCGTGCGGAAGCTTGCCTACGAACTTCTGCCTCTCGAGCGGCACGCCGAGCCCTCTGAGGAACTTCACCGAGAGCGCCATGAAGAACGCCATCCACTCGCTGGCGTAATTCCTCTCTACTATCTCGCGCGCAGTTAGAAGCAGCGGCTCGCTCTGGCCCTTAGCGACGAGCTCCTCGGGGACCACGGGCACCTCGATATTCTCCACCTCAGCGAAGTACGGGCACTTGGGGCTCAGCGGGTCGAAAAAGAGCTCTATTTCCATCTGCGTGAACTCCCGAAGCCTGATAAGACCCCCTCTCGGCGAGATTTCGTTCCTGGCGACTCTCCCGATCTGGGCAACCCCGAACGGAAGCCTGCGCCTCATGTACTCCACTACTCGCGGGAAGGCCACGAAAATTCCCTGAGCCGTTTCTGGTCTCAAGTAGCCAGTGCTGTTGCTATAGGGCCCCACCGTTGTCCTGAAGAGCAAGTTGAACGTCTCGACGCCGTTTAGCGCGCCCCCGCACGCCGGGCATGAAATTTTGTATTCATCGACCAGCTGCTGGAGAGATTCAGGCGGGAGGCCCTCGGCCGAGACCTTGAGTCTGCGCTTTGCAAGCTCCTCCTCCACTAAGTGATCTGCCCGGTACTTTCTGCCGCACTTAGTGCACGTTATAACGTAATCCGTAAAGTGATCCAGGTGCCCTGACGCCCTAAAGACGGGCTCCGGCATTATGATGGGAGTTTCAATTTCAACTATGGTATCCTGATATGGCAGAATGAATACGCTCCTCCACTTCTCAATTATATTACGCCTGAGCTGAGCTCCGAGAGGGCCGTAGTCGTAAAAACCGCCAACCCCGCCGTAAATCTCAAACGACGGCCAGTAAATCAAGCGGCGCTTTATTATGTCATCGAGCAGCTCGGCGCGGCGCATTAGTTTGCATGTCGCGCCGTATTTAAGATGTGCTTCAAGGTAGTCTCGCGGGGCCAGGCACGCGCCAGAGCCGCGCGGCAGTGGCCGGCTGCCATCGCGGGATCCTGCTTATTAACATTGTATTGTAAACTTTGAGTGTGAGACCGCACATCAGACTGTGGATAGCGTCTCTCTATCTCTTCATAATGGGCACCATCTCGCTAGCGTACACACTTATTGAGCTGGTGCTCGGCGTCATGTACGAGAGCCTGCTCATAATTGGCGATGCGCTTCACGGCTTCATGGACGCCGCGATTGCCTATGTCTCCGGCTTCGGGCTGTACTACGCGTCGAGGCGGGGCCGCTCATTCCCGTGGGAAGTCTACCGCCTTGAGAGCTTAGTGACGCTGCTCTCGGTGCTTGCAGTGCTGGGCTTTTACACCTACATGCTCGTCACGTCCACTAGGCTGGAGGGCACGCCAACGCCGCTGTGGGCTGCCCCGCTCTTTCTCGCCGGCGCCGCGCTGACATATGCTATGTATGTGTGGGAGCGCCGGAACTACCAAACGCTAAAGCTCACCGTGCTCAAGGCAGACGCCCTCCACGCAAAGGTCGACACCATCCTGTCGGCCGGCTTCGCCGCGGCGGTCTGCGCGAGCAACTTCTTCAAGCTCTTCGCAGCCGAGATGATCGCGGTGATTGCAGCGTACTGCTACGTGCTGTATGAGTTCGCAAGGCTTAGCAGAGATGCCACTTACGGGATTCTGGGCGTGTTGTACAGAGATCCGGCACTGGAGGGAAAGATACGCGAAAAGCTACTGAGCATCGGCAAGCCGCTTAATCTAAAGATTAGAAGGGCCGGCAGCTTTCTCGTGGTGTATGCCCTCATCGCGGTGAGCCCCGAGATGACGGTGGGCCAGCTGCACGTACTGAGGTCTAGGATTATCAGGAGCGTCATGAAACTCCACCCACTAGTAGTACACGTCGACATAAAGATAATTCCCAAGCGCAAAGCGCGCAAACGTGCAGAGAAACAATGTATACATGCGCACATGTAGGGACCAGGAGGTGAAACTCTTTGGAGCCCCCATGGAGGACACTGTCAGCTTCAGGCCTGGCACGAGATTTGCGCCCCAGAGAGTGCGGTTTGTGATGCCGTACATTGAGCCGACAACGCTGCTCGGAAGCGCCGAGAGGCTGCTGTGCGACATGGGAGACGTTAACCTGCTGCGCGGCGCGGTGGAGGAGAACCTGGCAAGGCTGAAGCGGTTCGTCGAGGGAGTAGGCACGCCGTTTATCATGCTCGGCGGCGAGCATACAGTAACGCTCGCGGCGCTGGAGGCTCTAAGGCCCGACACCTACGTCCACGTGGACGCGCACTTCGACCTGCGGGACGAGTGGCCGCCAGGCCAGAAGCTATCGCACGCGACGTTTCTCCGGAGGGCTCACGAGAGACTGGGGTTTTACGCCATCGTCGTGGGCGTCAGAGCCTATGGCGACGAGGAGTACACGTACGCTAACGGCGCTGGGTTTTTTGTCGTGGAGGGCAGCAATTTCGGCCGCGACGCCATTGCCGACGCCGTATCTACAGCATCTGGTAGAGTCTATGTAAGCATTGACGTGGACGTTCTTGACCCCTCACAGGCCCCTGGAGTTGGTGTGCCCGAGGCCGGCGGAATTAGCTACTCGGTGCTCGAGAGCCTAGTCGCGGATTTAGTACTGAGCCTTAAGCCCATTGCCGTTGATATTGTGGAATTCTCACCGCTCAATGACGTCTCGGACATTACGGCCGTTAAGGTTTCCAGGCTGCTGCTCCACGTAGCGAAACTGATGAAGTGCGCTGGCGTCTAACCGGCGCGGAGGGAATAGTGAAAAAACCGCAGCCGGCAACCCTCCCGGTCAGTCTGTCGCCGGAGGCACTGGCGGGCGCCGCCTAGTGAGGGTGCCACCAGCCAAAGCCCCGAGCGCGCCAGTAATGGCGCGGGGCCGCGTCAGTACGTGCTAACGCGCTGGGCAAGCCGAGGCCCTGCCCCAGGCTGCCGGGAGCTGAAGGGGAGCACGCGGTGCTGAGGATTTTTAATGCCTTCGCGCCGTAAGAGGCCGGTGAGCAAATATGTGGCTGGCAGCTCCGCGATACTCGACGGGAGCCTCAAGGATGCAGTTGTCGGCGGCGTGATACGGGGCACGGTGTTCCTCCTGTCCGAGATGGTCGAGCACTTCGTCTCGCTCGCTAGGCAGGGCGACGGCATCGGCCTGATTGCCGTGGAGGAGTTGAGAGAGCTGCGCAGCGCGATCGAGAAGCTCGGGCTCTCGGACTTCGTGAGGGTTGAGGTCGTGCAGGCGCGGGGGCGCCCGGAGCTTCCCGACATCGAGTCCCGCGCGAGGCAGTTCGCAAGAGAGAACAACTGCACTTACGTCACGAGCGACGAGCTTGCCAGAGACGCAGCGCTGGCTCAGGGCATTGAGGTGCTGTACTTAGGGAGGCCGCGCGACGTGCTGACAATCGAGAAGTTCTTTAACGCAGACGTCATGTCAGTCCACCTCAAGGAGGGTCTCCCGCCAATGGGGAAGATCGGCAGGCCAGGCAGCTGGCATCTCGTGCAGCTGTCCCAAGAGCCGGTCACGCGGAGACAGCTCGAGGAGATAGCTCGGGAGCTGATCTCCGAGGCGTCGAGACCGGAATCCAGGACGAGGATTGAAATAAGGAGGCCGCACTCGCTGATATTACAGCACAAGGAGTATAGAATTGTTGTGACGTTCCCGCCAGTGTCGGAGAGGCTCGAAATAACGGCGACGAGGCCAATACTCAAGAGGAGGATTGAGGACTACGGTCTCAATGTCAAGGTGATAGAGCGTCTCGAGAAGAGCGCCGAGGGTATACTAATTGCAGGCGCGCCGGGCGCGGGCAAGACGACGTTTGCCCAGGCTCTGGCGGAGTTCTACTTGAGCAAGGGCAAAATAGTGAAGACAATAGAATCGCCGAGAGACATGGTCCTGAGCCCCGCGATAACCCAGCTGTCCAAGAGCGCAGCCTCCCCTGAGGAGATACACGACATCTTGCTGCTCTCGCGCCCCGACTATACAATATTCGATGAGATGAGAAATGATACTGACTTTCAACTCTATGTCGACTTGAGACTCGCGGGCATAGGCATGGTCGGCGTTGTCCACGCAACGTCGCCCATTGATGCCATCCAGCGCTTCATCACGAGAGTAGAGCTGGGCATGATACCGTCAATAATTGACACAGTGATCTTCATGAGGGAGGGAGAGGTTAGGAAGGTGTATGCGCTGTCAATGGTTGTTAAGGTGCCCGCCGGCATGAGGGAGGAGGATCTCGCGAGGCCGGTAATACTAGTCAAGGACTTCCTGAGCGACGAGGTGGAGTATGAAATCTACGTTTTCGGCGAGGAGACGTTCATTGTGCCAGTGGGGAGGGCCGAGCTAGGGGCGCTGTCGAGAAAGATTCGTTCCATGGTGATATCTACACTGAAGCGCTACGTGCCGCCACATGAAATACGGATCGAGGAGCGCGACGGGCTTGTAGTTATAAGAGTGCCTGAGGAGTACCTTAATATAGTTCTCTCGCGCAGCGCGGCAAAGCTCGAGAAGCTCAGGAAGAAGTTTTCCGTAGACTTCAAGATCGAGCCGAGATAACGGTGAGGAATAGGGTAGCGGAGTATTACGACTCGATAGCGCTGTTTTACGAGAGCTTGTATCTCGGCTCGGAGTACTACAGGACGCTGTACATGAAGATTGGCAACGTGCTGGATGCATATATAAAGCCGCGGACGCGCGTCCTTGACGTCGGGGCGGGGACTGGGTTCTGGAGCATCTACCTGAGGCGCAGGGGCGCCCACGTCACGTCGCTTGATATATCATGCGCGTCGCTGAAGAGGTGCAAGCCGTGTGATGAGAGAATACAAGGAGACGCCGCGTCGCTGCCCTTCAAGTGCGAGAGCTTTGATGCGGTGGTGGCGCTTGGCAGCGTCTACAACCACCTGCCCGACACAGATGCCGCGTTTACTTCCGCTGCTTGCGTGCTTAAGCGCGGCGGCGTGTTCATTGCTGATATCGACAATGCGGTGTGTCTCGACATGTTCTTCGAGTACGCGATATACCAGGGAGTGCGTAAGCTGCTCGCGGCACTCATCAGAGGTGCCGTCAGGGGAGTGTGGGAGTTCTCCGGCAGAGAGGTGCCGTTCACTTACTACTCATACTTTCATGTGGTATCGTCAATGAGACGGGCCGGTTTTAAGCTCGTCGAGGCAAGGCCCGTGTACTTGCTCCCGCCCCTCCCGTCGAGACTCCTGCAAAGGGGCTTCAGGCTGAAGTTCTTTGAGAAGTTTGACGTGCTGAAGTGCCTGGCGCCCCTCTCCACGACGGTAATTTACGTGGCAGTCAGAGTGTGAGTTCAGAGAGATATGAGGAGCGCGTCCATGTCGTCAGGCACGTAGACGTAAGGCGGCGGCCTGACCACCCTGGCAAGTGCTTTATGTCTACTCTTGTCCGGATATCTCGCGCTTACGTGCGTAACCACGAGCACTCTGGCCCTGAGCGCCCTCGCGGCCTCTACCGCGTCGACTATTGTCGAGTGCCCCTCTCTGTGCGCCTTCCGCGGGCTCACGTCATCTGCGAACGCCGCCTCGTGTATTAACACATCGACCTCCCCGACGGCGCTCCACACCTCCGGACATGGGGCCGTGTCTCCAGTGTACAGGAGGCGCTTGAACCTCCTCTGGCGGCCCTCCACCACGTCATCCTGCCTTATGACCCTGCCTCCCACCTCGACGGCCTCGCCCCTGGCCAGCGCCGCCACGGCCCACCTTGGGAGCTCCGCTATCTTATCGCGGCTGAACTTAATGCCGGCATCCCACTCAAGGAGCCAACCGCATGCATCAATGGTGTGGCACGTCCGAACGCACGAGACCCGGAAGCGGCGCGACTCATATCGCTCCATCACCTCGACTCCAAGCCCCCTGAGCACGTCGTGGGCAGATCTCGGCGCGAGCACGACCGGCCTGCCGCCGAAAAGTGACGCTGTGGCCAGAGTGCCAGGGAGGCCGAGCACGTGATCCTCGTGCATGTGGGTCACCGCGATGAGAGTCAGCGAGGCGGGGGACACGCCAGCCTCCAGCAGCCTGTACTGAGCGCCCTCGCCTGCGTCAAGCAGCACTCTATTGCCGAGCCAGTCCTCTAGGTATATCGCTGGCAGCGCACTCCCGGGCCTCGGAACCGCGCCGCCGGTGCCAAGGAACACGAGCTTTAGCAGCGGCACGCCCGCGCCGCACTATGCCGCCCCCCGCCGCCCTGGCGCGGCCGCGCGCGTCACGGACTCATAGAGCTCGGCGATCTCCCGCAAGGAGAGCTGATGCACCCTTCTCTCTGATTCTGCGAGACCCAGCCTCCTCAGCGTCTTCCGCCTGGCCGAGAAGAGCCACGCCGTAAAGCTCTGAAAGCCGTCAAAGTCGTCAACGCACGGCTCTCTTGGCATGAGCCTGATCACGGCGGAGTAAACCTTCGGGGGCGGCTCGAAGACCCACGGCGGCAGAATTCGCAGAATCTCGACATCATAATGGCACCTAACAGCCACTGTGAGCCTCCCGTAGTTCTCATCGCCGGGCCCCGCCGCGAGGCGCTCGGCCACCTCGCGCTGGACCGTGAGCACGGCCGGGAGCCTGTGCCTTGCGAGCTTCAGCAGGAGCGGCGACGTTATGGAGTATGGCACGTTAGAAGTCGCGAAATCCGCCCGGGGCCACTCGACCTCAAGCGCGTCTCCCTCTATCACCACGACGTTCTGCGGCGCGAGCATCCTGAGGGTCTCTGCGAGCCTCCTGTCGACCTCTATCGCATACACAGTCCTTGACTTGCGCGCGAGGGGAAGCGTCAGGGCCCCCCTGCCCGGCCCGATTTCTATGACATCAAGGCCGGGCGGCACCAGGCTCACTATATACTCCGCGACCGATCTGTCGCGGAGGAAGTGCTGCCCGAGCCTCCTTCTCCTCACGCCCCTCGATGCAAGCGCTAATATAGCTGCAATTCTTTCAACTGTCAGTTGCGGCAGGCTTGGCAAAGCCTTAAAATGCGCCCGTGCGAGAGTCTGTGATACTACTGGCACAGCACGGCAAGGCCTACAGTGAGGCTGAGGACCCGGAAAGGAGACTGACGCCAGAGGGCGCTGCCGAGACCGAGAGAGTAGCGAGGTTCCTCGCGCGTGCTGGCATTAGAGTGCGCGAGATAGTGCACAGCGGGAGGGCCAGGGCCAGACAAACAGCCGAGATCTTTGCTAGGCATCTCAGGTGCAGCGCGAGAGAGGAGACGGGGCTGGGGCCTAGTGACGATCCAGGCATATGGGCGTCGAGGCTCTCCACTCTCGATGACGTGATGCTGGTTGGGCACCTGCCGCACCTCTCCAGACTGGCCTCGCTCTTGCTCCTCGGGGATCCCTCCAGGGAGATTATAAAGTTCAGGTACTCGGGCGTTGTGGCTCTCGTGAGGGGGGCTGAGGGCAGGTGGGCCCTCGCGTGGTACGCAACGCCAGACCTCATCATTGAGTAATCCCGCCGGGTCTGCCGGCTGCGGGCATGGAGGTCTCGGAGTTACCGCTTGACGCCAGGCTTGTAGACGCGCTAAGGCAGAGAGGCGTTAGAAAGCTGTTCCCGCCCCAGGAGGAGGCCGTCAAGGCCGGAATTCTCAACGGGAGGAGCATAGTGCTGTGCACGGCGACAGCGTCAGGGAAGTCGCTGCTTGCCGAGATAGTGGCTGTGAAGACGGCGCTGGAGGGCGGAATGGCTATTTATGCGGTGCCTCTCAAGGCTCTCGCGTACGAGAAGCTTGTCCACTTCTCTCACTACGGCGGACTCGCGCGCGTTGGTGTGTCCACGGGGGACTTCGGCTTCGAGGACAGAAAGCTGGATGAGTATGAAGTGATTGTAATGACGTACGAAAAGCTCGACAGCGTGCTTAGGCAGAGGCCAGGCTGGCTCGGCTCGGTCGGCGCGGTGATAATCGATGAGGTTCACTACCTCGGGGACCCGAAGCGCGGGCCGGTGCTGGAGTCGATAGTCGCAAAGCTGAAGCACCTAAGACTCCGCGCGCAGTTCGTCGGGCTGAGCGCCACGGTGGGAAATGCCGGCGAGGTCGCAGAGTGGCTGGGCGCGGCACTCGTGACGTCCAGCTGGAGGCCCGTGCCCCTCAGAGAGGGCGTTTACCACAACGGCGAGATAGTCTTCGCCGACGGGACAAGGCTGCGGGTTGCCGTGAGCGGCGAGGCTGAGGTCGCCCTCGCGCTTGATGCCGTGCTCGGCGGCGGGCAGGCGCTGGTGTTCACGAACAGCAGGCCATCAACCGTGCGGCTGGCCAGAGCGATAGCAAGCGCCATCGCGTCTCACCCCTCTAGGCTCGTCGACGCTGCGGAGGCGCACAGACTCGCCGGGGAAGTGGCGCGCGCGTCGTCCAGCAAGATTATAGGCAGGGAGCTCGCCGAGGTCATCAGGAGGGGCGTCGCCTTCCACAACGCTGGGCTGGAGCTTGAGGTCAGGAGACTCGTAGAGGAGGGCTTCAGGCGTGGAGTCATAAAGGTTGTAGTGGCCACCACAACGCTGGCGGCCGGCGTTAATCTGCCGGCGCGTAGAGTCGTGGTGGCCAGCCACGAGAGGTACGATCCCGCGGTCGGGCGCGAGGAGATACCAGTTCTCGAGTACAAGCAGATGGCGGGGCGCGCTGGGAGGCCCGGGCTCGATCCCTACGGCGAGGCGGTAATAGTGGCGAGGAGCAGGAGGGAGCTCGAGTACCTCATGGTGAGGTACGTGAGGGGAGGCGTGGAGCCCGTGAAATCGCACATACTCAGCGAGCCGTGCTTGAGGTCGCACGTGCTGGGAGCAGTGGGCGGGGGGTATGCCGGGCTTGTCGAGGACCTTGTCGCGTTCTTCTCGAACACGCTCGGCTTTCACCAGCTTAAATTGCGGGGCAGGCGCGCACTGCTCAAGGCAGAGATAACGAGAGCGGTGGAGAGCCTGGAGAAGTGGGGCTTCATAAGGCGCGAGGGGGGCAGGATCTACGCAACAGAGCTCGGGAGGCACGTCGCGAGGCTTTATCTGGATCCAGAGGTCGCGGCCGGGTACATCAACATGATTAGGTCGCTCAAGAGGCCTAGCACTCCGGCGTACCTCTACATAGTACTCACGGCGCCCGACTTTCCCAGAGTGAGGCGCGGCGCCGCAGATGAGAGAATAGCCGAGGAGATAGCCTCGGCGCTTGGGGCCTGGCCGGGTGAGGAGTTCGAGGACGTAGTGAGAGCTGCTGCAATGCTGATGGCGTGGATTGAGGAGGGGGACGAGGATGAGATATTCAGGGAGTTTGACGTCGCGCCGGGAGACCTGCGCGTTTACATAGACCTCTTTGAGTGGCTGGGAGGCGCTGCGTCGAGACTCGCCGGAATGCTCGGCCTTAGGGAGCACGAGCGCGGGCTCAGGACCGTGACGCTGCGGGTCAAGTACGGCGTCAGAGAGGAGTTGCTGGAGCTCGTCACGTCGCTTGCAGGCATCGGCAGGGTCAGGGCCAGAGTGCTGCACAACTTTGGCTACAGGACGCTGAGGGACGTCGCGGCCGCATCCCCGCGCGAGATAGCATCCCTGCCCGGATTCGGCGAGAGACTCGCCGAGTCTATAGTCGAGCAGGCGCGCCAGCTGCTCTCAAGCCGTCCCCACTAGCCGAGTTGAGCCGCACGTGCGCGGCAGGATGCTGCGTGAGCCGGCTGTGCCGGCCTCCGTCCTGCTCTTTTTGTATCATTAACCTACTGGCGTGACTAGTAAGGGACGCCTCAAGGTCACTAAGCTCGGGCCGGGCACGCGGGAGAAATTGCGGGCCAGGATTGAAATGCCGGCAGGCACCGGAGCAGTCCTCAGCGGTGCGATAGGGCTGCTGACTGGCGGCACGAGTGTCAGGGCTCTCCTCGGAGGGCTCAAGGCCGGGAGGGCGTGACTTCGGCGCCATCCCCGCGGCGAGAGAGCACCGCCATAAGGTCGGAGACTGTAAGGCAGATACTCGAGCACTACCGAGCGATCTGGGCGCTGGAGCACGCGCTGGCACTAATGCAGTGGGACCTCGAGACGTACATGCCGCGTGAGGGGATCGTGGGACGCGCAATCGCGCGGGCAGAGATAGCGCAGTTAATCCAGCGGATTATGCTTGACGAGAAGCTCGTGCGTCTCGTCGAGCGCGCCAAGGAGGAAAAGGACTTGACAGATATCGAAAGAGGAATTATAAGAGTGCTAAGTAGAGAATTAAAATATTTCCAGAGAGTGCCTCCCGATGTAATAAGAGAATTTAATAAAGTAACATCAGAGGCGTCTGTAGCGTGGAGAGCGGCGAGGGAGAGATCAAGATTTGAAATCTTAGCGCCACATCTAGAGAGAATAGTCGAGCTCTCGAGAGTTATCGCGGAGAGGCTCGGCTACGAGGAGCACCCCTACGACGCGCTACTCGATTTGTACGAGGAGGGGCTCACGCGCAGAGACATCGAGCAGATTTTCTCCACGCTGGAGCCCGTCATTAAAGGGCTGCTGAGGAGGCTCGAGGCGCTGGGCTGGCCGAGAAGCCATCCGCTTGAGAGAGTCCCGTGCAAGAGGCAGAGGATAGAGGCGCTGGTAGTAAAGACCCTCGAGATGCTCGGCCTCCCTAAGGACAGGCTCAGAGTAGACACGTCGCCACACCCCTTTAGCATTGAAATCACCCAGCGCTACGATGTAAGAATTACCGTGAGATATAGAGATGTTAACTTCAAAGAAACGCTGTTCTCAGCGCTTCATGAGTACGGCCACGCGCTCTACAGTCTAGGCATTGATGAGTCCTTGCTCATGACGCCTGTCGGGACTCCTAACTCTCTCGGGCTTCATGAGAGCCAGTCAAGATTCGTCGAGAATTTCGTTGGTAGGAGCCGCGAGTTCGCCTCCCTTATAATGCCTGTTCTGCGGGAGTGCCTGCCCTTCATGTCGGATTACGCCGAAGAGGACGTATTTTATTACTTCAATACCGTGAGGCCATACCCCATCAGAGTTGAGTCCGACGAGGTGACCTATAACTTGCATGTATTACTGAGGTACAAGCTGGAAAGCATGCTGGTGGCAGGCGAGATAAAGGTCTCGCAACTTCCAGAGCTCTGGAATTATGAAATGGAGAGGCTCCTGGGCATTAGGCCGAGAAATGACGCTGAGGGCGTGCTGCAGGACATTCACTGGGCAAACGGCCTCATCGGCTACTTTCCCACGTACACCCTAGGCAATGCCATCGCGGCAATGATATACTACAAACACGGAAGGGTCGGGGAGCTTGTGATGTCAGGGAATTTCGCTCAGCTGTGGGAGTATCTACGCGAGAAAGTGCATAAGTGGGGCAGCATTTACGCGCCGAAGGAGCTTCTCGCGCGTAGCTTCGGCGAGGCGTACAACGCCGAGTATCTAGTGCGGTACCTCGAAGAGAAATTTAGGTAATACCTCAATCCCAGCCGAGCAGAAGGCGCGCTGGCGTGCTGAGCTGCACCCTAGCATGAGCCGCAGAAACGGGCCACCAAGGCGCAAATATCGGTATGCTCTCTATACCCGCTCTCCTTAACTATGAACGTGCCCCAGGCCAAGTCCTCGCGCTCTATTTTCACTCTGCCCAGCAGCTCTGCCAGCCTGGGAGTGCGCGAGCTTACGAGACCGGACATTCTGGCTAGCTTCACTACATAGTTATTCAGCCCCACTCTAGCCCGGTAAATGAGATACTTGGCAGCATCGCAAGCATCATCCAGCATGAGGGCCCTCCCATCGAAGTACAGAGGCCTGCCGAGTTTTGCCGTTAGCTCGGCTGACGCGTGCGCGGCGAGGACGCTCACGACCTTAGCCGCTCTGCCGCCGTAGGGCGCCGATGCGAGAAACACGAGGTTTATCTCGTCGCTCACCACGTGAACAATCTCAGCGCCATAAGTCGAGGCAAGAGCTCTCGCCGCGCCGACAAGCGCGGCGTGCACGAACGCACTCCGGGGAGCCTCGAAGTCTCTTAGCCTCTTGCCGAAGCTCACGCCGTCGAGACGCACTGCAAACGGGGCGCGCACCGGCTCGCAGATGACCTCCCTGGGCCGGTACCTGGCATCGAGCGCGCGCGGGCTCTCGGAGAGGAGTCTCTCTAGCGCGCGCGTGTTCACGCGGGAGTGTTCGCAAGATATTATTTGAGATTGGCAGCTGGGGGCGAGCTTTTATGCCACATGCCTAGAACGCGCATGAGACTGAGGTTCCGCTGTGTGGCAGTCGGCGGCACCTTTGACACACTGCACTCGGGGCACATAAAGCTGCTGGCAACCGCGGCGCTAGTTGGCGAGAGAGTGTGGGTCGGCGTGACGAGCGACAGGTTTGCGGCGTCTTTAAAGCGATATGCGGTTAGGCCCTTTACCGTCAGGCTCATGAGCGTCAGAGGTCTCATGGACTTGATAGCGCCAGAGAGGAAGGCCGCGTACGTGGAGCTCGACGATCCCTACGGGCCTGCCGCGACAGACAACCAAATCGATGCCATTGTTGTCAGTGTCGAGACAGCCCCGAGGGCCTTCGAGATTAACGACGCAAGGGCGAGACAAGGCATGAGGCCGCTGGATATCGTAGTGATATCAACCGTTCGAGACGGGTACGGGAACAGGCTGTCGTCAACTTACCTCAGGAGCGTGCTCGAGGCGCGGCCGCAGGAGCTCAATCACTAAGCTGCGCGAGGGCCGCGGGCCCCGCGGGAGAGCGCAAGCAGTGCAAGCTCTCTATAAGTATCAAGTGCGCTCTCGCAGTTATTCAAGCATAGCGTGGGGCCTCCGAGCAGGTCCACTCTACGGTACCTCCCCCCCTTGCTCTTTAAAAATTGAAATACGTCCGTGTAAACAATTTCAGAGTGTGCGAAGTCCTCGAACAGTACCAGGTAATTATACACGAGCGACCAGGCTAGATACGGCTCGTCGACTCTGGCAAGGCCGTATTTTTCGAGACTCACTTGCGGCGCTCGCGGCTCGATTCTAGCTGCGCGCTTTGCCAGCTCCGCGGACAGAATAATGCTGTCTAGAGACGCTTGCACGTCCAGCGCGCTGTGATAGATGCCCCATGCATCTCTCAGCGAGGAGACCGTCAGCGACGGCATGCCCCACATTTCGTAGTGCACGCTGTCAAAGTAGGGTATTGGGCTCTCGACCGGGGCCAGGTCTCTCAGCGCGTGGTGCAAGTAAGGCATGGCATAGATGCGTGGGGTCCCAACGCCGACAACGTCGACGTTCACGAGAAGCGTCGGCCCCCGCCTGCTGAGATAGTTGAGCGAGCCCCACGCCCAGTACAGTGACGGGACATGCGGCGCCACGCCCTCCTCTGCAGTAAAGAGCCCCAGTGCGATTGGCACGTCGCTTAAGACGAGGTCAATGAACGCCGTGATTGCGGCCTCAACGCCGGCGCAGTTATCCGCGGCGCCCGTGAGCCAGTGGTCCCAGTGCGCAGATATCATTGGTGTGTCCTCAAATGAATTAAATGCAATGAGATTGTAACTGTATGTCACCCTCGACCTAGTCATCACGTCCAGCCTGGCGCGCTTGCCGAGATATCTATCGGCGCCCTCTATGCACGCGACGGAAATCGGCGTCGGCGCAGCGTCTAGCTTAAAGCCATGCTCGCCTGTGACGACCACCCTCCGCGGCGGCGCGTCCGCAAAGACCACCGCGGCGGCGCCCCGGCGCGCTGCCTCTATGACAATATACTTGGCGTCGTCGACGTCCTCTGGCAGTCTCTCTACAACGATATTGCCCTCCACGTTGTCGCGCAGCGCGACGAGCCTGCCCTCCACCGACGCCGGTTTGGAGTACGGCATTGAGAGCCCCTCGAGGGCCTCGCCCCCGACCTCAAGCCTGGCGCCTGCGTCCTCCCAGTACAACACCTCAACGGGCGATATGTGAAACCAGAGGCGCGGCGTGTCGAGAAGCGTGAGGATGCGCTGGAGGAACTCCCTCTCGCGGGGAGATCCCGCGGTTAGGTCCTTGTACGCCGTGCATAAGCTGTAAATGCGAAGGCCCACCCCGCCGGCGACTCGGCAGCTTTAAATGTCGCCGCCGGCTCTCCAGGCCCATATAGCAAATAGCAAAATATTTCTAACCCGGCCCGCAACCGCACATGCAGGTCACGGTGTCGCTGATCAAGGCGGACGTCGGCGGGTTTCCGGGGCACGCGCAAGTCCACCCGAAAATGCTCGAGTACGCCGCCGCGAAGCTGAAGGAGGCGCAGAGGAGGGGGGTCATAATTGATTACTTCGTCTTCAACGTCGGCGACGACATATCGCTGCTAATGACGCACACAAAGGGCGAGGATAGCCCGGAGATTCACGGACTCGCGTGGGAGACGTTTAAGGAGGTCACGGAGCAAGTCGCCAAGAGGTACAAGCTGTACGGCGCAGGCCAGGATCTTCTTAAAGATGCCTTCTCAGGTAACATACGCGGCCTGGGGCCGCAAGTCGCCGAGATGGAAATAGAGGAAAGACCTAGTGAGCCCGTAATTGCCTTTGCAGCCGACAAGACAGAGCCAGGCGCATTTAACCTACCGCTGTACCGGATATTCGCCGACCCGTTTAACACAGCTGGGCTTGTAATAGACCCGGCGATGCACGACGGTTTCGTGTTCGAGGTCTTGGATGTGAAGGAGCACAAGGTGTACTTGCTGAAGACGCCCGAGGAGTCCTACGCGCTGCTCGGTCTCGTGGGTACTACGGGCAGGTACATCATTAGGAGGGTTTACAGGAAGGACGGGCTCGTGGCGGCAGTGAATAGCGTCGAGAGACTCTCACTCATAGCCGGCAGGTACGTCGGCAAGGACGACCCGGTCATGATAACCAGGGCACAGGCTGGACTGCCGGCAGTCGGCGAGATTCTAGAGGCGTTCGCCCACCCGCACCTCGTGCACGGGTGGATGCGCGGAAGCCACGCAGGCCCGTTAATGCCGGCAAGATTTGCGCTGATAGACCCGGATAGGAGAATGGCCATAGGGCCAAAAATGACGAGATTCGACGGGCCGCCGAAGGTAGGCGCCCTCGGCTTCCAGCTGCACGACGGCCACCTAGAGGGAGCCGTCGACATGTTTGACGATCCTGCTTTTGATTACACGAGACACGTGGCGGCAATGATAGCGGATTACATACGCCGCATGGGCCCGTTCCAGCCGCACAGGCTGCCGCCTGAGGAGCTGGAGTACACAGCCCTCCCGAAGATCCTAGCGAGGATAAAGCCCTACGCTGCTGATGAATACGACAGTGAGAGAAAGAAGTACGTCGATGCGGTAATAAGGGGCGCGAGCTAGGCCCATTTCAATCCGGCCGCCTCCCGGGCAGCGCCCCCGGCCGGATTATATTAATCCGGATTAGTATAACGGGTCGGTTATTCGGCGAGGGCACCCTGAGCTGCCTGCCCTGCAGCTCCAGCATGCCGGATTGAGACCTCCTTACGGCGGGGCGGCTATTGCTCCGCCCGGGCCCTCTCATTGAGAGCCCTCCGGCACGTCTGCGACGACCGGCACTTGTACTGCACGGCAAGTCGCGCAATGAGCTCCACGCCCCTGCCCGCTCATCGCCCCGCCTAGAATATCTATTACAAGCCAGCAGCCCGAGAGCTCTCTGCCAAATCTCAAACGGCGGGATTCCGGGCTGCCGCGGGGCCTGGCGAGGGCAGCACTCCGCCGGCTCTTGAGGCGCCGCTGCATAGCGGTCAGGAGTGCGCTCAGTGCTGGAGCTCTTAAAAAGCCGCGCCGCGCTCACGGCACAGATTGCTGGAGCCGGCGGCCCGTCAATGATGTGGCGCGTGAGGCCGGAATGGTGAAGAGTCCCTCTACTCGCTGAGGGCTCGCACGAGCTTGTCCAGCGTTAGGTCTGGATAAAAGCGCCGCAGGAACACAAAGCCGTTAACTATGGGGAAGAACAGATACTTGCCCTCCTCGTCAAGCTCGACAACTTCCCGCTTCCAGAGCTCGTTAAGCATTTTAACGTAGAGATACCTGCCTCTGAGGGTCTCTACAGCCGCCCTGACCTCGTGTGGCGCATACTCCGCGGCAACGCTCACGTCAGACATCATGGCGGCAGCGGCTGGCGTGAGGTCCCTTCTGACGACAGGACACAGCGTTGACATCACAAACTTGACGTTGATTCTTATCTCCCTCAAGTGAGGTAGTAACTCGTACTTTATTACTCTCGGCAGGTAGGGGAATGCACGGCACGTCAGCGGCTTGTAGAGGTCATGGACTGCGCACTTAACGCCCATTAAGAACGGACACTTTCCCTCCTCGTCCAGCTGCATTAAGTAGCTCAAGGCAATTCTCATGCCCGACTTGAGCTCGGCAATTCTGTACGCAGGCGTGAAAACTGCTCTAACGCCGAGCTCGCTCGCGTGCCTCTGGAGCACGTAAACTTCGTGCGGCAGCACGGTCACGGGGCTGACTCTGCAGCAGAGTGCACAGTTAGATTGGCATCTAAACATTTCGTGGCGAATTGTAGCACACCATTATTGAACTTATAATGCATCATGCCGCTGTGCCGGGCTTGCCAACGGCGCAGCTCCTAAGCTTGGAGAATAAAGATATGAGGCCGGACGCCACGGCCTCCTTAAGAGTCCTGGGATCGATGGCACCGCTCCTGTAGTCTCCCTCAAGCGCGCGCGGGTCCTCGTAGCGGCGCCCGCCTGCCTCGAGAGGCCCGGCGTATGGGATGAGGAGGTATGCTGCGATCTCAAACACAGGGTTGAACCTTGTCTCCCTCGGCGGGCAGTACGCGAGCCAGACCTTCTTGCGAATCTCCTCATCGGAGTCCGTGACGAATATTGCGCTACTCGGCCTCGACTTGCTCATTTTGTACATTGCGTACATCTCGTCAAGCTCTCCGTGAATGCCCTCCATTCTCCCAACGCCAGAGAGCGAGGTGATCACGGGCACATGAAGGGCTACCGGCTTCTTGAGGCCGAGTCTCTCCGCCGCATCCCTTGCCAGCATGTGAGCGCGACGCTGGTCGAGCCCCCCTACCGCCACGTCGACACCAAGGTAGAGCATGTCGGCGACCTGCATGACCGGGTACAGCAGTTTCGAGAAGTCGAGCATGACCTCCTCGGCCTGCCTGCCCATTATTGGTATCGCGCGCCTCACTCTCGCCAGAGAGGTCACCTTCGCCACCCTGACCACCAGCTCCCAGTACTTCGGGTCGCTGACAATGTCGTCGCTATTGACATATTTGAAATTGCTAATTTTCTCGATAAATGACTTTATTTTACGGCCGTGCTCCCTCAGCTCCTCCACGGACCCCTTGTCATTTATCCACGCATGCCACGTCGCGACGAGCAGCACCACGTCGAAGCCGGCTTCCTTGAGCTCTGCGAGCTTGAAAGCCCACACGAGCCACCCAACGTGTATTGGCCAGGTCGGCTCGAAGCCGAGGTACGCCACGCCGCCTCCCAGCCTGGAGAACTCCTCGGGCGTCACTACCTCCACGACGTTTCTCAACAAGCGCTCCACGCGGCCGCTACCTAGTCTGCTTATAAGGACAAAAACCCGCGCGCGTGGCGCGCACGTGCTGATTACTTAAATACCGGACCCCCTTTCAGGCCATGCAGGGGTACTCAGCACTAGAGAGGTCGGGGTTCAGCAGCTGAGAGAGCTGGCGTGCAGGGCGAGACTATACCTGCTCCTAATGGCGAGCTACGACCCCGGGATGCACCTCGGGTCGTCTCTCTCGGTGCTCGACATACTGGTAGCGCTCTACGGCACTGGCAGAGTGAAGTTCAATCTAGCAAATGGCGTGGGCAACAGGAATTACCTAGTGCTGTCTAAGGGTCACGCGGTGCACGCGATTTACGCGCTCGCCGCGGCAATGGGCTATCTAGCGCTCGACGAGCTGAGGGAGTCCGGTAGCTTGGGCAGCCGCCTCCAGAACCACCCCGAGGCAGACACGCCGTTTGTCGACGTGCCCAACTCAGGTTCGCTGGCTCTGGGAATAAGCATGGCGGTCGGCCTCTCCCTGGGCCTCAAGCTGAGGGGCAACAGAGGTCGCGTGTACTTAATAACTGGCGACGGAGAGCTCGACGAGGGGCTAAGCTGGGAGTCCTTCGCCGCGGCGGCACACTACAACTTGACTAATCTCCTCGCGATAGTGGACTACAACGGCATACAGCTCGACGGGCGCGTTGAGGAGGTACTGCGCAAGGGGGACCTGCCGGGCAGGCTCAGAGCGCTCGGCTTTGAAGTACTCGAGACCGACGGGCACGACCACGAGCAGATAGTCTCGGCGCTTGAAAGGGCCGAGAGCAGCACAAGACCCGCAGTGATTATTGCCAGAACTGCGAGGGGGAGGGGAGTGCCGGGCATCGAGGGAACTCCCCGGCAGAGACTATCGAGAGACGAGGCCCTGCAGTACGCACAGTCTCTAGCATGTCGGGGCTAGAAGAGCTAACGCCCCGGGAGGCGCTGGGGCGCGCGCTGGCGGATCTCGGAGATTTAAGGGGGGATGTTGTCGTGCTCGTCGCAGATACGGGGGAGCCCACAAGGGCCAGGCTCTTCGCTGAGAGACACCCGGAGAGATACTTCAACGTTGGCATTGCGGAGCAGGCGCTGGTCGGGATCGCCGCCGGCTTAGCGCTGGCCGGCTTTATGCCGTACGCCGTGACGTTCGCGGCGTTCCTAGCAAGGGGCTGGGAGCAGGCCAGAAACGCCGTTGACAGGCTCGCGCTTCCCGTCAGGCTCGTTGGGACTCACGCAGGATTTTCTGACGCGTACGACGGCCCGTCACACCAAGCGCTGGAGGACGTCGCACTCTTTAGAGTTCTCCCTAATTTCACCATAATAGTCCCGGCGGACTCGTGCGAGGTATACAGGGCGGTCATGGCATCGGCAGCAATAAGGGGGCCTGCCTACATAAGGGTCGGGAGGGATTTTCACGTCCCGGTTACCTGTTCACTCTACGACAAGTTCGAGGTGGGCAGGGCGTATGTTATCAGAGAGGGGAGCGATGTTGCGATATTTACAACTGGCATCATGCTGCCGTGCGCCATTGACGCAGCACAGCTGCTAAAAGACCGGGGAATATCGGCCGCCGTAGTGCACTTCCCCACTGTTAAGCCCCTCGACTACTCCACGGTGGAGAAATACGCGACCAAAGCCGGCGCTATTGTCACGGTCGAGGAGCACATGGTTCACGGCGGCTTCGGCTCCGCCGTCGCCGAGTATCTGTCCCAGACAAGGCCGACGAAAATCGCCATCATGGGCCTCAAGTCCTATGGCAGGAGCGCAAAGAGCCCTGCCGATCTTTACCACCACTTCGGCCTCACGCCAGAGAGCGTGGCGGCGAGGGCCGAGGAGCTCGTGAGACTGCGATGAAGCGGTTCGCTTACAGACATAGCCGCGGGATGACCGAGGTCGTCGTGGGGAGAGATCTCCCGTACTCAGAGCTGGTAGAGAGACCCGTGCTGGTAATCGAAGAGGGACTCAGGCCGCCAATACCCGGCGTCCCCGTGCTGGCACTGAAGGGCGGCGAGGGTGTCAAGAGTTTCGACACGCTGCTCAAGATATATGAATTTCTCGCGCGCGCAGGCGCCGACAGGTCAACAGCCCTTGTGGCCGTGGGCGGGGGCGCGCTGCTCGACGTCGCTACCTTTGCGGCTGGGACCTACATGAGGGGACTTAGACTCGTGAGCGTTCCCACGACGCTTCTCGCTATGATTGACGCGGCACTGGGAGGCAAGGGCGCGGTCGATGTCGGCAGCATCAAGAACCTCATAGGCGTCTTCTATCAGCCCTCGCTAATATTCTGCGACACGTCATGGCTAGACACGCTGCCCGATAGGGCGTACCGGTCGGCGTTTGCCGAAATGGTGAAGTATGGCGTGGCGCTCGACGAGGAGCTCTACGCGTGGATAAAGCAGGGCGTGGACGCGCTGCTGAGGCGGGAGGAGAGGGCGCTCGAGACGGCAATTTTTCGCTCGCTTCAGATAAAGGCTAGAGTGGTTGAGATCGACGAGTTTGAGGAGAGGGGAATAAGGCAGGTTCTGAATGTAGGCCACACAGTAGGACACGCTCTCGAGCGCGTGCTGGGCCTCCTTCACGGCGAGGCTGTGTCTCTCGGAATAGTTGCAGAGCTCCACCTCTCGCGCGACCTGGGCTACTTGCGCGAGGACGTTGTTGCAGACGTGAGGTCGCTGCTTGAGGTGCTCGGGCTTCCAACGCGGGCGCGTGCGTCGAGGGAGCAGCTTGCCGGCGCGCTCTCGCTGATAAAATTTGACAAAAAGAGACGCGGCGAGTACATCTACATGCCGCTAGTGGTCAGGCTGGGGAGGTGGGTGCTGGAGAGGGTCAGGCCTGAGGATGTTGCAAGGGCCACCTCCTACGTAGTTCATGTTCTGCATTGAGCGAGGCACTCTCGGGGGTAGATTCCCGGCGCCGCCGTCGAAGCCGTACTCCCAGCGTTTTATCCTTGCCGCCGCGCTTGCTGACGGGGAGACTATAATTGACGGGGTCGAGCTGAGCGATGACGTGATCGCAGCGTTGAGGGCAGTAAAACCGCTGGCGAGCGTGAGACTGGAGGGAGCCAGCGTGATGATTGATAGGAGAGAGCCGGAGCGCCTCAGAGCCTTTAGCGTCATGGAGAGCGGGTTCGTACTGCGCGCGTCCACGGCCATTTACACAGGCGTGCCAGGCATCACTGCAATACTATACGGCGGTACTCTCCTAAAGAGACCTCTCGGAGAGCTAGTAGACGCCTTGAGGGGTCTTGCCAGAGTCGTCTGGGCGCCCGGCCTTGTGGTGGTTGAGGGCAGGCGCCTCGAGAGCTTTCACGTGCGCGTGAGGGCTGACATCTCGTCGCAATACATCTCAGGCCTCATGTACCTCGCCGCGCTGTGCGGAAGCGGAGTCGTGGAGCCCCTCGGCGAGAGGCGATCTTGGAGCTTTGTCGAGGCGACGGCCGAGGCTCTCAAGGCCTTTGGCGCGAGAGTCAGCGTGGGGAGCGTCGTGGAGGTCTCCGGCACGCTGAGAAGCCCCGGCAGCATTAAAGTGCCTGGCGACTTCAGCCTGGCAGCATTCCTCGCGGTGGCGGCGCTCGCCACTGGGGGTACCGTGGAGATAGCGTGCACGGTTGCCAGCACCGACAGGCCCCTCTTAGAGGCGCTGGAGAAAATGGGCGCCAGGATCAGCGAGGCAGGAGGCGTCGTGCGCGTGAGCGGCGCGCTTGCCAGGGGAGTTGACGCAGATTTAAGGCACAATACTGACTTAGTCATGCCGCTGGCGCTGGCAGCCGCGACGGTAGAGGACCTCTCAGTAATCCGCGGGGTGGAGCACTTGCGGTTTAAGGAGAGCGACAGGATAAATTCTGTCATCGACGTGCTGCGGAGGCTCGGCGCATATGCTGAGTACAAGGACGGCACACTGCACGTGAGGGGGCCCCTCAGGAGAGGCGGCGTCGTGTTGCCCTCACACGGCGATCACAGAATTGGCCTAATGGCGCTCGCGGCGCTCAAGATAGTGGGAGGGTGCGTGGACGACGTGTCACCAGTAGCAAAGTCATGGCCTTCCGCTGTGCTGTACTTCTTTGAGGGCTCGGGGTCGCGCTCATGACCACAGTTAAAACAGCTAGCGAGGCTTGAGAGTGGCAGGACACGCTCACTCTCGCTGCCCTCCGGGGCCAGAAAGCCCGGGGCGTCTTTCGCGCGGACTTCTTGAGGCATGCAACGCCCTCCCTCAATTCCCTCATTATATTATCGCCGTGAGTGTTAGCGGCAGTTGCCGCGAGTTGCGCTCCGGCAGCGGTACTGAAACCTCGCCTGTTTTCCCTCCCCGGCCCAGTTTTGGTGCTTTCCTCTTCGCGCCGGCTAGACGGCCAGCCGGCGCCTCCTGATGGCGATCAGCGAGTGGAGGCCCCACATTTTAATGAATCCCCTGGCCTCCTCGTCGCTCGGATACCACCCTCTATTGTAGTCGGCGAGCTCTCTGCTGTAGCTACTATACGGCGACTCCCTCCCCACTATCCAGAGGGCGCCCTTGTAGAGCTTTACTCTCACCGTGCCGGTCACCCACCGCTCCATCTCCTCTGCTGCCCTCTCAAGCGCCACGCGCAGCGGCTCGACCCACAGGCCCTGATACACTAGGTCCGACCACGTGGTGTCAAGAATCCCGTGCTTAAATCTCAGCTCGCGCGGCGTGAGCACGAGCTTCTCGAGGTCTCTGTGCGCGTGGTACAGTATCACGGCTGCTGGCGCCTCGTATACCTCCCGGCTCTTAAGCCCCACTACCCTGCTCTCCATGTGGTCTATCCTGCCGATACCGTTTGCACCGCCGATGCCGTTAAGCGCGGTCACCAGTGCGAGCGGGTCCATTCTCTCGCCGTTTATCGCAATTGGGAGCCCGTCTCTAAATTCTAGCGTCAGATACGTCGGTTTGTCTGGCGCCTTCTCTGGCGCGACCGTCCACTTGAAGACCTCTTCCGAGGGCTCCGCGGCCGGGTCGTCCAGCGGGCCCCCCTCTACTGACCTCGACCAAAGATTGTCGTCAATGCTGAATTTCCTGTGCTCGGCGCTCACAGGCAGTCCGTGACGCTTGGCGTACTCAAGCTCCTCAGCGCGCGTCATGCCCCACACTCTCGCCGGCGCTATGATTTTCAGGTCAGGCGCGAGCGCCTTAATTGTCAGCTCGAACCTGACCTGGTCGTTCCCCTTGCTGGTGCACCCGTGCGCCACTGCGTCTGCTCCGACCCTTCTGGCTATCTCGACAACCCTCTTAGCTATTAGGGGCCTAGACAGAGCGGTCCCCAGTGGGTATAGCCCTTCATACATTCCATTCATTAAAATAGAGCGAAATATGTATTCCTCGGCGAATTCTCTCTTTGCATCTATGTAGAAGTGCTGCACTGCGCCTGCCTTGTATGCCCTCTCCTCAATCTCTGCAAAGTCCTCCTCCTGCCCGACGTCAACAGTGACAGTATAAACCTCTGCATTGAACTTCTCCCTTAGCCACTTTATTGCTACCGTGGTGTCCAGACCTCCCGAGTAGGCAAGTACTATTCTGCTCGCCCCGAGGCGCTGCTCGCCATGTTCGCTCTCGTTAATATGAATTTAAAGTTAACTTTAACTGCAAGCCTCTCGTCAAACTTGGCCATTAATTTGTACATTGTTAACTTACTCAGTTACATCTTCTCACATGTGCTCTGTTAAATTTCAAGTAGCCTTGCTAGGAAATGTAAAACAGTCGCGTAGCGATAAGAAAACAGAGCAAACTTCGCGATAGCGCAATTCTGCCAGCCGGGGTAGTAGTGTCCGTGCCCCCTTTCAACCCCTACCGCACTCCGGGGGCCGGAGCCCCGCTCGCTAGGCGGCGCTGCCGGGCGGGACCCCACGCCTGACAGGGAGCGCTCTCTCGGCCGTGCTTTCATGAGATTGCGAGAACTGCCGGGCTAGTAAGCATCCGGCACGGCGAAGAAAAAAGAGGTGGTTTTAGGCCTGAGCCGTTTTGAGCAGCCCGCCAAATCTCTTCACCGCCCACATGATGGGCACTTTCATTCTTGGTTTGTCTTGAGGCAGCATTTCATGCACCCAGCTCGCTTGTTCTGCAGCTCCACCATTTTCGCCTCGCATTTCGGGCACACCGTGCTGTAGAGCCTCGCCTCAACGCACGGCACTCCGTGCCGCCTGCGAGACCCTCGATAAGTCCCTCTTGCCGCGCCTTATGACGCGCCCTCTCAGTCGCTCCAGCGCGTTGTACGCGTGGACAAAATTTCTCTGCGAGACGCCTCGGCTGGGCCCCTCTCTCTGGCAGTTGCGTTCTGCCGCCATTTTCGGCCTGCTCGGAGGCCCGCGCTCGGAACTCTGCCAGGACCTTGAGTAACTGCGGGAATTCTGCTGCGCCTCGGGCGGCAGCTCTAGGACGTCGTAGCGCAGCGCGAGCATTCTGTATGCTTTCATGTCACTGCGGCGGCAGGCCTGAACGGGAAACCGGATTTCCAGATTCTTGCGTCAAGAATGCTATGTCAGAGGTTCTGTGCCAGAGGTCCTATGAATGGGTGTGTGCCCCTGCGCATAGGACCCCCCGGCACGGGATCTCTGACATAGGACCTCTGATCTGACACGGAGTCCTGAACATGTGTGCAAGTCGCGCGGGGCCTGCCCGCCGCGGCGCTCAAGTGGACTTAGGGAGCTCCTCGAGACATAAGCTCGGCGAGTATCGCCGACACCCGTCTCCGCACTACTTTAGAGGCGCCGGAGCTTTTTGTGCTCTCGAGAACCTCCATGCCTATTTTAATTTGAACCTCCAGCTCGCTGAAGTACGCAGGAGCTTGCCTAATGGTAAGCTTGCCCTCCCAGCCTATCAAGTGCAATATTTGCATAATCTCAGCAAAGTTTACCCTGCCTGAGGGGTCAAATGGCGGGAGGCGCGGGCTGCGCCCTCCGCGTCTGTTCGACATATATATTTCTCTTATGTACCCGCTCAGCGCTACTATAGTCTTGTAAATCTCTTTCGTGCCTCTCGCCTTGACCGGGTCGTACGTTATTCTCGCCGCTGTGTGCCTCACCTCGCGGGCCACTCTCTCGACGTCGTCTATGCTCGCAAGCGGCTGAATTCCGTAAATCCAGTTAACGTGCATACCATGTCCCACAGCCCTGTCATACACCGCAGCTATATCGTCTATTGTGGGTGCAGGTGGTATTACAAGCCTTGTCGTACCAAGTGCGTCTGCCAGCATGATGTACCAGTCGAGCTCGCTCACGCCGACTCTCGGCAGAGCCAGCGCGTCAATTCTGCTCTCGAGTAGTGCATCTTCTATCTCCACCGCAGTTGTTATCGGCGAGCGCGACGTGTCGAGATGGCTCACGTCGAGAACGCACGGCACACCGATCTGCTCCACATATCTCGCTAGCTCTTGCCAGCGCCCCTTCCGCTTCAGATATACCAGGAATTCCACGGACATGGCTAGTGTTAGAGAAGGCCGGCGGCGGTCTCTGCGGCAGTGACGGCCTTGCAGATCACCTGCGCCGCATCCATGACCTCGTCGCCTAGCCTGTACACGGCTTCGGCCGCTTCGATGACCCACTTATTTAAGAAGTCTCCGTGCGGAAAGCCGCCGATCACGACGACAGAGCTCAGAAGCGCTTTGCCAATTTCAGCCAGAGACACCTTCACGCCATTCTCGTGAAGCACGATCCAGCGGTTTCCGAGCTCTCTGAGCAGCGACTGCAGGGCCTTTCTCTGAAGCTCGATGAGAGGCTTCCCTCGGGGCGGGACCCTGCCAATGGCGTAGAGTTGCTCGATTAATGCAATGAAATTATTGTAATTCCGGGGCATTCTCGTTTCCGGCTGGATCACGATAACGTAGTCATCGCGCGTGTGGACGTATGCTCTGCCCAGCCCGCGCCTATTCAGGAGGCTATACTGGAACACGAGTAATGCCTGGTGCACTATGTCCGGCCTCCCCCGCCTGAGAGAGTCCTTAAGTGCCAGCATTGCCGGATGGTGCCGGGCCCGGTCGAGTAGCATCTCCTCCGGCCTCCTGCCCCGCCTCCTGGCATCGGCTATTATTGCTGGGTGGCTCCGTATTTCTGGCGGCACGAGCTCGAGCGAGGCCTCTGCCAGTACTAGGCGCATCATAACGGCGGCGGCCGGGGCTCTCTACATGCTCCCGGCCTGGCGACTCTCCGCGAGGAATCCTCTCTCGAGCTCCTCTAGATCCTGCAGTATGGCCCTCACGGCCCTCTCCACGGCCTTAAGGGGATTGCCGCTTCTAACCTTTACCTTAAAATGTACATTTTCGAGTAGCGGGTGGTCAACGTCAAACTGCACGTACTCCACGTCCGGGTCGCGAGACAGATACTCTACGATAGGCGGGAATAGAGTGTACGTGTCTCCCCGGGCCTTGATTTCCAAGTACTTGTCGTCAAGTTTCAGTATTTCAAGCTGAAGCACGCACGCGGCTACGCGGCAGTATTTAAACTAAGCCGACCGCCCCTGCCTAACGCTAGCAGCACTGAGCAAGCGCCTCTTTGTCTCCTCAATGGGGTATCTAAGGCTGATAGCCGCGCCGCGATTTAGCAACCCGGCACTTACTAGCTCCTCTATTGACGCGTCGACCGGCTTGCCTGTAGCATACGCGTGCACCACGACAATTCTCTTTGCGTGTGGCGTTATCGGGTACCTCTCGGAGATCTTGTAGAGCCTAGAAAGCTCCTCAGCCACTTGTAGGACCTTCTCGTAGTCTGCCTCTGTCTCGAGGAAGCTGCCACGCACTCTCGACGGAATGCCGGATAACGTCAGCGCGTCGGCTATCGCGTCCGGCGGCACAGGCCTTGCCAGCTCAGCGTCTCTGAACAGTACCAACAGCGGCACCCGTCTAACGGCGCGCCGAGCTCTCGCGAGACCTGCGAGCATTTTCACCAGCGCAACTGCGTCCTGAAGCTCCTTGCCTTCTCCCTGCAGCTGGACGTAAACGTGCGTCAGACGCGCGCTCACGGAATATCGAACATTCCTCACGTGTCTCTCGAGAAATGACAAGAATTTCTCGACCTCACTCGCGCTGCTGAACTTAAATGACAGCTCAACAAGCACGAGGTACAGTACGGCGCGGTAAAAAGCTTAATCTTATGGGCGCAAGCCTGTGCGTGAAGCGTGCAGTAGTCACGCCGGGTGAGATTGTCGCGTATGCAGAGGAGTACGATGTGAGGGGCTCGGCATACTATGCCGGCTACAAGTACATTGCATGCACGCTTTGTGTAGCACTTTATGACGATAAATCTCATACAGCAGTGGTAAGACCTGTAAGGAACCCGCCGCTGCCGCAACCCGGCGCGGTAGTTTACTGCCAGGTCACCGGCAAGGGCAAGAGGGCGTACCAGCTTAAGTGCTTCGCCGTTGAGGGCAAGCGAGGGCCCGTGGACTTGAAGTATCAGTTTACAGGTATTCTGCCTCACTTCTTGGCTGACGGGAGGCTCGGCATCGGCGATTACATAAGGGCGAGGGTCGTCTCAGCTCACGGCCCCCCGCTAATAGTTTCAATACGCGGGCCCACTTATGGCGTTATTCTCTCGCGGTGTCCTAAATGCGGCTCGACGCTAAAGAGACACGGCATGGCTCTTGTCTGCCCCTCGTGCGCCGCGGAGGCGGCGAGGAAAATTGCAGTGGGGTACTATGCTTCTTTTTTCTAGCTCCTAGGCGTTCGTGCGACCGCGTGGCAGCCGCTTGAGGCCTACGTAATAACACGACGCCCCGTGCTGCGAGCCGCACCGCTTGAGCCACGTTAAGTGCCAAAGTTTAAAAGTAGCGCGCACAGAGAAGCGTGGAGTCAGCGCTAAGTGAGCTAAGGCAGTACTGGAGCCAGTTTCTCGGCTCAGAAATAGCAAGAGAGTTCCGCGATGAGCTGGATAAATTTGAGGCATGGCTCAAGGAGGTTGGCGTCAAGCTTCTGGCACTGCGCGCTAAGGAGGCAGCCGAAAAGGGAAATCCTGTCGCCAGAGACTATCCTAGTGAGTACATCAAGGGTCTTGTGAGGAGAGGTCAGGCAAAAGTCTTGGTCAACATGTTTGCAGCGTATCTAGTGAAAAAGGGCGCCGTCAGCCAGTACAGACTTATTAAAGGCAAGCTAGTGGCCGGGGGAGAGTCCATTGCCACGTGGCTCAGACTGCTAAGAAAAATGGAGGCGTCGTGAGTGAATTTTTGGAGCGGCGCGCGAGCTCTCGGGTGACGAGGGTCTTTAGTTCTGACCCGTGAGGAGGAACCCACGAACTGACGTCCCGCCAATCCCCCTCCCGCCCTAAAGGGCAGACGCTCCCGCGTCCCAGAGAAGGCGCCCTCGCCCCGCCCTTGCTGGTCCCTCCGGCTGGGATTTTGGAAACGGCCTGGGCGAGCACTGCGGGCCGCTGCTGAAGGCCGGCAGCCCAGTCCTGAGGGGCAGGGATTACCGCTTGAAGAGCGTCTTGAGGTGCGGCCTGATGAAGAGCTCGTGAGCGTCTCGCGGCGCCATGTTTAGCCTTACGGCATACCTGCTCAGTAGAACGCCGCCGAGCTTTGTTAGCTCGTACGCCGCCAGCCCTATGATGTAACTACCTCCCTCGCACCTTATAACAACCTTGCAGGGAGGCGGCGGGTAGAAGTGTCCAATGAGCGTCCCGCGGCTTTCATAGCTTCTCACTTCAACTACTGTGCTTGCTGCATCCAGCAGCGGCACGAACGTTCGCGGGTGGAAGTGTTTGACGCCAAGCTTTGCGGCCTCAAGGGCCTCGTAAATCGAGAGCAGCGGGAGCGGCTCTGCACCCTCAACCTCTCTGGGGTCTGCGGTCATCACACCGAGAGCCTCCGTTATTAGCGAGACTCTCCTTGAGCCTATTTCCCTGCCGATGAAGGTGGCCACGTAATCACTGCCACCCCGCCCAACAGTAGTGAACCTCCCCTCTTTGCTCCTGCCTATATACCCCGTGACGACCGCCACAGTCCCTGGCTCCGCTATTTCGTCTGCACTCTCAAGCGCTAGCGGTTCTGCATTTCCGTAATTGTCATCTGTGAGCAGCGGAGCCGTGAATAGCTTTGCGGGAGTGCCAAGCCTCCTCAACACGGCGTGTAATATTATCGCGGAGAGTCTCTCGCCGAATGAGGCGAAGTAATCGCGCGTCCAAGCCTCTCTCGGCATTTTCAGCGCGTCTTTCAGCTCCTTGAGCGGTGCTCTCGTGGCTTCAAGCACGCCGAGTGCTTCAGCAACAGAGGCGTGCCTCCGCGCGATTTCGTAGTAGATCGAAATGCTTCTGGACTTCTCAAGCTCGAGCAAGGCATCTGTGACGCCCTTCATCGCCGAGACTACCACGACCGGCGGCTCTCTCTGTGAGACTACGAAGCGGGCAGCTCTGACGAAATCCTCGGCGCTCTTAAGGAGAGAGCCTCCTATCTTCACGACGGGTTTCACGCTCCCTCCAGCAGTAGGAGGAGCTCTCTTGAATCTTTTATCTCCCTGACGCTTATTTCGATAACGTCGGGGTCCTTGAGTGCGTGCCCCGTGACGACGGCCACTACAGTGCCGCTCACCTTGAGCCTCAGCGCGGCTGCAACGGAGGCAGCCCCCGCCGGCTCCGCCCCGATGCCGTCTCTAGATGCCAGAAGCCTCTGAGCCTCGGCAATCTCGCTGTCGGAAACCGCGATGAAGAGGCCGCCTGACTGCTCTACTGCCGCCATTGCCTTGGGCCAGTTAATCGGCCTGCCTATTCTAATTGCACTTGCTATTGTCTTGGGCTTGTCAACAAATAGCGGGCTCTTGAGACCTCTCTGCCACGCCACGGCAAGCGGCGCCGCGCCCTCTGCCTGCACGCCTACCATTCTAGGAAGCTTTCTGCAGAGACCGAGCTCTCCCAGCTCTCTAAACCCCTTCCATATTGCAGAGATGTTGCCTGCATTTCCAACGGGCACTATTACGTAATCTGGACATCCAAGCTCCTCGTATATCTCAAATGCAATTGTCTTCTGGCCTTCCAGCCTCCACGGATTGAAACTGTTCAGCGGATATGCGTACTTGGTGCCGTGCTCGAGCACGTACCTGAGAGCAGTGTCGAAAAAGCCGTTAATCATAATTATCTCAGCGCCGTGAAGTGCTGCCTGTATGAGCTTGCCGCGCGCGACGTTGCCCCGGGGCAGCAGCACGTAGCACTTCAGCCCAGCCCTCGCGGCATACGCTGCGGCAGACGCCGCAGTGTTTCCTGTGGACGCGACTATCACCTTCTCGGCCCTGCTCTCCCTCGCAACTGTAACGCCAAGGGCCATTCCTCTATCCTTAAAGCTCCCGGTGGGATTAGTCCCTTCAAACTTAATGTAGAGGTTACTACTCAGACTCGACTCAACCAGCGGAGTGCCGCCCTCTCCCAGCGAGATGCCGCTCCCTAGCGGCAGCATTGATGCATACCGCCAGATGCCTCTGCCCCGCGGGCTCCAGTATTTGTGCGGGATGGTCACCTCAAGAAGGCCTCCGCACCTGGGGCACGTGTACAGCCTGTAGTTCTGCTCGTATCTAGCTCCGCACAGTACACATTTCAGGTACGGCGCGCCGTCCCCGATGGCACGTCCATAATGTTTTAGGTCCCCGTCTTTTTTAAACTTGCCGCGCTAAGCCAATAGCACAACCTATATAAAGCGCGCCTCCTCGACCCGCCATGAATCAGGGGCCACGGGCGGCGACGATGCAGTATATATCATCACAGACACCCCGACTGTTTCCGACCGGCTCATAGTTGAGTCGCTGGCGCGGAGGGGCCTCAGGGCAGTGACGCTGAACGTGACAGAGATGCCCGTCAGAAGCATTCCGGGCACGGCAGTAGTGAGGATCAGGAACCCGTACGTGGCAGCGGCTTACGGGCTTCTGGCAAAGCGCAGCATAAACCCGCCAGTGGCATCTCTACTGGCCGTCAACAGGCTGAGCTGGCTCCCGAAGTTCGGCCCGCCGTATGCGGTTGTATGCGCAGACGCCTCGCTCGAAAAGGTCGATATGAGGGGGCCGTGGCTGTTGCTGACTGCGTGGAGGCTGAACTTAGACGGTCCGGTGACAAGCATGGAGGGCGCGAAAAGCGTGCTCGAGCATCGCGCTTACATGCGCAATCCCCTCGCGAGAGTGACAGTCATCGCGCCGAGACCAAGCAGAATGCTGTCGGTCTTCGCAACGATCAATAGCGCCAGGGGGCTCGTCGCGGACGCGCTCTCGCACCTGGGCCTCCTCTACGCGAGAGTGACGCTAGGGGATTACAATGGCGATATGCGTGTAATAGATATCGACCCCGTGCCGCCGGTTGAGAGTAGAGAGGAGGCAGAACTCATCGCAGGGCTAGTATGAAGGTCGTCAAGGTCTGCATTATAGGAGCGTCGGGATTCGTGGGAGGCGAGCTGCTTAGGGTATTACTGCAGCACAGCGGCGTTGAGGTAGTGTGCGCTACGTCGAGAAGGTTTAAGGGCGAGTACGTCTACAGGGTGCACCCAAATTTGCGCGGCTTCACCCAGCTGAGGTTTGTGGAGCCCTCGCTAGACGCCGCGCTGAAGGCAGACGCCGCCTTTCTGGCGCTGCCACACGGCGAGTCTGTCAAGTGGACCCCCAAGCTCTACGAGTCAGGCATCACGGTGGTGGACCTCAGCGCCGACTTCAGGCTGAAGGACCCGAACGCGTACGTGGAGTGGTACGGGTGGCCGGGCCCGCACCCGTACCCGGACCTCCTCGAGAGAGCCGTGTACGGCCTGCCGGAGCTGCACAGAGACGAGCTCGTCAATGCAAGACTCATTGCAGTGCCCGGCTGCATGGCCACGGCGTCGGTGCTGATGCTCGCGCCGCTGGCGAAGTTCGGGCTGATAGGCGCCGTGCCGCCAGTCATTGACGCGAAGATAGGCTCAAGCGGGGCGGGCGCCGAGGGGTCCGTGGTGGACCTGCACAGCTACAGAACGTACGTCGTGAGACCCTACGAACCCGCCCGCCACCGCCATATCGCCGAGATAGAGCAAGAGCTCAGCTTGCTCGCAGGCAGGAAGGTGAGAGTTGCGTTCACGCCGCACGCGGTAGACCTGGTACGCGGGATATTCACGACAGGCCACGTTTTCGTCGATAAACTGCCCTCGGAGGTCGACATGTGGAAATACTACAGGGCGCTTTACGGCAACGCCAAGTTCGTTAGAGTAGTGAGGGACAGGCTCGGTCTGTCGCACTACCCTAACGTCAAGTACGTACTGGGGACAAACGTCGCGGACGTTGGATTCGAGCTCGACCCGCGCACGAGCAGAGTAATAACATTCGCGGCAATTGACAACTTGGTGCGTGGCGCCGCGGGACAGGCAGTGCAAGCATTTAACATAGTGATGGGCTTTCCCGAGGGCGAGGGTCTCAGTCAGATACCTGTGGCGCCGCTATGATGGTAATCAAGATTGGCGGCTCGGTTATCTGCAAGGACGTGTCTAGCGTCGTGAGAAACCTCCCTAAGCATGCCAGCTCGGCCGTAGTGGTCCACGGCGGCGGCTGTTTGGTCAACAAGGTGATGAGAAGGATGGGCATTGAGCCGAAGTACCTCACCCACCCGGGCGGCGTCACTAGCCGCTATACTGACCTAGAGTCGCTGAGAGCCTTCTTAATGGCAATGATGTGGATAAACAAGCAGCTAGTCGCCTCGCTCCACGCAATGGGAGTTGACGCACTGGGCCTCTCTGGGGCTGACATGGGGGTCGTCCGCGCGAGGCGGAAGGAGAGAGTTATTATCATTGACGAGAGAGGAAGGCAGAGGGTAGTCGATGGGGGCTATTCCGGCCGCATACTTCACGTCGATGCGGCCAAGCTGGCGCCGCCTCCCCTGAAGGTCCTGGCGCCGGTTGCCGTGTCTGACAGGGGAGAGCTTTTGAACGTCGATGGAGACCAGCTCGCGCTCGAGATCGCGAAGAGCCTGAGAGCAGAGAGGCTCGTGATCCTTAGTGACGTCGACGGGATTATAATCGGGGGCAGGGTAGTAGCGCGCCTCACGGCGCGAGAGGCCGAGGAGCTCTCCAGGAGCGAGGAGGTGAGAGGCGGCATGAAAAGAAAGCTTCTGGTGGCCGCAGAGGCGGCCAGACTCGGCGTGGAGGTAACGATATCCAGCGGGCTCGTCGAGAATCCAATAGATGCCGCTATCGCCGGCTCTGGCACGCACATTATCAGCGGGTAGCCGGCACTACTGCTTGTTGCAGGCAAAATTTTTAAATATACGGCACGAGGCGTGGCCTATGGCCTCAAGGGGCGTCAGCGTCCAGTGCAGTGCGTGCGGCTCCAGCTTTGAGGTGCCCAACGATGTCCTGGACGGCGAAATCACAAGCTGCCCCAATTGTGGAATGAGATACATTGTGAGACTGAGAAACGGCGCCGTCACGCTGGAGGAGTTCAGGGGAGACATAGAGGATTTCGGCGAGTAAGTCAGAATTCGCATCCCCTGACGCTCACTCACACCCCCTTTCAACTCCCGCTGCTCTCTGGGTCCCGGAAGCGCGTGGAGTTCTCGAAAACTTCTCGCCCACTGCAGCCAAGAGCAACGGCAGAGTGCCGCTGCCGGGGCGCAGCCCGCTGAGGCGCCTCGCACAGAAGTTCGCGCACGCATGGGGGCGCTGGAGTGGCTGAGGGTGCGCGCCACAAAGCGCGGCACGAGGCCGCCGCTCGTGCCCGGCGCGCAGCTAAGGCCGGGCGGCGAGAGGGATGCAAGCTGCGGGGAGGCTTCTCGCCGCCGATCTTGACGCCCTCCACAACGGCATCTTGGGACCGGGCGTTTCGAAGATCGCGAGGCTGCGGCGCGAGATAGGCAGGCTCGACGCAATGTGCGCGAAAAAGGGAGGCATATATTTTGCGAGAAGGCAAGGGCTGCCAATAGCAGGCTCTACCGCCTGCTCCGCGAGTGGGTGAAAAACAAAGCGGAGCTTACCGTCTGGCTGGCGCTGCAGTATAAGGCGGCTATCGTCCTCGACGTGCCGGACGACAGCTCGATGAGGGAGCTGAAGGAGAGCGGAGGCCATCCCGCCGGGAGGGAGGCGCTGCTGGACTTTAGCAGGTTAAGGAGACTGATTAAGGAGCTGGCAGAGTGGCACGGGGTGCCGTACATCGAGGCAAGGCTATACAGCACGGCGTGCTCGGAGTGCGGCGCGAAAATGCACGAGCTGCACGGCGGACGGGTCAGGCGCGCGGGATGCAATTTGCACCGCCGATAGGCCTTCCGGGAACTCCTGTCCCGGGGGGCGGAGGGGGTTGAAGGGAGCATAGCTCCACGTCAGCGTGCCGTTCACGTAAACCGGCATGGCAGCCGCCACGGAGACTAGATATCCCAGCGACCAGCTCACCGCCAGCGCCGTCAGGGCGTTGACGTCCAGCGATACGTTGGACGTGCCGGGCACGAACATAGTCCCATTTTTCCGTATACATAGCTGTGCGTCTCAATCCTCACGGAGGTTCCGCATCGGCACGCCGTTTACGTGCACAGACAACGCCGAGCGTATGCTGACGAGGTATCCGGGCGACCAAGACACGCTCAACACAGTCGGCGAGACGGCGCGCACGGGGTACTGGGGCAGATAGACCAGGAGGCAGGGCGTGAAGGAGCCGGTGGCGGTTCGGTCGCCCGGATCGGCGTAGCTTCACCTCAGGCCGCCAGGACTTTCTTGGCCTCGTTCAGCATCTCCTTCACCCTATTCACGTAGGACGTCATGTCCTCAACGGCCAGCTTCGCCTCGTGGAATCCCCACACGTGGAGGAAGTAGGCGTTGCTCCACCCGTCGGCGATCCAGCCGCCTAACATGCGCGCCAGGGTGTTAGACGCCTTGCCCAAAAGATAGGTGTACCACCTCCCCTCCTTCAAGGCCATCTGGAACTCCGGAATGCCGAACTTCTCGGCAAGGGCCTTGACCACCTCCTCAGCAACCTTGTAGGCCTTCTCCGAGGCTTGGACGGGGTCTCCCTCCTTCAAGTACTCTTCGCATTCGGCCATATACCTCTCGGCAAGAGAGATCCTCAGCCTTACGCTCTCCTGGGGATCCTGCTTGGCCAGAGCGGCGATCAGCACGTCCTCCACGTCGATACCCCTCTCCCGTAGTCTCCTGACGATCTCCTCCACGTCACTATCTGAAGGGAGGTATTTGTCCGCTCCGGCGCTTGCCGGAAGTCCCGACGCGGACCGCCGCCACGGCCCTCGAGCTCTGTCTCCGGCCTCTGGAGGCGCCGCTGAATGCCGTGGATATGCGGCGGCGCCGTTAGCAGAAACGGGGCTGCTGCCTGAGGACAACAGACGCCTTCGGGATTCTTCAGCCTCACGGCGAGGGTCTCGCGGAACAGGAAGTTGCGCCCAGCCTCGTTGGGGCCTAAATACGTCACCGGAGTTCACGCCCGCCGCCAGATCCATCACGGCGGGGGCTTGTGGGCATGAGCAGGCCGCGTCGTCAAGCAACTGCGGCGCGACGACCACGTCCTTAATCAAGGGACTACCCCGCGTCAGCTCCATTACGCCGGCCCTCTCCTCAACCGCAACGAGCTTTGCATATCTGCCGGGGCTCACAAACAGCATATACGGCTCGGGCGCGTAGGCGCGGTACAGCTCCGCCATGACCTTGACCGCTCCAGCCACGGCGGATCCCAGCACATCCCAGCCAGAGGCCCTAACAGCCCTTCCGCCGCCGAGCAGAACCTCCGCAACTGCCGAGTCCTCCATTGGCCGCCAGCTTCGCCGCGGCGGGCGCGGCTTCGGCAAAAACTCCGCTGCTCCTCGCAACCTTCTCCACGCGTCTATACGGGACGGAAAACCTCACCGAAAGCTCCCACAGAGGCACCACGGCGTCGCCCACCGCCACAGCCGACACCCCAGCCCCCACATGATACACGGCGAGATGCCCCCTGAACCTCCTAGACCTCCTTTACAGTAGCAACCACGCCCCGGTCCGGTCGTCCGCAGCAGGCTGGTCGCCGCTCTTCACCCCGAACTTTCTCTTCCACCTCCTCCGCTCCCGCCTTCAGCTCAGCCACAAGAGCCGAGTCGTACGCCTTAAGCAAGGCGAGGAACCCGCCGAAATGCGTCTTCTCCTCCTTGCCACATCTTCAGAACACTCTCCTCACTCATTCGTCCTCGACGCATTTAGCAAGCTGGAGGTAGAGACCAATGGCGTCTAGCTCTGCAATTATGGCGAGAGGCATCCGCAACCTCGAGAGATTCGAACTTCCTCTCCCGCAGAACCTCAACCGGGTTCTTCGCAAAATACCAATAAATACTGGATTTAAACATGGTGACCCCGCCCCTTTTCCTTCTCTTTCTCACGGCCGCCCTGGCCCAAGCTGCGTCGGTCGCCGCGACGTGGAAGCTCTCCGTGGCCGGCATAAACATAACGGCGATATACGCCGCAGAGGCGGAGGCCGCCACCGACAAGACCTGGGTTCTCCTACCCGGCGAGGAGGTGGAGCTCCGATGCCGCGCCGCCCGCGGAAACCTCACCATACAGCTGACCCTCCCCGGCACAGGCAGCAGGACCTGGCGGCACCAGATTCCTCTCAATCCCGGCGAGGTCTACAGAGCGGAGCTGGAGGTTGCGCCGGGCGTAAAGCTCAGGGTACACGCCGCGGTCAAGATAACGGCGGAGGTGAGGGCAGACGGCGCTGAGCCCTCCCAGCTCAAAACCGACGTGCCCTGCGCCGCGCGGCTTAAAACCCGCGGCCCCGCCAAGCTCAACATCACCTTCTACGCCGCCCCCACCATAGGCATCGAGGCGGCGGGCCCCGGCGTGGCGGTAACCCTCATCGAGCGGAAAATAGCAGAGACCCCCATGACGCCCAGCCTCCACGCCGAGGTCCACACCGCGGCCCCCCTCCTCGCGGCCGCTGCCGTTGCGACGGCCCTTGCCGCTGTTGCCGCGTTGCTACGGCGACGCCGCGCGCAGAAGCCCCAATGTACTCTGGTATATCAACTTTTTAACGCGGCCCACAGCCGACGCACATGAAACGTGAAATAGCCGCCGCGGCGCTGGCCTCGCTGGCGCTCCTCCTCCTGCTCAACGTCGCGCCCCAAACCCAGCAAAACGCCACCCAGCCCCCCGCCGCGCGGAGCCCAACCCTCCCCGTGGTCAAGCTCTCGGAGCTGGAGTCTCTGTCCCCGACGTATCCCCTATACGCGGTTCCGGCGGCTACCCCCTTCTCCGTACAGCCGCTCTCGGCAAGCGTGGCACAAACGGGAAGAGCCGCCGCGGCGGCAAACCTGCAGGTGACCGGCGTCGACGAGGAGGACTACGTGAAGTTCGACGGCGAGAACCTCTACGTGGCGGTGGACGGCAGGGTCTACGTGGTGGGGCCCGACCTCGCCGTCAAGGCCTCCGCCCCGTGCCCCGCGCATTACTGCGTCGTGTTCGTGTGGGGCGACCGCCTCCTGGCATACGGCATAAGGGAGTTCGGCCTCATCATGGCGTATCTCTACCGCCTGCCTGCCCTTACCAAAACCGCCGAGTTCAACTTCTCCGGGGTCCTCCCCGTGGCTGCCCGCATGGCAGACGGCTTCGTATACATCGTGGCCACGGCGCCCCCCAGCGACGTTGCCATAAACGGCGTCAAGGTCGCCGAGGCGCCCCTGCTCTCTCTAGACACGCCGCCAATTGCCATGGTGGTCGCCGCCGTCGACATGAAAAATGACAGATTCAACGCCTCCGTCTTCGTCTCGGGCCCCGCCTCCCGCGTCTACATGAAAGACGGCAGGCTCTACGTCGCGGCGACCCAAGGCACCCCCCAGCTGCTGTACAAAGCCGCGGCCAAGGCCTGGGACAGGCTGCTGCCAGACGTAAAGACCAAGCTCAACCTCACCAACCCCCTCACGCTCTATAAGTCTCTCCAGCAGCTCCTCAAGGAGAGAGGAGATGCGGACAAGTTGATTGAGGCGCTAAACACCGCTAACCTCACCACCGCCACAAACATCTACGTCTTCGACCTCGACGGCCCGAACATAAGGCTCAGGGCCGTCGCGGAGGTCCCCGGCAGGCTCCTCGACCAGTTCGCCATGGAGGAGCTAGACGGTCACCTCGTCCTCGCCACGACGGTCACCTCCGTCAAGTTCAGGACCGCCCCCCGCCACATCATACAGCCGCTGCCCATAGTGATCTCGCAAGACGGCAAGCCGGTGGTAACGATACTGCCCCCGACGCCCCCCGCCCCGCCGCCTGCCGTGTATGTCTCAGAAGGCGAGCCCAGCAACTCCGTCTACGTCCTCGCCCCCGACGGGGGGATCGCCGGCGCCCTGGAGGGCCTGGCCCTCGGCGAGAGGATCTACGCCGCGAGACTCCTCGGAAAAACTCTCTACCTAGTCACCTACAGACGGGTAGACCCCCTCTTCGCCGTAGACCTCACCAACCCCGCCAGCCCCAGGGTACTCGGCTTCCTTAAAACCCCCGGCTTCTCCGAGTACCTCCACCCCGTAGACGGAGACAGGCTCCTCGGCGTTGGCGCCTACGAGAGAGGCCTCAAAATAGCCCTCTTCGACATCTCCAATCCCACCCAGCCCAGAGAGGCCTCCAACATAACCGCCACCGGCCTCTTCTCCCCCGTTTTTTACGACCACCATGCCTTTGCCTACAGCCCTAGGCTAAGACTTGCCATGGTGCCCGCGGTGGGGTACGGGGCTGGCTACGTCCTGGCCGTGGAGGTAGGCGACAGACTCACCCTAAAGGCCGCCATAAATGCCACAGCCGATAGAGCCTTCTTCGCACAAGACGCCATATACTTGGTGGGCAGGACCCAGATCTGGAAATACACCACCGACCTGAGGCAGGCGGCGGCGACACGGCTCCGCTGACCCCAAGCCGCGGAGAAGAGACGCACAGGAGGCTGTTCGTACTGCTCTGCTGGTGGTGGCGCTGGTATATGCCAACAAGACGGCGGCGCCGGTCTACTCTAGGCGGTACCATAGACAGTACCGCTGTTTCGCTTGTGCAGAAGGCCCTGGCCGACGCCGAGGCCAGGGGCGCCCCTCGTGGCGGTCCTCGACACCTACGGCGGCTACCTGGCCCCCATGGACAAGGATGCTTCTCAACGCCAAGACTCCCGTCTACGCCTACGTGCCCCCCGGCGTCAAGGCCGCCTCTGCCGGGGCCCTCATAGCCATGGCCGCAGACAAGATCTACATGGTCCCCACCGCCCAGATAGGCGCCTCCGAGCCCCGCCATCGGACCTCAAGGTGGCTAACTACGCCGCGGCCCACATGAGGAGCCTGGCAGAGACCAAGTGGAACGATACCAGAGTTGAAGCCACCCTCCCTCGTCGTAATGTTAGCGCAGAGGCGCCTTGACGAATTGCTGCAGACGGCGAGGCCCCAATCCGCTCTTTTTCTGCACCGCTCGCGCTTAGCGCTGCTTCGAATATTTATTAACCCCAGCAGCACCACGGCGC
>Ga0326760_1000035_pt1 | contig 76994 bp, 75 predicted proteins | sample GCREP_S_FD_207668 | JGI IMG/M metagenome (GOLD analysis project Ga0326760, IMG submission 207668) | Hot spring sediment microbial communities from Geyser Creek Basin, Yellowstone National Park, WY, United States - GCR.EP_S | ecosystem: Environmental > Aquatic > Thermal springs > Near-boiling... | reverse complement strand
TACCACCAGAGGCAGGCGTAACTAGGATAGATTTCGAGGGGCCCGAGATAGCGGTCTACGTTAAGAATCCCGCGGTCCTACTGTCAGACGGTGACGTTGTTAAAACGGTCGCGAAGGCGTTGAGGAAAAGGATAGTGCTGAGGCCTGACCCGGCCGTCAGGAAGGACAAGGAGGAGGCCAAGAAGATAGTCTACGAGCTAGTGCCGCCGGAGGCTGGCATAACAAACGTCTACTTCGATGACGTCATGGGCGAGATGATAATAGAGGCGAAGAAGCCGGGCCTTGTGATAGGCAAGAACAGCTCGCTCCTCAAGCAGCTCCTCGCGTACACCTTCTGGAGGCCCGTACCGGTCAGGACCCCGCCCCTAAAGTCCAGGTTCGTGGAATCAGTCTCGACACTATTCCACAAGAACAGCAACTACAGGCTAAAAATGCTAAAGGAGGCTGGTAGGAGGATCCACAGGACCCCCCTCTACAGGATAGACAACGTAAGGATAACAGCCCTAGGAGGATTTAGGGAGGTCGGCCGCTCGTCCATACTAGTTGAAGCGGGTGAGGATAAGATACTGCTGGACTGCGGGGCCAAGCCCGGCGCGAGGGACTACATGGGCGAGTTTCCGGCGTTTTGGCTCGACGACTTCGACATAGACTCCCTGAGCGCCGTCGTGATAACGCATGCGCACTTGGACCACTGCGGAGCCTTGCCCCTGCTCTTCAAGTACGGCTATCGAGGGCCAGTCTACTGTAGCGAGCCGACAAAGATGCTCATGGCCTTCATATTGAAGGACTACTTGGACGTGGCGGGGAAGGAGGGCAGGACCCCGATATACGGGATTAGGGAGGTGAAGATGGCCCTCCTCCACACAATAGCCCTGAACCACGGAGAAGTCACGGACATAGCTCCTGGGGTCAAGCTGACGTTGCACAACGCAGGCCACATACTCGGCTCGTCGATGGTCCACCTCCACGTAGGCGAGGGCCTCCACAACATAGTTTATACTGGTGACTTCAAGTACGGGAGGACGAGGCTCCTCGAGCCAGCCACTTACGTCTTCCCGAGGCTCGAGACCCTCATAATGGAGTCGACCTACGGAGGGCCTAACGACGTAATGCCGTCTAGAGAGGAGACAGAGGCGAAGCTCGTCGAGATAATAAACAGGACGCTGAGTCGTGGAGGCAAGGTGCTAATCCCCGTGCTGGCCGTCGGTAGGGCCCAAGAGATAATGCTGGTCCTGGCTAACGCCGTCGAGAAGAAGCTCATACCCTCAGTACCCATATACATCGAGGGCATGATACAAGAGTCCACGGCGATACACACGGCGTACCCCGAAAGCTTAGCGAGGGAGGTCAGGGACAAGATACTCTACGAGGACGTCAACCCATTTTTAGCAGAGAACTTCGTGATCATGACCAAGGGCCGCGAGCGTCTCGACGTTGTCGAGGGCGAGCCTTGCATAATAATGGCCACGTCGGGCATGCTGAACGCCGGCCCTGCCCTCGAGTACTTCAAGCTGATGGCCGAGGACGAGAGAAACTCCCTTATATTCGTCTCCTACCAAGTCGAGGGGACCCTCGGCAGGACGGTTCAAGAGGGGGCTAAGGAGGTCGTGGTCGATTATGTCGACGGCAAGCCCCTGACAGTCAAGGTCAAGATGGAGGTCCACACCTGTGAGGGGTTCAGCGGCCACAGCGATAGGAGACAGTTACTGAGGTTCGTGGAGAGGGTGACGCCAAAGCCCCACAGGATAATACTGTGCCACGGCGAGGACGAGAAGACTGCGAGCCTAGCCTCTAGCATAGAGAAGTTCTATAAGGTCCCGGTGGACGCGCCCAGCTTCTTGAACTCCGTAAGGGTGCGCTGAAGACCCCAGCCGTTCTGGTCTAGCGTAAACTTTCATCCCCTCTCCCCGTGTTTCTATCCCTCTCGGTCGTCATGGGAGGGCCTTCGGGGTGAACGGGCGAAGCCCCACATCCATCTGTTTGCTTTCCCCACACATCGCCTCGACGGCATTCGGGCTTTCTTTGTAGATCGCGAAGACGTGCCGTTTAATAGACTCTACGCTGGGGAGAAACAGCTCCGAAGCCCCTAGCTTCGTTTAAGGTGATGTCAAGCCCAAGGCCTATCGGATCAAGCCCGTTTCCTTCATCTTATTCCACAGCTTGTCGCCGACGTGGTGCAGGTTTTCGACGACCTTTCCCTTCGTCATGGACGCCAGCTCTGACTTATTCACCAGTGCAACGCCGACGCAGAGAGGCCTCCCGTACCTCTCGTCCACGACGACCACCAGGTCCCCCCTCGTGAAGTCCCCCTCCACTCTGACTATGCCGGGGGCCATCACGTCTGCCCCGTTGACCACGTGCTTAACCGCGCCAGCGTCCACGACGACCCTCGGTAGCTCTGCGACCCCGTCCATCAGGGCCTTTATGGACGGGATTAGCATGCCAGAGATCTCTATGGCGAGGGGTTTTCCCTCTAAGAGGTAAACGACCTCTTTTTTGTCCAGCTTGACGACCTCCCACCTAGCCCTGACGTCGAGGGGCTTATTCAACTTCAAGGCTCTCTCGATGGCCAGCGCGACGTCCCTAGCCTCGCTCTTGCTCAAAACGTGTTTATGCGCTCTCGACACGACTACCGTCTTAAGCTAAGCTTTAAATACATATATCTTTAAGCTAAAACAAAACAGAAGCCTAGAAGGCTGGGTCCTCCATGTCAGAGACGACGTTAACGATACTGGCCTCGTCCATAGGGAACCAAATATTCGTCAGGCTTAAGGGCGGCAAGGAATTTAGGGGCAGGTTGAAGAGCTACGACCAACACCTGAACATAGTCCTCGAGGACGCCGAAGAGCTGAGGCAGAACGGCGAGCCCAAGAAGCATGGCCTGATACTCATCAGGGGCGACAGCATAGTCCTAATAAGTCCCGTGCCCAAGAGCTAGGAGGGCTAGGCCTTGGTCAAGGGGACGACCTCCTTCGGCAAGATGAACAAGGGGGCCACGCACATCAAGTGCAGGAGGTGCGGCAGGAGGGCCTACAACAAGAAAAAGCACTACTGCGCTGCGTGCGGCTTCGGAAGGTCCAGTCGACTTAGGAGGTACTCCTGGCAGAACAAGCCCCTCAACAGGGCCCACCGCTTGGTCTAAAAAGAAGTAATCGATGGAAACATTAATACCCAGCCCCACAATAATAACGGCTGGGGCCGGTAGATCAGCCTGGTGGATCGCCCGCTTGGCATGCGGGAGGTCGCGGGTTCAAGTCCCGCCCGGTCCACCACTCCTCCTTCACTAAACCCCACACCATCCCATCGACGGTACGAGAAGATGAGCGACGACGCTCGGGCAAGGGGGCTCGGCCTGTGTAGCCGTTGTCACGTGAGGAAGGCCTCTCTGAGGCTAGATTACGCGAGGATGAGCCTATGCGACGAGTGCTTCGTGAAGTTCGTCGAGCGAAAGGTCGAGAGGACACTTGAAGAGTATAAGATGATAGAGAGGGGCGACAAGCTCCTACTGGCCCTGTCAGGGGGCAAGGACAGCTCGGCCCTCCTCCACATAATCAAGAGCCTAGCGCCCGACGTCAAATTGACCTGCCTGCACATAGACTTGGGGGTCGAAGGTTTTTCAGAGCAGTGCAGGTCCAAGGCCGAGGAGCTGGCTGGCCAAGAGGGGGTCGAGCTGGAGGTTGTGGAGCTGAGGAGCTTCCTCGGGTGCACGATGAGCGAGCTGGCCTCGAGGCGCAGGAAGGCTTGCTCGCCATGCGGTTTAGCGAGGCGCTACATCCTGAACTACTACGGGAACCTTCGAGGGGCGACGAAAATCGCCACGGGTCACAACCTAGACGACGTGCTCGCGGTGCTATGGGACCTATACGTCGCAGGGGACCTGTTGCAAGCCGTAAGGCTTCAGCCAGTCACGAAACATGCACATCCAAAGGCTTTGTCGAGGATAAAGCCCCTCATCGAGCTGACGGACTTCGAGCTCAAGGCCTACGCCGACATAAAGGCCCTTCCCTACTCACCAGCTCAGTGCCCCCTTGGCCGCGAGTCGAAGCTGAACAAGAGGAAGAAGCTAATAGACGCCATCGAGTCAATGCGCCCATCCTTTAAGCACACCTTCTTCAAAACCCATGTAAAGAGGGTCTCCCCCCTCCTCGGCCCCCTCCTGATGGCTAGGGCTACCGACTGGCGGTCCTGTGCTAAGTGCGGCATGCCCTCCAAGGGAGAGGTGTGCGGCATGTGTAGGCTCAAGGAGGATCTGAAGAAAGGGTGAGAGTGCGTCGTTCACACGAAGTCCACGTGAGCAATATTCGTCGCACATCTTTGAAGTGTTACTCCTCGAGGGCAGGTCTTTGAGCTAAGGGATATTAAGGCGCCGATATACAGAGAGTACGTAGAGTACGTTAACGCTTGCTTTCTGCCCTCTCGTGGTGTCGGGCTTGTCCATCGATGAGATAATTCAGAGGATGCTATCGGCAAGGATCTTTAAGGACAGGGAAAAGCTTAGGCCTGACTACGTGCCTGAGAGCCTTCCCCATAGGGAGGAGGAGATCAACAGGCTCGCTGAGATACTGGCACCAGCCGTCAAGGGGGCTAGGCCATCAAACGTCTTCATATACGGCCTCCCGGGGACCGGGAAGACGGCAGTCACGAAGTACGTGCTCAGGAGAATAGACGCCTTCGCGAGGGAGTACTCCCGCGGCGTCAACCTGAAGCTCGCCTACATAAACTGCAGGAATGAGAACACGAGCTATCGCGTCCTCTTCAACCTGTGCAATTACCTAGATGAGAGGGTCCCCTTCACCGGGCTGTCTACGGCCGAGCTGTTCAGGAGGTTCGTCAGGGCTCTCGATCGAGAGAGGAACCTGCTCTTCGTGGTCCTCGACGAAGTGGACTTCTTGGTCAAGGTCAGCGGAGACGACATACTCTACAAGCTCACAAGGATAAACCCGGACCTGCGCAACGCCAGGGTCTCGATAATAGGCATAACCAACGACCTGAACTTCGTCGAGTACTTGGACCCTAGGGTGAAGAGCACTTTAGGCGAGGAGGAGCTCGTGTTCAGGCCCTACACTACCGAAGAGCTCGCTGACATATTGGCCGAGAGGGCTAGACAGGCCTTCTGCGAGGGGGTCCTTGACGAGGCCGTAATACCCCTCTGTGCCTCACTGGCCGCCCGCGAGCACGGAGATGCTAGAAGGGCTCTAGACTTGTTGAGGGTAGCTGGCGAGATAGCTGAAAGAGAGGGTTCGTCGAAGGTTCTCGAAGAGCACGTCAGAAAGGCCTACAGAGAGATAGAGAAGGACAGAGCGGTTGAGGTCGTCAAGTCCATGCCCCTCCACACCAAGCTCGTCACTATAGCCGCCTACCTCGTGAAGAGGAGAAAGGGCGAGGCGACCACCGGCGAAATATACGAGACCTACAAGGGCCTGTGCAGGAGGCTCACGATAGACGAGCTCACGCAGAGGAGGGTCAGCGACATAATAAACGAGCTCGACATGCTCGGAATAGTCAATGCCAAGGTGACCAGCAAGGGCAGGTACGGCAGGACGAAGATCGTCAGGCTGGCGATAAGCGATAGGGCGCTAGTGGAGGGCCTTAAGAGCGACCCAAGGCTTTCGTCTATAGTCGCCGAAAGCGTGTAGCGCGATGGTCTACGCGAGGATGCTCGGGGTCGAGGACGGCTCCTTCGACCCTCAAAAGCTTCAAAGGAAGGGCAAGACAGTTTTATGCGGCGTCTTGACGCACGGCTTCAAAGTAGAGGACGTCTTCCTGAGATTGATAGAGGTCGACGGGCTTGACGCCACCGAGAAATTACTAGACATGACAGGCAAGATAGGCCCCCTCGACGTGGTGTTGCTTGGTGGAGTGACCTTCGGGGGCTTCAACATCATAGACCCTGTTGCTGTAAACGAAAGCCTTGGAGTGCCCGTAGTAGTTGTCACGACAGAGAGGCCGGACAATGAGGCCGTCCTGAGCGCTTTGAAGAAGCACTTCGAGGACTGGAGGCTCCGCTACGGCGTCTTCGAGAGGCTGGCCTCGGTCAGCCCGATTTACGAGGCCAAGCTCAACCCCAGAGAGAACCCGGTCTTCTTGGAGGTCGTGGGTATGGAGTTCGAGAGGGCTCTCGAGACCCTCAGGAGGGTGACGGTGAGGGGCAGAGTCCCCGAACCTTTGAGGATAGCGAATAGGGTAGCCAAGGCCGTCTCGCGAGCTCTTTTTATGCAGGCCGACCGCAAATAAAATAAAAGGGCTCTGCGATGGGTCGGGTGTTGGTCATTGACCTCGATCCATCTGAGGAAGGTTTTGAAGACCAAAAGCGGTAGCTTCCTCTTGGCTATCCCCAAAACTTGGGCTTTAAAGATGGGCCTGAAGAGGGGGGATCAGCTCGTAGTCGAAGAGCTAGACAACGGCTCACTTGCCATAAGGGCGAGGGCCGAGGCCGAGGAGGAGGGCGAGAGGCTCAGCGAGACGACGTTAGAGTACGATGAGACGCTCGAGAGGGACCTACTTAGCAGGTACTTAATAGGCTACGACATCATAAGGCTTGTCTCGAAGACTAAGTTGACGCTAGAGCAAAAGGATAGAATTAAGAGGGCCATAGCCCCGCTGGTGGGGGTCGAGGTCGTCGAGGAGAAGGCCAACGAGGTAGTGCTCCAGTGCCTTTTATCGCCGCTCGCTGTCCCCCTGAAGACCCTGTTCAAGAGGGCCGACGTCATAGCACAACAGATGCATAGGGACTCGATAAAGGCCCTCGTCGACCGCGACGTCGAGCTAGCCCAAAGCGTCGTGAAGAGGGACGAGGACTTGAACAGAATATACTTTTTGATAGTGAGGCAGTTGCGGACAATAATAAGAAACCCGAGGTTTGCCCAAAAAGCTGGAGTGAGGCTCCACGAATGCCTAGATTATAGACTAGCCGCTAAGTCGATAGAGAGCATAGGCGATGAGGCTGTGTCCATAGCCGAGAACGTGGTGAAGCTCGTGTCGAGCAAGGCCAAGCTAGAGCTGGAGCCCGAGATAGTGGAGCTCAGCGATCTGGTCGATAAGATGCACACAGACGCCTTTAACTCTCTGATGAAGGTCGACTACGCCCTCTCGATGCAGGTGATAAACGCGAGCAGTAAGATGCGAGACATGGCGGAACAGCTCAACGTGAAGGCGTTAAGGCTCCCCCTCGACGTCGCCTTCTGCGCTAGCTCCATAATAACCGGGCTGAGGATCATAGGAGAGATATGCGTGGACATAGCAGACCTTGTAGTCAGGCCCTAAGCGCCCTGAACACAAGCTTCTTGCCCCTTTCTACGACTTCTCTAAGCCTCTCCAAGCTCTTCGCTTCGGCGTATAGCCTGATCTTGGGCTCGGTGCCCGAAGCCCTTATTAAAATCCAAGAGCCGTCTTTGCAATTGACCCTAACTCCGTCGTACTTCCATACGTCCTCCACGTCGCCTATAGCGCTCTCGAGCTCCTCCTCGACGATCTTCATAACCCTCGGCTTGTCTCCGTCGTCGCAGGGGAAGCTCTCCCTGACTTGAGGGTAATCGGGCACGTCCTTCAAGAGCTCGCGAAGCCCGACGCCGCTCTCCACGACGTCCTTTACGAGCGCGCTTGCCGCTAGTATGCCGTCAGCCCAAGGGCCCCAGCGGGGATTGATTATTTTCCAGGGCTCCGCGGCCAATGCGACATTGGAGCGCCTCTTAAGCTCCACGTGGGTCTTCCCCAGCTTGGTCCTTATCACTTCCCCGCCCAGCCTCTCGACGACCTCATCTATGCACCTGGACGTGTCTATCGTCGTTATAACCACCTTGCCCTCTCCGCGCTCTATGGCCCTCTTGGCCATGTAGGCTATTATCCTGTCGTTGACCACGAACTTGCCATCGGGGTCTATGACGGCTACTCTATCGGCGTCGCCGTCGTGGGCCAGCCCTAGGTGAGCGCCCGTCTCGCGGACGAATACGCTGAGCTCTGCCAAGACGTCGGGCCTCGGCTCAGGCTCCCTGCCCGGGAAGTGGCCGTCCATGTTCGCGTTGAGGGCTATGACCCTGACCCCGAGTCGCGACAAGACCTTGGGGGTTACGAGGGCCGCGGGCCCGTTGCAACAGTCGACGACCACTTTGAAGTCTGAGGCCCGGTCTCTCGGAGCTCCGTCCGACAGTAGGTCGAGCACGTCGTCGATGTACTCCGCGAGGGCCCCTGCGTAGTCGATGCACGAGCCCACGTCGCTCCATGAGCGTTCGGCCTCGAGCCCCCTCGACAATGCCCTTTCGACCGCTTCCTCATCCTCTGGCATGAGCTCCCACCCGCCTTCGCGGAACACCTTAAACCCATTGTACTGAGGAGGGTTGTGGCTTGCAGTTATCATGACGCCGAAGCCGGCCCCAGCCTTCTTCACCGTGTACGCAGTGACGGGCAGGGGGGCCAGCCCAACCCTCCTGACGTTACAGCCAGAGTACATGAGCCCGGACAGCAGGGCGTGCTCTAGGACAGGCGACGATAGCCTGCAGTCCGTGCCCACGACACACTCCGTGCCGAACATGGACGCTAGGGTGCAACCAAGCCTGAACGCCAGTAAAGGAGACACCTCAGTGGGGTAAACGCCCCTTATGCCGCTAGTGCTGAAGAGCCTTCTCAAACCGCACCGCCCGTGCTTTAGAAATATAAGCCCCCTCATAGAATTATCCTCGACGAGCCGGGGTGGCTGAGTGGTAAAGGCGCCGGCCTCGAGATCTCATGGCGTGGGGCCAGAAAGCCGGTGCCCCTTCGGGGGCCCGCGGGTTCAAATCCCGCCCCCGGCGCCACGTCACCATCTACTGGAGGTTCTGCCATTTAGAGCGGGGCAATTAGCTCCTAAACGGAGGGCATTTAAGCTGGAGCGGCGACTAGTTATCGAACAGCATGGAGAATGGCGATGGCCTCCCTATAGCAATCCTGAGCAATCTTAGATGGCAGGCCGTACCTCTCCTTGAGAACGGTGTATAGGAGCTTGTGGGTTTTGCCAAGGCTGAAGGTCTTGTTCTCGATAACAGCCCTGATCGCATAGTTCAATACTTCTCTATACCTCTCCATCAAGCCGATTAGCTCTTGACATTGGCTGGGCTCGGGGCTAACCCTCATCTTAATGGTCAAGGTTAGCAGATCCTCATTGCCCGAGGACATGCCTACTCGACCCTGTACTTGGCTATACTGACCTTCCTTAAACACCTTGGACATGTAGCGTAGTAGGGGTTCTTGCCCTTATACTCCCAGACATACCCGCACTTAGGGCATCTCAACTTGACCATGAGACCACTAGAAACTAACTACTATAAACTACCTTATAAGCTTCCTCTCTCCATCCCCGCATTAAAAGGCGAGGCTTTCAGTTGTAACGAGACGCAACGATGTTTCGTGCTCCTTTCATTTGGCCCTCAGGACGACAAGTACGCCGACATATTTAATCACATGACTTTTCCATGAGCTGTCATTGACCGTCCTCTCTCCTCTCAATCTCGAAGCCTATCACGCAAACCTCCTTCTTGTTGCTTATTCTGCCGTAGTGCCTTCTCAGGGCCTTAAGTAGCTGGGCCACGTTTTCGAAGCCATCTCTCTTGGCGTCCTCGTCCGTCAGCTCATCGATGGTCTTCCTCTCGACCCTGGTTATCTTAGCTATCCCCAGCACCTCCCCGCCTGCTACGACCTCGACCTTTTCCCCCTCCCTCAAGCTCGTGGAGAGCCTTATGGTCTGCCTCTTCAAACCCTCTTTGATCTTCTTCTTGTACTCTTTAGCGAAGTTAAGCCTCTTCAACTCCATAACCTCCCCAGAGCCTCGATATGATCCCCCTCACCGCACTTTTAATTTTCGAAGGGGGGAAGTTACAGGCCCTGGCCGCGTCACTCCAGCCCCGGCCTTGGAGGCACTTGGCTATTAGGAGCCTCTCTTCGACGTCGTCGAGCTTGATCCTCTTGCCCTCCCTCAGCATGAAGTGCGCCTTTACGAGCTTGCCTATGGCGTCGTTGGCCACCTCATAAGTCACAATTCCGCTCACGTAGCTCTTCAACCTCGCCTTCTGGCTCTTAGACAGGCCTAGCTTTACCTCTTCCGTGCCGTGAGGAGACCGCAGCAAGAGCTGGGCGACCTCGACCTCGAGGTCTGAGTAGGTGTCGTAGAGACTGTTGAGGAGCCTCAACCTGAACTCGTTGTTCGCCACCCTCACCAGCTTCTGCGCCCTCCTGCTAAGAGGCCTCACAACCAAGACGCTGTACTCGCCCGATGCGGGGTTTCTGTTCGGGCTTATGTGTACTGGGACGAAGTTGTTCTTAATCCAGAAGTTCAGCAACTCTCTCGTGGCGCCAAAGCCAGCTCCCACCCAGTCAACGCCCTCTTTGCGGGCCTCGTCGCACAGGTCTTGGAGCGCTAGGCTCCCAAAGCCCCTGTCAGTGAATTGAGGGTGCACGGCTATCCTGACTATCCTCCAGCCAACGTACTTGGCGAAGTACTTGTAGGGAGGGTAGTACTTGACCATGATCGAGGGCACGACATTGCCGGAGGGCTCGAAGCCAGCGAGTATCTGCTCGATGAGGTCGTCGTCGAGCCCTCCCTCTCTGGCCAAGTGTATGGCCGTCACTATCGCGCCCTCGCTGGTCCTAAGCAACCTTGCGAAGTGGTGCGGTGCCTCCCCTATCATGGCGACATCGTCTGGCCTGTTCCTGTAGTGGGCTAATACGTAAATTCCGATGAACTCCCTCAACTCGTCCTCCCTCTCCGTGAACCACTTCTCCAAGTCGGCTTTCTCGTAGACGACGGAGACGGGCTCAGCCTCTACCTTCGCTGGCTCGGCGTCGAGAAGCAACGCGTCGTAGAGCCAAGCCTCTATGGGGTCCTCGTGAGCGTACCTTATGGGCTCCCTCATCGACATTTCGATCAATGGAGCCTTGCCCTCTTTGCGGAGGGCCGATAGGAACCTTACAGTGAAGCCCCTGCCCGCCCCCTCGTAGCCGTGCGCCGTCGACGAGAACACGGCTTTCCTGAAGTTTTTCCTGATCCTCAAGAGGAGGTGTACCGGTATGCCAGCCGCCTCGTCGACCACAACCATTCGGGCGTCTGCAAAGGCGGCGTCGTAGGGCTCCTCATACCTGACCCTTCCCTTCTGAGTCTGAACTACCCTGGTAAGCCCCTCCTTGTCCTTCTCCTCCTTGTACTCCATGCCCAGCCCCTCCAAGGCCCTCTTTAAGAACTCGAAGAGCACTTGGACGTTGTGAAGCGACGGAGCTGTGACGACGACGTTGAGCCTACCCTTTGCCGAGTTCATAAGGCCCGCTAGCCCGAGGCCTAGGACAGCACTCTTCCCCCTCCCTCTATTGGCCGTGAGAACCAAGATGCACTTCCTCTCCTTGGCGAGGGACTCCATGGCTAAGAGGACCTTGATCTGGTCGTTGGTCTTGGCCATCGAGTAGAGCTCCCTCGGAAACAGCGAGCTAGGGGGGAGCTCCAATTTGCTCTCCCTGGCCCTCGCCCCGATCGGCTCGTTGTAGTTGACGGATCCTGTTTCGAGGTCGACGAGCCAGATGCCCTTGTGCTCCTTCAACTTTCTTATGAACCTTTGGGTAAAGAACCTCTTCAAATCGTTGACGGAGTACGGCGGCACTAGCAGCTTCCTCTGGAAGCGCGTGACGTTGCTGACCCAAGAGCTAAGCGGCGGGGCTAGCAGTACTATGAAGCCCCCTCCTCTTACCGTTTCGACGAGCCTCCCGATGTCATTAGGCCTAAGCTCCTCTACCACGTCTAGTATCAATATGTCGTAGGTCAAGCCCATCACCGATTCGGTGTCGAGGTACGTTATCGTCCTAAAGTCCAGCTCGCTCCTCAAGGTCTCGCGAAACCTCTTGAGCTGGCGAACCCCTACGCTCCCCTCGTCGAGCGAATCGATGACGTAGAGCATCAAAGGGGCCCTATTTATGCTGTCCACGTACATGTCCACCAGCTGGGCCGCCGCTTCGGCCTTGTCCTCTCCAAGGCCGCATAGGACGACCATCCTCCTCTGAAAGCTCCTGATGCCGTCGGCTATGCTGTAGATAATCTTCTCGGCGAGCTCTCGACCCAAGGGCATGGCCGCTTACCCCTGAATTATCGTCACGCTCTTGACGTTAGGCACCTTCAATATCTCCTGTATGACCTCTCCCGGCACGGCTCTCTCGGTTATAACTATCAACTTGGGGTCGGGGTTTAGGTCGGGGTCCTCGGCGTGGATCTGCCTAATGCTTATGCCTGCCTTGGCTAGGGCTTGGGCCACGCCAGCTATTATCCCGACCGCACTCGGGTCGGCCCTTATCTCCAACACCCCGTAGCCGAAGAGCGCGGCGACGTCTCTCAGCAGGGCCCCCGCGGGCTTTAAGCGCGTGAAGACTTTTCGCAATACCTCGTCGCTCATTATGTACTTTATGGTCTCTCTCACGACCCTTCGATCTACGTCGAGGACCCTAGCTATCTTGGTGTCCGGTATTTCGACGTCCCCGCAGTAGATCTTCCCGTTCTCGCCTATCCTTAGGCCGTTCTCTATGAGGAGTCTAGCCACCTTCAGCTTCGCGGGGGCCTCTTCGAACTTCTCTGCTACGCTCTTCCACATAACTGCTTAGAAGAAAGAGGTCTAGAGCGCTAAAATGCTTTTAGGTCCTCAGGTCAATGTACGTTGTTACTACTTCTCCTGTTGGCCAGCCTTGGCCTCCTCCGCCTTCGGGCTTTTCTTCTCTCCCTGCTCGGCCTTCGCTCGCCTCACTTCGTAGACCTCTACAAACTTCACAGCACTTATCCCGGGTACGTAGCGGGCCACGTCGAGGGCTATGCCCCTCTTGGCGTACTGAAGCCCCTCGTATGTGAAGGCCTCGGGCGGTATCTCTATGGTCAAGATGCCATCGCTCGATACATCTATTTTAAACTTCTCTTTGTCCACCCTCTTGATCCTGGCGTGCACGAGCTCCCTTACCTTCTCCTTGACGTCTTCTACCTTCTTCACGACCTTGACCTCGCACACTATGGTTCTGCCAGCGAGCGGGTGGTTGTAGTCTAAGACCACCCTCCCTCCCTCGGCCCTCCTTATGATCGCCACTCCGTCGTCGAGCTCGACCCTAGCGCCCACCCGCGGAGTTATCCCGCGCTTCGTCAGGTCCCTGGCGTTGACTATCTTGACCTTGCTCGGGTCCCTCTCTCCAAAGGCCTTGTCCGGCGGCACCTCAATGACCTTGCTCTCGCCTACATCCATCTTGTAGAGCTCTTCCTCTACCCCCTTTAAGATCCACCCCTCTCCCAAGATCACCAAGGCGGGCTCGTAGATCCCATCCTCTCGGTAGACCTTCTCCTTTTTCGCTACCTCCTCTACGGTGAGGTCTATTACCTCGTTCGTGTCCTTGACCTTCATCACGTAGTCGACGAGTACGAAATCACCCTTTTGTAGGGGCATTGGGGCACCCCGCAGTTTTGAGGCAAGAAGGATAGCAGAAATACTTATAAGTTATCCTCCCCTGTGCGTTACCGCGATGTGCCTCGCGATACCGGGCAAGGTCGTGGAGGTCAGGGGCGATAGAGCCCTCGTCGACTTCGGAGGCGTGAAGAGAGAGGTCGTGCTAGCTCTGTTGGACGAAGAGGTCAAGCCCGGGAGCTACGTCTTAGTCCACACAGGCTATGCGATCCAGGTGCTAGACCAGAAGGAGGCGGAGGAGACCTTAAAGCTCTGGAGAGAGATGGCGGAAAGCATGGGCGTAGAGCTCTAGCTACAAGTGGAACTCGAACTTCGAGACCTCGAACTTGGAGCCCCTGAGCTCTTTGACCTCCACCACCAAGCTCCTCCCGCTCACCTCCATCGTCGCGAAGCTGGGCGTGAGCGAGGCTCGAGCATCGCCGCCCCAGACACCCGTTGCCGAGCCGGGGTTCACTATTACGACCCCCCGCTCCCTGACCAGCGCCACCTGCGGATAGTGCGTGTGACCGGTGACCAAGACCTCGACGCCCAGTTGCTCCGCCTTGAGCGCCAGCTTGGCCACGTCGCCCCTCGGATGCACTCCAGATCCGTGATGTACGCCAACCCTCAAGCCCTCGATGGTGACGGTGACCTGAACCGGTAGCCTGAGGTAATCCATGTTCCCCCTGACAACGTAGACCTCAGAGGCCAAGCCCTTAAGCCATGTCAGCACGTCTTCGCTCGTCAGATCGCCAGTGCAGAACACCACGTCGTAGTCCCTCCTACCCACTTCGTCCTCTAACTCCCTCGGGACCCAGTCAGCTCTCTCCGGTATGTGGAAGTCGCCGATGGCCAGGGCTCTCTTAGCCATACAGTTCTATAGAGCTGTAGGGGTTAAGTTAATTTTTGGGTCCAACTCTACGCCAATCTATGGCTGAAGTTGTGGAGCCTTTCAGGGACGAGAGGATAGCGAGGGCATTGTCGAGGAGGATACACGAGCTTTTCAAAGAGCTTTCGTTGGAGCGATTGATAATAATGCACGTGTGCGGCACACGGGCCTGGCCCGGCCGAGTCACGAGTGGACGATATCTAGGTTTGGCTTGAGAAGCCTGTTGCCGAGGGGTCTCGAGGTTAGAGCTGGCCCTGGTTGCCCTGTGTGCGTCACAAGCGCCGCAGAGGTAGAGGCGGCCATAGAGCTGGCCCTCTCCAAAAAGGTGACGCTGACGACGTACGGCGATATGTTTAGGGTACCGACAGCTAAAGGCTTGTCCCTCATGAAAGCCAAGGCCAAGGGCGCTGACGTCAGGATAGTGTACAGCGTGGCGGACGCGATAAGCATCGCGAAGAAGCTCGACCGCGAGGTCGCGCACTTCGCCATAGGCTTCGAGACGACGGCGCCCACCACGGCTGTAGAGCTGATCAAGGGGGTCCCGGAGAACTTCAGCTTGATAGTGAGCCACAGGCTGATACCGCCGGCCATGGAGCACTTGCTCAAAAGCGGCGACATAGCCATAGGGGGCTTCATATGCCCCGGCCACGTGTCCACGATCATAGGTTCAGAGCCCTACGAGCCCATAGCCAAGAGATATCGAAAGCCGATGGTCATAGGAGGCTTCGAGCCCCTCGACGTCCTAGCATCGTTGGTGATGCTTTTAGAGCAACTTAGGGACAGGCGGTGCGACGTCGAGATAGAGTACAGGAGGAGCGTGAAGAGGGAGGGCAACGTGAAGGCGAAGAAGATTATGGAAGAGGTCTTCGAGGTCTGCGACGGGGACTGGAGAGGGATAGGTATCGTACCGTCGTCAAAGCTGAGGCTGAGAAAAGAGTTCGAGGACCACGACGCCCTGAAGAGGTTCGACGTGGAGATCGAGGTCGAAGAGGAGATGCCGAGGGGCTGTAGGTGTGCTGACGTCCTCAAGGGCCTCATATATCCGTGGGAGTGCCCGCTGTACAACAAGGTCTGCACGCCGACGAGCCCTGTAGGGCCTTGCGCCGTCAGCGTAGAGGGCGCCTGTCACATAGCTATGAAGCACGGGATAAGAGGCCCCGAAGACGTCTTTTACTAAATGCCTGAGTACTTGGAGAAGACGTTGAGAGCTGCCTCGACCCCCGAGCCGATCTTGAAGTCCCACCCGAGCTCCTTGAGGGTGCACTCGAGGGAGTTGACGGTCCTCAAGACTATCTGCCTGTCCACTATGCCCATGTTGCCGATCCTGATTATCTTGCCCCTCAGGTCGGCCATGCCTCCCGCTATGTACACCCCATACCTCTCTCTCATTATCCTCCTTATGTCTCCCTCTCTCAGACCGCTCGGCACCTCGACAGCGATCGTGGTGTTCGACCTGAACTTAGGCTTCGCGTAGCATTTCAGCCCCACTGCCTCGATGGCTGCGTAGAAGGCCTCAGAGCAAATCTTGTGCCTCCTGATCCTGTTCTCCAAGCCCTCCTCCTTCAGGGCCTTCAGGGCCTCGTTGACGGCGTAAAATATCGAGACCGCTGGAGTGAAGGGCGTTTGGCGCCTCTCTACGAAGAACCTCTTGTACAGCTTCAGGTCGAAGTAGTGGCTTCTAGCTTTCATCGAGTTTATCACCTCCCAAGCCCTGTCGCTCACGGAGACCATGGAGACGCCTGGAGGGGCGGCTAGGCACTTCTGGCTCGCGGAGGCGCAGAGATCTATGTTCCACTCCTCGACCGGAAGGTCGTCGCCACCCAGCCCGGACACGGCGTCCACGGCTATCAGTGCGCCGTGTTCATGAGCCACCTTCGCTATCTCCTTCAAGTCCACGACTTTAACGCCTGTGGAGGTCTCGTTAAACACCAGGAAGACCATTTTCACCTTCTCGCGCCTCAGAGCGCTCTCGACTTGCTCCGCCGTCACGGCCTCCCTCTCAGGGACCTTGAAGGTTATCGCCTCCCCGCCGTAGACCTCGACTATCTCCTTTATCCTGTTGGTGAAGTTGCCGTAGAGCGGGACAAGCACCTTATCGCTAGGGGCTATTGTGTTGCTAACTATACACTCTAAAGCTCCCGTGCCAGACGCCGTAAAGGGTATCACGTCCCACTTCTTGGTCTGAAAAAAGTACTTCAAGTTCTCGAGGAGCTCTGCATAGAGTGATTCGAACTCCGGTCCCCTGTGGTCGGTTAGAGGTCTGTACATGGCCTCGAGGGCCCTTTGATGGACGTTCGTCGGGCCGGGGATCATTAACAGCTTGTCCACGGTCATCACCTCAGCCTAGAGGGCTATTCGCATGTTCTTCGAGGGCCTAGGATTAAAAGGCTTTCCGAGAGCCTTGGCTCAGCTCGCTCAACAGCTCAGTACTCAGGAAATGCGCTGGCAGTACCCTACCAGTAGGAGTCACCGCTACGCCTTCGATCCTTAATAGCTTTCTCTTTAACTCGAGTCCTCCTCTGTAGCCCCCCAGCGTGAGGTCGCCTCTGACCACCCTGTGGCAAGGAATTATTATGGGCCAAGGGTTCCTAGCCAGAGCGTTCCCGACGGCCCTGCTCGCCTTCTGGTTTCCGACGACCTTGGCCACGCAACCGTAACAGGTAACGAAGCCTCGAGGTATTGAGCTGACGACCGACAACACCTTCCTCGTGAAGCTCGACAATCCGTCCGAGTTCAACTTGAACGTGAGCTTCGGCTCCTCGCCTTTGAGGTACGACATGATGAACTCCACGACCTCTCTCCCCACCCTCCTTATGAAGGGATCCATCTCCGATCTGAATTTGAAGCTTAATTCGATGGGGGCGAGGGACTTTGCCTCATCAACCGCTACGCCCTCGCTTCCTCTCGGCAAGCTCAGGGAGACGACCCTCTCCTTCTCGTCTATCAAGACCGCGATGTACTTGTCGCTGATTTTGCCGACGTACACGAAGCATTGTACGAGCGCTTTCAATAGCTCTCGACCCGCGTAGACCTCTACTAGAGGAACCTCAAAAGCGTGGGTATTACCTTCGAGCTTGAAGTGAAAACTCTTTTAAGCGTCTAGAAGCTATCTCCTCTGGCTGAATGGGCCCGTCGTCTAGTTGGTTAGGATACCCGCCTGACGAGCCTGAGCTCAGAGCGCGGGTGGTCCCCGGTTCGAGTCCGGGCGGGCCCATTAACCTCTTATCGTTCGATCGAGGACCCCTAGGGTGAGGAGCGTGAAGTTCAAGGCCAGGGCCGAGGTGAAGCTCAAGCCAGGCTTCTTCGATCCGGAGGGCGAGGCGACGAAGGGGGCTCTCAACGACCTAGGCTATCGGGTGCACATCGTGAGGGTCAGCAAGGTGTACTACATAGACTTCGAGGCCCCCTCTCTGGACGACGCCAAAAGGCTCGTGGACGAGATGTGCAGGAGGCTCCTTGCCAATCCCACAAAGGACGTGTACGAGGTGGAGGTGCAGCCCTCTGATTAACCTGTACAAGAGGCTTCCCCTTCCCTTCGAGGTCTACGAGATCAACGTGTTGGAGGCCGACGACTCCGCCCTCATGAAGATAAGCGCCGAGACGGGAGCTGGGCTAAGCCTAGAGGAGATGAGGGCTGTCAAGGCCTATTACCAGAGGGAGGGTAGGAACCCCACGGACGTGGAGCTTCAGACCATAGGCCAGACGTGGTCCGAGCACTGCTTCCACAAGACGTTCAAGGGGATCGTCAAGGTCAGCGACGGGAGGGTCGTGGACAATATGTTCAAGACGTACATAGCATCTATTGTCAGGGAGCTCAAGCCGGAGTGGTGCTTCTCCGTCTTCGAGGACAACGCTGGCTTAGTCGACTTCGTAGACGGATATGCCATAGCGGTCAAGGTCGAGACGCACAACCATCCATCGGCCATAGAGCCCTTCGGCGGGGCGGCGACTGGCATAGGCGGCGTGATAAGGGACATACTCGGCGTGTGGGCCGACCCCATAGCCAACATCGACGTGCTCTGCTTCGGCCCCCTCGACTACGATTACTCCAAGCTACCTCCCGGGGTCAAGCACCCGAAGTACCTCTTCAAGGGCGTGGTGGCGGGGATAGGGCACTACGGCAACAACATGGGGATCCCCACGGTCTGCGGGGCCATATGCTTCGACGAGGGCTACGTGGGGAATGTGGTTGTCTACTGCGGTTGCGTGGGCCTCTTGCCGAAGGACAAGTACTTCAGGAAGGTCAAGCCAGGGGACTCGATAATCTTGGCCGGGGGAAGGACAGGGAGGGATGGCATCCATGGGGTGACGTTCGCTTCGGCCGAGCTGACCGAGGAGTCTGAGGAGACCTCGAGATCTGCCGTCCAAATACCGAATCCGATTGAAGAGGAGAAGCTCAGGAGGGCCATAATCAGGATAAGGGACGAGGGGCTCGGTTCAGGGATAACGGACTTGGGTGGCGGTGGCCTGTCCTGCGCCGCTGGTGAGATGGCCAACAGGTACGGTTGCGGAGCGGTGGTGGAGCTCTCTAAAGTGAGGCTGAAGGACCCCGACATGAGGCCTTGGGAGATATGGATCTCAGAGTCCCAGGAGAGGATGTTCATAGCGGCACCGCCGGAGAACGTAGAGAGGATAATCGAGATATTCGAGGACGAGGACGTTGAGGCCGTGGAAATAGGGAGGTTCACGGACGACAGGAGGCTTAGGGCGCTGTACGAGGGCTACCCGGTCGCGGACCTCTCGGTCGACTTCTTGTTCAACCCCCCGAAGGCCGTCAGAGCGGCTAAGGTAGAGGAGCCCCTCGAGCACGACGTCGACTTCCCCATGCCTGAGGACCTGAACGACGTCCTGCTGAGGTTGCTGAGCTCGCCGAACATCGCCAGCAAGGAGGCCGTCATAAGGACCTACGACCACGAGGTCAAGGGCATGACGGTCGTAAAGCCCCTCCAGGGATGGAGGGCCGGTCCCAACGATGCGGCGGTGCTAAAGCCGCTGCCATCGTCTTGGGCAGGCGTGGTGGTGTCGTGCGGCATCAAGCCGAGCTACGGTAAGATAAGCGCGTACTGGATGGCCGCCTCGAGCATAGACGAGGCGATAAGGAACAACGTGTGCGTAGGAGGGAGGAGGTGGGCGCTCCTCGACAACTTCACTTGGGGCAACCCCGAGAAGCCGGACAGGATGGGCAGCCTGCTAAGAGCCGTCGAAGCCTGCTACCACGTGGCCAAGCTGTTCGGGGCGCCCTTCATATCCGGCAAGGACAGCCTGTACAACGAGTCCCCCCTCGGACCTGTGACGCCGACGCTCCTCATAACCGCCGTGGGCATAATACCTGACGTCAGGAAGGTCGTGACCGTAGACCTCAAGAGCCCCGGGAATCCGATCTACGTAGTCGGCTTGACTAGAAGGGAGCTGGGGGGCTCAGAGTACTACAAGCTCCTCGGCGTGCGGGCAGGCGCGGTCCCAAGGGTCTACGAGGGGGCGAGGGAGGTATTCGATAGAGTTGTCGAGGCGATTGACTTGGGCCTCGTGAGAGCCTGCCATGACCCCTCAGAGGGAGGCCTCGCGGTGGCGATAGCAGAGATGTGCTTGGCCTCCGGTTATGGGGCCGAGATAGACCTCTCGAACTTGCCTCTTAGCGAGCCAATGAGGGAGGACCTCGCGCTCTTCTCGGAGTCCAACAGCAGATTCGTGGTAGAGGTCAGGGCCGACAGAGAGGAGGAGTTCAAGGAACTCATGAAGGACCTGCCATGCTCAAGAATCGGCGAGGTCTCCAAGGGCTCTAAGCTTGTGATAAGGGGCTTCAGGGGCAAGACCTTGATCGACGTAGATGCGAATGAGATGTGGAGGGCTTGGAAGGAGGCCTTGACCGTTAGGTGAGGGGCTTGACGAACGCTAGGGCCTGCATAATAAGAGTAGGGGGGACAAATTGCGACTTCGAGACGAAGGTCGCGTTAGAAGACTTGGGCCTTGAGGCGGATGTAGTGCACATGAACCAATTGCTTAAGGGCAGGGTGAGGCTCGAGGACTACCAGCTGTTAGTCATCCCGGGTGGCTTCTCGTACGGCGACTACGTAAGGGCGGGGGCGATATGGGGGAAGAAGCTGACCTCGAAGCTCAGGAAGGACCTCGAGAGGTTCGTGGACGAGGGCAAGGCCGTCGTGGGCATATGCAATGGCTTCCAAGTCCTCGTGGAGTCGGGGGTTCTGCCCGGCTTGAACGGGTTGAGCGAGTACCCGGAAGTGGCGTTGGCGACGAACTCGTCAGCCAAGTACGAGTGCAGGTGGGTCTACCTCAAGCACCAAGCGTCGAGGTGCAAGTTGCTCTCGAAGGTCGAGAAGGGGGCCGTGCTCCGGATACCAGTGGGCCACGGGGAGGGTAGGTTCGTGGCCTCGAAGGAGGTGCTCGACGAGATCCTAGACTCGGGCCTCGTGGTCTTCACCTACTGCAAGCCCGACGGCTCCCCCGCCAACGAGGGGTACCCCTACAACCCGAACGGCTCTATGCTGGACATAGCCGCGATATGCAACCCTCAAGGTAACGTCATGGGGATGATGCCCCACCCCGAGCGGGCCTACTTCGGGTGGCAACTACCCGACTGGACTCGCTTTGACGACCCCCCAGCCTACGGCGACGGGAGGATCATATTGGAGTCCATAGCGGACTACGTCAAGAAGCTCTAAGCACGTCAAGCCTTCAGCAGGCGCACGACCTCTCTCAGCGAGTCGGCGAACCTCTCGACCTCCTCCTCGGTGTTGTAGAGGTATAGCGAAGCCCTGACGACGCCGAGCCTCTCGCCTAAGAAGTCCCGGACCAACGGTATGGCGCAGTGGAAGCCAGCTCTAACGCAGATGTCGAGGTTTCCTAGGGCCAGCGCCACGTCCTCGGCCTTGACGTCCTTTACGGAGAACGAGACTATGCCCGTCTGGGGCTCCTCGGGCCCGAGCACCTTGACGTCGGGGATCTCGACTAGGAGTTCCCTAAGCTTCTTGGCCAGCTCAAGCTCGTGCTTCATGATGTTCTCGAGCCCCAGCTTGGACAGGTAGTCTATCGCCGCACCAAGTCCTATCACGTCCCCTATGGGCGGCGTGCCAGCCTCGAAGGCGTGCGGCTTTTCGAGGAGCTCGTAACTATCGAGAGAGGCGTCCGCTACGGCCCCGCCGCCTACGGCTAGCGGGTCAAGCTGGGCTCTCTCTTCGACGTAGAGGACGCCGACGCCTGGCGGGCCACACATCTTGTGGGCCGAGAACGCCAGGAAGTCACAACCGAGCTCCCTGACGTTGATGGGCATGTGGGGAGCGGACTGCGCTGCGTCGACGAGGAAGAGCGCGCCCTTAGACTTCGCTATCTTTGCTATTTCCTTGACCGGAGAGATGGTCCCTAGGACGTTCGAGACGTGGGCGACCGCGACTATTCTGGTGCTCTCGTCCACGAGCCTTTCGAACTCCTCGACCGGCAATGTGCCGTCTCTTCGAGGCCTCGCGAACCTAACCTCGAGGCCGTGAAGCCTCGCGGCCCTAATCCAAGGCAACGTATTCGAGTGGTGCTCGAGAGCCGTGGTGACTACGTTCTCGCCCCTGCGCCACCTCAACCCCATGGCCACCAAATTTATGGCCTCCGTAGTGTTCTTTACGAACGCGACCTCCGTAGGCCGTGCACCTATGAACTTGGCGACCTTCTTCCTAACCTCTTCGTACATGCTCGTGGCCTCGAGCGCGAGGCGATAGGACCCCCTGCCGACGTTCGCCCTGCAGTCCAAGAGGTAGCGGGCCATGGCGTCCACCACCTGCCTCGGCGTCAAGGACGTGGCCGCGTTGTCGAAGTATATCACGCCCTTGGAGAGCAACGGGAAGTCGGCTCTAACCTCACGAACGTCGTAGCCTGACATAGTGCTCTAGAAAGAAATATCATAAACCCGTCAAAATAAGTTAGTGGAGGAGCGAGGGCCTCGAGACAAAGGGTTTCGGTCATGAGCCTCCCCACGCCCGAAGACATCAGGAGAATGAGGATCATGGCCGGGCTCACTCAAAAAGAGCTCGCAGAGAGGGCCGGGGTCAGTCAGTCACTCATAGCCAGGATAGAGGCCGGGACCGTAGATCCAAGGCTCTCGACGTTGAGGAAGATCCTGAAGGCCCTCACTCCCTCCATAGGGGGGCTGAGGGCGGAGCAAGTGATGCACAAGCCCGTTATATGGGTGGACGTCGACGAGCCCGTCAGGAGCGTCGTGGAGCTCATGGAGAGGTACGGCATATCCCAGGTGCCCGTGCTGGAGAAGGGAGTGGTCGTGGGGACGATTCACGAGACGACGCTCCTAAGGCACTTCCTCAAGACCAAGAACCCCTCGGCCCTCTTCCATAAGCCAGCCCGCGAGGTGATGGACGAGCCCCTCCCGATGGTGTCACCGTCGTCGTCAATTAGCGATGTGCTAGCCCTACTGAGCGGGGAGAACCCGGCAGTGTTGGTCGTGGACGAGGGCAAGCTCGCGGGCATAATAACTAAAATCGACGTAATCTCAGCCATAAAGCCTAGGAGTAGGGCAACTCATGACGCTGACAAAGGACAGGCTCAACAAGTACCTGAACATTAGGAGAGAGCTTTCGGAGTCGAAGTACATAAACGTCAACCCGATACAGCGCGGCGGTGTGTTGAGCAAGGAGGCTAGAATGGCGCTGATAGAGTGGGGGGACGGCTACTCCGTCTGCGACTTCTGCCCCCCTCAGGCTCCGAGGTTGGACAAGATAACGAACCCGCCCATAAGCGACTTCTACAAGGACTTGGCGGAGTTCCTAGGAATGGATGAGGCTAGAGTCGTCACTAGGTGCAGGGAGGCCAAGCTCATAGCGTTCATGATGCTCGCGAAGCCGGGGGATTACATAGTCTTGGACAGCCTCGCCCACTACACCAGCTACCTCGCCGCCGAAGTGGTCGGCTTGAGGATAAAAGAGGTCCCCAACTCTGGCTACCCCGAGTTCAGGGTGAGCCCCGAGGGCTACGCGGCCAAGATCGAGGAAGTCGTGAAGGAGACAGGCAGACCGCCAGCCCTCGCACTCGTGACCCACGTGGACTACCTCTACGGTAACATGGTCAACGCCGCGAAGATAGCTGAAGTGTGCCGAGAGTACGGTGTGCCAGTCGTGCTCAACGCCGCCTACACAGCGGGCGTCAGCCCGGTCGACGGCAAGAAGCTCGGCGTGGACGTAATAGTCAGTAGTGGGCACAAGAGCTGGGCGGCATGCGCCCCCACGGGCATCTTGGCCATGACGGAGGAAGCGGCTAAGAAGATCCTGAGGACGTCTAGCGTGGAGGGCGAGTGGTCCAAGAGGAGGTTTGCTATGAAGGAGCTGGCTCTCTTGGGCTGCACAGTCATGGGAGCCCCCCTCATAACGTTGATGGCGTCCTTCCCTCACGTGGTCGAGAGGGTCGGCAGGTGGGAGGAGGAGGTCGAGAAAGCCCGCTTCGTGGTTAGGGAGCTCGAGAGGATCGACGGTTTCAAGCATCTGGGAACGAGGCCCAAGATGCACACACTCATCCACATGGAGTCCCAGAGCTTTTACGAAGTCTCTAAGAAGCACAAGAGGAGGGGCTACTTCCTCTACGACGAGCTGAAGGCTAGGGGCATAGTGGGCATTCAGCCCGGCCTGACCAAGCACTTCAAGTTCAACGTCTACGGACTCACATGGTATCAGGTTAAGCACTTCGTGGAGAGCTTCCACGAGATAGCGAGGAAATACGGAGTTGAAGTAAGGTAATGAGCTTGCGCTTCGACACTGTAATCGTGAGGTATGGAGCAGAGATAGGGGTGAAGAGCTCTCGAACTCGGGCGACCTACGACAAGTTGCTCATAAATAACATAAGGGCTAGGCTGGAGGCTGATGGCCTGAGCCTCGAGGGCATCGAGAGGAAGTACGGCAGGATATACCTGAAAACGGCGGCGCCGAGGGAGGTCGCTCAGTCGCTCTCACGTGTCTTCGGGATATCGTCCACGTCCCCTGCGATATCTTGCAGGGCAGACTTCGACGCTATCTCAGACGTAGCCGTAAAGCTAGCTGAGGAGCGGGAAGGTCGCGGGGTCAAGTTCGCGGTCCGATGCAAGAGGGTCGGGGAGCACCCCTTCACCAGCATGGACGTCGTGAAGTACGTCGGTTCTAGGATCTTGGAGGCCATGAAGAGTATGGAGTGGCGCGTGGACTTAGATGAGCCAGACTTCGTCGTGAACATCGAGATAAGGGACGACGAGGCGTTCCTATTCACGGAGGTAGTGAAGGGTGTCGGAGGGCTACCTCTTGGCTCTCAAGGAAGGGTCCTCTGCCTCATGAGTAGCGGCATGGACTCGCCCGTGGCGGCATGGCTTGTGATGAGGAGGGGTTGCCCGATAACGCTTCTGCACTTTGACTTGCAGCCGTTCTCGGGGGAGAGGACCTTGAAGAAGGTGATCGATTTAGCGAAGGCCTTGTCGAGGTGGTCGCCCGCGTACGAGGTCAAGCTAATCATAGCCCCCTTTGGCGACGTCCTCAAGGAAATAGTGGAGAAGTGCCCCCGAAAGCTCACGTGTGTCCTGTGCAAGAGGATGATGGTAAGGATAGCTGAGAGGATGGCGATCGAGAAGAGGCTTATGGGCATAGTGACGGGGGACTCAATAGGCGAGCAAGCCAGCCAGACCTTGAGCAACATGGCTGCTATAAGCGAGGTTGCCAAGAGGGTCCCCATATACAGGCCGCTCCTCGGCTTCGACAAGCCCGAGACGGAGAGGATAGCAAGGGAGATAGGGACCTACGAGATATCGGCGAGGCCGGACGAAGGTTGCAGGGCCGCTCCGCCTAGGCCATCGACGTCGGTCGGCTTAGAGAAGGTCATTGAGGCCGAGAGGGCGTTAGACGTGGCCTTTCTCGTGGAGAGCTCCCTGAAGAGAGCCGTCGAGTTGAAGATCTAGCCCTTTAGGTACTCGTAGGCGGACATAGCCGCCTTGGCCCCTTCGCCTGCGGCTATTATCACCTGCTTGTAGGGTATATTCGTGGCGTCCCCAGCGGCGAAGACGCCCTTTCTCGACGTTCTGCACAGGCTGTCAACGATTACTTGACCCTTGTCGTCGAGCTCCACGAAGCCCTTAAGGAAATCGCTCTTGACGGACCTGCCGACCTCTACGAACACGCCGCTGACTCTCAGCTCCTCTACCTCCCCTGTCTCGACGTTCTTCACCTTGATCCATTCCACGAACCTCGACCCTCCTATCTCGATGGGCACCCTCTTGAGCACCCTCACTATGTTCTTCCTCTCGACCACTTTGTCCACCAAGGCCTTGGCTGCCCTGAACTCGCCCCTCCTGTGTATCAGGTAGACCGTCCTAGCGAGGGAGCTGAGGTACAGCGCAGCGTCGAGGGCGGAGTTGCCCCCGCCCACGACCGCAACGTCCTTGCCCCTGAAGAGGGGCCCGTCGCACGTGGCGCAGTAGGAGACCCCCCTACCCCTGAACTCCTCCTCGCCCTTAACCCCGAGCCTAGAGGGCTCGGCGCCTATCGCCAAAATGACGGCCCTACACTTAAAGTCCCCACTGGCCGACGTCCTGACGATGAACGCGTCGCCGACCTGCTCGACCCCGACGACCTCGTCCACTAACACTTCGATTCCCAAGGACTCCGCGTGCTCGGCGATCCTCTTCGCCAGCTCGAAGCCGCTGACGCCCTTTAAGCCCGGGTAGTTCTCCACCAAGGAGGCCTCAGCTATTTGACCCCCCACGGTCTTTCCTATCACCTGCACCCTCAGCCCGCTCCTAACACAGTATATGGCAGCAGTGAGCCCCGCGGGCCCTGCGCCGACTATCACGACGTCATAAACCTCGTCGCTCACGAGGAGCCCTCCAGTCATAAAAGGCGAGAGCCCTTACAAAGGTTTTGCTCCAAGGCGTTGTGAGTCGTGAGGTCCGCGATAAGATTTATGGGAAGTTTATGAGAGGTTGAACTAAAAAGAGGGCGAGGAGCTTCGCACAGGTGAAGAGCCTTGATAACCGCCTACATATTGTTGAAGACCGTGATAGCAAAGGAGCACGACGTAGCGCAAAGGCTTCAAGAAATCGAGGGGATCATTGAAGTTAGGGTGGTTTTTGGAGAATACGACGTGGTGGCGAAGGCCCAAGTCGAGGACGTCAGGGCGCTCGACGAAATGGTCACTAGGATAAGGAGGATAGACGGGGTCGCAGCGACGTCGACTTTGATAGCTCCGGATTAAGAGGACATCTTTAAATCACCCCTTAAGTAATCGTAAAGTGGTCGATGCGGGGGTGCCCGAGCTAGGTCAAAGGGGCGGGACTCAAGATCTGCCCGCGGATGGGTTGAGGGGTCATCCCGTGGCGTAGGCCTTCGTGGGTTCGAGTCCCACCCCCCGCACCACCTCCTGCGCCCTCTTGCGTTTTTAAGAAGCCCTACTAGGTTAAGCAAGGCTGGGGCAGAAAGGGCTTTTTACGGCTGAAAGCCGCCCTTTAGGGCGAGAAGAGGTCAGAGGGTCCGCCACAAATTTCTCTCAGCGACTAGCGAAATCCTTGAGGTGAGCGTAGCTCGATGGCCCTTCCAAGAGTCATAGTCTTCTCCACGATGACCATCGACGGCAGGATAGCCAGCAAGACGAGGTACAGCCAGCTGAGTTGCCCTTACGATTTGAAGAGGCTTCACGAGCTCAGAGCGCAGTGCGATGCAATAATGGTCGGGGCCAACACCATCATCATCGATGATCCATCTCTGAGGCTGAAGTACGTCGAGGGCAGGAATCCCGACAGGATAGTCATCGACGGCCTGCTCAGGACCCCTTTGACCGCTAGAGTCTACACGTTAAGGATCTCTAAGACGATAGTCCTGACGACCAAGAGCGCCCCGCAAGAGAAGGTCGAGAAGCTGAGAGAGATGGGCGTCGAGGTTCTGGCTCTATCTGAAAGGCCACCAATAGATATGAGGAGGGCGATGGAGGTGCTCGACTCATTGGGCTACAGAACCGTAATGGTCGAAGGAGGCGGGGATCTTATATGGCACCTATTCAAAGACCGAGTGGTCAACGAGCTGAGGGTCACCATAGCCCCCTACATATTTGGCGGCAGGGACGCCGTGAGTTTGGTCATGGGTGACGGCTTCTCCACGACTGAAGAGTCGCCTGTGTTTGAGCTGAAGTCTGTAAGCCGTTGCCCATGCGGCAATGAAGTTCATCTAGTGTATGACGTCAAGTATCGGGGATGAGAATTGATGATAATCAACGTGGGCATGGCTTTATTGGGCGACGAGCTCAGAGTCCGGAGGAGGGTGAGCATAGAGATCGAGGGCGGGGTTATAAAGTCCATACGTGACGGCTTCAAGAGTAATGGCGCGACATTTAAGAGTGGCATTGCCATACCGGCATTAGTCAATGCGCACATACATGTACTGGACTACGCCTTTCAGGAAGTCGGCTTGGACTTAGGGCTCTCAGAGCTCGTGAGTGAGCCACACGGCCTCAAACACAGGCTTATAGCGAAGCTGAGTCCTCGAGAAGTGCTGAGGAGCTCTTTAAACCTCTTTAACAAGCTCGTGGAACAGGGAGTCTACACGGCAATAGTGTTCTGCGAAAGGGCCGACGTCGTAGATTACCTAAGGCAGATCTCTCAACGAGTAGGCCTGAACGTGGCCCTCCTGACTAGGCCCAAGAGGATGGACGGCTCTCTACTTCTGGACGAGGCACTCGAAAGGGCTGATGGCTTGGGCCTTGACTCCCCTTTAAGGTACACAACGGATGAACTCACTCAAATGAAGCTGAGGTGTACTGAGAGAGGTCTGTTCAAAGCGGTCCACGTCTCTGAGACTCCTCAGACTCACGAAAGAGGAGATTTCAAGCTCGCCCTAGAGGTCTTCGATGCGGACATGATTGTCCACGGCGTCTACTTGGAGGAGGACGAAGTGCGCGAGCTATCGTCGAAAGGGACTAGCTTAGCTCTTTGTCTTAGGTCAAACATGTGGTTCTCCTCTGGCCTTCCACCACTAAGCCAACTAGTGGAGCATGGGACTAACTTGCTCTTGGGGACGGACAACGCTGGCTGGGTCAATCCAGACATTTGGAGGGAGCTTGAGGCGTTGTTTAACGTGTCGAGACTTCAGGGGCTTCGCTTGAACCCTGAGGATGTGTTGAAGATGGCTACGGTGAACGTGCGCAAGGTCAAGAATTTGAAAGTTCCCTCCAACGTGCTAGAGGAGGGAGCGCAAGCCAACTTAGTAGTATTGGATGGCGAAGAGCTGGGCCTCAGATTTTCCAAGAACGTCCATGCCTCCATAGTCAAGAGGGGCTGCGCTGAGGCCGTAATCTTCAGGTACTTCGGGTCGGCTAATCGTAGACCCTCACTATCTCGTAGGTAGTGGTCCTCTGCGCTGGTATTCTTCCGATCCCCTTAATCAGCTCCACGAGCTCTCGAACATCCATGTGGCTTCCGTAGAGAGAACCAGCCTCTCTCGAGATGTTCTCCTCCATCAAAGTCCCTCCAACGTCGTTTGCCCCGGCCTGCAACATCATCTGAGCCATTTTGGGGCCCAGCTTGACCCAAGAGGCTTGGATGTTCTTTATGTACCCCAAGAAGAAGAGCCTTGCGACCGCGTGGACCTTGAGGTCTTCGAGCCAAGAAGTCCCTGCCCTGCTCAAGCCCTCCCTGTAAAGCTTAGTCCTGTAGTGGACGAAGGGCAGTAAGACGAACTCCGTAAACCCCTTGGTCTCCGCCTGCAGGTCCCTGACTACCTTCATGTGCCTCACCCTGTGCACGTTATTGTCGACGTGCCCGTACATCATCGTCGCCGTCGTCGGGATGCCCAGCCTATGAGCCTCCTTTATTATCTCGACCCACTGGGCGGTCGTAACCTTGTTCGGGGCTATGACCTTTCTGACTTCGTCGTCGAGTATCTCCGCGGCCGTCCCCGGCATGCTGTCTAGCCCCGCTTCTCGAAGAGCCTTCAGAGCGTCTCTGTAGGTCGTCCCCAGCCTCGAGGCTATGTAGTGGACCTCTTGGGGGGAGAAGGCGTGTATGTGCATCTGAGGGACCTTCTCCTTAATCTTCCTCAAGATCTTGAAATAGTAGTCGGCGGGCACCTTGGGGTTTATGGCCCCTTGGATGCAGACCTCCGTCGCCCCCCGCTTCCAAGCCTCGTAGGCCTTCGACACCACCTCCTCGATGTTGAGCAAGTACCCGTCAGGGGAGCCCAAAGGCCTCGAGTAGGCGCAGAAGAGGCACCTTACGATACACTCGTTTGTGAAGTTTATATTCCTGTTGACCACGAAGGTGACCACATCGCCCACTGACGCCTTCCTAGCCTGATCGGCTACGAGGGCCAAGATAAGGGCCTCTTCATAACTTGAGTCCAGTAACCTCAAGGCCTCGTCCTCGTCGATGGCCTTCCCTGAGAGGGCTCTCTCGAGGGCCCCTGAGAGCTCCGGGTCTAGGTTTTTGAGCAAGGGCTCCAAATGCTTCGGGCTAGTAGGCGTCTTCTCCCCTCCTCACCAAACCCATTTCGTCAACAAGGGTCTCGATTCTCTCCCTTAAAAGCTCGGAGATCCAGCCTCGAGCGATGAACACTGGGTAGACTGGAAGCCTCTCGCGCAGCTCGAAGCCCATGGCTCGCGTCTTCTCATAGACCTCCTGTATGCTGGGCCAAGGATAGGCCATGTTGACAAAGTCCGGGGTCAGAGGGGAGATGCCGCCCCAGTCGTTTATCCCAGCTAAGAGGTACACGTGGTAGGCCCTCGGGTTCAGGTTGGGAGGGGCTTGAACCGCGACGTCGTCCCCAAGGATCAACCTAGCTATCGCTATGGTCTTCAGCACCTCGATTAAGCTGGGAGGCTCGTAATTCTCCATGGGCGTTCCCGGCTCGGGCATGAAGTTCTGAACTATGACCTCTTGGATATGTCCGTATTCGTCGTGTACTTTCCTAATAGCCATGAGCGAGTCGATCCTCTCCTCCCACGTCTCGCCAATCCCCACCAAGATCCCAGTAGTGAACGGTATCTTCAACTCGCCAGCCTCTCTTATCATCCTCAACCTCGTCTTGGGGTCCTTGGACGGCGACTCCTCATGAGGCATCCCGCTACTCATTAGCCTCTCGCTTATCGACTCGAGCATGAGCCCCATGCTCGCGTTAAGCGGCTTGAGCTCGGCCATTTCTGACTTAGTCAAAACGCCTATGTTCGTGTGAGGCATCATCTTTTCGGTCTCCTTCAGGACCCTCTCCTCGAAGTCCTCGACGTATTCTACCGTAGAGCTGTAGCCCATCGAGTTAAGTGCTTTCCTAGCCTCTGGGTGGACCTCCTCTGGCCTATCGCCCGTGCTTACGAGGACCTCCTTGGCCCTCAGCTTCTCGCCCTCCTTTACGATCTTCATAGCTTCATCGATGCTCATGTAGGGCCTGCCCCCTCGGGCCCTGAAGCCGCAATAAGCACATCGATTTCTGCAAAGCCTAGTCAATGGCACGAAGACCTTTCTAGAGTACGTGGTGACTTTTCCGTAGCGCTTCAAGCGAACCATGATGGCAGCGCTCAGCAGTAATGGGAGTTCGTCGAAGCTAGTTTCCGCCAGCAAGAGTGCCTCCTCGCGCGTCAACTCCTTTCCTTCGAAGCGCTTGGCCAAGACCTCGAGGACCTCCATGTCACCACTAGCGTGACGCGTTTTGCAAGCCCTCCAAGAACGCCCTGACGTTCTTCCCGAGTACGGCGTGGTTGTATCCCCCCTCCAGGGCGGCGAAGATTGCCCCTCCGCACTTCTTCAGCGAGAACTCCCCCAACGCCTTGCCGATTTCGTAGTAATCGCCAGTCATCAACATCCCGCCCCAGTCCTCCTTGTGCCTGTCGAAGCCTGCTGAGACGGCCAGCATGTCGTACCCTTCCTTCGCGTTGAGGAAGGCCTTGAGAGAGCTCAGCTGTCTCTCTCGAGGTCCGTGAGGCAGGTGGAAGTACTCGACGTTGTTGCTTCCTGAGAATATGTTCGCCGTCCCGTCGCCGAAGTGAAGGTCGAAGTCGATTATCAAGACCCTCTCGACGCGCTTTAACGAGAGCATTTTCGCGACAGCTATCGCCACATTGTTGAAGTAGCAGAAGCCCCAAGAATAATCTCTGCTGGCGTGGTGCCCCGGAGGCCTTATCAAGGCGAAGGCCGGCTCGCCTTCCAACGCCATCTTCGCGGCCTTAATAGCGCCTCCGACGGCTAAGAGCGCGAGGGGGTAGACGTCGTCGAGACCCTTGACACTCTTAACGTGGTCAGGGGAGTGAACCAGCAGGACGTCGCTTTCAGAGGCCGGCTCGCAGCCCACGAACTCGAAGACGCCCCTTACTTCGTTCACGATGCTCTCAATTCGGCCCGGTGCGGCTGCGGGCTCGCTACTGTAAACCCTGTAAAACGCCTCGTCGAAGACTACCTTGACCATGGTCTGCTGCCAGCTCTAATAGAGGAGGGGTTCAAAGACCCAATTTATGGTTTGCTCCGGGCTCAAAAGTGAGTTGTTGGTGCCCCGGGTGGGACTCGAACCCACGACAATCCGGTCTTCAGCCGGACGCTCTCCCTCTGAGCTACCGGGGCCTCTTGACCCTCGAGCTTGATGGGCCCGGTGGGATTTGAACCCACGACCACCCGGTTATGAGCCGGGCGCTCTGCCGGGCTGAGCTACGGGCCCCACCTCAACGGAAACGCGTAAAGGAAATTTAAGGTTTATTCTCGAATTGCTCACGTTCAAGGCGAACGCCTTGTGCATTAGCTATCGCTCGAAGGATCGCATCGTAGCCATAATCGCGAAGATAGAGGTCAGCACCAGAAACCTTCTTCACGAGGTCCGCCAATCCAGCCCTCATCATCATTATAAAGACTATCGAGGCGCCATATAAGCCGATCTGGCCAAGTAGGACAAATGCTTAAATAAAGCCCCTCAAAATATGAAGAGGCAAGCCCCGGTGGTGTAGCCCGGTCTAGCATGTAGGCCTGTCGAGCCTGCGACCCGGGTTCAAATCCCGGCCGGGGCGTCATCGTTCTCACGACAAGTCTTGCCTGACGTCGCTCTGCCGTACTTGTCTTCTACCCTCACGAGGTCGCTTAGCGGCTGCGACGTCACCTCTATTATCTCGAGATCCTCGCACGCCACCCACTTGTGCAACTCCCCTCTCCTCACGCTGATGACGTCCCACTCTCTCATTGGGACCCTAGTTCCATCTCGGATTAAGAGGCCCCTGCCCCTCACGACTATAAAGTGCTCGTCCCTTTCAACATGCTTGTGTAGCGACGTCTCCTCCCCCTTCCTGATGAACATTCTGAGGACAGCGTAGTTCTCGGCCTCGAGCAAGATCTCTTCGTACCCCCAAGGCTTGTTTATCAGTCTCTCTCGAGGCATGCGACCACTCCCGACCTGAAGGCAAGTCCCTCGCATCTCTATGAGCGGTCTACGCGCTAATTAGCGTACTCGGTCGCACTAGGGCTTGCCCGCGCGCCCTAGGCTGGCGATAGGCCACGAGCTTCGAGATACGAGACTTCCGCTCGACTCTACGGACAAGCCACCACTCTCCGACAAAACCTTTCTCCTGCAACTACGTTTCATTTAATCGGAAAAAGAGGCCTGATGTGTTTGAGTACCGAGATTAAGAGAGTCTGTGTGATAGGGGCCGGCCTCATGGGCCACGGCATAGCCCAAGTCTTCGCGATGAACGGATACGAGGTTAACTTAGTCGACGTCTCCGAGGACATACTGAGCAAGGCTCTCGAGAAGATCAGGTGGAGCCTCGGTAAGTTAGCGGAGAAGGGAGCACTGAAAGAGAACATCGCCGCGGTTATGAGCAGAATCAAGACGACCGTCAACCTCTTGGACGCGGTTAAGGACGTGGACTTCGTCATCGAGGCGGTCCCTGAGCGTCTGGACCTTAAGAACAAGATATTCGCTGAAATCGACGGCGTAGCCCCTAGACACTGCATATTCGCGTCTAACACGAGCGGCTTGCCCATCACCCTCATGGCCGAGGCCACGAAGAGGCCCGAGAAGGTTATAGGGATGCACTGGTTCAACCCGCCTCAGCTCATGAGGCTCATCGAGGTCATTAAGACGAAGTACACGGCCGAAGAGACCGCGAAGATGGTCTTCGAGCTTTCCAAGAAGCTCGGCAAGACGCCCATACTGGTCAAAAGGGACGTCAACGGCTTCATAGCCAACCGAGTCTACAGGGCAATATCAACCGAGGCCTTCTTGATGTACCTGAGAGGAGAAGCGCAGCCCATAGAAATAGACGCAGCTTGCAGGTACAAGCTCAAGTTACCGTTGGGCCCCTTCGAACTCACGGACTTCACGGGCGGCATAGACATAGCCGTGTCCTCTCGCGCCTCTGTCGAGGAGATCTTGAAGAGGCTCCCGGAGTGGGAGCCGCACAAAGAGTTCCTCGAGTTCTCCAACGCGACCTACGGCTTCATCAAGGAGCGCTACGACAAGGGCCTCCTAGGCGTCAAGACCGGGCAGGGCTTCTACAAGTACCCGGAGCCCGGGAAGTGGGCGAGGCCCGACATACCCGAGAAGCACGCTGAGAAAATAGACCCGCTCGAGGTCGTGGCTCCGGCGATAAACGTCTCGGCCTGGCTCATCAGGAACGACGTGGCGTCCGCTCAAGACATCGACATCGCGCTCAAGCTGGGATACAACTTCCCAATAGGGTTGCTGGAGTACGCTGATGAAAGGGGTTTGGATGCCGTGGTCAAGGTACTCGAGGCCAAGCTGAGCAAGGTGAAGGAGCCCTACGCGGCCATTTACAAGCCAGACGAGCTATTGCTGACCATGGTCAAGGAAGGCAAGCTGGGGAAGAAGACCGGACAGGGCTTCTACAAGTACTGACCTCCGATAAGAGGTACCTCGCCAACACCTCGAGGGCAGGAACAGCGGCGTGGCACCACCATCAAACCCTCCCTCCTTTTTCATGAACATCGAGAGGCTGAAGCCTCGAAGCCCCTCGGGTAGATAATTTGCGATTGAGTCATGAATGAAGGCCTTAAAATGCTGATCCGCGAAAAATCCTTGCGAGTCCCTTAGAGTAGCTGTTATGAGGGGAGAGGTGGCCGTCATGGGGACTGGCCATACTTCTTTGATACCACCTCGACAAGACCTATCCGCAGCTCTTCGCAGAGGCGTTCTGGGAGGCCGTGGAGAGCGTCGACAAAGGGATAGACCCTAAGGCGATAAAGGCTACCTTCATAGGCACACTGGGCTCCGGGCTCCGACTAGGCAACCTCTAATGCGCTATAACCGTCAACCTCAACGTAGTCCCGATACCAGCGGTCAGGGTCGAGGACGCGCAGGCTCCTCGGGCTTCGCCTTCATGCTTGGGAGTCATGAACGCGTCCTCGGGCCTCTACGACGTGGCACTGGTCGGCGAAGTCGAGAAGATGAGGGACATCGCGGGCTGAGGCCAAGTATTGGCTCGGGGCCTCAGGCGACACCCTTTGGGAGAGGCCACCGGAACGACATTCCCTGGCATGTACGCATTGATAGCGACGAAGCACATGGAGAAGTACGGAATCAAGCCCAAGCACCTAGCGATTGTCGTCGTGAAGAACCATCATTGCAGAGTCGACAACCCGAAGGCGTGATAAGGTACGACATGAAGTTCAAGCCCGTGAGCGAAGCAGTAACGAATGTCGCCTCTCGCTCACGAGCCATGCTCAAAGCGCCATCTTTTCTTGCTTTTCCTCTCAGGCAAGGCTCCTTGAAGTGCGTCGAGAATAAACCTTTTAAAAGAGACCTACAGAGCCTAAGCATGGGCCCGTAGCTCAGCACGGTAGAGCGCCCGGCTCTTAACCGGGTGGTCGCGGGTTCAAATCCCGCCGGGCCCGTTACGCATTCTCTCTACGCCCAAAGTCCTCATCGCCCCGCGCCGAGCGATGCAACTGTTCGTTAAGACGTCCTCGAGCGTTTCCGGAAGTCCTGCGCTTTGCGGGCATTAACACGACAACATTTATTTGTCCTAAGTAGCCCACTAATGACTCGGCCGATTAACAACTCTGAATCCTCGGCTCAAGGGTGAGGACTTAAGGCAAGTGGATGTGTATGGTCAGGCTACCGGTGAAGGACATCCTGGCGAAGTCTAAGGAGAACTTCGAGGAGGCTTGGCTTGCTTACGGCAAGCTGATCCCAACCAAGAGGCTCAAGCCCAAGGACATACTGAGCTGTGGGGTCGGCAAGCCCCATCCAGTCTACGAGGTCTGCCAGAGGTTGAGGCAGGCATTTCTGAGCTTGGGCTTCGAAGAGGTCGTGAACCCGCTCATAGTCGAGGAGGAGGACGTGAAGAAGCAGTACGGCCCCGAGGCCTTGGCGATACTGGACAGGTGCTACTACTTGGCCGTACTCCCTAGGCCCGACGTGGGGCTGAGCAAGGAGAGGGTCCAAGCGCTAAAGAAGTACGTCGCCGACCTGACCCCCGACAAGGTCCAGCGGCTCCAGCAAGTGCTCCACAGCTACAAGAAGGGGCACATAGCTGGCGACGACTTGATAGAGGAGATGAGCAAGGCCTTGGACGTCGAGGACACCATGGCGACGAGGATACTGTGGGACGTCTTCCCGGAGTTCAGGGACTTGAAACCCGAGCCCACAAGGCTGACGTTGCGATCTCACATGACGACCGCCTGGTTCTTAACCGTAGCGGCCCTGCAGCACAAGAGGCCCAAGCCGATAAAGCTCTTCTCGGTCGACGTAAGGGTCCGAAGGGAGCAGTACGAGGACGAGACCCACCTCAGGACTCACAGAGCGGCCTCCTGCGTCGTCGTGGACGAGGACGTCGTACCGGACGACGGGAGGGACATAGCCCAAGCGGTTCTCGAGAGCCTTGGCTTCAAGGAGTTCAAAGTAGTCAGGAAGCCCGTCACCGCGAAGTACTACGCCCCCGGCACCGAGTACGAGCTTTACGTCAAGTCCTATGGCGACTGGATAGAGGTTGCCAACTACGGCATCTACAGCCCAGTGGCCCTGGCCAACTACGAGATAGAGTATCCGGTCCTGAACGTCGGCATAGGCGTCGAAAGGGTCGCTATGATACTCTACAGCTACAAGGACGTCAGAGAGCTCGTCTACCCGCAGTTTTACGGCAAGTGGTCCCTGAGCGACTGCGAGATAGCCAAGCAGATATCGTTGCAGCACAAGCCCGAGACGCAGGCTGGCTGGCGACTCGTCGAGGCCATCGTCAAGGCCTTTGAGCAGTACGCCGAAGCCCCGAGCCCCTGCGAGTTCAAGGTCTACGAGGGAGAGCTCCTCGGGAGGCGGGTCGAGGTCTACGTCTACGAGAGGGACCCGGGGGTGAAGCTCGTAGGCCCTGCGGCCTTCAATGAAATAGTCGTGTACGAGGGAAACGTCATCGGGATACCACCGTCACATGTACAGTCGATAGTGAGCCCGTTGATCGAGGAGGCCCGGTCGAGAGGTTGCAAGACCGGGATAAGGTACGTGGACGCTTTCGCTGCGCTAGCGGCGGCCAAGATAGAGGCAGCTTGCATAGTGGGAGCGGGCGAGGTCGACGTTAGGGTGCGGATGGTGAAGTTGCCTAGCGACATAAATGTAGAGATAGGCGAGGTGGCTAGGAGGTACATAAACGAGAACAGAAAGGTCATAGACGTGAGGGGGCCAGCCTTCTTAGCCGTGAGGGCTAGGACGTCAGAGAAGTGAGCCCTCATGCCTAATCGCCTTCCGAACAACTTTTCCTTCGAGCGAGCTGAACAAGCCCAAAGGCTTTTGGCGCTCAGGGTGAAGTCCTACGACGACTTCGAGAAGCCCATAAGGACCGTCGGAGGGGCCGACGTCGCTTGGAGAGGGGGCTTGGCCGTCGGTTGCATAACGGTTCACGAATACCCCTCCCTCTCCCTACTAGAGAAGAGCGTGGCGATCGTCGAGTCTTCTTTTCCATACGTCCCGACGTTCCTGTCCTTTAGAGAGGTAAAGCCGTTAATGGAGGCCCTCCTGAGGCTGAAGAACAAGCCGACGATACTCTTTGTCAACGGACAGGGAGTGGCCCACCCGAGGAGGCTCGGCCTAGCTTCTCACTTGGGCATCGTCGCGGACATCCCCACGATAGGCGTCGCGCAGAGGATCCTGTATGGAAGGCCCAAGCGCCCTCTTGAGGGTGTGGGTTGCGTGGAGCTCGTCGACTTAGTTGAAGGGCGTGAGGAAGTCATAGGCTACCTCTACAAGAGCGACAAGCGCTTCAGGCCGATCTGCATAAGCGTGGGCCACAGGGTCAGCCTCGAGACGTCCTTGGAGTTAACGAAGTCCTGCATGAAAAGGGGGATTAAACTCCCCCTCCCGCTCTACTCAGCTCACGTAGAAGCCAATAGGGAGGCCGCGAGCCTTGGAGTATCGAAGCGACACTAACGTTGTAAATGGTGGGACCGCCGACTTATCCGAGATAGACCCGGATCTCTGGTTTGCCTTGCTTCACCTGGCGAAGCTGGGGGCTTTGAGGAAGGGCGTCTTTATAAACACGTTCGAGCTTGCCAAAGAACTGGGGACCTCGCAACAGACGGCATCGCGGAGGGTACTGGAGCTCGAGACCAAGGGGTACATCAGGAGGAGCGTCAGCAGGAAGGGCCAGACGATAGTTGTAACCGAGAAAGGAGCTCAGCAACTCATGGCCGTTTACGCGATCCTGCACGCCTCGCTTAGCGAGGCCCTGAGGAGCATTGTAATGACGGGGGAGGTGTTCACTGGCCTCGGCGAGGGGGCCTACTACGTGAGCTTAAACGGGTACAGGATGCAGATAATAGAGAAGCTGGGGTTCGAGCCCTACCCCGGCACGCTGAACCTCAAGCTGACCAACCCCTCAGACATATACTTCAGAGACGTCCTGAGCCACAGGGCTGGGATACTGATCAAGGGGTTCAGCGACGGAAAGAGGACCTACGGATCCGTGAAGGCCTTCAAAGCCAAGGTGCGTGGCATCGACGCGGCGGTCTTGCTCATAGAGAGGACCCACTACGGGCGTGACACCCTAGAGGTGATAGCCCCGGTCAACCTGCGCCAAGCGCTAAACCTGAAGGACGGGGACAGGGTCTCGGTGGAGGTCTACTTGACCTAGCCCTCAACGTCGATTAAGCTTAATAGCTCGACCCACGAATTAGTAACTGGGCACGGCGGGTAGGCCCGGGGGGCTCGGCCTCCCCTGTAACCGCAAACGGCCGCATGGCGGGGGCAGTAACCCCGACAAGCGGCTCGGAAAGCCCAAGGCCCTCTCCGGCCCTAAACTATGAGGCTCCGCCCCATGGAGGCGCCGTAAGGGGTAGCTCCCCCGTAGGGGGGACGCGAACCCCCTCGCCGGCCGAACCAGGTTAGGCCCGGGAGGGAGCGGCCTTAAGGCCGGGCGGCGTCGTTCATGGGTTAACGGGGCTGAGGAAGGGGCTGGACGGGGCTCGGGTGGACCGGGCCCATTGTCGGGGGGCCGCCGTGCCCGAGGGCTCGCAACAATTAAGTCCCAGCGAAGCGCTTTCCTGCCCCAAAACCGGAGAGTGGTTTGTTGGAGCAGATACTGCTAGAGCTCACGGCGTTCCTGGGCCTCTGGGCAATAGTCGCGCTGGCGTATAGGTTCTTTAATCTCAAGAGGTACGGCTTCTCCCTCAAGCCCCTTCTATTGATTGCGAGGTCGAGGAGGATAGCTGAGAAGCTCCAAATCATGGGCTCTGCTAACTCAAGGGCTTGGAGGGTCGTCTCGAGCGCAGGCGTCTTTGTCTCGGGCGGCCTGACGGTCTTCGCCTTCTACTTTCTAATCACGAACTTGATGGCCAGAATTGCTAGGCCCTCTCAGCCCAGCCTATACATCATAGTCCCGGGGATCACCATCGGGTGGGAGGCAGTGCCGTACTTCGTCGTGGCAGCCGCCATAACCATAACGGTCCACGAGGCCTTCCACGCCATAACGTTTGGCAGTGAGGGGGTTCCGATCAAGAGCTTCGGCTTCTTCTTGGCGGCTATCCTCCCCGGGGGGTTCGTCGAGGCCGACGAGGAGGCCTTCAAGAACAGCAAGCCGCTGTCGAAGATGAGGGTCTACGCCTCGGGCTCCTTCTCCAATTTCTTGGTCTTTTTACTGGCGATAGCGCTCTCCGCCCTGACCATTTCTTCGAGCCCGCAGGGAGTCCTAGTGCTCGACACGCAAAAGGGCTATCCAGCTCACGGAGTGCTGAAGAGCTGGGACGTAATAGTGGCCATCGATGATCACGAAATACGCAACGTAAGCGACCTGAACACAGTCCTGAGCTCCACAGCGCCGGGAACGGAGATAAACGTGACGGTCTTAAGGGATGGAGGATCGGCCATGCTTAGACTTAGAACGGCCTCTCATCCAAGCAACAGTTCGAGGTCGTACTTGGGGGTAAGCATATCCGACTACTACCCCTCGACGATACCTTGGCTGAGGGGACAAGCTTACCTGCACTGGACGTCGACGCTCTACTGGCTCACGATTTTATCCTTCAGCGTCGCCATGATAAACATGCTCCCCATACCACTTCTGGATGGCTCCGGCTTCGTGAGGGCCCTCCTCGAGGGCCCCCTGAGGAACAACAAGAAATCGATCGATCTGATAACTAACGTGCTCGGCGCTCTCTCACTATTCCTCCTCATAGCCAACATAGGCCTCCCGATTTCGTAGGAGGGAGGCGACGTGCAGTGCGTCAAGTGCGGCGCGAAGGCAGTCTACTACTCAGTCTACTCTGGCCACAGCTTCTGCGCCAAGTGCTTCATGAAGAGTGTGGAGCAGAGAGTCAGGGCCACCATAAACAGGTACAAGCTCTTCGACCCCGAGGATCGCATAGTGATAGCGATCTCAGGCGGCAAGGACAGTCAGGTCTTGGCGACCATAATCGCGAAGGTAGAGAAGGACTTCCCGGGCGCGACCTTAAGCGCCTTGATAGTTGACGAGGGGGTCCCGGGCTACAGGGACTTCGGCTTGAGGAGGAGCAAGGAGCTTTGCGACGAGCTCGGCATAGAGCTAACGACGACTTCGTTTAAGGAGCTCTTCGGCTACTCCCTACCCGAAATAGTATCAATCGCCGAGCAGAAGGGGGTGTCGCTGGGGGCCTGCACCTTCTGCGGCATATTGAGGAGGAGGGCCATCAACGTCAAAGCCAAGGAGCTCGGTGCCACGAAGGTCGCCACGGGGCACAACTTAGACGACGAGGCCCAGACAGCATTGATGAACTTATTGAGGGGCGACGTCGTCAGGCTCCTGCGCCTAGGCCCTAAGCCAGTCGAGGAGTTCCCGGGCTTCGTGCCGAGGGTGAAGCCCCTTCGTTACATACCCGAGAAGGAGACGACGCTCTATGCGTACTTCAAGGGCTACCCGCTCTACGAGGTTGAGTGCCCCTACGTCAGGGAGTCCATGAGAGACGAGATACGCTCCATTTTGAACGAGATCGAGGGCAGGCACCCAGGCACTAAGTACGCGATAGTCAGGGCTGCGGACAGGCTATCGGCTATGGGCGCTAGCTTAAAGGTCCGGGTGGGGTCGTGCAAGTACTGCGGCGAGCCGACGTCGAGAGACGTCTGCAGGGCGTGTGAATTGCTCGAGGTGCTGGGTGTGACGAGTTGAAGACGACCAAGTACCTCTCCTACGTAGTGGGAGAGCTCCCGGAAGGTTGCAGGCTGTGCATGAAGGGTATGAAGCTCGTGTACTTCGCGACGGGCCTCTGCGGCAGGTCTTGCTTCTACTGCCCCCTCTCGAAGGAGAGGAAGGGAAAGGACGTCGTCTATGCGGACGAGGTCCCCGTCAAGGACTTGGAGGACGTCTTAGCCGAGGCCAAGGCCATAGACGCGAGAGGGGTGGGGGTGACGGGCGGGGATCCGATGCTGAGAGTCGGGAGGGTTGTCGAGGTGCTGAAGGCCTTGAGGGAGGTCCTGCCGAGGAAGCTCCACGTCCATCTGTATGCGACGACCCAGCCCCACGTCAACGAGCCCTCTCTAAGCAAGTTGCTCGACGCGGGGGTCGACGAGCTACGCTTCCACCCGAACCTCGAGGCGGTCGACGAGCTCCTTCCGCTCAAGCTGGCGGTCGACATGGGGTTCGAGGTAGGGCTGGAGGTCCCGGCCATACCCGGGTTCGAGGACAAGATCTGCAAGACGATTGAGAGGGCTGAGAAGCTGGGGGCCTCCTTCGTGGTGATAAACGAGCTCGAGATGACGGAGTCGAACGCACTAGCTCTTCAAATCAGGGGCTTTAAGTTGAAGGCGGGTACTGTGTCAGCGGTTCAGGGGAGCTGGGAAACGGCCATGACGTTATTGAGATTCGTCGAGGAGCTGGGCCTCAGCGGTCACTTCTGCCCAGCATACATCAAAGACTCCGCGCAGTTTAGGAACAGGCTGAGGAGGAAGGCAAGGAGCATAGCGATGCCTCACGAGGTCGTGACCCGAGACCCCTTGCTCGTCAAGGGGATCATAGAGCCGCCTCAGGGCTCGTCCCTCGAAGAGGCCCTGAGGAGGGTCAAGTCGATCGCGCCGGAGCTCTACATCTATGTCAACGCCAACAAAAACAGGCTCGAGTGCAACTACAAGGAGCTGAAGAAGTTGTCGGAGAAATTGAAGGGCGCGGGTTTCAGACTAAGCATAGTCGGCGAGCTACCAACTAGCTTTAGGGAGCAGGTCATGCTCAAGCCCCTTTAATCCGGTAACCCGATCTCCTTCTCGCTTTTCCCCTTTGCCTTGATTATCTTCTCGGTCACTTTTTGAGGGAGGGCGACGTCCTCTTTTCGAAGGGACGTGGGGCCTATGACCACGATCCCCTTGCCGTCGACTATGTCGATTTCGTACATCCGCTTGTCGTGAGGGGTCCACCTCATCTTCTCCACCATTACGAAGCGCCTCAGAACGCCGCCGCTGACGCTTCTCCTGAACCTGATTATACCGTCGGCAACGTGCTCAACCCCAAAGCCGAAGGCCTCAGACGTCGTTACGGCGTATTGGCTCGTCATCAATATGGTCATGTCCCACTGGCTCAGGACCCTCTTTATGAAGTAGCTGTGCCTCCTAGCCATGGCTGGGGCGTCGAGCCAAAAGGCTGACATCGAGTCTATCACAAGCCTCGTGGGACCGTAGCCCAAGTACTTCTTCGCTTCTATGACTTTCTGGACCAGCTCCTCGGGGTTGAGAGCGCTGAGAGTCCAAGGGGCCTTGTCGCTACGCATGAGGGCGTCTATTATCACCAACCTCTTCTCCTCCTCTCCTCTCTTGAAGTCGAAGCCGAATTGAGAAGCCTGAACTATGATGGAGCTGCGGCTCTCCTCCGTGGTCACGAATATGCCCTTCTCCCCCCTCTTGAGCCCCTCGGCTATGAAATGTATGCAGAATATCGTCTTCCCAGTCCCGGGCTCACCAGTAATAGCAACGGCGAACCCTCTCGGTATGCCACCAGCCAGCATCTCATCTATCTTCGGTATTCCCGTCGAGACCCTCTCGATCTTTGCCGACACCGTCGACATACCTAGTTAAAGTTTGGAAGAAGAGGTAATTAATGTTTGTTGCAGTACACGTACTATGAGATTAGGCCACGTAGGCCCCCGATGGCCCAAGTCATTATCCTACGAAGCTTTAAGTGCTCGGAACGTCGAAGCCGCTTGAGTCGCTTCGTGACTCCGGGCATTTGACCTAGACCCAAGGCTAATATCCGCGGACCTCCTCACATATTCGCGACTGGGACCTTCAATCTTCAGGGAGGTTCTCGAGCTTGCCTGCTGAGGAAAGCGTCATGAACAGCCTCGAACAAGAGCACTATTCCAAGCAGGAGGTCTTGGAGGAGATAGCGAGGTTTGCCAAGAACAGATGGGTGGGAGTCCACTGCATCGAGAAGGACGACAAAGGGAATAGGATCATGGTTAGATACATCGACAAAAGGCCCATAGTCATAGACTCTCCGCGTGACCTCCTCTTGGTCATGCAGAGGCTGGGTAAAAGGGGGCTGAGAAGCGTCTACGCTACGGCGGCCGTGTACTCAGAGTTGCGCTCGATAGATGACGTGAAGTCGCTGAGTAACATGATCCTCTACACGCCCACGTGGGACATCGACAACGACTTCAAGAACTGGAGGTCGACTGTCAGGGCCTGCGTGGAGATAATCGAGGCCCTGAAGGAAGAGGGGGTCGAGAAGTCGGTGTTTGTGAAGTGGAGCGGCAACGGCGCTCACGTGCACCTCCATGAAAGATCTATAGGCGAAGGGGTTTTAAAGGGCAGGACCCCCCTTGACGTAGCATATGCAATAGTGGAGTACGTGAGAATGAAGGTCGAGCCGAGGATCCAAGAAATAGCCATGATTGATGAATGCAACATAAAGGTCGAGAACAAAATCGATAGACAGCGCATGTTCACGTGCCCTCTGAGCCTGCACAGGGACCACGATAGGGTGTGCGTGTGCATAAGGCCGAGCCGACTGCACCACTTCGACCCCTCGTGGATCAACCCTCGAAGCTACGTCCACGACAAGGACTGGGCCCTCTATGAAAAGGGGGAGGCCGACCAATTGGCGGAGAGGGCCATCAGCGTCGTGGGAGGCTTTCCGTTGCGTAGGACAAAGAGGAGGAAGTACCCCCGGCTCGATGAAGCCGTAGCAAAATGGCTTAGCGTCCTCAGTAGCGGAGAAGATGAATATAAGGATCACGGGCTTCGAAACGCTCGCTAGCAACGTTGCTGTCATGTCCAAACCTTTGAAATTGACCGTTCGACATCAATTCTTAGATTGGCGATATGTAAATGAGGCGCTTCTCGTACCCTAGATGAGGCACTCATGGCCTCTTTCAAGTTCATTAAGTCAAACGCAAGAAGGCGCGTCAAGCGGTAGGGCCTTGAGCTCGTAGATCAAGAACGCGTAGCACCTTATGCACTCTATGGCCAATAACGCTTTCCCATCAAGGTCCTCACGATAAATATTAGGACCCCGCAAAACTATACTCTTCTTGATAGGTCATGTCCGAGCCTAGAATCGTTGTCTCGAAGGCGAGCGACTACAAGCAGGTATACGCTTCAGGGGCCTCGATAGGCCACACCCCCTTCGACTTTCACGTACAGTTCTTCAGGGACAGTTTCGAGCCGGATGAAGAAGCCTTGACAGGGAGGAGACCTCCAACCCTCGTCAGGGAATTCATCATTGAGATAGTCATGTCCCCGAACCAAGCCAAGGCGCTTGCTCTACTCCTGATGAAGCACGTCGAGGATTACGAGAAGAAGTTTGGCAAAATACCTACCCCTCAGGCGCCCTCGCCGCAACCACCCAGCGGGTACATGTAGCGTACCCGACTCACACGCGGAGACATGATATCAACTCCACGCCCTCCTCCTTTCCAAGACAGCTGATAATCCCTCAACCCAAGGCTCAAAGCGACGCACGACTTCCGGTATTTTGTCTATCACGTCCGTTGCTAGGATGTGATAGCCCTTCTCCTCAGCAGCCAGAGAGCCAGCCGCCCCGCATATGAACGAGGCCGCCGCGGCAGCTCTGAGACAGGGGAAACCTCTGCTCAAGATAGAGGCGGTCAAGCCTGTCAAGACGTCTCCTGTGCCACCTACAGTCATTGCCGGGTTTCCAGTCATGTTCACTTTAACCCTAACACCATCCGATATCACGTCCTCGGGGTGCGCTTTAACAAGGAGGGTGACCTCGTGCTCTTTAGCGAGCCCTCTAACTTTCAAGGCCTTATCAGCCCAAGATCCTTCTAGGCTTGTGCCGAAGAGTAATTTGAACTCTCCTGCATGAGGGGTCAAGACAGCCTTTGCCCCCTTGACTACGTCCAAGCCTCTTGAAAGGGCCTTTAGGCCGTCGGCGTCTATGACCATTGGCTTGCCTAAGTTCCTCAGCTTATCGATTATGAGCCTAGCGGCCTCAAACACTTCTTCGTCGACCCCCATGCCGGGGCCCACCACAACGCAGTCAAATCTCTCGGCAGTCTTGATGACCATATCCACGTGCTTGGGCGTGAACTTGAGCCCCTCGACCTCTTGGACTATCAGATTTGGCGAGAAGCTCCTAATGGCTCCCGAGACGGACTGAGGGGCTATCACTACTGCGAGGTCGCACCCCCCTCTGAGGGCCGCTAAAGCGGCTAATGCTGGAGCGCCTGAGTATTGCCATCCCCCTCCTACGACGAGCACCCTCCCCCAGTCGCCCTTCTTAGACTCCGGCGGCCTGCGCCTGATGGTGAACCTGACGTCTCCCGGTCCGACGATTATCTCTGCTTCGGGCGGCACGCCTATGTTGGCGACTACGACCTCACCCGTATATCGCTCGTTGCCTCTGAGCCCCCTCTTTGGCTTGTGCATCGTCACAGTCACGTCAGCTTTAACTGCTTCGCCGTGCACTTCGCCAGTCGAGGGGTCTACGCCCGTGGGGACGTCCACCGAGACCTTAAAGGCCTTGCAAGAGTTTATGATCTTTACAGCTGATAGCAATGGTTCCCTTAGCGGACCTCTGAGGCCTGTCCCTATCAAGGCGTCGACTATGGCGTCAGCCCCCTCGAGCTCCCTTCTGAGGACGTCGAGGTTCACAGCGTCTCCAAGCTCCAAGAGCCTTACAGACCAGTCCATCCTTTTTATCATTTCCCAATTGTGCTTAGCCTCGCGCCCCTCGATGTCAGCCCCTTTACCGATGAGGATGACGACGGGCCTCCCTCCCCTACTCGCGATGTGACGAGCAGCGGCGAAGCCATCCCCTCCTTTGTTCCCCCTCCCAGCAACTATGACAACCTTCTTACCCCTAATGCCGACCCTTTTCTCAATGACATCAGCCACGCTTCTGCCAGCGTTCTCCATGAGCAAGAGCCTTGAGACGCCTAGGTACTCAGCGTTCTCGTCGACTATCATCATCTCCTCGGCGGTTAGCTCCTCCAGCTCCCCTCGAAGCTCCTCCAAGCTCATGTCCTTCCCCTCGCGGCCAACAGCTCTGCCAGCGCCTTGTACACGCCATAAGCCCTTATGACTGGAGCCGCTACGATTATGCTCTCCTCATTCAACATTATGCCTCTCTTGTATTCACTCATGCGAGCGTAGCACACCTGCTCCATCAATATAACTCTTTCCTTGATGAACTTTTTGGCCACACTCTTCAAGTCCAAGAAGTCGTTGCATCTGCATATCAGGATTCCGTTGTGCCAGAGGGGGACGCTTTTCGTGATGTAACTGCAAAAGGCTATGTCTCTTACTTCTCTCTGCTCTAGGTTTATTACTTCTACGTCGTAGTTCAACCACTTAAACCTCAAGCTCTCTGCACTGCTCATAGTTGCTCACCGCCGCCACCAAACGATTAGGACGTGGCGTCTAGATAAACTTGGGCCTAAGAGAGAGTCTCCTTGGAAGCCAAAGCTTGGCTTTAGGCTTGTCTGCGCACTCCTTACTTATAAGTTCAATGAGCTCGGCAAGCCTCATGGTGATCGTCTCCCTCCTCTCCCTGATCCTAACCGACAAGGTCCCCTCTTTGACCTCCCTCTCGCCCACGACTACGATGAACGGGATCCACTCGACCTCTGCGTCCCTTATCTTCCTAGGGACGCTCTCATCTCTATCGTCCACGTCCACCCTGATACCAGCCTCCTCGATCTCGTCAGCTATTTTCAAGGCTTCCTCTAGGTACTCCGAGGAGACTGGAACGACTCTGACTTGAGTTGGTGATAACCACACCGGCAACATCGGCGGCCTCCCTGAGGCCTTGTTCTTCTCTGCTTGCTCCAATAATGCGTAAATCCACCTCTCTATAGACCCCATCGAACTGTGGACTATGATGCAACCCTTCTTCGACCCGTCCTTGTCCACGAACTTTATGCCGTAGCGCTCGGAGTCCTCTACGTCCAGCTGGACCGTGCAGAGCTGGGCATTACCTCCAAGGGAGTCTATGAACTGGTGCTCTTCCTTGACCACCCAGTAGTGCTTCATGGCCGGCAGGACCTCTATTAGCAGGGGTTCCCCCACGTCTCGAGCTAGGGACGAGAACCACTCCTTATTCTCTAAGAAGAAGGACTCGACCGCCCTAAGGACTATCACGTAGTCTATCTTCATCGACTTCACGAGCCTCATGTACTTCTTCATGAGGTTGGCGAACTCCTCCTTGCCCTGCTCTAAGTTAGCGCAGAAGCAGTGTATGTCCGGCATCGTGAAGCCCCTCAGCCTCCTCAGGCCGACGCACTCGCCCCTCTTCTCCAGCCTGAAGGAATGCGAGAGCTCGTAGACCCTGAGGGGTAGCTGCCTATAGCTCATCGTGACCCTCTTCATCATGCTGAAGAGGCCGAAGTCCCCTGCGAACCTCAGCGTGAACTCCTCGTTGTCTATCTTGAACCTATAGTCCCTCTCGAGGAACCTCGACGCCTGCTCGGCTATCTCCGGGACGCTCAGCCTGTAGATCATGGGGGTCTCGACGACCGTAGCCCCCACGTCGTTGACGGCCACATCCATCGCCAGCTCCTCTAGTAGGTGCTTTATGAGGGCCCCCTTTGGGAGGAACTTGAAGTGCCCCACGTCGGACGCGGGCTCGTAGTCTACGAGCTCTAGCTTCTGCATGAACCTGATGTGCGGTGGAGCGCCTTTTTCGGACTTCAAGCCCCTTTCGTTCATTATCAACCTCTTGATCAACGGGTACTTGGCGAGGGCCACGTCGTCTTGAGGTCTATCCCGACTCAGCTCCCTCATCTCGCCGCCGGGCTCTACCAAGACGTAGTAGCCCTCTTCGACCTCAGGCTTTGCAATTTCCATGGCTATGGCTCGGCCCTCGGGCTTTATCGACTTCGAGAGCTCCGAGAGGGGGTGGCCCTTGCATACCAACGTGAAGGCCTTGTACCACCCGAAAGGAGCACGCGAGACTCGGACGCCGCTCTCCTTCAACTTCTCCTCCAGCTTCACGAGGACGGCTAAAGCATCCCTCGGCCTAGCTAAGCTAGAAGAGAGATGAGCGTAAGGGTATAACAAGACCGAGCTGGCCTTCACCTTGTCCATAACGTCCAATATCTCCTTAGACGCGTTATCGACCACGACGTCGATGGCCTTAACGTCCTCCTCCTCGACGGCCGTGAACACCACCAAAGCGTCCTCGTACGATCCGCTCCTCCGCTCCTCCTCTATCTTCTCAGCCTCCTCCAAGGCCCTCTCCTTGACCTCATAGCTCATTGAGTCCGCGTGTATCAAGAGCAACTTCACGTCGAGCACCCCTTTGGGCCTTCTTGACGAGGCTACGAGATAGGGAATCGTCGAAGATATAAGGTCTTCTCCCTCTCTAAGTTTAGCTCATATTCTGCCCAGCTCTTCCGTGAACTTCTTCACCGCCTCCTCGTAGCTGGCGACGTCTCCGATGTCGTAGACCTCGCCAGCGAACTCGTACCCGTAGACCCTCTCGCCCTTCTCTATCATGTCCCTGAACACTCTGTCCATGCTGTCGACCCCCTCCAGTATGTAGTCGAAGATTTTCGGCTCGAAGACGTAGATCCCAGCGTTGACGTTGAACTCGACTTCCGGCTTCTCGCGCCACGCTAGGACCCTCCCTTGGCCGTCGACCTCTATGACGCCGAACCTTATGGTCTGCCTGAGCCTCCTCAAGACCATGGTAGCGGTAGCGCGCTTGGACCTGTGGTACCTCACGAGGTCTCGGTACCCAATCTTGGCGTAGACGTCGCCGTAAACGGTTATGAACGTATCGTCGACCAAGCCCTTTACAGGTCTCAGCTGGCCAGCAGTGCCCAAGGGCCTGTCCGACTTGACGTACTTTATGTTGACACCGAGCCACGATCCGTCGCCGAAGTACGACTCTATCACCCTAGCCAAGTAACTGCAGGAGATCACTACGTCCCTTACTCCTTGATCCCTCAGGTCCATTATTATCCTCTCGAGGATGGGTTTGTCACCGAGGGGAAGCATGGGCTTTGGGACTACGTAGGTCAGTGGCCGTAACCTTACGCCTAGGCCGCCAGCTAGGATTACCGCCTTAATCTCGCTCAAGTAGGATCCCTGGTGTTAGAGCAGGTCTTCAGTCAGCTTTTTACTCTTAAACCTCTCCAAAATGCTACCGTACTTCTCCTCGTACTTCTTGACCTCCTGCTCGAGGCTCCTGACAGCCCTCCTCTCCATCCTATACTCGAGCCCGCATAGGCCATTGGGTAGCAGGGCGCTTCTGACACAGGTGGCGTATTGGCACTTGCCTCCGAGGCACTCCTCGCCAGTTTCTTTACATATCAAGGCCCCGTGCACGGCAACCCTCGCATGGGGGTTCCCGAAGGCCCTCCCAAGCACCTTCCTTGCGCACCTAAAAAACTCACACCTTGCGTCGCACGGCTTGGGCACGACGACTCCCCTGATAAGGCACGGTCCCCCTCTAAAGGCGTAAGAGGTATAGGGGAGCTATAATCTTTTCCTCGGGGACTGCACGGTGAACGTGGCCCTCTTGATAATAGACATGTTAAACGACTTCGTCCATGGCTCGCTCAAGGTACCTGCGGCAAAGGACATAATTCCGAGGGTCAGGAAGCTCGCGGAGCTGTTCCGCTCGCACAAGAAGCCCGTGATATACCTTAGGGACAGCCATGTGAAGGAGGTCGACTTGGAGTTAAGGCTTTGGGGGGAGCACGCCATAGAAGGCACGTGGGGCTCGGAGGTGATAGAAGAGCTGAGGCCACAGGCCGACGACTTCGTGGTCGCCAAGAGGCGCTACAGCGGCTTCTTCGCCACAGACCTCGATCTACTGCTCCGGGAGCTCAAGGTTGAGAAGCTGGTACTGACGGGAGTCGTGACCGACATATGCGTGTTGCACACTGCCGCGGATGCCTTCTTCAGGGGCTACGAGGTGATGGTCGTCAGCGACGCCACGGCCTCCTTGACGTCCGAGAGGCACGAGAGAGCGCTCAGTTACATGAAGGAGGTCTACGGCGCGAGGATTTTGAGCTCCTCAGACGTAGAGGCCATGCTCTCAAGACCGCAACCTTAAAGAGCCCTCAAAAGCCAGCTCCACGTGGAGGTATAGAACTTGTCACAGAAGGAGAAGCGCTACTTCAGGTCGCAGATATACGAGGTGGACTACAGCAGGGGAATAATAAAGTTGAAGAACAAGCTCTGCCCTCGTTGTGGCAAAGTTATGGCCAACCACAAGAACCGCTGGAGCTGCGGTTATTGTCACTACACCGTATTCTCGTCCTCTTAGACCCGCAACGGGGGGAAAAGCCCTTGCCCGGCTCGCAAAAAATCAACGAAAAGGAGCTAGTAGCGCTCTTAGTGAGGCTCATAAGGGCTAAGAGCGAGAACCCGCCCGGCTTCGAGGAAGAGGTCGCTTCAGTCGTCAAGGAGTATCTAGAGTCCCACGGCCTGCCCTGCGAGATCTACGAAAAGAGCAGAGGTAGGGCCAACGTCCTGTGCAGTATGGGGTCTGGGAGGCCGAACTTGGCGTTCATTTGCCACATGGACGTCGTCCCCGCTGGCGTCGGCTGGACTAGGCCGCCCTACGAGGGCGTGGTGGAGGGCGACAGGGTCTATGGCCGCGGAGCTACGGACAACAAGGGGGCCCTCGCCGCCGTGCTAGTAGCGGCTACGAGCGTGAGCACCGCCGTGGAGAATGACCCTGCTGGGACCGTGACGATAGCCGCAGTTGCCGACGAGGAGCAGGGTAACGCGTACGGCGTAGGCTACTTGATAAACGAAGTCGGCTTCAGACCCGATTACGCGATAGTATGCGAGCCGACCAGTTGCAGGTCGGTGGTGGTCGCCGAAAAGGGCATCTTGAGGCTTAGGCTGAGGTCTAGGGGGAGGCCAGCCCACGGGAGCATGCCAGAGGAGGGGATAAACGCCATAGTGAAGCTCTCCAAGGTCTTGGCTAGGCTCGAGGGCTTCAGGATGACCTATGAGGAGCACCCGCTCTTCACAGCCCCGACGATCAACGTCGGTGTGATACACGGCGGTGAAGCGGTAAATATGGTCCCCTCAGAGTGCACGTGCATGCTCGACATAAGGTACCTGCCGAGTCAGACCCCCGAGAAGATACTGGCCGAGATAAGGGCTTTTGTCGAGGAGGTTAAGAAGGAAGACCCACAAGTAGACGTCGAGGCCGAGATAACGGAGTTCGAGAGGCCGCTCTTAATGTTGCAAGACAACGCCTTAATCAAGTTGTTAGAGGAGTGCTCGATGAAAGTCGCTGGCTTTAAACCAGTGATTAAGGGCATGAGCGGAAGCACCGTGGCCAAACCTCTCTCCAAAAAGGGGGTTATGTCGGTCGTTTACGGCCCTGGGGACGAGAGGCTCTGCCACAAGGCAGATGAGTACATAGAGGTGTCGCAATTGAAGTTGGCGTCGCAGGTTTACGCCGAAGCCATGTTGAGCTTCGGAAAATACTTGGGGGATCCACGTGGGTGAGCCAAGAAGGCTCGCAATCTTGTGGGCCCCGTGGAGGATAAAGTATATAGAGTCGCCGAAAGCCGAGGCTTGCATCTTTTGCGTAGAGGGGATGGAAGCGAAGGACCGCGAGAATTTGGTGGTGTATAGGGGTAGCAAGTCCTTCGTGATGATGAACAAGTACCCGTACAACACAGGCCACTTGATGGTAGCGCCCTACAGGCACGTCAGGGATTCGTTGGAGCTAACCGAGGAAGAGATGCTGGACTTGATGAAGAGCGTCAACCTCTCCATAAGGATCTTAAGAGAGGCCCTAAAGCCTGAGGGCTTCAATATTGGGATAAACATGGGCAGGGTTGCTGGGGCCGGAATAGAAGACCATCTCCACATACACGTAGTACCCCGGTGGGCCGGGGACACAAATTTCATGCCCGTCGTAGCGCACGTCAAAGTAATGCCCGAGCTTCTCGAATCCACGTACGACAAGTTAAGAGGCGCCCTCTCCAAAGTCCTGAAGGAGGCGCCTCCTCGATGAAAATAGGCATATTTACTCGGAACGAGCACTCTTGGTGCTCTCGCAAGCTAAGGGATGAAATCATAAAGGCAGGCCATGAACCTTTCTCCATGAGGTTTAGTAGGGTGAGGGTGAACATAGGTTTTAAGCCCTCGATATCTTACGACGGCGTCGACTTGGTTAACGAACTTTCAATAGCCATAGTGAGGCCGATAGGCAGGGGCTCCGTAGACGAGTGCTTCTTCAGAATAGACCTGCTCCACAAGCTCGAGAGGTCAGGTTTACCGATAGTCAATAAACCGTCAACCATAGAGAGATGCATGAGCAAGTTCACGGCATTAGCAATGCTGGAGGAACATGGACTGCCGGTGCCGAAGACGGTAGTGACCGAGAACCCCATCGAGGCGTTGAAGGCCTATCACGAATTGGGAGAAGACGTCGTGGTCAAGCCCCTCTACGGCTCTCGGGGCTTTGGGATCTCAAGGTTGAGGGACGAGGACGTGGCGAAGAGAGTCGTATCAGACCTCCACTTCTTGAGGCACGTCCTATACTTACAGGAGTTCATCCCTCACGGTGGAAGGGACATAAGGATATTCGTCGTCGGGGGCGAAATAGTGGCCTCCATGCAAAGGGTCTCGCCTAGCTGGAAGACGAACATAGCGTTGGGCGCGAAGCCGGTGCCCTTCACTCCTAGCGAGGAGCTGGCGAACTTGGCCTTGAAGGCCTGTGAGGTTCTGGGGTGCGACATAGCTGGGGTGGACGTAATAGAGTCGCCGTCAAACGGGTACTTGTTGACGGAGGTGAATAGCCAGCCAGGTTGGATGGGCTTGCAGGCAGTCACCAAGGTGAACGTAGCTGCCAAGATAGTGAGGTTTTTGATATCTAAGGCGAAGAGGTAATGGGCAAAGTAGTGAAGTGGAGGAACTACGTAGCGATACCGCTCAAATCTGAAATTTGGAGGCCGAAGACGGATTTCAAGGACAAGATAGTCGAGATGGTAAAGGACGTGGTCGCAGACGGCGATTACGTGGTCGTTTCAGAGAAGGCCCTCTCAGCCGCCCTGGGACGCCTTTATGACGAGTCTTTAATAGAAAGCGACCTGTTTAGCAGGTTCATGACCTATTTGACTACGAGGATATTGTGGGGCTCTCTCTTGGGTCCTGTATGTAAGCTCTCCCCCGAGACGTTATGCCTGCTTAAGAGATACCCGCTTACTGACGGCGCGCGCCACAAAAAGCTCGCCCTAAGGCTAGGCGGCCCGCTCCAAGCGCTCAAACCGACTTCTGAGGCTGGGATAGACACGACGAACGTTCCAGGCTATCTGGTCTCCCTGCCCCTCGAAAAACCCTTTGAAGTTGCTCGTGAGATTCGAAGACACATAGCGGAGAGGTTAAAGGTAAACGTGCGCGTGGTCATAGCAGATAGCGATAAGTGTTACAGGCTCAAGCTCATCCCCAAGCTCATCCTGACTTCTAGAGAGACGAGGCTCCCCTCTTCCGCGAACCTAGGCTTCCTGTCCTTCCTACTTGCGCGTGCCTTTAATCAGCTCTTCAGCCCCTACGCAACGCCCTTGGGCTTCTCGCCACAAGACGTGGACTTAGACGAGCTCCTCATAGTCTCCGAGCTGGCTGACAGAGCTCGAGGGCCTGGGGCCGGGAGGACTATACTTGAAGTCGAGAAAAAGCTAAGGGTCAAGGCAACCGAGATTACGTGGGAGACGCTGAACTCCCTTCCACACTACCCGGTGGTCGTCGTGAAGAAGGTTAAGAGGTCTCCGCGAGCTTGACGGCATCCTTCAAGTACATCTTGTAGGGGCCTAGCTTGCCTCCATAATTGCCCGCCGTGATCTTGACAACGCCCTTAACGCTACAAGCCGCTCTTACTCCGACCCCCGTAGCTCTCATGACGGACTCCTCGTCCAATCCGTTAATCACTATCTCCATGACGCTCTTCACATTCTCTGGAATCTTCGTGTCCGGGACCTTATCTCTTATGGCTGGGCAGTACAGATGGTTCGTCGTAGCGGCCAGCTTGGGATACTTCAAGGAGCCCACCTTAGAGCCCGACCTCACGATACCTCCAGGGAACGGCAATACCACGTTCCTGCACTTCTTAGAGATTTCTTCAACAGCCTTTTCGGCGGCCTCGAGAGCAGCCTCGCGGCTTGAAGCCAAGATGAAGAAGTTCCCTCCTGCCACTGCCTTGACAACCCCTACGGTATCTTCGAGTATGAACTCTCCCTCCATTACCGGTATCCTCCACACGACCTTGCCGTACATAGTGTCTTTGACCTCAAACCCATCTCCGAACTTCGCGAGGGCCTCCCCTATGTGCATCTTCCTCTTTGACTTTGGTATTCCGTCGAAGAGTGCCGTTGTCGGACAGGTCAATATGCACTGGCCTACCCTAACTATCGTCTGCAACTTCAGCTCCGGCACCGACCTGTGGTATATGTGTATCAGAGCTCCGACCCTCTTGTCCGGCGTCTTCTCAGGGGGGACTAGCCTTTCAATGCCAGCCTCTGCGGGGGACATTATTATCGAGGTAGCGAAGCCAGTCGCTACCCTAGCCGCTGTCAGAGCCCACTTCTCGTTTAAGGCCGTTATGAGGAGTCTGGTGGCGTACATCGGAAAGGCCTCGGCGAACGTGTCCTCGACCTCTACATCTCCTATCTTGAACGACAAATGCACCACCCGGCTCTAACTCTCAACCTTGTTGAGGCTAAAAATTTTCGGTTTAAAGGTGGGGAGAAAAGCTTTTCTCCTCACCTCAATAAACAGAGGAAGGAGCTTGGAGGTCTTCGCCTTGAGTCAGCAAGCACCTGTCAGGATAGGTATAGTGAAGCTGGGCTGCGTCGGCTGCGCCCCTCTCCTCGAGTACTTGCTCGACGAGAGAGCCGATAGAAACGACATAGTTGTCAGGGTCGTGTCGAGCGGGGCTAAACTAACGCCCGAGGAGGCCGAAGAGGTCGTGAAGGTGCTTGAGCAGTTCAAGCCGCAGTTGGTGATAATAGTAAGCCCCAACGCCGCCTTGCCCGGACCGACCAAAGCTAGAGAGATGGCCAAATCGCTAAACGTACCCGTAGTGGTGATATCCGACGCCCCAGCGAGAAAGGCCGTCAGCAAGCTCGAAGAAGGGGGCTTCGGCTACATAGTGGTCGAGGCGGATTCCATGATAGGGGCTCGAAGGGAGTTCCTAGACCCCACGGAGATGGCCCTCTTTAACTCGGACATCATAAAGGTGCTGGCCATAACGGGGGTCTTCAACCTAATAGTTAAGGCCATAGACGAAATGATAGCTGCAATTAAGAAGGGGGAGCAGGTGAAGCTACCTAAGCTCGTCGTGACCAAGGAGCTAGCGCTGGAGAGCGCGGGCTTCTCTAACCCGTACGCCTACGCTAAGGCAATGGCCGCTTTCGAGGCTGCTCGAAAGGTGGCTGACCTGACGACTGAGGGTTGCTTCAAGGTCCAAGAGTGGGAGAAGTACATACCGCTAGTGGCCGCTGGCCACGAGCTGATGAGGTACGCTGCCAAGCTCGCCGATGAAGCTCGAGAGATAGAGAAGGGCATCGACCAAGTGTTCAGGATGCCGCACAGAGCTAGCGGCGAGCTGGCCACCAAGAGGAAGCTCGTAGAGAAATTGCCTCCTAAGCGCGAGTGAAGCGCATGCCGCGCCTTGAAGTTACGCTAGTGACTGGTAGGACCCTAAGGCAAGGAGCGCAGATAGAGACCAGCCGTCACGTCAAGGACTACATGGACGTAGCCGCGGTCTGCTTCATGAACCCAGAGGACATGGCCGAGCTCGGGGTGAAGGAGGGCTCAAGCGTGAAGGTTACGACAGAGGCTGGCTCAGTGGTTGTCAAGGCGTCGGCTTATAAGGGGAACCCGAGAGGGCTGGTCTTCATACCCCTCGGCCCTTGGGCAAACGCAGTAATACCAGCGAAGACCAGGAGCACCGGCATGCCCTTCTTCAAGGACCTGAAGGCGGTGATAGAGCCCGCCGATGAGCCAGCGCCCTCGGTAGAGGAGATGGTCTTCAGGAACTCGGGCAAGAAGCCCCTCAAGGTGCCAGTGGAGTACTTGATGAGCCCCATGGACTTCAAGGGAGAGGGAGTCTTCGAGGACCACGTCTGCACGATTTGCGCTTGCTGCTGCGACGACCTAGTGCTCGAGGTTAAGGGAGGTATAATTACTAGCATCAAGAACGCCTGCGCGAGGTCTCTAGCGAAGTTCAAGTCCTACGCCGCCGAGAGGGTGAAGACGCCGCTCGTAAGGGACGGAGAAAGCTTGAAGCCCGTGAGCTACGACGAGGCGATAGCAAGGGCCGCCGAGATACTCGCCCGCGCCAAGTACCCCCTCCTCTTCGGCTGGAGCGAGACGTCCAACGAGGCGACGAGGCTTGGGGTCAGGTTGGCGGAGCTCGTCGGAGGCGTGATAGACTGCCTTGCCACGTTCTGCCACGGGCCCAGCATCATGGGCATCCAGCACTACGGGATAGTGACGTCGACGCTTGGCAACTTGAGGGACTACGCCGACCTCATGGTGTTCTGGGGTTGCAACCCTCCCGCGTCGCACCCGAGGCACTTCGTAAGGTACTCGGCGCTGGCCAGGGGCGCGAGGGTCAAGGGGAGGGCCGACAGGAAGGTGATAGTGGTCGATGTGAGGGAGACCGAAGCCTCGAGGGTGGCGGACATGTTCGTCAGGGTGAAGCCGGGGATGGACTACGAGCTCTTGACCGCTCTGCTGATGGTTGTCAAGGGGCTCGAGCTGGAAGAGGAGGAGGTGGCCGGCGTGTCCAGGGAGACGATATTAAAGATGGCCGACCTCATGATGTCGGCGAGGTTCGGCGTCATCTACTACGGCTTGGGGCTCACCGCAACGTCGGCTAGGAACAGGAACATAGAAGCAGCCATAAGGTTAGTCCAAGCGCTTAACGACTGGACCCTCTTCAGCTTCAACATAATGAGGGGGCACTGGAACGTGACCGGCAACAACCAGGTCTTCGCCTGGCTGACGGGCTACCCCTACGCCATAGACTTCAGTAGAGGCTACCCGAGGTACAACCCCGGGGTGACGTCTGCCATAGACCTCTTGGCCAGGGGGGAGGTCGACGCGGCCATGGTGATAGCGAGCGACCCGGCTGCCCACTTCCCCGCCCAAGCCTTAAGGCACTTGGCCAAGGTCCCCTTGATAGTCGTGGACCCCAAGTGGTCGCTTACGGCTAGCATCGCCGACGTGTACATCCCCACGAAGATGGTCGGAGTCGACGCTGAGGGCTCTTGCTACAGGATGGACAACGTGCCCCTGAGAGTTAGGAAGGCCCTCGAGAGCGAGGGATTGATGGACGACGTCGAGCTCTTGGAAAAGTTAGTTGAGAAGGTCAAGGAGGTTAAAGCCCGTGAGGCATGAACCCTTGATAATAAAAGGAGGCTACGTAATCGACCCCCTCAACAAAGTGAACTGCGAGGTCATGGACATAGGCATCGCCAACGGCAAGATAGTCGATCCCTCAACCATAGAGGGCAAGGCCAAGGTGATAGACGCCAAGGGCAAGCTCGTGATGCCAGGAGGGGTGGACCTCCACACGCATGTGGCAGGCCCCAAGTTTAACGCTGGTAGAATAATGACCCCCTATGACCATAGGAGGTCTTGGATTAGAGCGACCTTGACAAGCAGGTCTGGGGTAGGCCTAACGGTTCCATCGACGACCTTCATCGGCTACAGATACGCCCAGATGGGATGGACGACCATAGTCGAACCCGCAACGCCTGCCTTTAAGACGAGGCACACCCACGAGGAGCTAGACGACATCCCTATAGTCGACAAGGCCTGCCTCCCGCTCTTCGGCTCCAGCAGGATAGTCATGGATCTCGTGAGCAAGGGCGACCTCGAGGCCCTCAAGGCCTATGTGGCATGGGCATTGAAGTCGGTCAAGGGGTACGCGATAAAGATAGTGAACCCGGGAGTTTCCGAGCCCACTTGGTGGAGTAAGTACATAGGCCTAGACCTAGATGACCAGCTACCGGAGTTCGGCATAACCCCAAGGGACATCGTTAGAGCGCTGTGCAAGGCATCTATGGAGCTCAAGCTCCCTCACCAGATACACGTGCACTGCAATAGGCTTGGTTTCCCCGGGAACTACGTCTCAACGTTAAAGACTATGGACTGCGTGTCAGACCTCTACAAGGGAGGCAAGCCAATAATTCACATAACTCACGTGCAGTTCACTGGCTACGCGGGCACCTCGTGGGCCAACTTGGCGTCAGGGGGCGAGGAGATAGCCAAGTACTTGAATTCTCACGACCACGTTACTGTAGACTTAGGACAGATAGTATTCGGAAGCATCCTAACCATGACCGCCGACCTGCCGTTCGAGTTCGTCCTATTCCACATAATGATGGGTAAGTTGCACGGCACCATGACCGAGTCCGAGGTCACTGCCGGAGTCGTGCCTTATGCCTACAGGAAAAACAACTACGTCAACACAGTGCAGTGGTGCATAGGGCTCGACGTGGCGCTGCTAACCAAAGACCCTTGGAAGATAGTCTTCTCGACCGACAACCCCAACGCTGGCAGGTTCACGAAGTACCCAGTAGCCCTCTCATGGCTCGTGAGCAGGAAGGCTAGGGAGGAGGTCATGGCGAAGGTCAACAGGAGAGGCCTGAAGCACGCAGCCCTGCCATCGATAGACAGGGAGTACACGTTGTACGACGTGGCCATAGTCACGAGGGCAGGCCCAGCGAAGATAATGGGGCTAGAAGGTCGCAAGGGCCACTTGGGGATCGGGGCGGACGCCGACGTGGCCATCTACGACCTGAACCCCAAGGAGGTGGACGTCTCGAGGGACTACAAGTCCTTCGTCAAGTCCTTCAAGAGGGCTTACTGCACTATAAAGTCGGGCGTGGTGGTCGTGAAGGAGGGCAAGGTCGTGGAGCCGAACGTGTATGGGGCCACATATTATGTTGATGCAACGAAGCTGGTCGACAAGGCTGTCTATGAGGGGACTGTCAAGCGCCTCAAGGAGACCTTCAGCCAGTACTACAGCGTGTCCTTTAGCAACTACGTGATAGAGGATAGGGAGCTCAGGAACCCTGTCAAAGTGGAGGTGATGTGAGATGCCCGTCTTGACCTTGAGCCTCATCAAGGACCCCGGCGTCCCGGTAGAGGTCGAGGCCGTAGTCCCAGACAAGGTGGCTGGGCTCTCCTTAAGCGAAGTGTCGAAGATGCTGATATGGGTTGGCAATAGGCAGCTGAAGCTAGGAGACGTCTTCCAAGTTGAGGGCGAGACAGGCTCGAAGCCCGAAGAGCTCAAAATAGTGTTCAAAGGCTACACCAATAGGCTCAGACGTGTCGGCGAGAAGATGAGTTCAGGAGAGGTAGAGGTCTTGGGGGACGTGGGGCCTTACGCTGGCAGGAAGATGAAGGGAGGCAAGCTGATAGTCAGGGGCTCCGCGGGTCCTTGCTTAGGGGCGAAGATGTTCGACGGCGTCATAGAGGTATTCGGGTCAGCTGGGGATAGGGTGGGCGGGGCCTACAGGGGCGAGCTACCGTCCAAGGGCATGAGGGGCGGGACGATAATGATCCACGGCAATGCCGGAGCTGAGATAGGGCTTGGCATGAGGGGCGGGACGATAGTGGTCGATGGCTCTTGCGACATCATGCCGGGCTTGGAGATGAAGGGAGGGACCATACTGATAAAGGGGGACTGTGCCGGCAAGGCCGGGGCTAGGATGACTGGGGGAAGGGTGATAATCGTTGGGAGGTTGCCAGCGCTATTGCCGAGCTTCTACGTCGATGAGATAAGGCCCTCGATAAAGGTCGCGGGAGAGAAGGTGGAGGGCCCTCTGCTCGTGTTTGTGGGCGATGCCGTGGCGAGCGAGAAGTGCGGTGGCAGGCTGATGGTCAATCTCAAGAGCAATCCCCACTTCAAGAAGTACGAAGAACTCGTAACGGAGAAGGTCGAAGTCGAGCTCTGACGCTATAGAGAACTCGTAACAAAAAGAAGGGAAGGAAAGAGATTCATTTGAAAGCTGTTATTATTTTTCTCCCTATCATTTCCATGGCGGCCTTCTTCTTGGGGCCCAAAGGCGATCCGGCCACGAACTGCGTCACTCCGACTTTCACCAGCTGTTCGATCTTCGTTACGCAATCCTCCGGCGTCCCTGATATCGAGAAAGCGTCTAGAGAGGCGTCGGAAACTGCCTTGCTAGCTCCAGGGATGTCTCCTTTAGCTAAGGCGTTCCTTATCGCATTGACCTCCTCCTTCTTAATTCCATGTCTCTCGAGGACCTCGTCAGGCGCACCAGCCACTATGAAAGCCACGACGGTCTTAGCGGCATCTCTTGCCTTACTGGCGCTCTCGTCGACGGAGAGGGCAGCATAAGCCACGACGTCCACTTTATCCATGCTTTTACCGGCCTTCGCGACTCCTTCCTTTATGAACTTCACTGCCACCTCAAAGTCCTTGGGGTGCGACGCGTTGATGAGCACGCCGTCGCCTATTGCCCCTGCGAGCTCGAGCATCTTAGGTCCTTGAGCTCCTATGTATATCGGTATCGGCGTCGAAGGCTTGAAGCTCAGTCTAGCGTTGGTCAGCCGGAACACGCTTCCCGTAAAGTTCACTGTCTCGCCAGCCCACAGCCTCCTTATTATCTCAACGGCCTCCCTAACGGCGGTCAAAGGCTTTTCGAGGCTTATGCCCAACTGACCGAGAGTGGAGCGGTCGCCGGGGCCCAGCCCCAAGACTGCCCTGCCGTTGCTGACCTCGTTCAGAGTTGCTATCGCAGAAGCGGTCCAAGCTGGGTGCACGTGAAACGGATTTGTAACTCCTGGACCGAGCTTTATGCTCTTCGTGTTCAACGCTGCGGCCGTCAGGGCTATATAGGTACATCTATTGGTGTAGTGGTCGGTCACCCACACGTAGTCAAAGCCTAAGTTCTCGGCTTGGACTATGGAGCTCACGAGCCCATCAATCGTGGTCGTGGGGACGAACTCCACTCCAAACTTCAGCGGCACTCAAAACACCCCGCTTAGTGCCCGGTCACGGGCTTACGCTTAAAACTCTATTTAAAGCTTGTTCTCTTGCTACGGCTTAGAGCAACGGGCCACGGTTCGAAGCCCAGCTTCCCTCTTGGCCTTGGACCGTTTTGAAGCTAATTGTTAGAGCGGAGCTAGGTCCATAAGCTCTGCATCTCATTCGCTGGAGGCAAACGGAGACATGTCGATAAGGCCTAAGGTACCCTCTAAGTTTTCCGTCCACTTCGATGTCCTGTGGACCCACTCCAGAGGTAGCCCTGCCGTCTGCGAAGGTTGGGGAAGGGGTCTCTAAGCCAAGAAATTAAATTGATGAATATGGGCACTTCAAGGTAAGCGGATTTTATGTGAGGAGGAAGAAAAAGATGGGCTGAGAGGTAACGACGTCTTCGTTTTAAAGCTGTAAAGTTTTCTTCAACACTTCCGAATTTACCTTCCCGCCCACGTAAGTCTTCCCGCTCCTCTTGCTCGTCATCACGAACTTGCCTATCGTGAAGAACGATGGGTCGAGCTTCGACCAGTCGAAGTTCACGGCCTTTAATGCTTCGTAGGAGGTCTTCCCATATTCGGGCCAGGCCGTTGCGGGGGCCTTGCTCACGTACTCCATCAACTTGGAGTCCTCTTCGTCTATGACGTAGCAACCAACGCCTCCATATATCAGGGCGTCCTCCTCTTTGGCCGTCGCCATTCCCGTGTCCGGGTGCGGAGGCATTATGGGGGCCGAGCCACTAGCGAAGACGACCTTATTGGGGTCGAGCCCTAGGTACTCGAGCCTGTACAGGCCAGTCTCGGCAACCCTCCCTGACACCTGCACAGAGCCAGCCATCGAGGCAGTCGTCGTCAGGACTATGTACAGGTTTTGCGGGGACACCTTGCACTCTGCTGCCACTTTTTGAGCTACTTCGTCCGTGGGCTTTTTCGAGGTCTCCATGACTATGACCGCTTCGCTGTGCTCATCCTTGTACCCTATCTTTTCGAAGACCTTCTTGGGCTTCAGCGCTAGAGCTCGAGCGGGCCCGGATGATGCCGCGAAGAAGTCCCCGACCTTTACCATCCAACCAGCCAACTGACACCCCAGGAGTGAGAGCGCTGGGTGGTCGGTGGCCACAACTATGGCAGGAAGCTCGAGGTCACCGTAGACTTGGTAGGTGAGCCAGCACTTGGCCAAGCCGCCTAAACATATCTCCGTTAGCTTGAGCCCAGCCATGTAGCCTCCGGCAACCTCCAGCCCGGTGTCTATCACCGTAGCCCCGCAGGCCAGCTTCTCGACCTTGACTCGGTACTCCTCTTGGTTGTCCACGAGCTCCTTGACCAGCCTCATTGACAAGCGGTTGACGCTAACCATGTCAATCACCAGAGCGTATCTGCGCTTTTAAGGATATATAACTTTTCATCGGCCCCTGAACTAGACGAATCCGAGAGCCTTAAGTTCGTGGACTTTGATCTTGCCCGAGTGTAGAGCTGAGGCCACAAGAGCACCGGAAACACCTATCTCACGAAGCCTGATGAGGTCGTTTACGTCTCTAACCCCACCACCGACGTAGACGTCGAAGCCCTCTTCCACGAGGGCTCTTGCCCCCTCCACGTTCGGTCCAGAGTAAGAGCCTATTCTGTCAAAATCTATTAAAATGATCCTTAAAGCCCCCAGAGCCTTGAGGAGCTTGCAGGCCTCGCGAAGGCCTTTGCCAGAAATCTCAGGGTCCCGGCTGACAACCCTCCCGCCCCTTAAGTCCAAGCTCACGAAGGCCCTGTCGCCATACCTCTTGAGAGCGTTCGACAAGAAGCTCAGGCTGGACAAGCTCTCAGTTGCTAGGACTGGGTAGTCAGCAAGCTCAACGGCCTTCTCTAGCTTCCTCTCGTCAGTCACACCTACGTCGGCTATCATCTCGATGCCAAGCCTCCTCAACGACTTGAAAACCCCTTCGCTCACTCTTCCACCCGTTATCGAGTCTATGTCGGCAATGTAGACGATCTTAAATCCTTCAAGTGCTAACCGGGTTGCGAGCTCCACGGGCTCACACGTCCCGTAAACGCTATCGGATATGGGCTTGTAGGAGTCTCTGAGCCCGAGAACGGCACGGACGACGTATCCGCCCTTCAGATCTATGACGGGTATCACTCTCATCCAGGTGCACCACACGTAGTGGTAGGTGCGAACTCTTGAAACGCTTTTTAGCGGCTTAAACTGTCGAGAAGCAAAAAGCTTATAAAATGGTGTTACTAAATAGTGTAGTTAGTCACACCAAGAGAGCTAACCTCGACGGGGAAGCCGAGGCGGTGGATGATGTCTCTGACGCCGCCTTAAAACTATTTCTACCACACTGATCGCTAGTGACCCGGTGAAGGCAATTGTTCTTGGCATTGGACATAGGGGGCGCCAACATTAAGGTGTCGTTGCTCGAAGTCGATGATGCCTTTGTCTTGAAGTCCGCTAAATTGCATTACCCCCTCTGGGTTAGAGGCGTGGATGGGCTTTCCAAGGCCATAGAGCATGCCGTGGCCTTATTGAGTTGTGATCCCAAGTCCGCAAGCAGCATTGCCTTGACCATGACCGCCGAGCTCTCCGACGTGTTTAGAGACAAGAAAGAAGGCGTCAACGCTGTTTTGCATAAAGCGAGAGAGGTATTTAAGGACTTTAAGGTAGTGGCCAACGACGGATCGTTGCTCAGCCCTCGTGAAGCTGCTGACCGCTACATGAACGTGGCGGCCGCCAATTGGTGGTGCGTCGGCTGGCTCGCCTCCCTCTTCGAGAAAAACTGCATAGTCGTGGACGTGGGGAGCACGACGACCACGGTAACGCCCGTCGTAGAGGGGAGGGTCGCGGCGCGGGGCTTCAACGACGTCGAAAAGATGGCCTTGGGCGAGATAATCTACGTCGGTGCCCTTAGGACCCCGATATCGTCTGTCGTCCTTGCAGTCCCGATCAATGGGCTGTGGTGCAGGACGTCCTCCGAATACTTCGCCAACGTCGGTGACGCAAACTTGGTGCTCGGCCTACTAAAGGAAGAAGAGTACGACGTGGCCACCCCCGATGGAAGGGGCAAGAGCGCGAGGGAGTGCCATGAAAGGCTTTCGAGAGTCGTTTGTGGCGACGGCAATATGCTGAAGCCCCTCCAGACTAAGCTCATGGCTCGTTTTGTGTACGAGAAGGTCGTGGAGAGGATCGTCGAGGGTATTTTGCAAGTGCTGAGCAGGCTGGCCCTAGAGGATCGTTGTCCAGACGTAGGCTTTGCAGCTGGCTTGGGGGACTTCATAGCGTTGAGCGCCATAGAGAGAGCAGGCCTTCGAGGGATATCGTTTAGGAACATATTGGGCAGGGACAACAGCGTGGCGCTCACCTCCGCTTCCCTCGCCACGTACTTGGCCCACAGCATGGGGGTCGACGTCGAGAGATGGATCTCGTCGTTAAGATAGGAGGCTCCCTCTGCAAATACCCTAAAGAGCTTAGAGAGCTGTGCCGAGGGCTATCAGAGTGGCTCAGGGGCGAAAACTGCATAGTCACCCCTGGAGGAGGGCCCTTCGCAGACGTGGTGAGACAAGTACAAAGGGTCTACGCCCTTTCAGATGACTCAGCCCATGAAATGGCCTTACTGGCCGTCGATCAATACGGGCTTATGCTGAGTGAGCTGATAGAGGGATCGGTACCGGTTAGGACGTTAGCGGAAGCCAAGAAGCTGTCGGGCCGTGCCATTCCAGTGCTCTTGCCCAGCAACTTGATAATGAGCTCGGACTCGCTAGAGCACTCTTGGGACGCTGGCTCCGATTGCATCGCGGCCGTAGTCGCTAAGGAGTGCGGTGCCAAGAGGCTCGTGCTCGTCAAGGACGTCGACGGAGTACACGATCCGGAGGACCCGTCTAAGATCCTTCGAAGAGTGCCCCTGAGCTCGCTCGAGTCCATGAGGACCTGCCTTGATGTAGCGCTGGCGCGCATCCTCAAGGGCACCAGCTTAGAGTGCGTGGTTGTAAACGGTCTAGTACCTCAGAGGGTGAGGGCCGTGATTAAAGGTTCCGATGCTGTTTGCACGATTATCACGACGACTTAAAACCGCTAAGGACAAAGTTCCGAGAATCTCTCCCGGCAGTCTCGACCATCGTTGACAGTCCAGCCAAGCCTATAGGCGTCCAACAAGAGCCTTACGTTGTCCCTCGTGACCCTGCCTTTGACCCTATCGCCATTACAGGCAGCGCCCCTAAAGCCCACGACGTCTGGCTCCACTTCACGTACCACTTTGGCATGTCTAAGTTGTAGCGACCCCGCTAAGGCGAAGAGCATCCCCCTATCATGAGCGCATCTCTTGATCTCTAAGATCTCGGCCAGGCTTAAGTGGTCGAAGGTGGACCTCCCATTCTTTATGAGCGTATCTATCATAAACACATCGTAGTCGGATCGGTAGGCGACCTCTAAAACCTCTAGAGGGCTTAAGCACCTGGCCATCCTGTAGTCAGCATAAGCGACTGCGACGAGTTTTAAGTCCCTAACGTTGCCCCTAAGATCCTTGTACGCCTTCACGGCATCGTCATTGTCGAGCCCCAAGCTTCCGATCTTAACGTAGTCCACAGCCATCTTCTCGGCTGTGAACGCCAACTCCAGCACAGCCTTGTCTCTGGGGTCGTCACCTAGCGCTACGCTCGTTGCAACGTTATCGCATGCGGCGTCACGTATGGCTCGAAGTATTGATGCCAAGAGGAGCGCGCCAGGCGCGCCGAGAGAGCCCTTGGAGGGATCCTTGACGTCGACTATGTCAGCTCCTCCTCTAACGGCTTCAATAGCCTCGTCAGGGTCCACAACGCTTATCAGTATCCTCATCGTTTTCGAGCCCGTGCAAAACTTCTTTTGCGCTAGCCTCATAAGCTTTAATGGAGAAGAGGCCCTGGCGGTGAGGAGAGTTTGTCGAGCTGGAAGGACGAGATCTTGAAGTTCGTGAACCAAGGCAAGGGCTTTGAGGTCCTCTGTGAGGGGGACCAAGTTAAGGTATTGGAGGCCAAGGGGGTGTCGAAGGCGTCCATAAACCTGAAGGAGATAAAGGGGGTCAGGAGGGGCAAGCCCAAGCCGCCATCGGCCAAGCTCAGGGACCTTGTAGTGAGGTTAGCCTCGAAGCTTATCGAGTCGAAGAAGAACTTTAAGGTTACCTTCGGGCAAGGGGACTTCACATTGAGGTTCGACTTGGATCACTACGTCAGGGTCGACCCGACCTCGTCGAGCGTCGTCGGCTTCAAGAGCCTAGGGGAAGACCCCTTGAACATCATAGCCGACATACTCGAAGAGCACGGCGAGGTTAAGATCCTCAGGCCGTTGAAGTAGCGGGTCATGCGAAACCTCCTTCATCACGACTCAGGACAAGGACTCCTAATCATCCCCACAATAATAGTGTCGAGCCCTGAAATAAAGTATCGTCGCCTTCCCGTACGCCGTCTAGCCTCAATACGAAAGGTATATCGTCATTCGAGTTTTTGGTTTAATTGTCTACCTCAGGTGGCCCAAGTTGCCGGCCAACCTGCCAGCCGAGGCCAAGGCGAAGTGGCTGAAGGTCCTTGAGGCTAAAGACCCTCAGGAGAAGCTGAAAGCCCTTCAGGAGTTCCTGTCAGCCGTTCCACAGCACAAGGGCACTGAGAAGCTCCGCGCTCAAGTGAGGGCGAAGATAGCGGCCCTTCGGAGGGAGATAGAGGAGAGGAAGTCTAAGAGGGCCGGGGGAGGCCTAAAGATATTTCCTGAGAAGGAAGGCGATGCCCAAGTGGTCTTAGTAAGCGTGACAGGGGCTGGCAGAAGTAGCTTGCTATGGAAGCTGACGAACGCTAGGCCCGAGATAGCCTCTAGGCCATTCACTACTACGAGGCCCGTCCCAGGAATGTACGTGTGTGATGGAGTGATGTACCAATTGATCGAGGCCCCTCCGATCACCAAGGGAGCCGCCGAGGGTGAAGCATGGGGACCGATAATAATGACGCTGGTACGCAATGCCGATGGCATCATAGTGCTTCTCGATGCCTCCAAGGACTTGCTGGGACAATTTAACCTAATAGTTGAAGAGCTCGAAGAGGCTGGGATAACTCTAAAGAAGCCTCAAGCCAAGATAGAGATAGCACGCGGGACCATTGGAGGGATCCAAGTAGTAGTCAACGGCAAGCTCGTGGACTGCACCATCGACGACGTCAAGAAGCTACTCGTGAGCTACAAAATGTTCAACTGTAGGGTCCTGATAAATGGCGAGGCGTCTCTGGACGATATCGAAGAGGCCATATTGGGAGGGAAGGTGTACAAGCCAGCAATAGTAATCGTCAACAAGATAGACTTGTTACGGGACAAGTCGGTTCTTGACGAACTGAGGAAGGTGTGTGATCACATTCCAATAATAGAGGTCTCGTGCGTGACTGGCGAGGGCTTGAACGAGATAGGGAGGGCGCTTTTCGAGAGATTAGAGCTCATGAGGGTCTACACAAAAGAGCCTTGGGAGGAGAAGCCAGCGCCAAGACCCTTGGTACTGAAGAAGGGCGCCACAGTTCAGGACGTAGCCGAGAAGATACACAGCAGGCTAGCTAAGAACCTAAAGTATGCTAGAGTCTGGGGGCCTTCGGTCAAGCACCCCGGAGAGAAGGTCGGTCGTGACCACGTCTTAGCCGACGGAGACATCGTTGAGCTCAGGGACTAATCTTACCTAAGAGCCTCTGCTATCGCGAATCTGGGCCTTACGCTGACCACTCTGACTCGAAGCCTCTCTCCGGGCTTAGCGCCCGGGACGAGTACAACGAAACCCCTTATCCTCGCAACTCCCTCGCCCCTTTGATTCACGCTCTCGATAACTACTTGATGCACCTCGTTTTCCTTTATTGGAGGGCTCTTGGACTCACCTCTCTTACCTCTCTTCGTCAAGCCAGCTAAACCTCCGCCTGAAGCCCGAAGTGCAAGTCGCTCTCTTGAGGGACTTTTAAGAGCCCTTTATATTTAAAGCGTTCCGGTTCAACTTTTCTGTGAGTTATTTATTTCTTCGAGGTGCATTAAAGCGTCCAACAAGGAGTGCGAGGTCATGAGGCTCCACAGCCCGAGGTGGAAGACGCACAAGGTGAGCGATGTCTTCCGGCTACCTGAGGGCTCTGAAATCAGGTTGGCTGGCTGGGTGCACACAGTTAGGGACTTGGGAGGCATAGTCTTCTTATTGCTCAGGGACTCGAGTGGGCTTGTGCAAGTAGTTGCCTCTAAGTCAGAACTTGATGAAGAACTCTTTAACGCATTAAGAGGTGTGAAGCCAGAAACCGTTGTTTCAATCGGAGGCTTAGTCAAGAAATCACCAAAGGCGCCTGGAGGCGTTGAGGTGAGGGCACGCACCATCGATATACTCAATAAGGCCGCCGTGCCCCCGCACCTGGAGCCCGCCAGCAGGAGCAAGCTGTCTCTCGACGAGAGGCTCGACAACAGGGTCGTCGACCTGAGGAAGCCCCGCAACGTGGCCATATTTAAGTTCCAATCCGCCCTCTTAAAGTACATGAGAGAGTACTTGAACGAGAATGGCTTCGTAGAGGTCTTCACTCCAAAGCTCATAGCCACTGCCACCGAAGGAGGGGCGGCCCTGTTCCCGATAGCCTACTTCGACATGGAGGCCTTCTTGGCCCAGAGTCCGCAGTTGTACAAGGAGCAGCTCTCCTCGGTTTTCGAGAGGGTCTACGAGATAGGCCCTCTCTTTAGGGCCGAGGAGTCGCAGACGGACAGGCACGTCTCTGAATACGTGGGGGTCGATGTCGAGGTCGCCTTCGCCACGTACGAGGAGGTCATGGAGCTCCTCGAGGAGCTCCTCATTTACAGTACGTCGAGGGCATCCCAGGAGCTCGAGGAGGAGCTGAGGAGAGCAGAGCTGGATTGCCTCAAACTCGAGAAGCCTTTCCCCAGAATAACCTACGACGAGGCCCTCTCGATATTGGCCGAGAAGGGCGTTGAGGTGAGGTGGGGCGAGGACCTGTCGACGGAGGCCGAGCGGAAGTTGGGCGAGGCGTTCAAGGGGCCCTACTTCATAACCGACTGGCCCACTAGGACCAAGCCCTTCTACATAATGCCGAAGCCCGAAAACCCCGAGGTTAGCTTCTCCTTCGACCTGATGATAGGGAGGATAGAGATAGCGTCCGGAGGGCAGCGCATTCACGACAAGGACCTTTTAATGTCGCGTTTAAAGAGCTCGGGACTTGAACCTGAGTCCTTCAAGCACCATCTGAAGTGCTTCGAGTGGGGCATGCCCCCTCACTCGGGCTGGGGCTTGGGCTTGGCCCGCTTGGTGATGGCCTTGCTTGGGCTGAGCGATATACGGGAGGCGATATTATATCCGAGAGACCGATGGAGGCTCGTCCCCTAATCGCGCTCAGGTTTATTTATAAAGTTCCTGCGATAAAGTTCTAAGCGCTTCACCGTCATTAGCGGCTGAGCGAGGAGGTCATCGCATTGAAGGGCTTCACGCAGCTCTCGGTGTCAGACTGGTTTTACAGGAACAGGTACATAGCTGGCTTCAGCAATCCAGCGCGATCCCTCTACCAAGCAGTCCGAGAGCTCGTCGAGAACAGCTTGGACGCCTGCGAAGCCGCCGGGACGTTGCCGCACATAACCGTCGACTTGAAGCTAGAGAGCGGGCGAAAGAATCCCAAGGTCTACAAACTGACGGTGTCCGACAACGGGACCGGCATACCTCCGGAGTACGTACCTCAGGCCTTCTGCACGGTACTCTTCGGGAATAAGTTCGTCCTAAAGCAACATCGAGGCCTGTTCGGGCTCGGGGCAAAGATGGCGGTCCTATACTCCCAGATAACCACGTACAAGCCCATCGAAGTGACCACTTGCTACGACGGCCAGAACGAGCATAGTTTCCTTTTGCAGATGGACCTGAAGAGCAACAAGCCGATAGTCCTCTCAACGAAGACGAGGAAGCTCAGAAAGCCTAGGACCGGGACTACGGTCACGTTGCACCTCGTGGGGGACTACGATCGCAAGCTGGGCTCAAAGACCACCGGCGAGCTGATAGTCGAGTACCTGCGGCTGTCCGCTGTCGCGAACCCCCACGCCACGATAATCTTCTCAGACCCCAACAACGTGGTCTATAAGTTCGAGAGGTCAAGCCCCAACGTCCCTCGACCGCCTAAGGAGGCGGCACCGCACCCGCACGGCATCGACGCCGAGATGCTCAAGAGGATGATAGAGAGCAGTAGGAACACGAGCCTCCAAGCCTTCTTGTCGAAGAGCTTTGACAGGGTCGGCCCTAAGAAAGCCCTCGACTTCTTGAAGTGGGCTGGCTTTGACCCTGATAAAGACGTCAAGGAGCTGACCAACGACGAGATAGTCAAGCTCGCCAATGCCCTCAAGGCCTACGACAAGTTCCTCCCGCCATCACCGGACGTCTTGAGCCCGATAGGGGCTGAGGAGCTGAAGGCCGCCATCACGAACCTGTTCATCCCCGAGTTCGTGGAGGTCGTCACCAGGCCCCCCAAGTCCTATTCCGGCTACCCGTTTCAGGTCGAGGCGGGCATAGCCTACGGGGGCCCATTCATAGAGAAGCTGTGCGCCGAAGAGGGCAACTACAGGTTGCTCTACAGGTTCGCGAACAAGATACCCCTCTTGTTCGACGAAAGGGGCGACGTCTGCAGGAAGGTAGTTGACAGCATAAACTGGAGGCAGTACAAGGTAGATGACAACACCCCGATAGCCATATTCGTCCACGTGTGCTCGACCAGGGTCCCCTACAAGACCGCGGGCAAGGAGATGATAGCCGACGTCGAGGAGATAGAAGACGAGATAAGGCTCGCCCTAATGGACTGTGCACGCGCGGTCAGAAGGTACATAAGCAGGAAGCTCAGGGCAGAGAAGGAGCAGGAGAGGCTCAACCTGTTCAAGGCGTACATAACCGAGATAGCCGAAGACCTCGTGAGGGTCGTTAACGAGGACAAGGAAAGGCTCGTTGAGCTCATGTGGAGAGTGGTGACTAGAGGTGTCAAATCAGGTGGGTCAAGGTAGTGGAGGGAGGGAATGGATAGCGGAAAAGATAGTCCAGCTCTTCGATAAGTCGGTCCTGAAGCCCCTCAGGGCGGGGAAGGTGCCCCTTTTCGAGATGCTGGCTAGGACGAGGGACAACGTGTACATAGACCAAGAGCTTCAAGTGATAAGGCTTGGGAGCAAGAAGGTGAAGAGAAGGCTCAACGACATAGAAGAAGCCAAAACGTTCATGAGGACCGTGCTAGTGGCGGCAATAATTTACGAAGCGATAAAGCACAACAAGTACCCGACGATCAGGGACGTCTTCTACGACGCAAAACACACCATACCTGGGACTGATATAGACACTGTAAACGAGCAGTCGGAGTCCGACAGCATTATAGAAGACCTAGAAGTGATGTTGGGGACGAGCAGAGAAGAAATGGGGCTTCAGACCGATGTGAAATGCAAGGTCGTGGGCTTGATGAGGGTCAGAAGCGGGCGGGACGTAATAGACTGCTCGAGGCAAGGTGAGGGAGGCGCCTACACCCCACCGTCCAACGTCGACAGGCTGGAGTTCCTTGACGTGAATGCTGAGTACGTCCTTGTGGTCGAGAAGGACGCGGTCTTCAACACCCTGAACATGGAGAGATATTGGGAGAAGAACAAGTGCATACTCGTGACGGCAGGGGGCCAGCCAGATAGGCCCGCTAGGAGGCTCGTGAAGAGGTTGAACGAAGAGCTGGGCCTGCCCGTCTACGTCTTGACGGATGCCGATCCTTATGGGTTCTACATATACAGCGTCTACCGCATAGGATCAATAACACTATCCCACGAGAGCGTCAGGTTGGCGTGTCCCAAGGCCAGGTTCATAGGGGTAACGGTCAGCGACATCTACGAGTACAAGCTACCCAAGAACGTCATAATCAAGGCCAAAGAAGCCGACGTAAAGAGGGCCAGGGAGCTCAAGGGCTACCCGTGGTTCCAGTCCCCGGCGTGGCAGAGGGAGCTCGACCTCTTCTTGGAAAGGAAGGAGAAAGCCGAGATAGAGGCCCTAAGCTCGAAGAGCTTGGGCTTCTTGGAGGACAAATACTTGCCGGAGAAGATAAGCAGTGGGCACTTCATAATATAAGCCCATAAGCCCAAAGGGGTAGTCTTTCAACGCAAGACTTAAATCTACCTCGATGATTCTACAAAGACTTATATCAAGGCCCTTCACTTCAGCGTTTTGGAGGGTCGGTTTTGGTCGTGCTCACCTACGATGACGGCTATTACGTCGCTAAGATGATAGCCAAGGGGGTTGACGTCGCGAAGCTACGAAGAGTGCACGACGTCTTGAAGAAGACCTTGGACTGCTTCGCCGAGGAGAGCGACGAGAAGGACTTCATGCTAGGTCTCGTGGAAGGATTGGGCGAGATAGCGAAGCTGAGGGAGGAACTCACGAGGCTAATCAACGTGGCCAAGTCCTTGGGCATAACGATTGAGGTCAACGTAAGGTATGACGAGGAGTGAGCCACGCATTTAAGCCCCTCGATCGGGACGAGGCCCCCTCGAGTAGCTGGAGAGCTTTTAAGCCAAAGCAAAGCTTTTTAGAGGACTGGGACTTCCGTCGCGGTCCGAGAGGTAGTCTCGGTGAAAGAACACTGGCTCGACGAGTTCGTCGACATGGTCTTGGAGAAGACCAAGGAGCACGTGGTGGCCAGCGGTACGTCGATCTCCGGCTCGGCCCACGTAGGGAACGTGGCCGACCCCCTCTACGCGCACGCGATCGCGGCGGAGATAAGGAAGAGGGGTGGCAGGGCCGAGGCCCTTTGGATAGCCGACGACATGGACCCCCTAGACAGCGTGCCCCCGCCGATACCTAGGGAGTTCAGTAAGTACTTGGGGATGCCCTACGTCGACATACCGGATCCGTACAGGTGCTGTCGAAGCTGGGCCGAGCACTTCACCAAGGAGTTCCTGGACGCCATCGAGAAGCTAGGGCTTGAGATCAAGTACCTCTCCGGAGCATCAATGTACCGCGACGGCACCTACCTGCCTTGGATAAAGATAGCGATTGAGAGAGCCGAGCGGATAAGGGACATACTGCTGAGGGTGAGCGGGACCTTGAAGCCGAGCGACTGGCTCCCCTACATGCCCGTGTGCGAGAACTGCGGCAGGGTGGGGACGACGTACGCCTACAGCTTTCAAGGGGACAGGGTCTTGTACAGGTGCGACCTCGACGTAGGCTACGCCAAGGGGTGCGGGCACCGAGGAGAGCGCGACATCAAGGAGGGCAGGGGGAAGCTCCAGTGGAGGGTCGAGTGGGCCGCCCGCTGGGCCGCCCTCAACGTGACCATAGAGCCTTTCGGCAAGGAGCACGCGGCGGCTGGGGGCTCTTACGACACCAGCAAGCTCATAGTCAAGGAGGTCTTCGGCAGGGAGCCCCCCATACCGCTGACCTACGAGCACGTGATGATAGGCGGTAGGAAAATGTCGAAGTCGAGGGGGAACGTCTTCACGCCGTCGCAGTGGTTCGAAGTGGCCCCCCCTCAAACCCTGAAGTTCTTCCTCTTCAGGGTGCACCCCATGAGACACAAGGACTTCAGGGTCGAGGACCTGCCGAACCTAGTGGCCGAGTACGAGAGGGCCGAGAGGATATACTACGGGTTCGAGGAACTACAAGACGCCAAGTTGACGTCTTTGGCCAAGAGGAACTACGAGCTATCTCAGATAGGCGAGCCGAGCCCCGTGATGCCGATACAGCTACCCTACGACTTCGCGGTCGTCCTAGTCCAGCTCTACCCGAACATGGACGTGAAGAGGCTCCTCGAGGTATTGAGGCTCACCGGGCACCTATGGAGGGAGCCGAGTCCAGAGGACTTGGAGAGGTTGCTGACGAGGCTGAGGCATGCGTCTACGTGGGTGGAGAAGTACGCCCCGGAGAGCGTTAAGATCAAGCTCCTCGACGACCCATCGATCGTGAGGGACAAGATCTCTGAGAGGCAGAGAGAGGCCCTCGTGAGGGCCGCCGAGTTGCTACTTGAAAAGAAGTGGGGCCTAAACGAACTCAACAATAAGTTCTTCGAGCTATCAAGGTCCCTAGGCCTGGCCCCTCCAGAATTCTTCGAGGCTGCCTATCTAGCTCTCATAGGGAGAAAGTCGGGCCCAAGGCTCGTGAATTTCATCGTTGCGATAGGGAAGGAGAGAGTCGCCAAGCACTTCCTTGCAGCCGCCGGAAAACGCGTGTAACATCCTTTCGTCTTAAATCCGTTTCAAACTCTCTTTTTCTTGAGGGCTCAGAAGACCCACGGGCTAACTAGGTATGGAGAGAGGCTATGATCATGGCGTCTAGGTTTAGGTTCTCAGCTTTAGCGACTTCGACCTGAGCCGAAAACCTTCTCCCTGTACAAGCCTTATTAACCGGACTGGCTTAGAAGTAGCCTCGCTGAAACGAAAGGAAGGAAGGGAGGGTGATACAAGTGGGGTTGTATTGGCTGGCCCTTCTGGCTTCTTGTATAGCCCTAGCAGTTGCTGCTGGCATAACCGCTCTGGTGTTGGCTAAGCCTAAGGGTAGCGGGCGCATGGTCGAGATATACGAGGCCATTAAGGAGGGTGCCAAGGCTTACCTTAACAGACAATACAAGACACTAATTGTGTTCATAATCTTGCTCGCGGTGATATTCGCTGTAACAGTGGATCCCTTTGCTTCAGGGCGCGCCAGTTCGTCCTACTTCCCTTACACAGGTTTGTCATTCTTAGTGGGTGCGCTCTTCTCAGCCTTAGCTGGCTATGTTGGGATGAGGGTCGCTGTAGAGTGCAACATCAGGACTGCCAACGCGGCGAGCAATGGACTGAGAGATGCTCTGAGCGTTTCCTTCAAGGGAGGGCTTGTCATGGGGTTGTGTATGGTCGGCTTAGCGCTCTTAGGGGTAACACTGTTTTACCAATTTTATCACCAAAACCCCTTACTCCTCGCAGGTTTTGGCTTCGGTGGTAGCTTGGTCGCTCTATTCGCTAGGATAGGCGGCGGCATATACACCAAGTCAGCCGACGTGGGAGCGGACCTAGTGGGTAAGATAGAGGCAGGTATACCAGAGGACGACCCTCGGAACCCTGCCGTGATAGCCGACGCCGTAGGCGACAACGTAGGCGACGTGGCCGGCATGGCCGCTGACGTCTTCGAGACATACGCTGTGACCCTAATAGGCGCGATGCTATTAGGCTGGTTACTTTATCCAGGTGACTCCAAGTACTTGGAGTATCCGCTAATCTTGGGTGCCATAGCCATATTTTCGACGATAATCGGCGCCCTTACCGTAAGGGTTAGGAAGGAAGGCGATCCGACACCAGCCATACTCAGAGGCATAGCCGTCACGGCAATATTAGCGATCATCGGCTTCTTCATAGCTACGTGGCAGCTCTTCGGGGAATCACAAATAAACCTATTCTACTCAGCCCTCATAGGCGTTGTCATAGTGGTGCTCCTAGCCATCTTGACTAATTACTACACTTCTTACAGACACTCGCCAACGAGGTCTATAGCCGAGGCATCCCAAGCTGGTCCTGCGATCAACATCATAAGGGGGCTGGCTAACGGTCTCGAGAGTGCCTTCCTACCGACGCTCGTAATATCACTGGGCGTTGTTGGGTCGTATTGGTTTGCCGGAATGTACGGAGTGGCCATAGCCGCCATGGCGATGTTGTCCATAGCTGGGATAATAGTCTCTGTCGATGCCTACGGCCCCATCGTCGACAACGCAGGCGGCATAGCCGAGATGGCCGGGCTTGACCCCAAGGTCAGGGAGGTTGCTGACGTCCTTGACGCCGTCGGCAATACCACAAAGGCCTTGACCAAGACCTTCGCGATAGGTAGCGCTGGCTTGGCGGCACTGTCGCTTCTCTTGGCGTACATTAAGGAAGTGGAGGAAAGCGCGAGCAAGCTTAACGTCTCTCTCGATCTGATGTCAAAACTGTCGCTCACAAGACCTGATGTAATCTTTGGCTTGGTGTTAGGGGGCGGCATAGTTTTCTTGTTCGCGTCCTTCTGCATGAAGGCGGTGGCAAAAGGGTCCTTCAGCATAGTCAATGAGGTCAGGAGACAGTTCAAGGAGATAGCTGGAATCATGGAGGGCAAGGCCAAGCCTAACTACGCCAAGTGTGTAGACATAGCTACCCGCACGGCGCTAAAGGGCATGGCATTACCCGGAGCCCTAGTGATCCTGAGCCCGATAGTTGTGGGCTTCGTGTTCGGCCCTTACGCCCTAGCGGGCTTGCTGATAGGTTGCATAGTCGCGGGCCTAGCGCTGGCACTGATGATGGCCAACGGGGGAGCGGCGTGGGACAACGCCAAGAAGTTCATCGAGACAGGGGCCTTCGGAGGAAAGCGCTCGCCAGCTCATGCGGCAGCAGTGGTCGGAGACACGGTCGGAGATCCCTGTAAGGACACAGCTGGCCCGGCCATAAACCCAATGATAAAAGCGATAAACATGATATCGATAATATTTGCTGCGCTCATAGTAATGCTAACGCTCATACGTTGAAAAACCATTACATCGGCACTCCAACATCTCAATGAGCCTACATCTTCTTTGTCCCGCCCTCATTTTTATCAAGAAGCCTTTAATTGCCCTCAAGCGTTTAACCAGCGACGCTTTTGTGGTGAAGATATGAGCTCAAATTCGTTATTTTTTTTTTAAATAATCCCATCCCCCGATTCGGTAGAGACACGTTTAAATAGCTCCTAATTGCTTGGAAAGGCAACCTCCACGGGTGCAAGCTCTTTTTCGGGCTTGCGCTCTTGGGGAGAACTCCGAGGCGAGGTGAAACGGGAATGAGGTTTAAGGGTGGAGGAAGGAGGACATTGCCGAAGCCAGTCGTGGTAGGGCAGGAGTACGACGTCGAGATATCCGAGA